>Ga0187781_10000191_pt1 | contig 42833 bp, 37 predicted proteins | sample 0715_SJ02_MP02_2_FD_132447 | JGI IMG/M metagenome (GOLD analysis project Ga0187781, IMG submission 132447) | Tropical peat soil microbial communities from peatlands in Department of Meta, Colombia - 0715_SJ02_MP02_20_MG | ecosystem: Environmental > Terrestrial > Soil > Wetlands > Peat | place... | reverse complement strand
CATTAACTATTCTCCCTTTCCATTCTTCATGGATAGCAACGATCTTCTGTTGCAACTGATTGAAATCTAGAGTTAATAAAAAGTGATGTCAAGAGAAAAATGAAGTTGCTCAACTCATCGATGCGACACCAAGGTCACTTCCACGGAGCAACTCAGAACTTTCTTGGTGTCTCAGTGATCTCTTCGCTGCGGTGGCGGCATCATGAGGGAGTGAGAAGGAAGTGCTTTCCAACCCGCCGTGTGTCCGCGCAATGTCGATGACCTGTAGCGTGTATTCAACCTTTTTTCGCGGCGCACATCTATAATTTGAGAGCATGAATGAAACGGCAGGAGTGGGGTAAATGGCTAATTTCGACGGTATCGTCATCATTTCCGGGTGCCGCACGCCGGTAGGAAAATTTCAGGGCAGTCTTTCTGATTTGAGTGCCCCGCAACTGGGCGCCATCGTGGTACGGGAATCGGTCAAGCGCGCCGATCTCGATGCCAAGCGAGTAGACGAATGCATCATGGGCAATGTCGTCTCCGCCGGGTTGGGGCAGAATCCTGCGCGCCAGGCTGCAATCTTCGGTGGTTTGCCGCCCGAGGTAGGTGCCATGACCGTCAACAAAGTTTGCGGCTCCGGACTGAAAGCGGTGGCACTTGCCGCGCAAGCCATCCAGACGGAAAACAGTTCCATCGTGGTGGCCGGCGGAATGGAATCGATGACCAACGCTCCCTACCTGCTTCTGCAGGCGCGTAAGGGATATCGCCTGGGCAACGCGCAGATTATCGATTCGATGGTGCACGACGGGCTCTGGGACATTTACAACGACTATCACATGGGCATTACCGGAGAGAATGTTGCCGAGAAGTACGGAATCACGCGGGAGGAGCAAGATCAGTTTGCACTGAACTCTCATCGCAAAGCTGTGGCCGCGATTAAGGAATGCCGGTTTAAATCGCAAATCGTACCCGTCGAATTACCGGCGAAGAAGAAGGGCGGTGAACCCGTCATTTTCGACAAGGATGAGTCGCCACGTGAAGACACGACGATTGAGATACTCCGTTCTCTAAAGCCGGCGTTCAAGAAGGATGGAACGGTCACCGCCGGCAATGCCCCGGGAGTGAACGACGGCGCCGCAGCAGTGGTGGTTACCAGCGCGAGGCGGGCTAAAGAGCTCGGCGCCAAGCCGATGGTCCGAATTGTCGCGCAAGCAACGAGCGGCATTGATCCCAAGTGGGTGATGATGGCGCCAGTGAGTGCGGTAAGAAAGATTTGGAAAAAAACCGGCTGGCGGAATGAAGACGTCGATCTTTATGAATTGAATGAAGCGTTTTCGGTGCAGGCGCTCGGGGTAATGCGCGAGTTAGGCCTCGATCCGAACAAAGTGAACGTCAATGGTGGAGCTGTGGCGATAGGCCATCCCATCGGGGCCAGCGGGGCTCGCGTGCTGGTTACCCTGATCTACGAGATGATTCGTCGCGATGTCCACCGTGGGATTGCGGCGCTGTGTCTCGGTGGAGGAAACGCGGTGGCGATGGCGGTGGAACGGTAAAGTGAAGGTGCACCGTCCGCCGGGTGCGGATCCAACCAGCTCTCACTGAGATGACCGACAGCAGTCCTTCGAGCTCATCCTAACGCTGTGAGGTCAGCTTCCGGAGGTGGTCTTCGCGGCCGCGGCCTGTGCCGCTGGCAGCGTCACGGTGAACACTGCGCCGCCACCCGGGGCCGACGCGGCTTCGACGTTGCCATTGTGCTCCCGCAGGATGGCTTTGCATATACTGAGGCCCAATCCCGTACCGTGTCCTGGACGCTTGGTGGTATAGAAAGGGTCGAAGATATGGGGCAGGATGTCTGGCGGAATCCCTGCGCCGTCATCTTGAAAGATTGCGGAGACATTTTGCTGCGTTTTCTGCAGCCGAATGCGTAACGTCCCCCGATCACGTACCTGCCGCATGGCCTGTTCTGAATTCAAGATCAGGTTCAGAAAAACCTGCATGAGTTGGTGAGCATCACCGTAAACCGGGGGAATCGCAGGGTCGCGTAGAAAGTCCACCGTGATGTTGCTCTTGCGCAGCGAGTACGCGTGCAGATCCAGGGTTCTTTGTATCAGTTCGCCCACATCAATCGAAGATTTGCCGGGAGCCGGCGGACGCGAGAAGTAGGTCAGGTTTTGAACAATCTCCACCGCCCGACGCGCTTGTTGGTGCAAAATTTCCAGTTGTCTGCGTGATGGTTCAGGCGCGGCGGAATCCTGCAGCAATTCGCTCATGCCCAAGATGCTGGTGAGCGGGTTATTTAACTCGTGCGCGAAGCCGCCGATCATCTGGCCCATGGCAGCCAGGCGCTCGCTCTGGATGATTTGTTCTTCCAGTCTTTTCTCGGTTGTAATGTCGCGCACCGATACGATCACGCCGCTCACTTTTTTGTCGGCATCGATCAGCGGGCTGGCGGATGCGCGGACCCTGCGCCAGGTACCGTCGCGGTGACGGGCCCGACACTCGCAGGAATCAAAATGTTTATGCCCAGTCATCAGCCCGCGGACGAGCGCCAGCAGTTCGGCGGAGTGAATTTGTTCTTCGACCTTTTTGCCCAGCAACTCTTCCCGTTTGTAACCCAGCAGGTCACCTATGCGCGGGCTCACAAAGCTGTAGGTTTCGTTCGCATCGATAACCAGGATCAGATCGGGAAAACTTTCGAGCAGACAGCGTTGGAACTCTTCCTGCCGACGCAGGGCTTTTTCCATTTCTCGCCGTTCATTAACATCCACCAGCGTGCCCTGATAACGGACGATTTTGCCCGAGGTATCCCAAATGGCGCGGGAAGTGTCCACAAAGACAGCCAAACTGCCGTCCCTCCGGCGCAAAGTAATTTCCCGCGTTCGTATGCCACCTTGGTCATCTGTGCTTCGCCCCAGAATCGGGTTCTGAGTGGGATCGGGGTTCAAGGCCTGCGGTTCGAGCGTGAGCAGGTCGTTCTTATCCGTATAGCCCAAAACCCGCACCAGCGCAGGGTTAGCATCGAGCAACTTTCCTTCCGGGGTGCTGAAGTAGACGCCTTCCTGCAGGGTCTCAAAGAGTTCGGTGAAACGACGCTCCTTTTCCCGCTCCCCGGTCACGTCACGGGCCAGCACACTCGCGCCTACCACCTCATCTCCCTTGACGATCGCGTTCAGCACGCAATCAAAATAGAGGGCCCGCTGGTTCGCCGTTAGCCGCACTTTGACCATCCCCGACCAGCGGCGCTTTTCGAGGAAGCGCGCCAGCTCACGCTGTACGTCCTCTCGCTTCGGTTCGTCGAGAAAGTCGTCGAGTTTGTGGCCAACCACATCGGTATAAGCGAGTCCCAGGAGTTCTGTGATGCGGCGATTTACCGTCCTCACAGTTCCGTCCAGGGAAACGGCTAGGGCGGCATCGTCGAAGGAATCGATCAGTTCCTTAAAGCTGCGTTGTGAGCGGGCAATGAGTTGGCCGAGCTGATCGAGCTGTTCTTCTGTAGGAGCGCTGGGCCGGTCCTGGAATTCTCGCACCAGCGCTTTCATCTCAGTGACGCGTTTTCTCCTCCCGTAAGCGAAGCCGGCGAAAGCGATGGCCACACAAAGGACGCCAATCGAAAGCAATCCCAGGTGGTAGGGCAGGCTCTGCAATCGCTCCCAGGACTCCGCCGCCAATCCTGTGGCCATAAGGACCAGAAAAAGCAGAGCCAGGCGCCACAGCCAGTTTTCTTCTTTCTCCAGATGGCTAGGAGTGCGGATGGAATGCGAGGAGTTCTTATGCTCTGTCATAGCCCAATCTGCTGTCTTGTGATCGCAGCAGTCCCGCGTGCAAGCGGTAATCGAATCCTAGTTCACGCGTGCACGCACAAACAACGGAAACTTTGTTGGAAAACTTGGTTCACAGACAAACGGCGGTTGTAATGGTCGGTCATCACCCATTTCCGGTGATGGCGGTCACGAACCGTGACCGCACAGGGCATTTAGTGTGAATCTTCGGGCGGATCTCCTGCGAATATCTTGCCCAATCATGCTGTACAAGACTCTCAGCGCTGCGGTGTTCGGCATCGATGCCAATATTGTCGAGGTTGAGGTCGATGTATCGGGAATTAAGACCCTGGAGGACCACTTCCACACCGTGGGGCTGCCCGATGCCGCGGTCCGCGAGAGCCGGGATCGGGTGCGCGCCGCCTTGAAGACCTGCGGCTACGACATCCCTCCCACTCACATCACCATTAACCTGGCTCCTGCAGACATCCGCAAAGAGGGTTCTGGATTCGACCTGCCCATGGCGCTGGGAATATTGGGAGCCTACGGTGGACTTAACAAGAAGGAGGTGCCGGACTGTCTTTTTGTAGGTGAATTGTCGCTGGACGGAGGCGTTCGCGGGGTTCGCGGCGCACTGCCCATTGCTATCGAAGCTCGCGGACGAAAAATTTCCCGATTGGTAGTTCCTGAGCTCAATGCCAAAGAAGCAGCCATGGTCGGGGGCGTAAATGTTTACCCGGTGAAGTCGCTGCTCGACGTGATCCGTTTCGTAAACACGGGAAACGGCATTGTGCCCTTCAAAGTAGACGGCGAGACGCTGCTCAGCGAAGCGTCTCATTTCGTTGTCGATTTCAAAGACGTTCGAGGCCAGCAGACGGCCAAGCGTGCCCTGGAAGTTGCCTGCGCCGGCGGGCACAACATCTTGATGATCGGCCCTCCTGGTTCGGGGAAAACTATGCTCGCCAAGCGGATGCCGACCATTTTGCCGCCACTGATTTTTGAAGAAGCTCTGGAGACAACCAAAATTCATAGCGTGGCTGGCGTGCTTGATCCGGGTGTGGGCCTGGTTGGAACGCGCCCGTTCCGTTCCCCTCACCACACCATTTCCGACGCCGGGCTGATCGGGGGTGGCGCAGTACCACGTCCCGGCGAAGTTTCGCTGGCCCACAATGGCGTGCTGTTTCTCGATGAATTGCCTGAATTTCCCCGCAACGTGCTCGAAGTTATGCGCCAGCCGCTGGAAGATGGTACTGTCTGCATCGCCCGTGCCGCGATGTCCCTGACATTTCCCGCACGCTTCATGCTGGCGGCGGCCATGAATCCGTGCCCGTGCGGGTATTTCAATGACCGCACTCATGAGTGCCACTGCACGTCACCAATGATTCAGCGTTACATGTCGAAAATTTCGGGGCCGCTGCTTGACCGAATTGACATCCATATCGACGTCCCAGCGGTGAACTACAAGGAAATGCGCTCCGGGGTGGAGCCTGAAGGCTCCGTATGCATTCGCAGCAGGGTCGTTCGGGCCCGCGAAGCTCAACTGAAGAGGTTTTCCGCTTCCGCGCGGGACAGGCTCTATTGCAACGCCCAGATGGCCCCCCGCCATATCCGTGCTTTTTGCCAGCTTTCCGGCGATTGTGAACACCTGCTCGAACGAGCGATGGTCCAGCAGGGACTTACGGCGCGGGCACACGATCGAATCCTGAAAGTTGCCCGGAGCATTGCCGATCTGGAGGGTGAAGGCGAAATCCAGCCCAAACACATCGCGGAAGCCATCCAATACCGGACGCTTGACCGCACGTTCTGGGCATAGCTGATTGCTTGAGCGGAGCGACAAACCAAGACTTGACTTCCTCAGATGAGCGCAATAAACTCCGGCGGATTGAACCGGGTGCCCCAGCGCAATATCAGTAAACTGCGCAACATTCCAGCCACATAGCTTAGGAGGTAGCCATGGCACCAAGAGTTTCCCTGAAACCAATCGGAGCTTTGATTGAGAAGACTGAAAAAAAACTGCGCCAATTAAACCGAAAATCATCCCCTGCTGAGAAGAAAAGGATCGATCGGAAAATTGAAGAACTGGATCTGGTGATCAGACGCGTAAGCGAAATTTGCAGAGGCAGCGGCTGGGCCATCGTTGTGAAACCAAAGTAGCGAAACCGAATGCGTTCGCTCCGCCGGAATTACATGCCGATTTATGAAGAAGGCCAACGAGGTGCTATATCGGCGCTCACCATACCTCGTCATGTATTGGCAACGCGGACAGCTGGTCTTCGAAAACTATGCTGAGCGGGTGAGGATCTCGGCTGCGCCGATAACCTTTGAAATCCTGAAGTTTTTTCACGGTTGGCGAAGCTGCGAGAGCTTGTATCGCGGCATGCGGGGATTTAGCGAAGCATCGGTGCAAAGAGCGGTCGCTGCTCTCGTAGATCATTCGTTTCTTCAACGTTCAGACCAGGTTACTGCGACCGATCAGGCGATGCAGGAGTGGGCCCACTGGAACCCGGCCGCGGGTCTGTTCCATTTTTCTACCAAAGATGGCTCCTACGATCACGACCCGCAAGCGACATTGCGGCGGCTTCGGCGACGCGCACGAAAGCATCCAATTCCGGCAGCGCTTAAACGCTACCCTCAGGTTAGGCAGTTCAAGCTCCCCGAACCAACCAACGACAGTGAATTTACGCGAATACTCCTGACCCGCAGAACGTGGCGACGATTCTCGAAGCGATCTATGCAGCTCTCCCAATTAGGCACTCTTCTGGGGCTGACCTGGGGAGTGCAGCGCTGGATCGAGTTGCCGGGGTTGAGTTCGGTGGCGTTGAAAAGTTCGCCATCGGGAGGGGCGCTTCATCCGATTGAGGCTTATGTGGTGGCGCTGCGGGTTGCTGGCCTCCCGCGCGGGATTTATCACTATGCCTCAGATGCGCATCGATTGGAACTGCTTCGCCCCGGTACCACGAGTAAAAAACTGGTCAGTTACTTGACCGGGCAATGGTGGTTTAGGCCGGCGGGGGCGGTTGTGTTTATGACGGCAGTGTTTCCGCGAACACAATGGAAGTACGAGTCGCCCCGGGCTTATCGAGTCGTGCTGGCTGAGGCAGGCCATTTTTGTCAAACCTTTTGCCTGGTGGCCACCTGGCTTGGTTTGGCGCCTTTCTGTACCATGGCTCTCGCCGATTCCCGGATAGAAAAAGATCTCGGCATCGACGGCATAACCGAGTCTGTCCTTTACGCTGCTGGCGTGGGAACACGATTGCGGGGAGTGGACTGGACTCCGGAGCCGGAATTACCAGCTACAGGGTGAGCTTGCGATTTCAGAGTCTGGCGATCAGCCAGTCTTGGGAATTAGACCGACGCGACGTTCCAGTTCCTGGAGTCGCGGATCAGACCCCAGGCGGGCAAACACAGGATGTACCTTTAAGTTCACCAAGTGAATGTCGCGTTCTTCGTAACTTTTCCCCAAACACCGAAGTGCCTCCTCACTATTACCCAGACCCACGTAGACCATCGCTCTTGCATAGAAGGAGGCCGGACTTGGCTGAGATCTTGTCTCCAATTTCCTAAGTATGGCAAGCGCCTCCAGGCGGTTGCGGGATAACGCGTAAGCATAGGCGAGTTCGGCCTGCATCACCGGGTCCGTCCCCGAGTTTGCGATGGCCTTCTGCAACTCAGAGATTGCTTCTTCCGGCATGGCGTTCTCTGCATACGCTTGTCCCAACACCTCATGTGCAGGAGAGAAGTTTGGATATTGTTGCAGGGTTTTTCTGGCCTGCTCGATTGCCTGGCCATACTGATGTCCCAGGTAATAACACCAGGCAGAGTTGGCGCCAATGATGGGGGAAAGGGGGTCCATGCTCTGGGCTTGTGCCATCTGCGCAAAAGCTTCCTGGCTCCGGCCGAGCGACGATAAGTAGAGTGCATACCAGTGGTGCGCCGTCGCATAGCCGGGAGCCAGTTCCAAGGCACGTTTATAGGATTTCTCGGCACTAGTTAAATCCCACTCGAAACCCCATTGGATCACTGCCAGGGAGGTGTGGGCCTCGGCCAGAGTCTCATCCAGTTCGAGTGCGTGCAGAGCGGCTGCCTTGGCCTTGGGCATCATCTCTGCTGCAGGCCGCACGCCATTACTTGCCATTAACCAATAACCGTCTGCCAAGCCAGCGTAAGCCAAGGCGTATTCCGAATCTTTTGCGATAGCTTGCTGGAAGTAGCTGATGCCGCTGGTGAGCGCGTCGGGCGTTCTTTGGTCGAGGTAGAAACGGCCTTGCAGATAAGCTTCATATGCCTTGACGTCGACAGGCCGAGCTGTGGTTAAGGCCGCACGTTCCTGCGAGGTCAAGGTAGCCTTGACTTGTTGAGCGATGGCCAAAGCGACCTCGCGTTGCAAGGCCAGGACATCGTGTTGGTCGCGCTCATAGCTGTTCGACCACAGGTTTCTATCCGAGCGAGCATCGGTCAGTTCTGCCGTAATACGCACTCGGTCGCCGGCGCGCAAGACAGAGCCTTCTACTACCGCGTCCACGTTCAAGTCCTGCGCAATCTGCCGTAACGGTTCATGGCTCCCCTTGAAGTGCATGGCCGACGTACGGGAGATGATGCGTAGCGATCCAATCTGTGCCAGGTCGGAAATGAGTTCCGCCGTCATTCCGTCAGCGAAGTATTCCTGGGCGGCATCGCTGGACAGATTTTCCAGCGGCAAGACCGCGATCGAGCTGAACTGTTTGCCGCTATGGGCTCCAACTGCCCTGGTATTCGAGGACTCGAAAGGCCAGCGAAATCGGGCGTCAAGACTTGCGAATATCAAGATAGAGACGATGGCCAGGCCTAAGACGGCAGCCAAGCTGACCAGCCAAAACTTCCGAGATGAATGGGGCGACTCACGGAGCTGGTTTTCTAAAGCGGAGGATTGCAGAGTCGCTGAATATGTACCAGGCCCAGCCGACTGGGACGGAGCTTTGGCCTCTTCCTTCGAGGTATTTTCTACGGCCGCAATGAAACGGTAGCCCAGTCGCGGAATGGTCTCGATATAGCGCGGTTTCTCGACGGAATCGCACAGCACCTGCCGGAGCTTTTTGACCGAAGTATTAAGCCCGTGCTCGAAGTCGACAAAGGTATCAGCGGACCACAGCTTTTCCCGAATTTCGTTTCGGGTTACAACTTCTCCGGCACGATTGAGCAGCAACTCAAGAATCAAGTACGGCTGACCACGCAGTTTGATCCTGATCCCGTTCTTGAGCAACTCTCGGGCCGCTGGCTTGAGTTCGAACGGGCCGAACCGGAAAATCTGCGGAGCTTCCATCCATCCCCCCGCATAAATGAGGTAGGTCTTGGTCTGCAGATTCTATCACTGCAACTTTTGTTTTTTGAAGCGAGTCGAATCTAAGTTACTTCTTTGTAATAACTTAACAACTCACCTTCGAATCACCAACATTTCACAGCCGGTGCATTGCGCGATCCACGCACGTATAGGAAATTAGCGGCGCTTTAAGCGCTTCGTCGCGAGGATGGCGCATGCCGAGGGTCGAGTTGGCCGACGTAGCCGGGGGGATTACGTAATGCCAACCACGCGCACAGCTGAAATCGACCCCCTGCATGCCAGCCATCCTTACGGCCAAGCGAGTAACGGAAGCAACATGCGTGCTAGAGGCTGCTAGTACAGCTGATGTTTCGCAGGGACGCCTGCTGACCGCCACGAGCAGCGGACCTCAGGCAACGAATGAGAAGGAGTCGAGATATGGCCGCGATCCCAAATATGGCGAATCCGTATTTTTTTCTCGATGCAGAGCCGACTGTATCCGAAGAAAGAGACGTAAAACCGACGACGCTGCTTGAACGCAGCGAAGAGCTTCTGCGCAAGGCCTTTGGGGACGCTGAGGAAACAATCGCCAGTTCTCTGCGTGGGCTCTAAAACGGGCGAAAACCTCAAAGATCTACAGCAATTCAGTTTGGAGGAGGTGTTAAATGCCGTATTTTTATTGCCTTCTGGCAGGATCCTGGATGTTTGCGTTGGGATGGTTTCTCGGGGCCATTTACGTGCAAAACCAGAATGACAAGACACCAACTTCGATTGTGGGTGAGCAACAAGTAGCGTACCCAGATTTTGAAACCTGGCGACTTGGAGTTGGTGCGGCAGGCGCGGCTGATTAATGATTGCTCACCTTGCCCTGGGTTTAGAGAACTGTATTTCCTCCTGAGTGAACGGCGGCTTGTCTTTCCAACAGGTAGTCCCGCAGTGCATCCTTCCAGTGGGGCATAAGAATTCCGTACCTCTGCAAGCTTTGCGAAGACAGCACGGAATATTTCGGCCGTGGTGCGGGACGAACGAACTTTTCGGTGGTAGTTGGGCGAACCACGGTGCTTAGTCCTGCATCGCGCACGATCTCACGCGCGAACTCCAACCATGTGCAATCGCCAGCATTTGTGGCGTGAACGATACCGGTGGCACTGGCACGGCACAACGCGACAAGGGCACGAGCCAAGTCTGGGGCGTGTGTTGGGGAACCGCGCTGGTCATCGACCACGTCAATTTCCGAACGGCTTGAAGCGAGCCTGAGAATCGTATCGGGGAAGCACTTGCCACCCACTCCGAACAACCATGATGTGCGCACGATGCACGCATCCGGCAAGAGCTGGCCGATTTCTTCTTCCGCTTTCGCTTTCGATTTGCCGTAAATACTCAGCGGGGAGCGGGCGCGCGCAGTTTCGTAGGGGGTGGTGCTGAGCCCGTCAAAGACATAATCGGTGCTCAAGAAAAGCAACCGTGCACCAGACTCCTTTGCCACTTGTGCGACGTTAACAGCCCCGCGCCAATTTACCGCGAATGCCAGCTCGCGATTGCTTTCGCAGCCATCTACGTCGGTGTAAGCGGCCGCGTTGACAAGCCATTGGGGGCGCGTCTGTTCGATAACCCGGCGAATTTGTCCGATGTCCCGAACATCGACGTCTTTGGAAGCAAACCCTACGACTTCATCAGCTTTCCATTCTCGAATCAGCGCTTTGCCGAGCAAACCTGTCGCACCAAAAATTGTGACTCGCATTGTGCATAGTTTCCCACAAATGGAGATGACTGCCGGTTCAATTCGATACAATGCGGCAATGACAGAACGGAACCTTCAAATCGCACGATTTATTGGGACCACTCCCAGTGTCGCCTACTGCGATGTATGCCGCCTGACGTTCCGCACGCGGCAAGAATTCCTGCTCGACAGCGAAAAAGCCAAGCAACAACTTCAAGCGGATTTTGACAAGCACGAGTGCAAGCCCGAGCCCGGCGCGGTGGATGATGCGCTCGCCCACATCCGTTGACGCCGCGTGGGCGCACGCGGGAATCACTTTATCCTTCCGAAATCCTCAACGGCAAAAAATTGTCCGTTCCGCTCCACAATTCCGATCCCGAGCGAATCCATATCTTTGTTGAGAATATTAGCGCGATGATGCGGCGACTTCATCCACAGCTCGTGAAGCCGTGCGACATTTGGGCCGTCAGCCACGTTTTCGGCGATGGCGATGAAGTGAACTCCGGCTTTGGTGAGACGCTCCGGCAAGCTCGCTTCGCCAGGGAAGCCGTGAGAAATTGCTTCATGTTTTACCATTTCGAGCGCGTGCCGACTGGCGGCAAGGGCAAGGCCCTCGTTCCAGTGCAGCACGCCCAAGTGATGCACTTTCCGCTCCTGGTTGACAGCATCGAATAACTCGCGCTCACTGCCTGAGGGATACTGCTGTGCCCCTGTGATGCTGACGTACAATGCAGACAGGACAATGGCTGCAGAGACGAGGCGGAAGCCGCAGTGGCAGTTCGCCTTTGCACCTACCTTTCCGCTGACGAGTCTGTGCAGAGCGGTCAAGACCTCACCCCTACGTGTTGAAGCCCACTCTCAAGAGCTGATTCACAATGTTTGATGAAGACCAGATCACGACGGAGGGGGATTCAGATGGACAGCGGACGCTTGTCGCTCGCGAAGGGAACTTCCCTGAGCAAAAGGAAAGGCCGTGATATTGGTTATGCTCTAGCCGCCAGCTCCTGCGAGAGAGCCAACAGCGTGGAGTCATGCACCATCACGGCCCTTGATGTAATCACTGCTTTCGCAGTTCTGACCCCAGCAACCCCTCGCAGAGTAGCCGGTTTTTTCGGGTCAGGTCGCCCGCTAGGTTGCCCTAGCCAGCAGATTACCCGGCCTACTTCGGACTGGCTAATTTTATTTGAGCCAACCCTTTCAGCCGTCGACGCGCGAGAAAGTAAATGTTACGAGACAAATTGTCAACGCCCATTTTTAGTGCAGCATAGCGTCTAGCCCTGTGCATTGTGTGGATTTTTATTTCTCATTTAAAAGAGTCGCTTACACGATTTGCGAACGCCTCGCAAAGAGTTTTCCACACTGATTTGCACAGGTCGAATGCGGGCTGAAATTCACAGGGAATCATCTTAAGCTCTTGACGACGGTCCTTGAGTGAAGCATCTTTGGAGAAATAAAGTTCGAGTTGGGAATGTCAGCTCTTGTTGCTTATGTCGACGGTGGCTCGCTGGGGAATCCAGGACCGTCTGGCATCGGAGTGGTGATCAGCGGGGCTCGCGACGGAAAACTCAAAATCGCCAAGTGGATTGGCTGGCAGGACAATAACGTCGCTGAGTACTTAGCCCTGCTGGAAGCTCTGCAGTGTGCCGTCCTTCTGAAAGCTCGCGCCCTTCACGTTTATTCCGATTCTGAAGTTGTGGTGAAACAAATGACCGGGGTGTACGCGTGTCGCAGCCCGCGCCTATACTCGCTGAACTGGACGTGCCGCAAATTGGCGCGCTCGCTGCAGTTTTCCATTTCCCACGTGAAACGCGAGTTGAATGCCGAAGCCAACCGCTTGGCCAACTCCGCCGCCCGGAAAAAGAAACGCTAAACCGTTTTCAGGCAGGTCGCATCCCAAATCACGTCTGCGTGCATTGGGAGAAGCGGAAGCCTTATGGCACGACCAAAATCGAAGCGCTGGATAGCGCAGGTGAAGACGGTTTCCACTTACCCGCCTCCTGGACTTTTCACCAAAGACGCAGAGACGATCGCCAGAACCCTGGCCTCGAAGAAAGTTTCTCCCAAAGGCCCGGGATCAGGCATGCGCATGCTGACCTACTTTATTAACCGCGCAGGAAAAGGGCTCAGTCCATCGCGACGTCGAAAGTTAGAACGGGCGAAGAAGTTGCTGTCGGTGCGAGTGGCTCGGGCCAAAGCTGCGCGCCAAAAATTGTGAGATCGTACGAAAGAAGACAGCTTCGCGCTCAGACCCGCAAGATCATTACCTCTGTAGCCTTGATGAGGGCAGCGGCGGTCTGGCCGGGCTTGAGCTGCATTTCCCGCGCAGAACGCGCGGTAATAATGGGTGTGATTTGCTGGCCGCCTATCGAAATTGCAATTTCGGCCATCAGGCCGCTGATGGGAACCGCCTCCTTTCGTATTCATTCCGCCATATCGGGATGTGGCAAACTGATACTGGGATGAATGCGCTTGAGTTCACCATCCTCGTTGCCATCGGATCAATGGTGGCGGGCTTGCTGGGAGCGCTCACCGGCCTCGGTGGAGGAGTGGTGCTGGTCCCACTGTTGACGATCCTTTTCAAAGCCGATATCCGCTATGCCATTGGCGCTTCGCTGGTCTCCGTGATTGCCACTTCGTCAGGCGCTGCCGCAGCCTACGTAAAAGAAGGATTTTCCAACATTCGAATCGGCATGTTTCTGGAGATTGCCACCACGCTGGGCGCACTCTGCGGAGCGTTTCTGGCCACGGTTGTTCCTACACGGTTTCTCGGCATGATCTTCGGCCTTGTGCTGCTGTACTCCGCCTATCTGTCGCACAAACCGCGGCCGCGCACGGAACGCAACCTCCCTCCCGATCCCCTAGCCACCAAGCTGAAGATGAACGGCAGCTTTCCGTCTGAAGAAGGAGGCATGCGCGCGTACAACGTGCAGAACGTGCCCGGGGGGTTCAGCCTGATGTTCGGAGCGGGTGCACTTTCCGGGCTGCTGGGCATCGGCTCAGGTGCGGTGAAAGTTCTGGCAATGGATCAGGCGATGAAAATTCCTTTCAAAGTTTCCACCACCACCAGCAATTTCATGATCGGAGTCACCGCAGCCGCGAGTGCCGGCTTTTACCTGAGCCGCGGCTACATTGATCCCGGGCTTGCCATGCCCGTTATGTTGGGCGTGCTGGCTGGATCGCTGCTCGGCGCGCGCATCTTAGTCAAGGCGCAAACTCGAGTCTTGCGCCTGATTTTCAGTGTGGTAATTGCATTCCTGGGTGTGCAGATGATCTACAAGGGAATTACCGGGACAATCTGATATGCCTCGCAACTGGTCAGATCAAAATATCGAGGATGTCGTGGGCAACCTTCTTCGCGCGGGAGTCACGTTGTCCGCGACGGTCGTCTTTGGCGGCGGCTTGGTTTACCTGATCGGGCACGGACGCGCTGCGGTCGATTACCGCCTTTTTCGCGGCGAACCGCCGGAATTGAGAAGTTTGAGCGGCATCCTGCACAATGCCTTCAGCCGGCATGGCCTGGGAATCATTCAACTGGGACTTGTTTTGTTAATCCTGACACCGGTTGCTCGTGTGGCATTCTCGATCTGGGCATTCGCCGCCGAGCGTGATCGCATGTATGTGATGTTCACCGGCATCGTGCTAGTCATTCTTCTTTACAGCTTGCTCGGCTCGGGGTCGGCATTCTAAACGGCTGTATGACTCGAACCACCTAACGTCGCAGGCCATTGTCTTCCACCACTCGTGCGGTCATTTCCTCGGGAGGATCACCGCCAGCCACCGCCTGAGCCACAATCAGGCGACGCGCCTCGACTCTGAAGCTGGGCAGACGCAGCCAGAACAGTGCGGCGCCCCCAATCGTCGCGACGGCGCCCATGGCCACAGTAATCGGAGCACCAAGCCGTTCGGCCAAAGCTCCGGCAAAGAAAGCGCCAAAGGGAGCCATGCCCATAAACATCATCGAGTACACAGCCATCACGCGCCCACGGAGGTGATCCGGGACCATGACCTGGATCAGGGTGTTTGAGGAAGACATCTGCAGCATCATGCAAAATCCGACTGGCAGCAGGAGGAGAACGGAGAGTTGGAGATTGCGCGAGAACGAAAACAGAATCAAACTGACTCCAAAACCCGCGCAGGCCAGTGCCACCCAGCGACCCAGGCCACGCACGCCCGTTTTGGAGGCGAGAGTCAGGGCGCCCAGCAGCGCTCCCAAACCGGTTGCGCCCATTAACAGGCCCAGTGCGCGAGCGCCGCCATGCAAAATGCGATCCGCAAAAACCGGCATCAGCACGGTGTATGGCATGGCGACGAAGCTGGCCAGCCCGAGCAGCAACAGAATGGCGCGTATCGGCGCCGTGTGGCGGACAAAACGAAAGCCTTCGATGATGTGCGCGAGAGGGGAAGCCTGGCCTTCGGCGTGAATGGGCGGAGCAACGCGCATGAGGAAAAGTCCGACGATTACTGCGATGTAGCTGACACCGTTCACAAAAAAACACCAGCCCTCACCGATTTTTGCTACCAACACTCCAGCGATCGCGGGGCCGATAATGCGAGCGCCATTGAACATGGACGAATTGAGGGCGATGGCATTCATCAGATCCTCTTTGCCGACCATATCAACGAGGAAGGACTGCCGGCCGGGGATGTCAAAAGCATTGACAATGCCCAGCAATGCGGCCAGCACAAAGATGTGCCGCACGCGCACCGTTCCCGTCAGGGTCAGGGCAGAGAGAATAAAGGCCAGTATCATTGAAGCGGTCTGAGTCCCTATGACCACCTTTTGCCGGTTGTAACGATCCGCCACAATACCGCCCAACGGCGCCACCAGGAAAACCGGGAACTGGCTGGCAAATCCCACCGAGCCCAGCAACAACGAAGACCCGGTCAGCCGATAAACCAGCCAGGCCTGGGCCACGCTCTGCATCCAGGTGCCAATTAGTGAAATCAACTGCCCGCTGAAAAAAAGTTGGAAGTTGCGATGGCGTAACGCCCGCAAGGTCGCAGGCAAGCCGATTTTCTCGGCCTCGGAGTCGGTTCCACGCTCGGCGGGAATTGTTTTGGCTGGCAGTTTCAAACTATATAGGATAGCAAGGCTGATCCATTGAGTTAGCACGTGTTCCGGGCAATTCGCCTTTGTCATCGGGATGAATGCGTCAGTCCGACAGATGTGCCCCGACTCGATGCGGAAAAAACCGGAGCATGTGCTGAGCAGGAGCCTGCCGGGGGTTAGCGTTTCTAGCAATCTTCTCTTTTGGTCCGCAGTGTTACATTGAATGACTAAATGGCTATGGCAAATGCACAATCCGGGAAACTGGAGCAGGCCGCCTCGGCAGGATACGGCAGCGCGCTGGCGGTGGTCACGACGCTGTTCTTCATGTGGGGTTCGCTCACCTCGCTGAATGACGTTTTGATTCCATATGCGCAGCATGTTTTCGACATTAGGCTTGCCGCCAGCATGCTTATACAAACCGCGTTCTTTTCGGCATATTTTGTTTTCTCAATCCCGGCATCGAGAATCATCGATTGGATTGGATACAAGAACGCAATCATAGTTGGCCTGTTCACGATGGTTGCCGCTTGTTTGGGCTTTTATCCGGCGGCGAAAATTCCTTCGTTTCCTTTTTTTCTGGCTGCCCTGATTGTTCTGGCAACAGGGATCACGATTCTGCAGGTGGCCGCAAACCCTTACGTGGCGGTATTGGGAAAGCCAGAGACCGCATCGAGCCGGCTGAATCTGACCCAGGCGTTCAATTCTTTGGGTACAGCGATCTTTCCGTGGATTGGGGCGCACCTGATTCTTGGCACCACGGCTACCGCGCTCTCGCAAGGAGCGGCGCAAGAGGCTAATGCGGTGATCAGGTTGTATGTGTACTTTTTTGCGACGGCCCTCACGATTTTGGCGATCGCAATCGGCCTGTTTCATTTGCCGGAGATTCCTTCCGCAGAACGTGCGCTTGGCACGAAGATCAGCGACTCAGTGTGGAAGCATCCCAACCTTGTCTATGGCGCCATTGGAATCTTTATTTATGTGGGCGCCGAGGTGGCGATCGGAAGTTCGATTGCGAATTACCTGGCCTTGGACAACATTGGCCACTTGATTTCTCCCTCTGCTATTCCCGACGCTGCTGCCCGTTATCGGTCCGCTCTGGGGCTGGCGGCTCGTTATATATCCGTGTATTGGCTTGGCGCTATGATCGGGCGCTTTATCGGGTCGGGGCTGCTGCAGAAAATCAAATCAGGGAAACTGCTTGCTTTCTGTTCCGTTATCGCTGCGCTGCTTGTTAGCCTTTCGGTCTTCACCAGCGGCCATTTCGCCATGTGGTCTATCCTCATGGTGGGGTTGTTTAACTCGATCATGTTCCCCTGTATTTTCACCATGGGGATTGCGGAGCTCGGGCCTCTTACCGGCGACGGTTCCGGGATTTTGAACATGGCAATTGTTGGGGGCGCCATTATTCCCTGGATCGTGGGCCGGATAGCCGACTTTATCAACCACAGTTATTATCCCGCTCTGAGCCAGGGCGAGACCAGTTGGGGCCAAGGCATCCACTTTAGCCTGATTCTTCCGGCGCTTTGCTATCTATATATTCTGTTCTTCGCAGTAAGCGGATCGAGGCCGAACAGCGAGCGCTATGCCAAATCCTGAGATACCGCTCCAGCAAGCTTGCATCATTGGCCAGAGCTGACTCTACCTCGATTTGCTCCCTCTAAAACCAGGTTCGCGAGCGGTAGGCACGGTAATCTTCGCCAAACTTTGCTTCGAGCACGCGGCTCTCCGCGCGGATTCGCCAGATCTGTAGCGGAATCACGGCTGCGAAGATTAATAGCCAGAGCGGCCTAGCTAACAAAAGGATATAGCCGATGAGAAAACCTGAGCCAAACAGGTAAATGGGGTTGCGTATCCTGGAATAAATTCCGTGCGTGACCAATTGCTTTGCCTGGGCGGTTACTGTGAGCGACTTTCCGAGTTGGAATCGCGCAACCGTCCAGAGAACGAAGCTTACAGTCGCTAAGCATAAGCCAAGCACTCTCGACGCCGTCCACGTCGAGGGCGAGAATTCCCATCCGGCGTACGCCGCAGCCGCGCCCGCGATCACCGTAAGCAAGATGTTTTGGGCAATCATAGAGGACTCACCGCCCAAAAACCGCGGAGTTGATTTCGCGCAAGCCTGCTGGGTGAGTGTGTAGATTCTGGGACCGGCGAGGCCAGTGATGGCATAGCGCCGAGGAACTATATCAAAGGTTCACGCGAAAACTGTAGAGTCGCGCGCGTATTAGCGAAGATTGCTGCGGCTGGCCAGTTGGATAGAATCCAGGGCGGCCTGTGCCTTGCTTTGGATTGGCCCGGGCAGAGTGGCATATCCGAGTCCTCGCGCTACGGTTTGACCGTCGGCGAGAGCCCAATCCAGGAACTGCTTTAATGCGCCGATCCGCTCGGCAGACAGACCAGAAGTCGGGAGATAAATCCAGGTGAAGCTGGTAATGGGATAGGCATCTGGACCGGGCGCATTAACCAGCGACACGCGGAAGTCTCCTGAAATCGATGTTGCCAGGCTCTTGCACGCGGCGGTGATACTAGCGGAGCTAGCTTTGACGAATTGTCCGGCGGCGTTCTGGACCGCGCCGTAACCGATGTCTGAGCGTTTGGCAAAATTCAACTCCACGTACCCGATTGCCCCCGGGATAGCAGCAACTTTAGCGACCATATCTTCGCCGCGGTTAGCATCAACGCCAACCGGCCAATTCGGCGACGGGCTCTTTCCGATCTGTGCGCGGAATTCCGGACTGCTTTTCGACAGGAAGTCGGTCAGGATGTAGTTGGATCCTTTGCCTGGCGTGCGGTGAACAACCGCAATCTGCAGATCGGGCAGCTTGATTCTGGGATTCAGCCTGGCGATCCGCGGGTCTTTCCAATTGGTGATCGTGCCCATGAAAATGTGGGCCAGCACCTCGCCCGAAAAATTGACCTCAGGGTTCCCCGGCAGGTTATAAATAGGGACGATGCCCACCAGAACCGTGGGAATCTGGATAAGCGGAGTCTTGGCGCTTTGCAATTGTTCGGGTGTAAGCGGAATCTCGCCGGCAGCGAAATCTCCCGAACCGGTACTGATCTGGTGAATTCCTTCCACTGTGCTCATCGAGAGATAGCGCACTTGGATGTGGGAATCCTTCCTGTTAAACTCGTCCGTCCATACCGAGTACAGTGGTGTTGGAACATTCGATCCGGACCCGACGAGGGAAACCGCACTTTGTGCTTGTGCAGGTGGCAGTGACCAAACTGTGGCCGCGAAAACAGCACAGCATGCGGCAAAATATCGCGTTCCATTCATGGCAGCGTCCTGTGAAAAACTTGGCGCACACATTTTATGAACACTTCTGAGCCGTTGTCTTGTTACGGATGTAATCGCACTGTCCCGAAGTGCTCTCTTCTCCAGTGCGGAACCGACAAAGCTTGGTGGTTACCTTCGTTTTTCGGCATCGGGTGTGCGCCGCTCCGGTGGATTCTGACCATCGTTGATGGGGCTGCCGAAATTTCTGCCGTTGTTGGACGTAAACGAACGGAGTACTGCCGAAGCCGCGTCCGACTTGCATTATTGCTGGCCTTTCTCGCACTGATCGAGCCTGCTATGGCCCAAAAAAACGACAGCGGCGGCGAAATGTCACCCCAACTCAAAGCCATGTTCGAAGCCAAGGTCAAGGCGGAATGGGAGGCTTTAAAAAACAAAGATAAGAAGACATACGGCGACCTGTTGGCAGACGATTACCAGGGTGTGGAAGTCGATGGCAAAGGAGAACGGACTAAGATCCAGGCGATCAACGAACTGCCTGAAGGGAACATCGTAAATTACACGCTTTGGGGATTTAAGGAGATGGCTCTGGGACCAGATTCGGCATTTGTGATCTACGAGGTAACCATGCAGTTCCCTCCCAAGTCAGTTCTGCGCTACTCCAGGGTTTATGTCAGCGAGCTTTGGGTGAAACGGGCGGGGGAGTGGAGAGAGCTTCACTACCAGGAGACTCACGTCAAATAATCTGGCAGCTTAGGGTTATGTGCGCATAACGTGCGCCAGCGGTGGTGCGCAAATTGCCAGGAATGGTGATATATTCCGTAACAAGGGGAGGGTTATGAGCTCGCCCTACGGGCTGCAACTCGCCGAAAACTGCCTCATTTGCAAGCTGCGTCATTCGGGTTTTTTCTGCGAACTCCCCAAGGGTCCTCTTGAGGACCTGGAGAAAATCAAGTACGCGAGCGCCTTTCCTCAGGGCGCTGTTTTGTTCCTGGAGGGACAACCGGCGCGCGGCGCTTACATCGTCTGCGCGGGACGGGTGAAACTTTCCACCACTTCGCGCGAAGGAAAAACCCTGATATTGCGGATTGCGCAGGCCGGCGAGGTCCTGGGCTTGCACGCTACCGTATCCGGGAAACCCTATGAGCTGACCGCGGAGACTCTCCAACCCTGCCAACTGGATTTCATCAAGCGCGAAGATTTTCTGCATTTTTTGCAGAATCATGCCGATGCATGCCTAAACGCTGCCCAGCATCTGAGCCAGAATTGTCAGGACGCATACGAGATGATTCGCTCTCTTGGGCTCTCGCACTCTGTTTCAGAGAAGGTGGCGCGCTTGCTGCTGGAATGGGCCGCCGATGGCGAAGACACCAAAGACGGGATTCGGATAAAAGTCTCGCTCACCCACGAGGAAATGGCGCAGCTGGTGGGTACCTCACGCGAAACGGTCACACGCGTTCTGGGGGAATTCCGCGAGAAGCATCTGGCTCAGTTGCGTGGGTCCACGCTGATGATCCAGAACAAGGCCGGCCTGGAGAAACTTATTGGCGCCTGAATTGTTTGTCGCGCGCCCAGCTCCCGCCAACATCGCATTTTGCCTTTCCTTCTCTAGAATCAGAACATGCCCCAGATCATCTTCTTGTCGGCTGCTTGTATGGCGGACCAGATACGTACGAAAAAGCTTTCCTCACTCGAACTGATCAAAGCTCATCTGGCTCGCATCGAGAAGTTGAACCCGGCGCTGAACGCATTCGCGCAAGTTGATAGCGATGGTGCGCTCGATCAGGCCCGCAGCGCAGATGAAGCGATAAACCGGAACCTGGAGCTTGGACCTCTACATGGAGTTCCGCTGAGCATAAAGAGTTCGATCGAGGTGAAAGGTCTACGCTGCGAAGCAGGAAGCAGGCTTCGAACCGGAGTTGTCGCGAGCAAAGATGCCTTGCTAGTCTCACGCTTGCGCGATGCGGGCGCGGTGATTCTCGGGACGAGTAACACGCCCGAGTTGCTGATGGCGTGGGAGACCGACAACCTGCTCTATGGACGCGCGAACAATCCTTGGGATTTGACGCGCACTCCCGGAGGTTCCAGCGGCGGCGAAGGCGCAGCGATCGCCAGCGGGTGCTCCGCCGGCGGCGTGGGCAGCGATGGCGGCGGCTCCATTCGTATTCCGGCGCATTTTTGCGGCATTTGCGGCCTGAAGCCGACTCCGGGGCGAATCCCGGCGGTCAGCCACTTTCCCCCTTCACTCGGCCCTTTTGCTTTGCTGGGTGTGGTTGGACCGATGGCTCGCACTGTCCCCGACTTGAAATTGCTGTTCGAGGTCATGCAAGGAAGGGACGAAGGCGATTTGTCGACTGCTGCCGTTCCAGTTCGCTGGCCAAGTCTCCTGGAGTTGAGGAAACTTCGCATCGGCTATTTCGAAGATGATGGCCGGACCCCAGTTACGCAGGAGACGCGAGCGGCAGTGCGCGATGCAGCTCAGGCGCTGAAACGTGCCGGATTTGATGTGCGGCCTTTTAGTCCGGAAGGCTTGGAGGAAGCTGGACGGCTGTGGTGGCAGCTCTTCGGAGTCGCCGGCGCAATGGTGCTCCGGCCGATGACGGAGGGAAGGGAGGCCGAGCTGAGCCCGATCCTCACAGAATTTCTTAGGATAGCTGGTGAGCGGCCGCATACGGCTGAGGCACTTCTCGATGCCTGGCTTGCACGCGATCGTCTGCGCGCGCAAATCTTTGAGCAGATGCGCGAATATCCGCTTCTTCTCTGTCCGGTAGCTTCGATTCCGGCATTTCGTCACGGCGAACGCAGTTGGATAATTGACGGCAAGGCCGTGAAGTACCTCGATGCGTGGAGTTATTGCGAGTGGTTCAACCTGCTCGGGATGCCAGCCGTAGCTGTTCCTTTTGCCAGATCAGCAGAAGGTTTGCCTATCGGAGTGCAGATTTCGACACGTCCGTGGGAAGAAGAGGTCGCGTTGAGCGTGGCCGAAATTCTCGAAAAAGAATGCGGCGGGTGGAAAGCGCCACCAACAGGGCTTCTGCCGTTTCACGACTAGTGGCGGAAAAGATGTCCGCGTGCTAGTAACGTTTTTATACTATTTCGATACTCACCCGAAACGGTAACCTGTACGACGCAGGATTCGAGAACCGACCCCATGGGGTGTCGGGCGCCGCTTTCCCATGTCAGTTGCATCGCCAGCTAAATCTTCCGGAAGGCAGTTTTTGTCATTAGCGCTCGTCTTTCTGTCTGTCTCAGCTCTCTATCTTTATGCCTTCCCGCAGGCCAATGTCTTCTACGCAGGCGTTGTTCTGCTGCACGCCATCGCAGGTGTGATCACTACTCTTCTAGCTATCAGATTTCTATATCGGAACTTCGTTGAGGCAACTCCGCTCTCTCGTGTTGGCTGGATCATGCTTTTCGCCGGGGCGGTTGTTGGATTGCTTCTGATCAAGACTGGTACGCCGCGATCCGAGTGGCGTCTTCTCTACGCTCATATCCTGCTCTCGTTGGCGGGTGTGGGAATCCTGTTTGCAGTATGGTTTCCATGGCTGCGGCTCAGACCTGTGCTGCGATGCGCGATCAGCCTTCTAGTGCTTGCGGTGCTTGGTTTTGGCGCGAAATATGTGCGAGAGTCTCGCTGGCGTAGTCAGGCTCGCATTGAGAACCCTACGATCGCTCCGGCAAATATGAATGGCGAAGGCGACGGGCCTGATGGGCCGTTCTTCCCCAGTTCCGCGCAGGTCTACGGAAAAGAAAAAATTCCCAGCAAGTTCTTCATGGAGTCGGATTCCTGCAAGCGCTGTCATCAGGACATCTACAATCAATGGTTCAGTTCGGCGCACCATTTTTCCTCATTCAATAATCAGTGGTATCGCAAAAGCATTGAATACATGCAGGACACGATAGGCACGAAACCCTCCAAATGGTGCGGAGGATGCCACGATCCGGCAGTGCTCTACAGCGGACTGATGGACACTCCCATCAAGCAGGTCGTGCATCGTCCGGAGGCGCAAGCCGGCCTTGGTTGCATGATGTGCCATTCCATTGCGCACGTGAAAAGCACCATGGGCCAGGGCGATTTTTATCTGGAATATCCCACGCTGCACGAACTGGCCGCAACCAGGAATCCAGTGGTGCGCTGGATGCATGATTTCCTGGTCGAACTGAATCCTGAGCCGCATCGCCGCGTGTTTCTCAAGCCATTTATGCGAGACCAGACGGCGGAATTCTGTTCCGGTTGCCACAAGGTTCATCTTGACGTTCCGGTCAATCATTACCGTTGGATTCGCGGCTTTAACGAATACGACAATTGGCAGGCCAGCGGAGTCTCCGGCCAGGGCGCGCGGTCTTTTTATTACCCCCCGAAGCCGGCGCAGTGTGCCGATTGTCACATGCCACTCACCCGGTCGAGTGACCAGGGGAACATCGACGGATTTGTGCACTCGCATCGCTTTCCTGGTGCGAACACTGCACTTCCCACCGCCAATGAGGACAGCGAGCAACTGAAAGTTACGGAAGATTTCCTGAAAAACAGTATTTTGAGTGTGGATATCTTTGCGCTCGCGCCAGCAGGAGACGAAGTGAGCCGGGCCCCGGCTGGCCGTTCTGAGATCTCAACAACCTTCGCCGTAGGGGAAGAAGCGGAAACGAAGATTACTCCGGCACCGGAAGGTCAACTGGTTCCGATTACAGCTCCGCTCAACCGGGTTCTGCCTATCGTCCGCCGTGGGGATACGGTTCGGGTTGACGTTGTGGTGCGCACCAGAAGGATTGGACACTTCTTCCCGGGCGGAACAGTGGACGCTTACGATACCTGGCTGGAATTGAAAGGCACAGACGATAACGGCCAGGTAGTTTTCTGGAGCGGAATGGTAGAAGACGGTGGCAAAGGGCCAGTGGAAAAGGGGGCGCACTTCTACCGCTCACTTCAGGTTGACGCTCACAGCAATCCGATCAACAAACGCAATGCCTGGGCCACTCGCGCCGTCGTCTATGTGCACCTGATTCCGCCCGGCGCAGCCGATACCGTTCACTATCGCTTGCAGGTTCCGGAGAATGCCGGCGGGAAGATCACACTTCACGCTCGACTCTGTTATCGCAAGTTTGCCTGGTGGAATACCCAGTTCTCCTTCGCGGGTATGCCTGATCCCGGCGAAACGGGTCCCAGCGTGACGCCCGATTTCGACGACACGAAGTATGTGTTCGGTGCCTCGCTAAGAGGAATTTCCGCCAAACAAGAAAGAATTCCCGATGTTCCCATCGTTGCGCTTGCTGAAAACGAAGTCACGTTGACGGTTGTTCCGCACAACACTCCGGCGCCGCAGCCCCAAACCGTTCTTCGGAAGGATGATTGGGAACGCTGGAACGATTATGGCATCGGCCTTTTATTGCAAGGCGATCTGAAGGGCGCGCAGGCGGCTTTCGAGAAGGCGACGGAAGTCGATCCGGGGAACCCCGATGGCTGGGTGAACATAGGCCGCGCGGCGGTGCAAGAAGGAGACATGAGCCGTGCCCGCAACGTGCTTGAGAAAGCGTTGCTGCTCAGCCCTGATCTGGCGCGCGCGCATTTCTTCTATGCGAAAGTCCTGCGCAACGATGGCCGTTACGATGAAGCCGCCGATCATCTGCGCAGAGTTCTAATTCAATATCCCCGCGATCGCGTGGTATTGAACGATTTAGGGCGGATTCTCTTTCTTGAGCGGAAATACGCAGAAGCGGTGAATCTGCTGCAAGCTGTGCTGGCAATCGATCCTGAAGACCTGCAGGCTAACTACAACCTGATGCTTTGCTACAACGGTTTAGGCGATGAAGAGCGCGCGCACGAGCACCAGGTGCGCTACTTGAGGTTTAAAGCTGATGAGGCTTCGCAAGCAATTACTGGGCCTTATCGCCGGCTCAATCCCGAAGACAACAACGAACGGCAGGCCGTCCACGAGCACGTGTCTGTGCCGTTAGACAAAAATCACTTAGGGACAGTTGTGAGCGCTCCTGCGATCGATCTCCACTCGGCTCAGCCTGGCGCAGTATCCGGGGGATCCGAGTGAGCAGAGACTTCAGCCGAACAGCGCACACCTCAAAGATTGGAAATCATGTGAGCCACGCTTCTTACACGCTTCACCGCGCCTTAGCGGCAGCTTGGCTGCTGTTCATCGCCGCGCCTGCCGTGGCTCAGGCGCAGAGCATTCAGTTCCGCGACATTACCGCAAAAGCGGGCATTCATTTTGTCCACAACAACGGAGCGTTCGGAAAAAAATACCTTCCGGAAACCATGGGCCCGGGATGCGCGTTCATCGACTACGACAACGATGGCTGGCCCGACATTTTGCTGGTCAACGGACAAAAGTGGCCAGCGTTGGCCGACGAACGCGCGAAACGCGGACCCACAACTCCCAAGCTCTACCATAACAACCACGATGGCACGTTTACCGATGTAACGAGCAAGGCAGGTCTTGCCGTGCCAATGTTTGGAATGGGTGTCGCTATTGGGGATTATGACAACGATGGCTATGACGACATTTTCATCAGCGCGCTCGGCCAGAGCCACGTTTTTCACAATAATGGAAACGGCACATTTACTGACGTGACCAAGGCCGCGGGTCTGTGGGGACCGAACGAATTTTCTGCGAGTGCGGCTTGGGTGGATTACGACCGCGATGGCAACCTCGATTTGATCGTGGCGAATTACGTGCAATGGTCAATCGAAGGCGACCTCTACTGCACGCTGGATGGCGTACACAAATCCTATTGCACGCCGGAGTCTTACAAAGGGGCATCTGCCCGGCTGTGGCATAACCTGGGGAACGGCAAGTTCGAGGATGTAACCCAGAAGGCAGGTCTCTACGATACTTCTTCCAAGACTCTGGGAGTCGCCATTCTTGATTACAACGGGGATGGGTGGCCGGACATTGTGCTGGCCAATGACACTCAGCCCAACAAGCTTTATCTCAACAAGCGCAATGGAACCTTCGAAGAGCGAGGGGTTCCGGCTGGCATCGGGTTTAGCGAAGATGGTGTGGCGCGCGCGGGAATGGGTGTGGATGCGGCCGATTACGACCGCTCGGGCCATCCCAGCATCATCATTACCAATTTCGCTAATCAGATGCTCTCGCTGTACCACAATGAGGGGAATGGTTTGTTTGTGGATGAAGCTCCGCGTTCTGAGGTCGGACGTGCAACTCTGGTGACGCTTGGCTTCGGCTGCTTCTTCTTTGATTACGACAACGACGGCTGGCCTGACATTTTTGTTGCCGACGGGCACATCGAAGACGCCATTGAGCGGGTGCAGGCGCGAGTGTCATATGCAGAGCCGCCGCATGTATTTCGCAATCTGGGAGATGGGAAATTCCAGGAAGTCACAAAATCGCTGGGGGAGGCTTTTGCCAGTCCGAAAGTGGCTCGCGGCGCGGCTTACGCAGACATTGATAATGACGGAGCGTTGGATGTGCTGCTCACTACGAACGGGGGGCCTGCTTATCTCTTCCATAATGAAGGTGGAACCAATCACAGCCTGCGGCTGAAGCTGGTTGGAACAAAATCAAATCGAGACGGCATCGGAGCAGTTGTTCGCGTAGCGACGGGAAAAGATCATCAATGGCAGATGCTGCACAGCGGTTCGAGTTATCTTTCGCAGAGTGAACTGGTGCTGACATTCGGGCTGGGAACGGCAACGAAGGCTGATGCCATCGAAGTGCAATGGCCGAGTGGTCAAGTCGACAAGCTGGCAAATGTGCCCGCGAGCCAGACCATCACCGTGCAGGAAGGCAAAGGCATCGTCGGAAGCAGAGCGTACCGCAAAGCGTCCGATTGAGGTTACAGCCACAGCGCGATCGGGAATTTCGGGAAAACTCTGTGTGCTCCGTGTCCGCTGTGGTTTACTGATCTTACGGATGACCCAACGTAAGCTGTTCATTCTGACAATTGTCTGTGCCGCAGTGCTGCTTGCGGCGGTTGAACAAAGCTCTTCGCCGACGGACAAGCGTGTAGAAGCTGCCCGCTTTAATAATTTGGGCGCAGCTTACATGAATCAGCAGCTTTTTGAAAAAGCTCTCGAGAACTTCACACAAGCCGCGAAGCTCGATCCCAAGTTGCACATTGCCGTGGTAAATCAAGGTATTGGACTGCTGAATCTGGGACGGATCGACGCGGCGAAATCAATTCTTGAGGAATCCGTCAAGCTTGATCCTAACGATGCCCACGCCTGGTACAACCTTGGCCTGCTATACAAGAACACCGGGTCCGAGGCGCAGCTCTCCATCGAAGCGTTCCGGCAGGTCACCGAAATCGATCCCAACGACCCAGATGCCTGGTACTTCCTGGGTGCGGTGTACTCACAGAATAAGGAATACGGAGAGGCGATAGGCGCTTTCGAACGTGCGGTAAGGCTGAACGCATTCCACGCTTCCGCGGAGTTCGGACTGTCGCGCGCCTATCAGCAATCCGGTGATCTCACGCACGCTCGCGAGCACCTAGCACGCTTTCAGTACGTCACCCAAAAGAAGTTAGGTTCGCCGATCACTTTGGCCTACGGCGAACAGGGCAAGAACTCGCTGGCGGAAGAATCGCCCGCCGCACCGCAAAAGGTTCCTCCGCAAATCCAAGTGAAGTTTGTGGACGTAACCGAGAAGGCAGGCCTGATCACCAAATCTGCGCCGGCGAGTAACGAGCTCGCCTCATGGCTTGGGCCAGGCGCTTGTTTTATCGACTATGACAATGACGGGCTTATCGACATCTTCCTGCCTGATAACGGCAAAGATGGCGGCATGTCGCTCTACCACAACCTCGGTAACGGCAAATTTGAAGATGTCACGCGGAAAGCAGGCCTTGATCCGACTCTGCACGGTATCGGCTGCACAGCGGGGGATTATGACAATGATGGTTTTGCCGACTTGGTGGTCAGTCTCCGGAACGGGATACTGCTCTTGCACAACGAGAAAAATCGGACATTTAAGAACACGTCGGCAGTAGCTGGCATACAACAGCTAACGCACGTAGCAGGACTGACCTTCATTGACTACGATCATGACGGAGATCTGGATCTTTATGGCTCAAGCGGAATGATCCTTGTGGCGGGCGGTGTCAGCAGCGGCTCCAGTGTGATGTGGCGGAACAACGGCAATGGCACCTTCACCGATGTTGACCTTAACGTCTCGACGTCTTCTTCGGCGACGAATGCAATTGGCATTGACTATAACAACGACCGAGCTGTCGATTTGCTTGTAGCCGGAGAAAACGGCCCCTTTCTTTTTCAGAATCCGAGAGAGGGAGCTTTCGTGCTGGTAGAACCGTGGCCCTGGTCGGGTGCGATGCCTATTTCTACCGAGGGCGTGACTGTGCTGGATTTCAACCACGACGGCTGGATGGACATCGCATTCACACATGATGGATGGCGTTCATTTACGCTCTGGAAGAACCGACAAGGGAGGAACTTCGAGGGTGTCTCTCTTCCAGAGACCAACTGGGCCCGCGCCTTCGGCGTCGCCGCCATCGACTACGACAACGATGGCTGGATCGATCTCGTCGCCGTCGGTGAGACCAAAGACGGCAAAGGCGAAGTTCGCCTCTTCCGCAATCTCGGGCCAGACGGCTTCAAAGATGTCACCGCCGACGTCGGTCTCGACAAGATCAATCTCAAGGATCCCCGGGCTGTTATCGTTGGTGACTACGACAACGACGGCGCCCCCGACCTGCTCATCACTCAAAATCACGGTCCGGCGGTTTTGCTCCGCAACGACGGCGGAAATCAGAACCACTGGCTTCGCCTGAATCTAAAAGGACTCGCAGACAACAAAAGCGCGATCGGAACCAAAGTCGAGGTTTTCTCCGGAGGCAATCGCCAGAAATTTGAAATTGCCGGATCGAACGGCTACCTTGGTCAGAACTCGCCCTACCTGACTGTCGGCCTCGGTCAAGCGAAAGAAGCAGATGTCGTCCGCATGCTCTGGCCCACAGGGATTCTGCAGGATGAAGTCGAAGTTGCCGCCGACCAGGAGCACAAGTTCACGGAAATCGATCGCCGCGGCAGCTCCTGCCCCACACTGTTTGTCTGGGACGGTCATGAATACAAATTTGCCGCTGACATGCTCGGCGCAGGAGTCGTAGGGCACTGGGTTGGGCCTGGGCAGCGCAATATCCCCCGTCCCACCGAATACCTCAAAATTGGCCGCGATGTGATCCGAGAGAAAGATGGAAAGCTGAGTTTCCGGTTTATGGAGCCGCTGGAGGAGGCAGTTTATCTGGACCAGGTCAAGCTGCTGGCAGTTGATCATCCAGCTGATCTCGAGGTTTACCCCAACGAGTATTTCGCCAGTAATCCGCCGTATCCTGAATTCAAGATTGTTTTCAGCCATAATGCGCGGCCGCCTATGGGTGCCTGGGATGAAGATGGACATAACATCCTGCCTGATCTGTCGGCGCACCGTTATGTTGGGCATTTTCAGGTGCGGCCCTTTTCTGGCTTTACCGAACTGCACAGCCTGGAACTGGATCTGGGTGAGCCCTATCACGGGGGGCCTCTGTGGCTGCTGATGCACGGCGAGATTGAATACTTCAGCGCAACCGGGATGTATGCAGCCGATCAGGCTGGTCTGAAACCCATGGCTCCTTATGTCGAGGCGCGCGGAGCCGACGGAAAATGGACTCGCGTGATGGATGACCTCGGATTTCCTGCCGGCAGCCCAAAAACAATGACCGCTGACCTGACCGGCAGATTGCCTCTGGGAACGCAGCGAATCCGTATCTCGACAAATCTGCAAATTTATTGGGACAGCATACTGATTGATCGCACCGCTCAGAATCAGAAAGTTCGGGTAGCGGAAGTTCCCTTGGTTCGCGCTGAGCTTGGCTTTCATGGCTTTCCCTTGAAGATCGAAGGACAGCCTCCGGGCAATGTGAGCTATATCTACGAGAAGGCCAGCGCCTCAGGACCTTACACGCGGCCGGCAGGGGCTTACACACGATATGGCGACGTGCTCCCGCTACTGAAACAATTTGACGACAAACTTGTGATCTTTGGATCGGGAGAAGAGGTCGCCTTGGACTTCGATCCCTCGAAACTACCAGAGTTGCCCCAAGGCTGGACTCGCGACTATTTCTACGTAGCCCACGGTTATGAGAAAGATATGGACTTCTACGCATATGACTTCGACCGCATAACACCGTTGCCGTTTCGCGAAATGGGCGTCTATCCCTACCCAGGTAAGACATTCCCACTTGACGACACGCATCTGAATTATCTGCTCGAATACAACACTCGCTTCATGTCAGGAAATGAGGCGCACGGTTACGCGTTTGACTATGAATCATCCCACTGACTGAGGCTGAAGCTTGACAGGGAGCCACGTCTGAATCTTTTTAACCTGAGAAGGCAAAACCTGGGCGAGCACCCCACGAAATCGTTTCAGTATTGACACTTCCGCCACAAAAGAATCCAATACGCCCAATGGCATCGTCCATTTCGACGGGAGTTCCTACTGCTTCAACCCCGCGTCTGCGACGCACGCTCACACTTTGGGACCTGATTCTTTACGGCGTCATCGTCATCCAGCCGGTCGCGCCCATGTCGGTTTTCGGGGTATTGAGTGACCGCGGGCATGGCCATGTCGTAACCACGATTCTGGTCGCCATGGTGGCGATGCTGTTCACAGCCATCAGCTACGGCAGGATGGCGCGTGCTTATCCGAGTGCCGGTTCCGCTTTCACGTATGTTGGACAGGAGATCAATCCGGCGCTTGGCTATGTCACGGGCTGGAGCATGGTCATGGATTACATGCTGAATCCCATGATCTGTACCATCTGGATCAGTCAGCAGGCGCACGTGTTCGCTCCCGCGATCCCTTATGCGGCGTGGGCAGTTGTTTTTGCGGGGATTTTTACTTTTCTGAATGTCCAGGGAGTGAAAACCTCCGCCCGGGTGAACACTGGCTTGGCTACTGGAATGGGCATAGTGGTGGCTATCTTTTTTGTCGCGGCAGCGCGTTTCATTTTCGGAAACCCCCACGACGGAGCCGCGTTCTTCAGCCATCCTTTTTACGATCCGCAACTGTTCAACGGAAAAGCAGTACTGGGTGCAACCTCCGTTGCCGTGCTGACTTATATTGGCTTTGACGGAATTTCCACGCTCTCCGAGGAAGCTGAGAATCCCCGAAGAAATATTCTCTTGGCCACAGTGCTCACCTGTCTGGTGATCGGCATGCTTTCCGCGATGGAGGTTTATGCGGCGCAATTAGTTTGGCCGGCCTCGCAGCGGTTTCCCAATATCGATACGGCATTCACTTATGTGGCGGGGCGAGCGTGGCAGCCGTTATTCGTGATCGTTGGATTCACGCTCATGGTCGCGAATTTTGGCTCAGGCATGGGAGCGCAGCTTGGCGCGGCGCGCTTGCTTTACGGAATGGGGAGGAGCAGTGCCCTGCCTAAATCGTTTTTTGGCGCGGTGGATCCTAAGCATCATATTCCACGGAACAATGTGCTGTTCGTGGGCGTGATCGCCCTGGCCGGGGCATTTGTGCTGCCTGCAATTGCCGGGGAAGCTACCGGGTTCGAACTTGGTGCAAACCTTCTTAATTTCGGAGCGTTAATTGCCTTTATGGGTGTCAACGGTGCGGCTTTCGTTCGCTATTTTGTTCGTGCGGAGAAGAAAACGCTGGGCAATTTGCTGCCGCCGATCTTGGGTTTTGTGATCTGTCTTTTCCTCTGGTGGAATCTCAGCACCAAAGCCCGAATCTTCGGCGCAATCTGGATGGCAGTCGGTATCGCCGTCGGCGCCTGGAAGACCAACGGCTTTCGCGGAAACTTGATCGATTTCGAGTTGCCGCCAGAAGAGGCGTGAACGGCACGGACTCTTCAATTGGGGTTTATGGATTTCTTAGCCGGGGTTGCCGCGCTGTGCCTGGAAGTGTGTGGTGTCAACTTGCGCAGGAGGAATTCCTGCAACACATTGGAAATGGAACCGGCGCCAATTCCGACGGCCGCGTTTTCGAAAGTTAGCTCAGCGCCATTGCGATCCTGAGACGGATAGTAGAGGTTCGAAATACCTCCCGATGCAAGATTCCCCAGCACGTTAGAGTAATTGGGCTGCCAGCGTCGATTGTCGCCCTTGCAAATCACTGAATTGGCGACCGCGTACAAAAACCGTGAGGTTGCGCGGCCGGTTCCCTTGTAGAAATAGCGCGGATCTTGTTTCAGTAGTGATGCCAATATGGCGCTTCCGATGAAAGTGCCGCTGACTGTATCTGCATAGTTGGCTCCGAAGCGCTTTGCATAGCCCTGTGCACCTTGCCCATACCCGACGAAGTGATTTTGTGCCTGCTGCACGCCCGCCAGCCCTCCTACCACGAGGAAGGTGACGGGGTCCACAACCGTTTTCCATGCCAGCTCAAACTTTTGTTTTGTGTTCAGGGGAGCAGCATTGGGTATGTAGCTCACGTAGAAATTTGGAATCGTGCCAAGAACGCGTTGTGTCTCCTGGATCTTGATCTGCTCCTGCGCCACTTCGGTCTGAGGGACGCCGACCTGCACCTCGGTGACGTTGGTGGCAACAACCAACACGATCTGCGGGAGCGTATCGTTCTCCCCCGAATGCAGGACTCCAGACACCGTCTGCGCAGCGAAACCTGGGGATGTAATTGTGAGCTGGAAATTTCCCGGAGCGATGTTGGTGAATGAGAATTGCCCGTCGGGGCCTGACAGCACCTCCTTGTTGAGGGTTTGACTATCAGCAAGCTTAATCCGGGCCCCGGCGACCAGAGCTCCACTTTGATCAACAACCGTCCCCGTGATGATGCCCGGCAATTCCTCGACCGGCAATGGGTCAGCCTTTGAGGTAGCGCCTGCTTGTTGAGCGTCGTGTGGGGGTGCTTGCTCAGGACTCTGGGCTAGGCAGTACGACATCCAAGCCAAAATGAAAACCACCAATTCTATGAGTCCAAACTTCAATTGGAGGGTCATGAACAGCTCGAATCATCCTTTCCAGTGATTCCTATCAAAAAAGCGGGCAGGTTCACACATTATTTCTTTTTCGCCGAAACCAAAGTGCGGCTGCGGCAGGCTTGGAACTGCGGCGCCGGCTCTGATATCTCGCGCCCACTCTGTAACAATTTGTAAAGATTTAGGGGTACGGCCCAACCACTCTTTGATCAGATGCATTAGTTTATAATCGGTTTTCCCATTTAATTTCTGGAGTACAGGAAGATGATTCGTTTCTTGCAAACCCCTGGGCCGATCAAGAAGGTCATACTTGGCGGCCTGCTAACCATCATTTGCGTCTTTATGGTGATTACCCTGGTCCCCGGCTTTGGCAGCTCCAACTTCTTCGGTGCTGGTACGCCACAGCGGGGGGTCGTGGCCACGGTTGCCGGCAACGACATAACCAGCCTGGAAGTGCAAAAGCAAGCCCGACAGATGGTTAGACAGCAGTTCCCCAAAGGGGGTGCACAGGTTTCCATGCTGCTTCCCTTTTTCACCTCACAGGCGGCCGAGCAGTTGATTCAGCGCGACGCGGTACTGGCTGAGGCCAAGCGGCTTGGTTTGCACGCCACTGACGCCGACGTACGCGAGGAACTACAGCATGGACGCTATGCGGAGGTATTTTTCCCGAACGGCAACTTCGTCGGGCAAGCTGCTTACGAAGAGCGCCTGCAGCAGGCCGACCTGACAGTCCCGATGTTCGAGCAGAGTGTAAAAGATGACATCCTCATTGAAAAGCTACGCCACTTGATCGCCGACAGTGCCCTGGTCACAGATGCAGAAGTGAGGTCGAGATTCGAGAAGGACGATACGAAAGTAAAGTTCGATTACGCAGTTTTGCACAAGGACGACACACTTAAGACAATTCATCCTACGGACTCCGAGCTCAAAGCCTATTACGATCAGCACAAGACCTCGTATGCGAACTCGATTCCGGAAAAGCGGAAGATCAGCTACGTCCTGATCGATACGGAAAAACTTGAGAATGAAGCAAGAATCGCCCAGGCGGATTTGCAGTCTTACTATGATCAGCATCGCGACGAGTATCGCGTCCCAGAGCAAGTGAACCTGCGGCACATTTATTTCAAGACTCCATTGCCGGGGCCGGACGGGAAGGTGGACCAAAAGGGCATCGATGCAGCCCGAAGCAAAGCCGAGGACGTTCTCAAGCAGTTGCACGCAGGAGCCAATTTTCCGGATTTGGCCAAGAAATATTCTGAGGACACCAGCAGCGCCAAGGATGGCGGCTCGCTGGGATGGGTCAGGCGCGGTCAGTTTCCCTCCCCGGAAATGGAAAAGGCGGCATTTTCGCTCCCCAAAGGCGGGAGTAGCCAAGTGATCAGTGCCGGCGGCGGTTTTGACATCATCCACATTGACGACAAGCAGGACGCGCATTTGAAAACGCTTGATGAAGTCAAGGCGCAAATCGAACCGATCCTGAGGCAACAGAAAGCAACCCAGGCTGCGGACGCTGAGGCGGCAGCCGTTCTGAATCAGGCGCGTACTTCCGGACTGGACAAAGCTGCCGCCAACAAAGGGCTGCAAGTTGTGACCACAGATTTTGTAAGTCGTACCGATTCACTGCCCGGAATCGGCAATGCGGCCCAGTTTATGGACGCGGTTTTCAACGAGCCGGAGAAATCTCCGCCAGATGAAGTGCAATTACCCCAAGGCTATGCGATTTTCAACTTGCTGGCGGTCAAACCTCCGGCGACTCCGACATTCGAGGAGATTCGCACGCGAGTGGAAAACGAGTTCAAACAGGAACGAGCCACAGCGTTGCTGGCGCAGAAGACGCGGGAGCTTTCGGATCGAGCGAAGGCTGCTCACGATTTGAAGAAAGCGGCGAAAGAGCTGGGGGCGACCATGAAGACCAGCGATTTCGTCGCCCCGGATGGGCAAGTCCCGGATCTTGGTTCGATGTCCGGTCCCGCGGCGGTTGCGTTCACCCTGAAGCCGGGCGAGATCAGTGGTCCAATCGATACCAATACTTCCGGTGTAGTCCTGAGCATCCTTGAGAGGCAGGAGCCAAGCGAGCAGGAATTCGCGGCAAAAAGGGACCAGATTCGTGACGCGCTTTTGCAGCAAAAGCAGGCGGAATTATTCGGGATGTTTGTGACCAATTTGCGCGCGCAGATGGAAAAGTCCGGCAAGATCAAGATTAATCAGCAAGAGCTCAAGAGTCTAACCAGACAGCAGGGCGGGGAAGACGAAGGCGAGTAACGCAACCGCACCTCACAATGGAAGTTTAAGTAAATGCAATTTCCCCGCTTGACCGGAATCCTGCTTCATCCGATCTCATTTCCCTCTCGCGGCGGCATTGGCGATTTTGGCCCGGTAGCCTACCAATTTCTTGACTTTCTTACGGCTGCGCGCCAGGGATTGTGGCAAGTTCTGCCGCTTAATCCGCCGGCCAATGGAAATTCTCCCTACTCCTCAACTTCGGCGTTCGCCGGGAATCCTCTGTTGATCAGCCTGGAACGGCTGGCGGATCGAGGTTGGATCGGCCATTCTGAATTGGACAGCCTTCCCACGTCCATTGGGCGTATCGATTACGACGAGGTCCGTGCTCATAAGTTGCCCTTGTTGGAGAAAGCGGCGGCAAAGTTTGTCGAATCAGCCCCGATGGAAGCACGATCCCGTTTCGACGGTTTCTGCCGCCAGAACGCATGGTGGCTCGATGATTTCGTTCTTTATGACGTTTTGCGCGACCGCTACGGACATCGTAGCTGGAAAGAGTGGCCGCCCGAGCTGGCGCGCCGCCATGAAAGTGCGCTCGTCAGCGCTCGAACTGAACTCGCACCGGAAATCGCGATTCGACGGACAATTCAGTTCTTCTTTTGGGAGCAGTGGCGTGCTCTGCGTCAGTATTGTGCGCACAAGTCGATTCGCGTGGTCGGGGATATCGCCATTTTCGTCGACTATGACAGTGCCGATGTGTGGGCGCACCGTGAGCTGTGGCGCTTACGCGATGATCTTGAGCCGGAAGTGGTTTCTGGAGTTCCTCCCGACGCCTTTAGCGCGACCGGCCAGCGTTGGGGCAATCCACTGTACAACTGGGATGTGATGCGTTCGCGTGGATATGAATGGTGGGTCCAAAGGCTGCGCTGGGCCACGCAGACCTGCGATCTTATCCGTCTCGACCATTTCCGCGGATTCGCACAGTTCTGGGAAATTCCAGCCAGCGAACCAACTGCCATCAATGGCCGCTGGGTTGACGGGCCGCGGGATGATCTGTTCAACAAATTGAAAAAAGAGCTAGGCGGATTGCCGTTCTTTGCCGAAGATTTGGGCTACATCACGCCTGATGTTCATGCCCTACGGGAAAACCATTGCATCCCAGGCATGGCAGTTCTGCAATTCGCATTCGGAGACCCGGGCGCTCACGTATATCTGCCTCACCGTCTCACGCCCGATCGGGTCGTCTACACCGGCACTCACGACAATGACACCACCATAGGGTGGTGGAATTCCCACGCTACCGAATATGAAAAACGATCGGCTCTGGCCTACCTGGGATGCTTGGAGGAAGGAATCAATTGGGCCATGATCCGCGCAGCTCAAGCTTCGCCCGCCAGCCTGTCGGTGGTTCCGCTCCAGGATGTTCTTGGATTAGGGAGCGAGGCTCGTCTGAATACTCCCAGCACAAAGATCGGCAACTATCACTGGCGATACCAACCGGGCTCGTTTAAGGCAGAAATAGCGGGGAAGTTAGCAGCCCTGGCGGAAGTGACGGACCGCTTGCCAGAGGCGGCTGGCGCCCAATCCAGCGAAGATTTCATCGCATAAGGCCGGCACCCTGTCCTTAGTCGCTTAGCAGCACCGATAATAGGCGAGCCTTACGGTTTCTGCGGTTTCAATCCACAGGCCTGGCGGACCTGATCGAGGTTCAGGCCGGCAGGGCTGAATTCCGCAATCTGTGGGCCCTCTCTGGTATTGAACTGCACCTTAAAAATATTCGCCTGGATTAGCTGCCGAGTCGTGTCCTCATCCATGGCGAGGAAATCACCGTTTACCCAATTCCAATTGTGATTGCTGTGGGAGTTGTCCACGCGCACGGTGACGCGCATTTGAGGTCTTCCCCAAAAGCTGGCACGATTCGGCCCAGCCATTCCGTAGTTGGGGCGGAAGTCAGCTAATTTCAGCTTTCCACCAACGCAGAAGAGCATTACTTCCGGCCTGCGGTCACTGTTGGCCAAGTAATTGTCGGCGGCAAGTGAAAACTTAACCCGTTTCTGCCCGGTCATTTTTTCTTCGGTCTCGTATCTCATCCACTTGCCACCGGCGGGAGTGCCGTTGCCCTGCGCCGGGGCAAACGTGGCAAGCACAGCAATGACAGCGATGGTAAAGCGCGCTGCTTTCACTTTGCGCTCCTTAAAATGACACCTATTCAGCAGTTTCTCAGAATATATAAACCCAAACTGAGATGAAAGTTGCGGAGATTCATATGCAAATTTGGAGTATGCCATCGAAATCGCGTATAAGGGAAACTTCCGCATGAAGCGAAGCGTTGCATTCCGAGCTTTTTCTCCTCTGCGCCTGTGGTCGGTTTTGCCACGTCTTGAAAAGTCTGGCTTGCCAGACCTGCTCATGTTTGCCGCCGGCCTTGCCGTGTTTTATGGCGTGCTGGTCGTGGGTCGTACCTGGTTCGGTCCGTTCAATCCTTCGGTTGAGATCTCGCGTAGTCCGCTCGCGCTTCCCGGCTACGCGGCATTGTCGCTGCTGAGAATCACGATTGCCTATGCGCTCAGCCTTGCCTTCACTCTCGTCTACGGTTACATCGCGGCCTACAATGCAAAAGCTGAGCACTTCATGATTCCGCTGCTTGATGTTCTGCAATCGATTCCGGTATTGAGCTTCCTGCCCGGGGTCATGCTAGCCATGGTTGCCCTTTTTCCCAGCCACCAACTGGGCGTTGAGTTGGGGGCGATCTTGCTCATCTTCACAGGGCAAGTCTGGAACATGGCTTTCAGCTTCTACGCTTCGCTGAAGAGCATTCCCCACGAGATGCGGGAGGCCGCGCAGATTTACCGGTTCAGTTGGTGGCAGCGCTTGACCGAGATGGAACTGCCTTTTGCTGCCATCGGGCTGGTATGGAATTCCATGATGTCAGTAGCAGGCGGATGGTTTTTCCTGATGGCCTGCGAAATGTTTGTACTCGGCTCCCGCGATTTTCGGTTGCCAGGCCTGGGATCGTACCTGCAAACGGCCGCCAGCGCTGGCGACACACGATCGATCCTGTGGGGGGTAGCAACCATGATTACCGTGATTGTGCTGCTTGACCAGATTGTGTGGCGCCCAGTCATTGCTTGGGCGGAAAAATTCAAAGTCGAGCAAGTGGAAAGCACGAATGTCGCCCATTCGTGGGTGCTCAATCTTTTCCGGCATTCCCACATGCTGAGCCAAGTGCGCAAACAGGCGTTCATTCCGATACGCGAATCGTTGATGGCACACTTTGCCCGTAGCAGCGAACGAGAGCCGGGTTCACAAGCTCCATGGAGGATTTGGGTCCTTCGGATTATCGGTCTTGCCGCTCTGGGATTGATTGCCTACGCCGTCGTGCGGGTGGTAATTCTGCTGACGGGTCTCACTCGCCCCGAGGTAAACGAGTTGGGCGTTGGGCTCGGCGCGACTTTTTTGCGTGTTCAGTTCTCACTAGTGCTCGGTGCAGCGTGGACGATTCCTGTCGGCGTGTGGATCGGATTCAATCCCAAACTGGCGCGAATTGCCCAGCCTCTGGCGCAGATTGCTGCCTCGGTGCCGGCGACGGCGCTTTTTCCAGTCGTTCTACTTATTCTCATTCGCCTGGGTGGAGGGCTGGGCATCGGCTCAATCGTGCTGCTGCTGCTGGGTACGCAATGGTACATTCTGTTCAACGTGATTGCGGGAGCGATGGCTATTCCGACTGATTTGAAAGAAGTTTGCTCGGTGAACCGCATCCTGGGTTTTGAACGCTGGCGAAAATTGATTCTGCCAGGAATTTTTCCTTATCTTGTTACCGGGCTGGTGACTGCCTCGGGTGGCGCATGGAACGCCAGCATCATTGCCGAGTACTTTCACTTCAAAGGACAAATTTTTTCTACGACGGGTCTCGGGGCGACCATCAGCCAGGCTTCTGACAGCGGCAATTTCGACCTGCTGATCGCCTCGACGATCATGATGGCCGCAACCGTGGTGACCGTGAATCGTCTGCTCTGGAGACGCTTGTATTACCTTGCGGAGACCAGATTCAGGCTCGAGACTTGAACATCTGCACAACTGCCGCTTGGCCGTCGGAACAGAGGCAAATGACCCATTACTGCGGGCTTCATAGCATGGCAAAACGTGAGACATTCGTGGTACTGTCGTGCGAGGAGCATCTGTAAGTGAATCTTGAGAAGGCTATCGCGGATATCGAGTGGCTAGAGCGGCTGTACTTACTTCTGGACACCAGGCCGCTGCAGCTATCCGATCTCTACGCCGCGAACCAGCGGCACGATGAGATGTACGCAAACAATCCCTGGTTCCGACTGTGGAAACGCTACGGGATTTGATCCTTCCACCCTGCTTTGCGCAAGCTCGATCACTACTTCTAAAATCCTGCCTCTACCAGCCTCTCCAGCGTGAGGGAGCTGTTGGCCGAGTCGCCTTTCATCATCTTTTCCACGTATTTTGCAATCATATCCACCTCAAGGTTAACGGGATCGCCCCGCTTGAGTGATTTCAAGTTAGTCATCTCAACCGTGTGTGGAATAATTGCGACGGTGACCTTCGTATCTTCGATGCCGGCAACGGTCAGGCTGATGCCTTCAATCGAAAGTGATCCCTTGAAGACCACGTAGCGCGCCAGGTCTGGCGGAATCTCGATCCGCAGCCAGTAATTGTCCGTATCGGGGATGGGTTCGAGAGCGATGAATGTTCCCCTACCATCGACGTGACCTTGAACGATATGTCCGTCAAAGCGTCCATCCGCGCGCATCGGAAGCTCGAGATTTACCAGCGCGCCTTCTTTTATCCGTGAGAAAGAGGTGCGATTCCAGGTCTCCTCGGCCAGATCGAAAGCAACCGAGTTGGCCGTGATATCGATGGCTGTCAGGCACACTCCGCTTACCGCGATGCTGCCGCCTTTCTTGAGCTCTCTTAAGAGATGCGAGGAAGACACGGTAAAGCGGCGATTGCCGCCCTTGTGGGTGATCTTGTTGACCTGTCCAACTTCTTCGATTATGCCGGTAAACATGGGAGAACCTCAGTGGTTAGCACTTGGCAATTTAGCACTTGGCATTCAACTATGTATGTGAACTACCGCTTACTCTCAATCGACATACGGATCCCGCAAATATCCCTCTACTGCAAAATCTTCACCAAATCGATGCAAACGCATGGCGCGCACGGGTGCCGCATCACTAATGTGAGCAAACCCGGGTCCGGCAGCGAAAGGTACGGAGCCAGTGCCACCCAGGATCTTGGGCGCGTAGTAGAAAAAAACCTTATCGACGATGCCCGCCGCCAAAGCCGCCCAGTTCACCATGGCTCCGCCCTCGATCATAGCGCTGATGATCTGCATCTCGCCAAGATACCGGGCGACGGCCGCCAGGTCGGGATGGCCCTCCACGGTCGGCCGCGGAATCTGCTCCACTCGAACCCCGCGCTTGGTGAGCTGCCTTTTCTTTTTCTCCTCGGCAAATGAGCACAGGACCAGCACATCATCCTGTGCGGTAGTCACGATCCGTGATTCCAACGACAGCCGAAGCCGGGAGTCGAGGATGACTCGCAGCAGCGGCCGGCGTCGCGCTCGTCCGGTGCGATCGGTGAGCAGCGGATCGTCCGCTATTACTGTGCCCACGCCGACCAGGATTGCGTCATGTTGATGGCGAAGTTCCTGCACGTGGTCCCGCGCGATTGCGCTGGTAATCCACCCCCGGTGCGCGCCCGTTGCCCCAAGCGCCGAAGGAGACTGTGATTCGCTCGGGGCCGCTATCTTGCCGTCGAGAGTCATCGCAGCTTTCAACGTAATCAATGGAACATGGTGGCGGATATACTTCGCGAATGCTTCGTTCAGCGCTCTGGCTTCTTGCTCCAGCACGCCGCATGTCACCGCGATTCTGGCGACACGCAATTTTTCAAACCCTTGCCCATTGACCATTGGATTTGGATCTTTCATGCTGGCGACTACACGGCTAATTCTTGCTGCAATAAGCGCGTTTGCACAGGGCTGGGTGCGGCCTTCATGCGAGCACGGTTCGAGATTAATGTACAGTGTCGCGCCTCGCGCTTTTTCACCAGCCTCCTCGAGTGCCAGAACCTCGGCGTGCTTGACGCCGTCATATGTGTAACTGCCGGTTCCGACGATTGTGCCCGCCGAGTCGACAATCACCGCTCCAACACACGGATTGGGAGAAGTCACGCTGATGCCCTTGCGCGCCAACTCAAGGGCGCGGCAAAGAAAGTGTTCGTCAGATTCGTGAGAAGTAGTCACGCAAGTTTATTATTTCACTAGCGAAACGGAGGCACAGAGGAAAATGGCGCAAAGTATTGCTATTGCGTTCGCGGCCGATAGCTTTGATAGGAATCTTCATCCGGTTCGGCAACTGCTGCGCCACTACGGCCCATCGGACCGCGCCGGACCGGAACTAATCTCTCAGCGTAGGGATCGCCCGGAGGCGGAGTTTTGCGGCGCAGGCGCTGGAGCACACTCTTTAATTTCTGTAAAAGGGTACGGCGGCTTGCGGGCTTCTCCATAAAACTACCAGCCTCCGCGTTTTGGGTTTCTGTTGGGACGTTACGCAAACAGTGAATCTACAAATTCCTTCGGATCGAATGGTAGCAAGTCTCCGGCCTTTTCGCCTACCCCGACGTAACGCACCGGCAATCCCAACTCCCGACAGATGGCGACCACCACTCCGCCCTTGGCCGTCCCATCCAGTTTGGTGAGCACGATTCCGGTCACGCCGGCTGAGCCGGTAAACTGGCGTGCCTGCTGCAAACCATTCTGCCCTGTGGTTGCATCCATCACCAGCAGAGTTTCATGCGGAGCGCCAGGGATCAGCCGCTGCGCTGTGCGGCGCATCTTTTCCAGTTCTGCCATGAGATTCGTTTTCGTGTGGAGTCTGCCGGCGGTATCCACGACTACATAATCGACGTGACGCGCCGAGGCAGCTTGCAGAGCGTCATAGAGCACCGCTGCTGGATCGCCTCCGGGCTTGGTGCGAATGACCTCGGTTCCCGTTCGTTCTCCCCAGATTTCCAGTTGTTCAATCGCAGCCGCCCGGAAAGTGTCGGCAGCGCACAGCAACACGGTTTTGCCTTGAGACCGAAACACCTGGGCCAGCTTTCCAATCGTGGTGGTTTTTCCGGTGCCATTCACCCCCACAACCAGAATCACCTCCGGTGTGCCATCGACCCGCCGCACTGGAGCGGTGTTGGCAGCATTCAGGATGGCAAGCAGTTCCTCTTTCAGGAGCCGCTTCAGTTCTTCGACGTTCTTGATCTGTTTCCGGTCCGCCTTGTCGCGTAGCTTAGCCAGCACCTCGGCGGTGGTCGTGGTCCCCAGGTCTGCCCCAATCAGTGTCGCTTCCAAGTCGTCCAGGGTGCGGCGGTCAATTTCCTTTCCGAAAGAGACCACCTCTTCGATGCGCTCGCTCAAATTCTCCCGGGTGCGCGTGACTGCTTCCTTCATGCGCTCCAGAAAACTGGGCTTCTGTTGCTCGTCAAGGCTGCCAAAAAGGGTCTGAATCATAAATCTCGAAGTCAGGAAGGCTAGCTTTGATTATAGCGGCACGCGGATGGACGGAACTGCGCCCATGCCGCAGTTCTCCACTCAGAAAAACGACGTCGGTTGGTTCCGTCGATTG
>Ga0187781_10000190_pt1 | contig 42871 bp, 34 predicted proteins | sample 0715_SJ02_MP02_2_FD_132447 | JGI IMG/M metagenome (GOLD analysis project Ga0187781, IMG submission 132447) | Tropical peat soil microbial communities from peatlands in Department of Meta, Colombia - 0715_SJ02_MP02_20_MG | ecosystem: Environmental > Terrestrial > Soil > Wetlands > Peat | place... | reverse complement strand
TGGCGAATTCATCAGAAGGTCCAAATTGTCGTTGCTTTGACATCTGCTGAAGCGCATGTTTTTTCTGTTCCATCTCTCGGAGTTCAGCCATGTGTTTTTTAAGTGCAGCATCAAGCGCGATATCGAGCTCCACAGCCGCATAGACTGTCCGAATCTCGAGTGAGGGGTTCACCATGCCCTTGTCAATAAGGGTGTTCAGCGTGCGGTCGACGTCTTCACGGTACGTCTTGAGCGATTTAGCAAGTAGGGTAGGGGGCTTTGGCCCTCACCTATTGAACGTTTGGAGATTCTTTCTAACAACTCTTTTATCGGTAAGCATGTTCTCAGACTCGGAATATATGGGGTTGAGTGGTATTTTGTGAGCACGTGCTGTCTGGGTGGATTGGTTACTACCGGATGATTGGGTGATATATATCTGGTGGTGGATGGTAGATTGAACGAGGGGGCGGGCCACAAAGTTTATATATTAATATATTATGACTATCAGTTCAGTTAGTGACTATTAGTCAATTAGTGACTATTAGTCAATTAGGGTTAAACATGCCAAGCGAGAATAGAAGGAAGCGGGATAGGGAGCGTCGGCAGAATGAGATAATCAATGCAGCAGAAAAACTATTTTTCTCGAAAGGGTATGACGAGATTGCCATGGACGACGTCGCCGCCGATGCCGGCCTCGCCAAAGGTACTTTGTACACTTACTTTAAAAGTAAAGAATCCCTGTGCTATGCCGTCGCCCTGAGGGGCTTGAAGCTTTTGAACACGCTGTTCGACGAAGCAGTTAAAATGGAAAACACAGGAGTTAATAAGATCTACTCAACCGGTGTCGCTTATTATGAGTTCTCAAAGAAGTACCCCGAATATTTTAAGCTGTTTTCTTATGCAGAGTCGGAAAGGTTCGTCTGCCGGGACGATGAAAACGCTCTCGAGCTCACGAAGGTAAGCCAGAAGAACTTGAACATAATGCTGGAATCGATACGCATCGGCCAGGAGGATGGCTCAATCATGCCTGGCCTAGACCCGCTGATGACGGCGATCTTTCTCATGGAATGTACAAAGGCGATGATCCTAATTCCAGGGTTCCATGTGACCCTCTGCCGGAACGGCCAAGACAGGGAAGAAGTTATGCGCTTTACCCTTGAGCGGCTTAAGCGTTCCATAGTAAACAACCCCGTGGACGATAGTGCCGCGATAAGGTGAGAAGGAAATGAAAGCTGTGTTATTTGACGGATCAAAAAACAATGATAATACGATTGATGCCATTCGCCAGGCCATTGTAGAGCAACTGAGCCGGGCCGGCTGGGACGTGGAGACCATCGGCCTCCGAAATAAGCGTATCGCCGGCTGCACGGGATGCTTTGGCTGCTGGGTAAAGACTCCGGGAATCTGTGTCATCGACGACGATGGCAGGGAAGTAGCTAAAAAAGCAGCTCAAGCCGACCTGCTGGTTTATCTGACTCCGGTAACGTTCGGCGGCTATTCCTCGGAGCTCAAGAAGGCGTTGGACAGGATTATACCCGTGCTATTGCCCTATTTTACGCTTGTCAACGGTGAGATACACCACCTGATGCGGTATAAGAAGCGCCAGCGGTTGACCGCCATCGGGGTGCAGGCATTACCAGACCATGAGAGCGCAGAAATATTTAAGACCCTGGTCGACCGCAATGCGATCAACTTCCATAGCCCTGCCCACGGCTCATCCGTAATAATCCAAGGCTCCGGAGCGAGGGAGATCGGCGAACGGACGAGCTCACTGCTAAAAAGCATCGGGGTGACGGCATGAGCCAGAACAAGAGGGCTTTACTCATAGTTGGGAGCCCGAGGTGCGAAAAGAGTAATTCAGAGGCTATCGGTGCGTATTTAATGGAACGGCTCGGCGAAAAAGGCGTGGCGTGGGATAAGGTGTACACCTACCGTTTGACAAGAACAGCGGAGGGGCAGGAAAAACTGCTTAACGCCGTCAATCAGGCCGATATTCTCGTCTTGGCTTCGCCACTGTATATAGACAGCATCCCCTCGTTTACTGTCAAAGCCATGGAACTGATCAGCGAGCGCAGAAGTTCCATTGTATCCCCGAAAGAGCAGACGTTGTTTGTTATCCTCAACTGCGGCTTCCCTGAGCCTTCCCATAACCAGACAGCGCTAGCCATTTACAGGCGCTTTGCCCTTGAATCCGGGATAGAGTGGGCGGGCGGGGCCCGCGTCGGTTGGGGAGGTGCCATCAACGGCAGATCGCTTGATAGCGTAGGCGGAATGGTCAAGAACCTTATGAGAGGCTTACAACTTGCCGCTGGGGCGCTTGCCGGGGATATTCCGATACCAAATGAGGCGGAAGAGCTTAGTTCAAAGCCCTTTATGCACCCGTTCTTGGCAAAGATCATGACATCGGTGATGGGTGGCGTGGGCTGGAACAGCCAGGCCCGAAAGAATGGCGTAAGGAACAGGATGTATGACAGGCCATATGAAAGTGACTAACAAGTCATTTAGTTGGATAGAATTTTTAGAAATCTAAGATCTAATTCCTTATTCTAATCACTGCCAGAATTTCAAAGCGTTTAACTTGACCTGTTTCGTTGCCCTACAATGGTATTTTTAAGAATGTTGATTTATAACACCAGATCTTTTAAAGCATTTAACAACACCATTCGCTCGATAAATCCCGTCAGTGAGATCATGCAAGATAATTATTTCACTCCACTTACTTCAGCTATGTAATAGCTCGGGTCGAGGGATAAAATAATATCACCTTTCATCAGCACTAGATATCCAAGCAATTAATGCTCATAAACGACGTATAACAAATCCTAAGAAATCCGGCAATCTTCTAAAAGGAAAAGTAGCACGTATTTTTGTCATTTTGATGAGATATATAGCTTTGTTGCGGGGAATAAATGTAAGTAGCCAAAAGCGGGTAAAAATGGCAGATTTAAAGGAGATTTTTGAATCATTAGGGTTTGAAGATGTAAGAACGTACGTTCAAAGTGGTAATGTCATTTTTGATTACGAACGTATCGACACTGAAAAATTGGCCAGTTACATAGAAAATAAGATAAGTCAAATCTTCGGACTCTCGATAAATATAATTATTCGGACAAAGGAGGAGCTCGAGGATATTGTTAACAATAATCCATTCGTGGCAGAAGCAAATATCGAGACAGATAAATTGCATGTAATTTTTCTGTTAGACGTGCCAGATCCAAAGGTTACATCGCTTTTAGATATAAAAAAAGACAAAAATGAGGAGTTCAAAATCGTTTGCAGAGAAGTGTATCTCTATTGCCCAAACGGGTATGGAAGGACAAAATTAAATAATGCTATATTTGAGAGGAAGTTGCATACCACAGCAACTACACGGAACTGGAAAACAACAAATAAATTACTTGAACTGTCAAAATAAATTTCTTTTATTTAACAAGTTAAACCTAAAGCATCCTTTACATTATGTTTCAATGGTTAAGGTTGCCGGCCGAAATGAAGAGAAGATATCATTGCAATTATCGCAACTATCGCGGGTGTCATGTTTGGAATTAAAAACATAGTTCTTCTTGTTCTTCTTTTTATCGATTTAAATTAGCTGACAATTTTTGGGTAATTAAAAATGTGTGCAAGGTAATAAATTTGACGCCAAATGTATAGTTTCGTCAAATAAAAAAGATTTTCAACCCGAATCCATAACAGAATTATTTCGATAAGCATTAATATATATCGTCTCTTTAAAATATGATATAATGAGTGATTTCAGTAAAAAATCGACGTTTTATCGCCACGTCGATAGATTTGAAAGGTATGAGGGGCGTCAAGCAACAAGAGAGGAACTAAAGACCATCGCGTATCAAATCTACGATGGTCCTTACGGTGACCAGGTTGCCAAAGCGTTTTTTAATGCTAGGGCCCGGCAGTTATCGAAAGTGAAGTCCTAGTCATAATCATTTTAACCTGACCTTAGAGCGCTCTAACCTTACTTTGTGTGATTCCAAATAACAAAAAAGCAGAGTACGGTATAAAAAGTTCATTGCAGACGAGAGCCGAGCGAGTAAATGCTTCAACTTCTTTAATGTTATGAACTTATAAATTTCCTACAGCATTATTTTGGTAAATTAATAGGTTGCAGTGGAAACCAGCGTCATCCTGGCCACCTTTATATGTTGCAGTGGAAACATACCCGTTAATGGGCAGTATATGTAAGAAATCAACATTTCATAGACTTATACGCGCCCGATGGGGACGCTCAAGATTTTGGTATGACATGTTTATCCCCCTTTAGAATAAAAATTAAAAATATCAAAATTGCTTAATAATAACAATTTTGCGTAACATTTATTATAGTTAACTCCATTTCTAGTGTAGCTTTACGATTTGATTGATAAAGGAGGCGAAAAGAAATGTTGCTATTCTTATTATTAGGAGCAATAGCAGTCGCGGCGTGTGGCCTCGTGGGCACTGCGTTGTGCCCGTTGATTGCACCGCTGATTGCTGTACTGACACTCGCGTAATAACGAAAGAACTAGGACACTGAACCGTGGTAAGAAGGAGGTCATGCAAGACCAGACGAGGATGCTGCACAATTGAATAGGACAATATGGTGCCCCATTAGAGAGACACCAGCGACGACATACGGCTTGCATGAACCTGCCCCTCTTTTTAGTTTTTCTTGTTCGACGAATCAGATGAATGAACGGTATGCTACGCGATAAATAAAGTGCGCACAACGCATGCGCACTTAATGCTTTGACTACAATATTAAGTCTTTCAAAGCATCGACAACACCTTTCCTCAACTGAATCTTTCGTTGTTGGCGAGATATAAAAGTCCTCGCTCCGGCCACGACCCCTGCCCTTATGTTCAACATCGATAAACCGATATAGCTCTGACTTGGCGATGAGTTCAGAAAGTGTTTTGTGTGATATCTGTTCTCTGCCGCTGACATGTAAGTGGTTATTGAGGCGCGACAACCTCCGTTTTATGTACAACAATTCTCATACAATTTTTGCGACAGATTCGACGCATTTTTAGAGTTAAAGCCATAACTTTCCGTGGTTACAATCATGAAAAAATATTCACTACGAAGGTATCAATTCAATCATCAAATTCTACCCACTCTTATCCTATCATTCGCCTACCACGAGACTTGAAAACAATGACAGGTAAAATTGTCAGTATTTATGAAACGGAATGTGAACGTGAACAAGCATTTTTTGTTTTAACTAACAGACAAATTAGACAAATTATTAGACAAATTACAAGAAACTAATCTTGAATCTCGCCTGTCAGCTCTTGAATCTTCAATCGAAGAAATAAAACAACTCATTTTTCAAAAAGTATCTATTTCGCAAGATAAATCAACAAAAGAAAGCTCTAGAAAAGGCCGAGGTCGGGATTTGAACCCGAGTCGTGGCCTCCACAGGGCCATAGGATAACCAGCCTACCCTACCTCGGCATTTGCAATTTAGGTTTAATAGTCCCGTGCGGATTCGAACCGCAGTCGCAGGCTCACTTCTCCTAGTGGTATAGAAAGAACCACATGAATCCAAAGGCCTACATGATTGACCACTACACTACGGGACTTTATTTTTTATTTAAGTTTTCAATACTTAACGCTTTTGTCTGTAAGCTTTTATTATGAATTATATCATTATTGACTGCAATCAAGCAGGTTACTTACTCTCAATAGATTCATTCTCTCAATATCGACTTTTCCTTTACACCATTATGAAAAACATATTTCAAAACAAATGAGTTCATGTCTTTACTAGACTTATCGCTTGTTATGACTTAGTAATAGAGGAATGCCAGTGGCTCTCTCTCAATATCTTTTGGGAACCTCTAAAATCAAAGAAATGAAATGTAAAATTTATGCGCTTTTCGCTTTTAGTAACCATATTCTACAGATGCTTTAAATACCGTTGATCAAAAACGTACGTAACGAAACTCATCCGTAGTGAGAAACAATGTTCACTAGCCCAGAGTATTATCAGGATAAATTTTGTTCACAGAAAAACCAATTTGACAGTAACAACTTCTGTTAGTTCACTAGTATTGTCGAAAACGTATCGCGCATTCGATTTAGATAATCCTCATAACAATTAATGGGGCTGGAGAGATTTGAACTCTCGATCGACGGGTCTCTCCGATCAGTGCTCCAACGGGACATCATTTGATTCGGGCGTCCCCGAGGCCATCAGTTGACCCGTTGCTCATCATTTCGAGAACTTTTACCGCTGGAGCCCGTCGCCATTCCTGACTAGGCCACAGCCCCGTATATTTACGGGCCGGGAGGGATTTGAACCCTCGGCCTTTGGGTTTCTCTGGTCAACAGGTCATTGTTATTATTTCCGTAAGAGCCCAACGCTCTGCCTGACTAAGCTACCGGCCCTCGAATTACAGCTAAGCGTTACATCTCCTAAACATATATAAGTTACTGAGTACAATATTTACATAATATTATTAAGCAACAAATGTTGAATACGTCCTAATCAAGAAGGTGGGTCTCTTATCCCGGCTTTTAATGGTGTAAGCGTCGAAGAAGGGTTCATCCCATTAAAAATTGATGAAAAAGTGACATATGCTATCTTGGGATCTGGTAGTGTAGGTTACCTTGTTGCAAAAGAGTTGACCCAAAGAGGCAGAAAGTTCATAATTGTTGAAAAGGACAAAGAGAGAGCTGAAACGCTACGGGACCAAAACTTTGAGGCCGTAGTCGGTGATATTACTCAAAAAGACGTCATAGAACATATATTGGTCCCCGAGTTAGAAATAGTTATGATAATGAGCTCGGACGTCGACGCAAACACAAAAGCTCTCAGTACAATTAAAGCGTTGCGACCGGACATCTTTGTAATAGTACGAGCTACCGATCCGCTTAGCAAAGATAAGCTTGAGGAGATGGGGGCAGATGCGGTGATCTACCCTGCAGCGCTTATAGCAAGTGCTACGCTCCACGACCTCGAAAAAGCCGAATCGCAGCGTTCAGCTAACCGGCTTCTAGACATCTTAAGAAAGATTCATAAGCTCGGCATAGTGCTTCATGATAACCCCGATCCTGATTCTATTTCGAGTGCTCTTGCGTTAAAGGAAATAGCTCGAAGTGTAGACGCTCAAGCAGCCATCATGTACCGTGGTGAGATCGGAAGGCAAGAGAACAGAGCTTTTGTGAATCTTCTCAACATAGAATTACACCAAGTTGAAGAAATAAATGTTAACGATTTTGATATGATAGCTCTCGTTGATTCCGCGGTTCCCGGAGCAAATAATCCACTTATCACGATAGATAAGCTTGGAATTATAATAGACCACCATGAACCTTATAAAAACCACGTTCCCTATATTGACATTAGATCAGTCGGGGCGACGGCAACAATACTTACCAGTTACTTGCAAGAACTTGATATCGACATCGATAAACGACTTGCTACTGCATTGCTTTATGGAATAAGAGTTGACACTCATGATTTTAAGAGGAATGTGACCCTTGCAGATCTCGCTGCTGTTATAAAATTACTGCCTCTTGTTGACAATGAAATTTTGGTGCAGATTGAGTCGCCTCCTATGTCTGCTGAAACGTTGGATTTGATTGGAGAGGCTATAAAAAATAAGTGCATACGGGGTAGCTATTTAATCTCAAATGTAGGGTTTGTGACGGATCGTGACGGTCTTGCGCAGGCTGCTGACTATTTGCTGAATCTAGAGGGAATAACAACTGTTCTGGTATTCGGTCTTGATGACGAGCGGATATACGTATCTGGCAGAAGCAGGGATGTGCGTGTTAATATTGGTGCTATTATGAACAAGGCGTTTTCAGGTATAGGCTCAGCTGGTGGTCACTCAAACGCTGCAGCCGCACAAATTGATCTGGGCGTCTTCAGTGGCGTTAAGGATAGAGAGACGCTTTTAAATCTTGTAGAAGACGCCATAACACGGAGGTTCTATTCAGTAGTTGGTGTAGAACGATGTGAAAAATAACTAATTCATTGTCAAGCTCTTTGAGGATTTTTAAAGGCGTTGATCGATTATGGTAACGGTTTGCTATTAATGTTTTGTTTTATTGTGTTTGATCTAAAAACTCACACACAAGTTTTTATCTCAAAAAAGTCAACTAACCCAATTTACCTTATTCAATAATAATAAACAGCATTTTTAAATTATTTGCATTAAAACGCTTTTTTCTTGTAAAAGCTTATTTCACATCATGATCTCTTTAGGAAGAAGACGTAGCTTTTCATTTTTTATAAACAGCAATACGTCATCTAAAGTCGGACGTAATCCTCTTTCGTTCGAAACATAATATCCAGCAACAGCATTTGCAAAACATAAGCGTAAAGTCGGAGATAGACCAAGTAGCTCTCCCAAAATATTGCCTGCGTTCCACGTATCTCCCGCACCTGTCGATCGCTTAAGTTTTACATCATACGAAGGAAATGGCACTGCAGTGGTTCCAATAGAAACTGAATACTTGGGGGAATGAAAATCAATTCTCGCCGGTATGCGGTGTTTGAGCGCTAAAGCTTGTTCAAGCGTGACATCTCTCACCTGATGCTTAAGCTCATTTACGTTCATGCTCATTATGTCGAGGTTTTTGCTCGACATTACTTTTTCGAAAAGTTCCGGTAGGTCACGGGAATGCACACTTGGATCTGCAGAGTCAAAATATGTTTTAACCGCGTGCTGCTTTGCATACGCGAAAGTTTTTGCCGCCAGATCTGTACCGCCGAGAACATTTGTCCCCCAGTCATGCACAGATACAAGATGACAGTTTCTAATAAGCTCAAGATCTGCATTTTTTAAACTGTCAAACCCGAAATCATAGTTTGATCCTACTTCATTTATCATTACGTTGACTTTGTCGCGTCCAATCTCTAGCGCTAAAGTCTGGCCAAGTTTACCGTCCTCCCTTACGTGTGAGATATCGACGCCAGCCTTTTTGGCGAAAAATTGCAAGATGTAGGCACCAAGTTCACTAGTCCTGCCTATGTAATAAGAGTGTACGCCGAGCCTCGCTAGCGCAATAGCAGTATTTACTGCACCCCCTCCTTGTGAGACGTTCTGAACAAGTCCAGGGAGGTTGCCTCCACCGCTTTTGTACTTTAATTTTAGTTTATCGCAAAATTCATGATAGTCTTTAACAAACACAAAATGATCGAGGTAAAAGCTAGGCATACATACTACGCTAAACTTCTTAATTTCTTTATGATCAATGGCGGATAAAATGAACGTTAATTCACGTCGAGCCTCTTCGTACAGATCGCTCAAAATTGACTCCTTCGTTTGTAAGAATCTAAAAATGGATGCTATTTATATATTTCTTCGATGTAGAGGTATACACGTAAATGCGAGAATGGTAGAGTAGTTATGCCTATTCAAGGTTCTTACGAACTTATGGTGCTCTTCTTATCAATTTCTGATGCTACAAGACTTAAGATCTTGAATCGGCTCTACGAACAAACGTCTTTGCACGACATTTGTGACGAATTTCAACTGCTAGTGCACGAAGGAATCCGCCAGCTTCGACGTCTGGAAGATGTAGGTCTGGTATCGAGGTCGCCTACCGGCGATTATATGTTATCTAATTTTGGTCTTACAATTATGCCTTTCTTAGAGGGCATCAGTAACCTATACGGCTTTTTAGAATATTGGGAAGCGCATTCAACGAGCGAATTACCCCCTCATTTGAAGTTTATGCCGGCAGAATTATATGAGTTTTTTATTGACAATAACGCTACTCTTGCTGACATCTCTCTCAAAATAATAAATAGTGCTGATAAGTTCTTGTGGATTCTAAATGAAGACATAAGAACAGAGAGTCTAAAAGCCAAAGATGTTAGAATATTGGCCTCAAATTCGTCTAACTCCAAGTACGAGCGGTCGAGATATGTTCACGATGTTTATACACAGCTTGTGATAAATGAGCATCAAGCTAAGATCTCTTTTCCAGGTATAACAGCGGATAGAAAGCGGTATAGGGAGAGTAACACTGGTTTCCTATTGACAAGTCCGAGCGGCATCTACTACCTTTTAATGGATTATTTTAACTTTTTATGGTCAGCTAAATCCAGTAAAGTACCTATTCATTAAGAAACTCTATTAAGTGTTGCACTGCATAAGAGTATTATAGGAGGTACCGCATGCAACTAGATCCTGTCTGTAAAATGGAAGTGGACGAAAAAACTGCTAGATATGTAAGTGAATATAAAGGAAAAAAGTACTACTTCTGTGCACCTGGATGTAAGATCCTTTTCGATACTGAACCAGAGAAATTTATATAAAGAAGACTCCTTACCCAGCCGTAAAAAAGCGAAAATTTGACATCGTGATGTTTGTTTGTCAAAAATTGTTTAATTTATCGTTGGGTTATGCAAACACACATGGAGAAGAAAACATGTTTCATTGTTTGTGGTGAGGGGGGCTTTGCGATTACATTACACTAAGCAGTCCGGTAGATCAATGGTGACGCGTCACTCGCTGATGACCTTTGAATATTCGAACTAAGCCATCTTCCCAAAACAGACAGCGTTTGGAGATTTCACTTTTCAGCCGATAGTTCTATTTTAACTACAGTTATCGTGCAACATGAAATGGCTGAGTTAAACAGTGATAACGAACTCATAAGCAGTGTCGTCATAAATGATTATTTGCTAATGACCGTCGTCCACCTTATTTAGAGTCGAGTAGTAAATTACTGAATCCGCCTAAATAAGATTGAGCCAACAAGCATCATAACAATAAAGAATCCCAGCATTACCCCCAGATCGGTTGTTATTGGAAACTCATTTACACCGGTGACCACATATCTCATCGAATCTACTCCGTATGCGAGTGGGTTGATACGAACGAGCACCGTCATCCACGCCGGGAGGTTATTGACAGGGAAAAATGCACCGCTCAGGAAAAATATGGGCAGTACGAGAAAGTTGCTTATCATTTGAAAGCCTTCCATGCTTTCAATCCTTGAAGCTATGGCTATGCCGAGGCCTACAAATCCCATGCCAATCAGGAACAGTGTGACGAGTGTAAGGAGGATGCCCGCCCCGATAGGCAAATTACTAGTAAATTTTACTCCGATAAGGGTTGAGAGCCCGAGGATGATCGTTCCTTGTATGATACCCGTAGTGGTTCCGCCGAGGCTTTTTCCCAGGACAATCGACGTCCTTGACACCGGTGCTACGAGAATCTCCTTGAGAAATCCGAACTCCTTATCGAAGACAACGCTCATGCCAGAAAATATCGACGTGAAAAGAACGGTCATGCACACAATTCCTGGGGCAAGAAAATTTACGTAGTTCGTGCCGATGCCAGGAAACCTGAAGCTTGAACCAATCCCAGAACCGAAAATTACGAGAAACAGAAGCGGCTGTGCAAGTGAGGACACAATACGAGACCGCGTTCGGACGTAGCGCATCATCTCCCGCAGCCACACCGTGTAGGTGTCTGAGAACACATTCATTCCGCTGTTTGGCAATTTCAAAGCCTCCTCGCTATTGCTTTCATGTGTCCCAAGTCGGATATTTCCTCAGGTCGTATCTCACGCCCCGTGTACTTTATGAATACGTCCTCCAAAGTGGGCTCTTTCAACGTGACGGATGGCACTTGTACACCTTCCTGCCGCGCGAGTTCCATAAGAATGGGTATGGCCGTCCCTCCATTGTCTACACTTAGACGAATACTGCCATCGACGTGTTGCACCGACCTCACGAAGTCAAGTGGCTCTAATTTTTCGATGAATTTGTCGTTCTCGGGCGCAATGGTCATCGTGACCACATCCCCCCCGATTCTGCGCTTTAGTTCGGTTGGTGTCTCCTGTGCGACAATTGTGCCGTGATCTATGATGGCTACGCGGTCACATAAATGGTCTGCTTCATCCATATAATGAGTCGTTAGGATTATCGTGATGTTACTTTCATCGTTGAGTTTTTCGATGTAATCCCATATGTGACGTCTCGTCTGTGGGTCGAGGCCCAGTGTCGGTTCATCCAAAAACAGCACTTTCGGCTCGTGCAGGAGTCCCCGTGCAATTTCAAGCCTCCTTTTCATCCCACCAGAGTATTTTTTGACACTTGTATTGGCCTTATCTTTGAGTTCTACAAGATCGAGCATTTCATTAATTCTGTCAGACCGATCCGCTTTCGGAACTTGAAATAACCGGGCGTGGAAGTCAAGGTTCTCTTTCCCCGTGAGATCGTCATCGAGGCTCGGGTCCTGAAAGACAATACCGATTGATTTCCGTACATTTTCTGATTCATGAACTACGTCGTATCCCCACACCTTTGCCGATCCGCTCGTGGGCTTTAAAATTGTACACAGCATGGATATCGTCGTTGTTTTTCCCGCTCCGTTGGGACCTAAAAGCCCAAAGAGTTCCCCTTCATCGATCTCCAAGTTTATGCGTTTAACAGCTTCTACATCTTCGAACGTTTTAACTAGGTTTTTTGCGATGATAGCCTTCATTGCAACCCCTTGATCTTGAATTACTGATAAAAAAACTGATATATCGGCATATGACACTAAATGTTATAAACCTTTATCTGCCAGCGAAAATCGAAAGACTATTTAATTTTTGTTTCCGTTGCTACCATCATCATGAAATACTTAGGTGAAATTCTTATAATACGCGTATCGTTAAATTATCATGCTTTTTTAATGCCGAACATTTACCGGTGATACAAAATGCAGTTAAGAATAATTAAATCACGAGGGTTAGCTCATAATAGCTATTTTCTCTGTGATGGAGGGGAAGCTGCAGTCTTTGACCCTCGCCGCGACTGTGCACCGTATGTACAGCTTGCAGAAGAGGAATGTGCATGTATCAGATATATTGTAGAGACGCACAAAAATGAAGACTATGTTGTAGGATCAGTCGAACTTCAAAATAAAACTGAAGCTGAGATAGCTCATAGCAAAGAAGGGCTTTTTAAGTATGGACAACACAATTTAGTTGATGGTGACGTATTAAACGTTGGTAGTTTATCAATAAAAGCGCTATACACGCCGGGTCATACCACTGACAGCATGTGTTATGCGGTCTATGAATTGGCGAAGAGTTATCCACTAATGGTATTTACAGGAGACACGCTACTAGCTGGTGAGGTAGGAAGAACAGATCTTTTGGGGCGTGAAACTCAACAACAACGAGCTGAACAGCTCCATGAAAGCCTTCATGAAAAACTTTTACCTTTAGGCGATCAGGTATTAGTCTATCCTGCACATGGTCCCGGTAGCGTTTGTGGTTTTCAAATCAGTAAAAGGACATACACTTCAATAGGCTATGAGCGAAAGGCCAATGATCGGCTTCAGTTAGATAAAGCTTCATTTGTTGAGCTTATGGCGCGACAACCTCTTCTTATTCCACCTTACTTCGCGCAAGTGGAGAAGTATAATGAAAATGGTCCACCGCTTATTAAAGATGCATTTTTGCCACTTAAAGTTGGTCAATTTGAACAAGAAATGGTCAAATCTAACAGTATCATCGTTGATGTACGAGAGCCTGGTGCCTTTGCTGGTTCATATATACCCGGGGCATTGAATATTTGGCTCAATGGTTTGAGCTTGTTTCCGGGGTGGGTATTGACATACAATGATGCCATTTTACTCGTCGTAGACAGGCCACAAGATGTGCACACTGCTCAGGCTTATCTATGGAGGCTTGGTTTTGATAACCTCGTCGGCTATCTTTGTTCGGGTATACAACAATGGAGGAACAACGGCAAAGATATCAATCATTTGGCCACTATTTCGGCTGATGAAGTTAAAGCTCAGTTGGGTCGCGGGGCTATTACCGTTTTAGATGTCCGTGATGAAAGTGAATGGAAAGCTGGTCACATTAAAGGAGCAAAACACATTTATGTGGGACTTTTAAAGAATGAAGCTGACCAGTTGCCTCAAGATATGCCAATAGTTACTCAGTGTTCTGTAGGAGATAGAGCTGGTTTGGCGGCCAGTATTTTGAAAAAACTAGGATTTAAAAACGTTTGTAATTTGCTTGGTGGGATGAGGGCGTGGCAAAGCAGAGGATACCCAGTTGATCGTGGTGAGTGACGACATAGTAATTTGTGAACGTGATGTAAAATTGGATTTATCCATAATAGAGCGACACCTCTGAGCTTTGTTCGGATATTCCGTAATAAGAGCTCATAACTTAGAAAGCTGCATTGTTTAAGCCTGTAGCTACCTATTGGCACTATTATTGCATATGCCATAGCTTGCAAAAAATGTTATAAATTGAAACAGATATGAACTATCAATAAATCCAAATATGGATTTATTTTTAAACCTTAACAGAAAGATTTTGCCTTTCGTTTGGAGTGGTCAGTGTCATATAAGTGTGCTACCAACTTGACCCCAAAATAATTTGAAGTAGTTTCACAAAGGTAATACGACATACTAACTATTCTTTGTCGCCTTCATAAATGTCGGTTTCATTAGGTAAGAGTTTTTCAGATTTTTTTCTTTTCCTCCTCATCTTTTCTTTCCATTCTTCAGGAGTTAAGACCTCCTCTCGTTTTTCATTCATAATGTACTGATGTTTTACTTACTATAAGCAACTTACCTCAGAACTCACTGCCTAAAATTAAAGAAGGTTTTAATCCAGTCTCGTCGAGCGTGTACATTTTACTGGATTAAATTTTGTCGACTTAGTTGACGATTTGCCTAAGCGATACTGAGTTTATGTTGGCGAAATAGTAATACACTCTAATAAAGTGCTACATGCCAATGAGCACTTTATTCTTGTAAGGTTTTCAGTGAGTCGAGTATCTTGTTTATATCCGGCAGTTTGTTCATTTCGTAAACTTCAAAAAATTGTATTTTTTTAAATTGATCGACGATTACATTTGCTCTTTCAGAAACCCCTTCCTTATTTCGGAAAATACCGTAGATTTTTGCAACTTCACCATGAGGCCAAAAATCGGAAAGCAGGGAGGTTTCTTTTATCCCTAAACTCTCGGCCCATGCTTTCTTTGATGGAACGGGATCCACGCTAATCCCTACAGCAATCGTATTAAGTTCTTCAAACTTTTGCTTATTTTCTTCAAGCGATTTCATTTGTTGAGCACAGACCGAGGTCCAGGCGAGGGGGTGAAAAGAAAGAAGGACATTTTTGCGTTCAATTTGTGAAAGTTGAAATTGCTTATAGACATGAGTTTTCAGCATCAAATCCGGGGCACTGGCACCCACTTTAACGTTTACTTTTTGGTTCATTTTTCTGCCTGCTTAAATATGACACCATATATTATGTAGATCATAAAGTTTTAAGTTTTTATTTTTTTTCTGCGATAAGCCCAGTCATAGCTCGTATGTACCAATCTTTTAACGAGCCTTTGGTAGATAAGTAAACACATTGATAACAATATCTCGGGTCCGAAAGGAGTTCGATATGACTGAGCTAATTTTATTGAAGTACAAATTGATAAATGTAAAAATCCAATTGAAAATCAAAAAGTTGCCCAGTTTGAGGCATGTTGCACTTGCTGTTAAGAAATGTTTTGTGAGATTTTCATGCAAAAATGGTCCATGAAGTTAAGGCAGTCTCTATTCTCTCGTAAGTGCCACCAGAATCAAGTGCTAATGCTAATGCATACGCTTTTTCACCAGTCTAAATCCCGTGCTATTAATGATTAGTGATCAAACGTTACACGAACTTATGTAGGCTTATTTACCTTGATCAGTTTTTCAAATGCCTGCCCAATCTTTAACCAGCATTGATAATTCATCAACGTCTGACACTTCTTCGACCCAGATTTCGTTAAACCGCGTTCGCAAGGCAGGGGAGAGAATATTGCGAGATGGATGGATCTTCGGCGGATTGATTGAAAACAGTAATCTAAAGTTTGGGTGGGTTCGGTAGACTTCTCCTTCTTCATCTACAATGTATCCGAAGTCGAGGAGAGTATTTAAATATTCAGAAAGTGGGTTGAGATTTGCCTCATCGATTAGCAGCCAGTTTCCCTCTTGCACGGCTTTAAATAATAGGCCTCGTTTATAATACCACTTACCATGGGTGTCCTGCATGTATCCGCCCAGCAATTCTTCAATACCGGAATCTGAAGATAGATTTACATAGTAAAGATCAGTCTGAAGTTTCCTAGAGAGGTATCGAATGAGGGTCGTCTTTCCCGATGCAGGATACCCTACTAGAAGAACTGGTTCACTAGCAAGGAGTGCCCTGATGACGATAATGAGAGCGTATTCTTGCGACCGCGTTGGAGTAATCTCAGCTGCTCGGCCAGGGATGAACTGTCCACCTTCAGTTACGGTGAGCTGGGCCAGATATTTTTGTAATTTTTTTGCGCGGTCTTTTAAAAGTCGATCAAAATCAAGATCCATCGAATTGAAATTGAACAATGTATCTAAAAGCTTGATTAGGGCTTCTTTTTCACTTTTATCCCTTATACGCGCAACATAGACATCAAACAGTTCCAAATACAAATGAGCGTAAAATTCTTTCTCAGTCAACTGCCGACGTATAAGTATTTGCAGCCTCTTTCCTAGTCTTATTAAATCGCGTAAACTGAATATGTGAGGCTCTTTCTCCTCTTTTCCAATGATCTTTGATTCTGCTTGTTTTTGCACTGTTATGTGAAAGAAGGATAGATTATACGCTAGATCGGCAGGTATATCGTAGAGACTGCTCACAATCTCGCTAAGCTCATTTTCTGTTAATTCTTTTTGGTAGTAAACTTTAAATCGCGATAAAAATACTTGAGATAAGCGCTCTCTTTGCGCGTAACTTATGGGGTTTGCAGTCGCAAATAGCCTAAAGCTAGAATGTGGTTTGACAACTTTTTGATCACCGTTTTCTGAATAAATGAATGTACCTGTAATGAGATAATCATTAAGGATCTCAAGCACTTCCGAAGAAGCTAGGTTAATCTCTTCTAAGACGATCCATCTTCCTTCCTTTGCAGCTTTGAGGATCACGCCATCTTGCCAAAAGAATTTTCCCTTTGTATTGGGTTTTACCCCCCCTATAAGTTCAGATTTTGACACGTACGGATTCAGTGTATATGATAGATGCTCTACGCCCAATACTTCAGCGAGCCACTTGATCAGGAAGCTTTTACCAGTGGAAGTAGGACCCAAAAGCAGTAGGGGATGACCTAATAAATATGCTAGAGAAATGACTACGAGCATATCGAAACTTGATTGGGTGATTATACACGGAGATAGTCCTGTTTGAACAGTATATCTTCTCAGCGTGAGGAAACCAATGTAAAGCATCTCATCTGATAGCCTGACGTTTGGCGCGTATGTTCCTTGTAACGGCGAAGAAAGAGGTGTATTCATCGCGTAATCGAGCATACTTAGTACTTTCTGAAAGTCTTCAGTGTCTTTTTCCCATAAGATTATTTGAGCGAGGCGTTCCGCCACTAAGAGAGCGGCTTGCTGGACTTCCCACGACTCATCGTGTAATAATTGTTCTACTTTTATCAAATCAACTTTCTTTCCACGACTAACCAAATCGCAATAAATCGGCCCCAGTGTTTCAGTAGCTTCGAGTCGGATCTCCTTTCTTTTGTCTTTGAGGGCGCGTTCTACTTCCGCTAAGTCGATATCCTCCTCACGACGAATAAGTTGACGGTAGACATTCCCGAGAGCTCTAATTGCTGCTTTTCTGACTGCAACTGAGTTATCAGTTAGGCCATTTACCAAAAACGATATATTGACATTCTTAGCCTCTGTAATCAACTCCGCATAAAGTGCACCAAGCGCATCTATCGCCGCCCTACGCACACCCTCTTCTTTATCTTTGAGGCTGCGTTTTACTGTCGCTATGCCTTCGTTTTTGCTCTGCTGCATATGCGCTTTAAAAACTGATCCTAAGGCATCAACAATCGCCTCGCGTACTACAGGCTCTTTATCATATGCAGCGTCGTTCAAAATTGCTGTGTCTATCGCACAGCCTTGCTTTATCAGTACAGGATAGATTTTTGCCAGTGCCCTCGCTGCTGAAGCGCGGACTGACCATGCAGGATCACGTAACGCTCCGACTAAATTAGTAGAGAGGTCTGTTTCGCTTTCTTTAGACAGTTCGGCGTAGATTGATCCTAGAGCGGAGACTGTTGCTTGTCGGATAACCCAATAGTCGTCCTTTAATCCTTCTTCTAATGGAGCCAAATCAATATCTTTTTTATATTTGATCAACTGTGGGTAGATTGCTCCTATCGCCTCTATGGTTGCTTGGCGCTCATAATCGATGAGGGCTGTTAACCCTTGTTCTACGACATTTAGGTTGACAGCTTGTCGCTGTTTAATCAGCTCTGCATAAATCATTCCCAAAGCTTTTGCTGTGCTTTGTCTGACGACTAAGTACTCGCTTTTAAGCCCACCCTCGACTAGAGCTAATTCAATGGGCTTTCTATGTTTAATCAATTCCGCATAAAGTGCACCAAGCGCATCTATCGCCGCCCTGCGCACACCCTCTTCTTTATCTTTGAGGCTGCGTTCTACGAGCGACATGTCAACGTCTTGATTCGCACTGATTAAAGCCAGATAGATATCTTGTAATGCTTTGATGGCTGCTTCACGAACCTCATAATCCCTGTCAGCCAGCAGTTGTTGAATTATAACAAGATTTACGGCTTTCCCACGAGAAACCATCTTAGGGTAGATCCTACCTAGCGTAGTTACTGCAGCTTTTCGAACCGCCCACGCTCTATCTTCGAGCAACTTCTTTAGACCAGTTAGACTTATGTTTTCACTTTTGCTAAGTTCCCCATAAACATCACCGAGCACTTGTGCCGCGAGTTGGCGAATCGCCCATGCCTTGTCAGTTAGTCTTAGCTCTAATTCGTCTTGTATAACACGTCGAATCACAACATTGGTTAATACTGTGTAGGCTACTTTTTTCCCGATTATCTGCAACAGTGCCTCGCTACTTGCGTTCAATTTTTTAATAAAACTTAAAATTGTAGTAGCTTCTTCATTTTTCGTGTAATTAAGTAACACATTTAAAAAAGAATCTAAGTTTTCAGGGATTGATGAAACCAAAGTAGAAATGGATAGCGGTTGGATGGACAAGTGCGATGGAATAAAGTCGCTAAAAAGTTCTCTAATTTCATCTTGCATCGCTACAATAGAGTTAACAATGTCAAGATTTTCTTCTTGCGCCTGCGTAAAAGCGTAATTGCATGTTTCGGTAAAGACATCTTTCCCCGTAAGTTTCATTTGCGATAGTAATGATAAGACCTCTGCTGCTCGTTTCAAGTCTCGCAGCGAGAAGGTATCAGGGTAGTCGTGTTTCAGTTTAACATAAATTTTTGTAAGGAGAAGTTCAACCGAGCTGGCGGAGGGCCGCATATCTTCTGTCATAGTACGTTTGGGGGTCGGTGGCTCGTCTCTTAAGACGTAAAAAAATGAGTTTGTGATAATACTCTGTTCGATCACATCCCCTAATACCTTCGGCAACATCTCAATAGCTGATACTTGAATAGGGCGGTAGTATCTTTTTTGTACCTCCGTAATCTCTTGGCCGAGACCGATCCCGATTACTCGTATGCCTTGTTCTTCGGCAATAGTTTGAAGTTCGTGAAATGTTTTCCCTGTTGTATTAACGTTCCCCTCGCCGTCTGAGATCATAATAATGAACCGTAACGTGTCTTCAGGCTCTTTTGCTAAAAGTGTTGTCGCTAAAGCAAGTGCATCAGCGTCAGCTGTCGTACCGTGTGGGGTATTAGCTGCCACTGAGACAAAAAGCAACTCTCGCTCTCGCTGAGTCAAGTTTTTGCCAAAGTGTTTATGGACAATAGGCGTCTCAGCGAAACCTATTACAGCGTAATCGACCGCCATAAAATCTAGCGCCTCGGTAAAAAGCAGCAATCCCTTTAACGCTGAGGTTCTTTTGGATTCACGCATAGAACCGGATTCATCGATTACTAGCACTAACCGGTGTTCTCTTTTTGTAGGCCGCCTTCTTCTAAGAAATACGTACATGTCTCTTTTCGTCAGGGGAACGTGCTGTTGCGCTTTTCGTGAAACGTCCATGACTTTATGGATGTCTGGCTTTTGTCCAGAAACGTAAAATCCTTCGTATGTAGGCTTTCTGTTTTTTTCAAGAGCATTTTCCAAGACTCCGACAACCGTTTGAAGCACTTTTGACGTTTGCCCGTGTATCCGGTGGTATTCCCCCATAATCTGCTCTTGTTCGAACTGAATTCTTCTGCGTTTTTGTACAAGCGCTGTTAAAGTCTTTGCTGATGATTGCTTTTGTTTAGTCTGAACGTCTGAATCATAGTCGTTTTGCAACTGTTCTGGTTCTATTTGGTCAGATGTTATGATCTCTTCTGAGCGATCGATTTTTGCTGTCAGACTATCTGAAAGTTCTTCAGATGCTTTTTCAAGTAACTTTCTGGCTTCTTGGTTAAGATTATCAACGGATAGCTCAGGTGCGTATTCACCGTTGACGGTGGGCAATTGCCCACTTGCAAGCGTTTGTGACACAGTTCTCAATGATTCATTTACCAACTTTTCATATGCTGGAACGATATTGCGCCAGATTTTCTGAGCACTTTCCTTCGCATAACGGTGTTTATCGGCTTCAGAGACTCTACCTTGCGGGTAATGAGAGAAGATTGGCTCGAAATGAGGAACAGTTTCGTTTAATGCTTCGACTACATTTCTGTTAATAATGTCCGAAGGTATTCTTTTGTATCTCCAATAGTATAGAACCGATAAGAGATATTCTAAATGCGGATATACCTGGTAAGGGTGAAGCGAAGTAGCCGGATCTTGTTTTATTTCTCGCTCCAATTTTTGTGTGTATGACGATGCGCGTAGATCTTCAGGCAATAATTCATCATAGACGCTCTCAAGGTAGTGGCGACTTCCTTTAAAATGTTCTAGCATCCAGTTATTACATCTGACATCCTCGAAAGCGTTAAACAAAAGTTGAAGGTGTTGCGCCGAAGAAAATAAAGTGAAGATCTCCTCATTCTTATCTAGTCTCGACATTTGGTGGTGACCCACTTCATGAAGAATATATCCTATAACTTTATCAGGAGTATAAAAGACGAGATCTTCAATTGGAAACGTTATGCTGTTATTTTCAAAGTTGTAAGCCCACCAATCACCAGGGATAATTTTCAGGTCGACATCCTCCCCAAGGCCGGTGGAGATTATATCAATTAAGGTTTCCATTCGTTTAAGTATAGGTTCAAGCGAGAAATTACGGCTATCAGCAACCGTCTCCGCGAGCTTCAAATATTCTTTTGATCGTCGATTTGCCTGTTGATTTCGCGTTTTCTTGTGATTACCATTTGGTATTCGGTCAGTGGGATCTTGTTCGCTCATAGCATTTGTTTTTTTAATTAGTGTTTGAAAGGGAGAGAATTAACTAAATCACTTTATTCTATTTCGTTACAGATCAAGGTGGTCATCTATCCATTTTCTGGATAACTATGCAAATTATAAAATGTCAAGTAGTGTATTTACCTTTAACGGGCTGTTGTCACTGCCAGTAATTACGATAGGCTTTACTGTCAGTGCACCTCACCTTAATTATATTTTCAGAATGTTCTATTTTTTATGAATCAAGTCTAATCTAGACTCAAACTGATTACAGGTCTCTAATTGAATTGCTGTTAATTTTTATCTGGTTATCGGGTGCAGCATGAAAATATTGGTATGTAAGAAGAAATGCTTCTGCTTAAGCTATACGTCTTAGTTAGAGCTTTATTTTTAAAAAACAGCAAACTAGAAGAATATTTACACAGTGGTTTTCTTTTTTTACGAGTTATTTTTTAAAATTCATCATGTTATTTCGCCATACCTCAATGCAATATCCCAAAACTCTACCGAAGAAAAAAATTTAGTATCGATAACTTCAGTTTTGCTTCCTTTGACGCCGAATAGAGTTCCATTGCTTTGCAACACAAGATAATCAAATCGTTTTTTGAGGTTTGGAATAACAGTCGTGGTTATCCAATGTTTGTAACCCTCTTCTCCCCCTATGTTGTGCTCCTTGCCCCAAGTGTCAAAATTCGTTCCATCTACAGTCCAATAAGATACGTCCCTTGAAAAAGGGTTAGAAAGATCTTGAACAAGATCACAAAAAAATCGTTCAATATCGTTTATTTTCAAGTTCATTGTCACTCTCTCTCAACTTATATTAGTTCGCTTATTCTTGCATGTCTAACAAATAAAATCAATCTATTGCATTTAGGTTTTAATAGTGCTAATGCAATCTCTATTTAAGGATTTTGTGCCTGGAATCAGTGCAATAGGAATTATCAAAATCTTAAAGATACATTTTCAACAAACTTTTTTAATGATTTTTTGTATTTCTTTTTACTTAATGTGGATTAAAGAGAATGACAATTGGTGGATTTTTAGGATTTTTTCCCCATTTCTTGTTGCTAGCGCTAATTTTTGCTTCCATAAGTAAGATCGTTAAAAACGTTTATCTTTAGGCTAATAATTGCGTTATTGTGAGAGATAAACAATTACGAACGGAACAATTCTTTTAAGAAATAATTTTGTTTATGTTTAATTTCATTTCATTCTGATGGCCTAAATGTTATGCTTTGTCCTTCAAAGTCTGATCTTTAGCCTTCTTGTTTTTTTTAATGTTGTGAAATTTTGTATTAATTTGAGAAATTCATAAACTTAGATAGGCGAGATATTTTGAAATTAGTATTGTTATTTGCGTATGAGATGACTTTAATTTCCGACCACGGATTTGCCCAGGCACTGAAGTTGTGTTAGAGGCAACAAGTCATTATCGCTATATGTATGATTAGATGTACGTACTCATTAAAATCTCGTGGCAACTTTGCCAAATTGACCAAAAAATTTAAATGTTTCGAAATAATATTTATTAACAACTTCCTATTGATGTTAGATTTAGTTTTTTCAACGGAAGGAAGGAAAAGAGAGAATTAAGTAGGGCGGTGCGCTTTAGAATAGGATAAAATCGGTTCCGTATGCGCGTGTTGCCACAAGTATCTCACCCCTCTATGTGGCAATTGAAGCGGCGCACTCGCCGTACTTAATGAGCAGTATATTTTGCATATACAAAATGTTTCCTATTTGATACTCATAACAAAGTATTTAAAAGAATTATTTCTGTAAATACTTGCTAAATTTTTAAAATGTTTACGTAAATAACATCTCCTGTCATCTCTGCTGTGAACTTTGCTTATTCAATGCCATGTCTACGGAAGATTACATCATTATCTATGCGGCTTTTTTATTCATTCATATGACAAAGTGCGTTCAAAAGTATTTTGAAAATGTTTTCACCATTTGTTGTCACGCTGTAGAGACTTAGAACTTGTATTAGGTATGTGTAAGCACAGAAATGAATTCAATAGTATTATCTAACTGAGTTTCTAACTGATTTTTCAATTGTTTGCCTACCTGGGCCTGGTTTGGATCAATTACACTACAGTTAAACCTAATTTTTTTAATAATGTCAAATAAAGTAAAATTATAATATGAGTAAAACTGCGTATATTGTATTGCTACTTTAATATGTGAGACGGCTTAAATTTCTCGTGTTGTGTCTACTGTTTTCTTGTGTAAGATGGATCCCATAATGAGGTTATTTTATTCTGATATCAAATTTTTATTATATTTTACACAAAAACAGAAATAAACAATGCATGTTTCTAAAAATTTGATTTAAACATTTTCAATTCATACGTGTTTTTGTGAGAAACCTCATAGAGTTGTTTTTAAACTATTAATCAACTTAAATAGAGTTTTAGTTCTTTAACTTAGCATATACCTAATTTTGGTGGATTAGGGAAAAAACTCGTAATAAAAACAATGAAACAGTTCATCTAGAACACAGATTGCTTAGCTGCTCAAAGATTGGGCGAGTAACATAGCAAATTTGTATCGTATTTGTAGAGAATATATTTAATTTGAAGCAATAAATTGATTTATTTGATATATAGTGTCTGATGTGAACGTTAAATGGAATATAGTCATTAAATATTAAAAAATTGGAAAGAGGGCTCCAATCCCCCATGGTATCTTAAAATTTGCCGTTTTAGCATCTTAGTTAGTTGCATTAAGGACGATTCTTCGACTTACTAGTAATATGTAAATGATAGATTCTTTCTAAGATCTAGTTTATGAATGGTCATACTAGCAACAACAAGGCTTTAAAAGTGACAACAAAGGTTGTAGAAGTGGCAACAAAGGTTGTAACAAAGCTAACGGGTTAGGCGGACAGCAACAGCATCCCGGAAGAAACAACACCGGTAACAGTAAACACATCTCACATCACCTCCTTTACATTTATTATTAATCCAATTTTTCATAACTAAATTAAAGTTCCGACTATATTAAAGTTATTCAATGTCCCTGCGATTTTTTTAAAAAAATACTTTAAACACAGCCTTAATTTCCAATAGAGTTCAATATAATAACTTAAGCTAGTTATGTTTTTTTAACCAGAATTGAAATGTTTGCGTAGTAACCTAGTATATATCGTGCAAGTCGTTATTATACACTTAGCCCAACTGAGGGCTATAATAAGTAAAATACCTTGGTAAAATATTCTATAAAATAAAGACATTATTGATATCCGCCATTTTTAGCGTCTTGCTTGCTCAAGCTAAAAGTGACGTTTTTACTACGTATCTAGTGATATGTAAAAAACCAGATCCTTTGTGAGATCTGGCTTACTAGAAGGGTATGCTAGCAACAACTGCAGCATGGCGTCAAGCAGTGTAAAAGTGGCAACAGTAGTAGTGGGCAAGCACAGAGCAATAACGGACAACACAATAGAGGGAGAAACAAGAACCACATCTCACATCACCTCCTTTCGCATTTATTAGTCCGATTTATAAGACTAATCGAAGCTTCAATATATTAAATTATTCAACATTTTTCTGAGATTTTTTTTAAAAAAGCACTGTAATCACAGCCTTCATTTCCAATAGAGTTCAATATGCAAGCCGAGCTAGTTATGGGATTTCTCTAGCCAGAATTGAAATGTCTGCAGTAGTAGCCCAGAATTCATCGGATAAGTGGACAATGTGTATCAAGGCCAATTTAGGGCTATAATAAGGAAAATACTCCAATAAAACATTTTATAGAATCAATTGTTAATGTTCAGGCTTTTTTATTTCCTTTTTATCCTTCTTTAATGCCGCCTTTTTAATACGTGCTCAAAAATATAGTTGATTCAGATAAATCAAAGAAAATTAAAGTTTCTTATTAAGAGTTATACGACGGACATATTTGATAGATTGCAGATTTCTCCGGCATCAAAATTTTGAAATTTAAGTTTTATGTAGAAATTTTGCAGGTTTTTAGATACTACACACTTAAAAAACGGAGAAAAAATTAAACGTTAAGTAGATTTATTAATCTTAATAAAGACAGAAGAGGCATTTGAATGAAAGTTCCGAATACTGAAAACAATGTTAAAAGTTGCCTTTGTGACAAAGGTGATTGTCCTACTTACAATCAAGGTAACCTAAGTAAAACATTATTTTGTTCCATCGGAAAGAGTGAGAAGGTGCCGCAGAGGGTACATTGTCCCTGCGACGTTTGCCCAGTTTGGGTAGACTATGATCTGAGTGACTATTATTACTGTATTGAAGGCGCTCCGGAGCAATAAAATTTAATTGACTAGTATCAATACCTGACTTAAATATAATCTGACTTATATATAGTCGAGTTTATTTCACGGTACTTTGTGAAAGCAATGACGGTTCAAAGGTCAAAACTAATAACCCATTGATTTGGAAGACAGTATTATTGTTGGTCGAGTATACAAGTGGACTATTTTGTGCTATGTTGACATAGCACTCTCTTTGGGAGTGTAAACCGCCACCTTATTTCATTGGACAGAATAAAAGTCTATCCAAAAACCTATACGCTTGAACTTTAAATAGCGTTTTCCGAGCGTTACAACCTCACGTCGGTATGTAATTTTGACCACGTGTAACCGTTTAATATTATTATCTATCATGAGAATCGCTTAGAATTGTTATTGATAAAAGCTCGTCGCAGCCGGAGCACTTACTTCTTCCAGCGAATGTTATTAAATGGTTAAAAAATATTTTAAGAATTTTGCGTTAAAATCCCGTACTCTAAAGTAGGTAAAAACGTATATGATCGTATCGTGTGGTTCAATGATTTTTCTTAGCACTGTCTAGACTGATCGTGGGAATCACGTAATATTTTTTCTTACCTATAACTTTTTTAATGCTTCATACATAGTTTTACGAATTGTCTCGTCTTCTTCACGCCTCCAGGCGTTAGCCAGAGGATCCAGTGCCACAGGATCGCCAATGTCTCCGAGCGCTTCTGCCGCTCTCTCTCTTATAGAAGGGATATCATCTAACGCTTGTATTAATGGAGCAATAATGCTTTCACTTCCTATCTTAATGAGAGCATCAGTAGCATTAATTCGAACTTCATCGATATTATCGCTTAATATGGTAGTAAGCGGTATTATCGCCCTTTTATCTCTTATCTCCCCCAGGGCCCACGCCGCTTTTGATCGAACACGCGATCGCACATCTCGTAAAGCTCCAATAAGCGCCTCCACCGCCCGTTTATCTCTCATATTTCCTAGGGCTTCGGCGGCATAAACCCGAGTTGTTTCATCTTTTTCTAAAATGGTGATAAGAGGTTCTACTGCTGAGTCACCGATCTTTACAAGTGCTTCCAGGGCTTTTGATCGAACACGCGATCGCACATCTCGTAAAGCTCCAATAAGCGCCTCCACCGCCCGTTCATCTCTCATATTTCCTAGGGCTTCGGCGGCATACCACGGGACCTCATCATCTGTGTCTTTAAGCACTTGTTTGAGCGGCTCTACCCCTCGGGCATCTTCAAGCACTCCCAAGGCTGCAGCAGCCTTTCTTCGAACTTCTTCATTCGTATCTGACAAAGCTTGGATTAAACTATCCACCGCTCGGCTATCTTTTATTAGACCAAGAGATTCAGCTGCATACTTTCGAACGCTATCATCATCATCATTTAAAGCTAATATGAGCGGTTCTACGGCCCTCGGGTCTCTTATCTCTCCGAGAGTATATGCCGCCCAACTCCGTATATCCTCATTTTTATTTTGCAAGGCTAGAGTAAGAGGTTCTATAGCTTCCGCTCCGATTTGAACGAGAGCTGTTGCAGAGCAGGTTCTAACTCCATCATCAGCATCTTTTAAAGTTTTAATTAGCTGCTCTACTGCTTTTGCATCTTTTATTCGTCCAAGCGCTTCCGCTGCATAGCACCTAACATTAACATCTTCATCATTCAACGCTAGGAGGAGAGGCTTCACTGCTTTTTTATCTCCTATCGTTCCAAGCGATTCCGCAATGTGCCTTCGAACCCTGTTGTTGTTATCTCTTCTAAATTTCCATATAAGGGGATCTACTGCTTCTGAGCTTTTGATTTCTCCGAGAGCTACTGTTACCGCCATTCGCACGATTTCATTTATATCATCCAAAAGGGAAATAAGAACATTTACTGCTCTCTCATTTTTTAAAATCCCAAGAGATTCAATGACTTTTAATCGAACGTCTAGGCACTCATCACTTAAAGCGAGAATTAAAGCATCAACTACACTGTCTTTCGTGAAATTTCTAAGTTCATATGCCGCATCCGCTCTGACTCTCCAGTCTTTATCTTTTAAATCTTTAACAAGTGATTCTGCTGTCGTCATCCGTCATACATACATGTATTTCAGGCACTTTAACGTTACGAAGAAATAAATAACCAAAACAAGTTAAGTTAACTATTTTGCGAAGGTTTTACCCCATCGTCTTCAACGAACTGTTTTTAATCTTTTATAATATGGTAAACCTTAATGAAGAATTAACGTCAAGAACATTTGTAGTACGGCAATCGTTCTGTAAGAAACAACAAGGTATATCCATTTAGATATGCTACTGATTAAATCTTCTACAGTGATCGATCATTGATAACCTGAGGTTGACCTAAAATTTTTGATAGCGCACATCTTATTACTAAATGAGGATTGCTGGTTTCGATATCTTTAATTCTGATGTGCTTCCCGCATAAAGTCGCTAATACCGCTTCAATCCAACAATCTTCTAGATTCATGTAGTGTTCGGGCAAAACAAATCGACTTGAGTTCAAAGCTCTCCTTACGCAAAAATAAAGTTCTTTCGTAGCGTTAAACTCATTCTGCGCGCTATAAAGTCGTTTTTTAAGTTCTTGATATCTCTGTTGTAAAGACGTTTCGTCTAATGAATATACGCTATTCATTAATTCTAATTCGCTGGCAATCTCATCTTGGGTACTCTTCAATTTTAAATATTTTTGAAGGAGCCCGTTTTCCAGGATTTCAGTTTCTTGAATGCATTCGGGTGTTACGTAGCCATTTGGAACTGGGACTACGTAAACAACTCTTTTTTCTTCCTCTATTTGAGTCGCCATATTTCTCTGTTGTAGTCTTGTCTGTTCAGGTTCCCTATTTATTGCTTTGACTTTTGATTCTGCTATCATTTCTGGTTTCTTCTTACGTTAGTATAATTTTTGCCGTACATATTTCGTGTTATATTTTCTGTAAGTTATTATATGTACTTTTGTTATAAAATTATTTTTATTTAAACTATTTTATTCCTAACAGTGGAAAGTTTAATTTCATTTTTAACAAACTTGATTAGTAGACGAGCAATATGAAGGCAGTATGTATCAGCTGCTTTAACCTTTTGACATAGTGGGATGCCAAAGAATTGAAAATTCTTTTAAGAAAATCTGGCAAATTTTTACTTTTCTTTTTTTAGTTCGAAAAAACATTTATTTTATAAAAAACCCTAAAATTATATTTTTCTGCGCATAAGCCTAATTCTTAGCTTTACGCGTTTTAAATAATACTAGTTTTGAACAATATTGGGGACTTTAGTAGGAATAAAGCACTGATATTCTGATCAAAAATAATCTATCCATTAAACATATAGATTTTGGAGGAAAAAATCGGCGAGATAGAATATTTAATTACACTCCAAAATTAAACGGCAGATTTCGTCAATTGCTGCGCTTAAGGATAAAATCCGTTTTTGGTATTCTGGCGATATTCTTAACCTCTACCAATCGCACCTGACCGGCCTTTAAATCGCCAAGTGTTTCTGTTTGTTAAGCTATAATTGAGGAACCTTTTTGCAATGAACCCTCAGAGGATACTGTAGCACATCAATCTTCGTATACCAAAGTTTTGTCACCTTCGGTTATAAGAAAAAAGCGTGAAGTGTAATAAACTCTTTTGCGTTACTCATAATCAACATCCCGTCCAGAAAAGTGAACGATCAATCACTTCTTTATGTCAGTTATAAAATAATATGACAGGAGAAGATACCGGAGGAAGTTGGGGGGAGTTGATATGGAGAAGTTTCAGACTACAATTTTGCAAGGTAAACATCTGATCGATTGGCGTGCCCTGAATCTGTTAATCCAACGACAATATACCCACTATCTGTGGTCTGTTGGACATCCGCTCCGGTACTATTCCCACTTCCACCGAGTGTTTCCTGCCACTGCATATTTCCAGACGAGTCAGACTTGACTAAATACGCTTGCGTTCGATTATCTGTTGTAAAAGAATCAGACCCGCCAACCATGATGTACCCTCCGTCGTAAGTTTGTCGGACTGCAAACGCAAGGTCGTCACCTTTTCCACCGAATGTCTGTTGCCACTGTTTCGTTCCAGACGAGTCAGTTTTTACGAGGTAAAAATCTTGCTTGCCAGCGCCGCTTGAGTTTGTCACTCCCCCAACGATATACCCGGAATCTTTAGTCTGTTGGACTGACATTCCAACGGAAATCCCCTTTCCACCGAAATTCTGCTCCCACTGCACCTTTCCAGACGAGTCAGCCTTGGCTAGGTAAAGATAAGCCTGATCTAGAGATTGAATTGTGGTTCCAGCAATAATATAATTACCATCCGCGGTCTGTCGGACTGAGGTTCCTGTGTTTTGGATTCCACTGCCAATCGTCTGCTCCCACTGCACCTTTCCAGACGAGTCAGTCTTGACTAAATATATTAATAGTGTTTTATCAACCAACGTTGATCCAACAAATATGTATCCACCATCCGTGGTCTGTTGCACTGAGGCAGCGACGTTAAAAGCATTCCCGCCATATGTCTGCTCCCACTGCTTATTTCCGGACGAGTCGGTCTTGATGAGGTAAGCTTTAAGTTTACCAGCTGAAAAAGAATCGGTTTGACCGACAATTATATACCCACCATCTGTGGTTTGTTCGACACCTCGTCCTGTACTATTTCCGGCACTTCCACCAAACGTCTGCTCCCACTGCTTCTTTCCAAACGAGTCCGTTTTTATGAGATAGACATTTGTCTTACCAACGCCGAAGGAGTTGGTCGTACCGACTATTATATACCCACCATCTGTCGTTTGTTGGACGCCTTTTCCGGTACTATTTCCAGCACTTCCACCAAACGTCTGCTCCCACTGCACTGATGGCGCTGCTGCACTTCGACCGTTGACAAAAATTACTTTATTAGTCACATTTAAATCGCTGATCGCTGCATTTGCACTAATCACGCTAAGCATACTGAATACCGCAAAGGCGGCGAGGAGTTTTACCACGAATCTATGTTGTTTCATACCGCTTCTCCATAGTAGCTGTCATACGTAAGTAATTCATCCAATATCAATTTTTTGCACAAAGCGGCTTTGCTGTTAATGATTTCCTTTTTTCCATTGACGGTCGTTTAAGTAGGAAGCTAGAATGGTTTCATAATATTCGAAGGTAACCCTACGAGTTAATTTTTTCTTCGTTTGTTACGTAATCATTTCATTTTTCTTTTTGCTGTATACGTATTACAGTACTGATGCTCTCGATTTCACTTCCTTTGATATACACTAATGACTCTGTTACTAATTTGACTGTAGAGGAAAATTCTACGTCTTGAAAATCATGACATAATAAAGTGATGTTCATATGCTCATCAATTGATCGTAACAGTCCGTTATATGTAAAACCATTTTTTGTGGTAATTTTTATGTCAACGCCGTCACTTTGACGCAGATAATCCAAAAACGTTGACGGCGTTAAATTCTCCAATTTTGTTGCTCCCTCTTCTTGCTTCATTGTTATCACACCTTTTATTTTTTTTACAACTTTATGGTTGTATGCTTTTTTTACTTCACTCGTTGATAAGTTTATTAAACACTTTATACGTCAATAGTGTCCTTCATTACAACATTGTTGTTAAAGTTTATCTAAGGGGTGACATTACAAGTCAGAAAATTATAAGGGTTTTGAATTAAGCATCGAATAGCAATAATCTTCGTATCTCACATTAGGATTTCAGATGTTCTGCTGTGGCGCGACTCTATGCTATTTGAGTCTCGAACGGACTTTTACAGGATCTCACGGATTAAAGGAAGTGTTATGGCACTGAATGCAGAAAGCTGCATATCAATTTCTTAGCTGACATTATTGTACAGATCCGGTCTCATACCCTATGCATTGACTTATTTAAAACATTTCACCGGCCTCTTTTGACAACCGACTTAAATGCGACAAATCACAAATCTCAGACAATGTTCTAACTCGTGAGGTATGGGGTAAACGCCATATACAAAGAAATTAAATGCCGCCATATCATCTATTTGTTGTTTTTGGAACGACCATTTTGTTTTTGTCTACGTCAAACGTTGTAAAGTCTTTCGTCGGGAATGGTCCTCAACCGAGTATCGAGTGTTGTTGATGAATGTATTAGTCTGCCGTTCTTTTTCAGTTTGGTGAGTCTCTATTCAGTTTGTTTCAAATCAACTAGCCTTATAGTAATGGAAAAAGGAAAAAATGAGATGCCTGCTCATTATAGATCACGATAGAAATAGTCACTAATTGAGGAGAATCAACATCTGGAACTACAAGCAGTTACTAGATAAGAGAGGTTTAAGTGTAGCAGTGTGATTATCAGTTTTTAGCAAAGTAGAAATTTTAGCAACTATCCACGAGTTTGTTAAGATTTTGAATATTTCATTATTTTCTGAATAAAAACGTCAAATCCATTGGGCATTGAGTATACGTGTGCGTGATGGTACGATGCCAAAATGTTATGTTCAGTAAGTCCGTCAAAGCCATTAATTCCTGTACCAACTATCATCTTATAGGCAAAACTTGCATCAGCATCCACTTCTGCTACTGAGTAATGATATTCGTGCCCCCTGAATCTGTCTCCTCTGAGAGCTATAGCACAATCTCTGATCGCTTCAACTTCAGAATGCCCAAGCGCCTGTCTACCTTTTGTCATCCGGACATCTGCCGGTAGCGCATCAACTAAATCGAACGTATCACCGTTATTTGTCGTTAAGGAGCGTGAGAGGTACATAAGTCCCCCACACTCTCCATATATAGGCATTCCCTCGCTGGATTTATGTTTAATATCTCGTAAAAGTTGTTTATTGTTGGCTAACTCACGAACATAGAGCTCTGGATAGCCCCCACCAATGTATAATCCATCAACGTCAGGTAGGTGTTCATTAAGTGGCGAAAAATAAACTACCCGGACCTCTTTTTGAAGTGCTTCTATATTTGAACGATAATAAAAACAAAAAGCTGCATCGAAGGGTATACCAACTGCGAGATCTTTAGTTTTCTTTTTCACTTCTGCGGGGCTTTCTGCTGTTACGTCCGATGCCAAAGTAATTATTGAGTCAATGTCTATGGTATTGTATATTGATTTTAACGCTTCGTCGTTTAACGTACTTTCCGTACCCATATGCAATCCTAAGTGCCGACTTGGAATAGTTGACGCCTCTTTTTTTATAGATCCTACGAGTCGAATCCCAATTTTTTCTAAAGAGGTTTTAATAGCATTTGCATGCTTCTCACTGCCGACTTTATTCACTATTATTCCCACAATTTCAATTTTATACGGCGTGTAAAAGGAATATTTTAAGAATCCAAGAGCTGTAGCTGCGACGCTTTCAGAGGAAGCGTTCGCATCAATGACAAGAAGAACCGACACTGCTGCAATATGCGCGATCTGAGCACAACTCGAATCGCCATCATATAATCCCATTGCTCCTTCTATAATGGCAAAATCTGAGTTTGATTTTGCAAGCTCACGTATGATTCCACTTTCTCCCATCATAAATGAATCTAGATTGTAACAGGGTAAAGAAGTGATCTTTTCAAGATGACTTGGGTCAATAAAATCGGGACCCACTTTATAGGATTGTACTGTGTAACCAGCGTCTATAAGGGCTTTTAAAATTGCTAACGTCACCGTTGTTTTTCCTACTCCGCTTTGGGTCCCCGCGATCATTATACCTTTCATCATCACACCATGCGATTTTGAATTGATAAATATATTCTTACTGTCTTTTTTGGTACTTTCTTTTCTTTATATATGAACTCTCTATTTACGCAGATCAGTTAATCGGAGTAGAGAATAGTCATCAAAGTAAAGTTGACGGGACTCAGCTAGTTTGAGCGAGATTCAGATACTAGTTCGTCTGCCGCTTTTTTGTTCCAAAAAAACACATTATAAGGCATTATAAAGATATCAATGCTTCAATTATTCGGTGGGAGTAGGGTATATTCAATTCAACTCTAAGAAAAAAATTAAGTCGACATCCTCATGATCTTATTTTCCTTATATGTTGGAAAAGTAGAAAGGCAGAAAATTTAGATGAGATCAGATACCAACACGTTCATTATAACCCAATGATAGCTAAAAGCCTATCCATATCTACATTTTGTCGAATGACTCCCGCTAATTCATCATAAGGATCGTTTATATGGTTATAGCCAGTTTCGTTACTGGTTCGTAATCTCCCCACTGCCCCTCCTTGGTACGTACTTGAACGATCCTCTTTTTTTGAGCGAATATATTCAAGAAACGCTGTTTTAAAGTTAATGTTTGAAAAAATTCCATGTAGATACGTTCCAAGTATCAATCCGGTCTCATCTTGCGCTCCGTCTCCAGTGAAGATCGGAGATTCAGATAACGTCTTCCCCATATGTATTTCGTATCCTTTAATCGTTTGACCACTTATCGGATCAAGAAGAGGCCCCCGACCAATAACAACTTTTTCAACTTGTTTGGTCTCTTTTGCATAAGTGTTAAATACAGTGCTTACATTAAGCAATCCTAATCCCTTAACTGCAGTGCAGTTGTTTTCAGATCCCTCTATACCCTCATCAGTGATTAAATTTCCAAGCATTTGGAATCCGCCGCATACGCCAAGTATTGGGATTTTTCCTGCTAGCTCAACGATCTGTTTTGCTATCCCACTTTTTATCAGCTCTCTTAAATCATCAATAGTATTCTTAGTACCTGGAATTATGATAGCATCAGGCTTTTTTAAGTCGTCAGTGAGATTAACATATCTGACTTTCGCATCCATCTCAAGAGGTTCAAAATCAGTGAAGTTCGAAATCCGTGGAAGTTTTATAACTGCAATTTCGATGGATTTTTTTTCGTTCGGGCATTTATCTGCAATTGAAACTGAGTCTTCAGAGGGCAAACCAATGAAGACGTGTGGGATGACGCCTAATACAGGAATGCCAGTAAGATCTTGAAGCATTTCAATACCAGGTTTAAGCAGCGTGTCATCACCTCTAAACTTGTTAATGATGAACCCTTTGATAAGCTTTCTATCCTCCGGTGGAATCAGCTGTACGGTGCCAAAAAGACTAGCAAATACGCCACCTCGTTCTATATCGCCTACGAGTATCACGGGGGCGTGAACAAGTTTTGCAATTTTCATATTCGCCACGTCCCTATGATATAAGTTAATTTCAGCTGGACTACCAGCACCTTCCATAATAACTATATCGCTATTTTGTGAAAGCCGTTTGAGTGACTCTTCTATCACGTCTAAAATATCGTTAACAGAATCATAATATTCTCTCACTTTTTTGTCGCCTATGGGCTTTCCTCGAACTATGACTTGTGAAACCATGTCGCCTTTCGGCTTGAGTAACACGGGATTCATATCCGCTGACGGTTCACATCGGGCACTCCACGCCTGAACTGCTTGTGCTATACCAATCTCGTCTCCTTCTTTCGTAATCCAAGAATTCAAGCTCATATTTTGTGATTTAAACGGTACCACAGAGTAACCCATATTGGAGAGGATCCTACATAAACCTGCAACGACGATGCTCTTCCCTGCATGTGATGCAGTCCCAGTAATCATTATGAATTTTGTTCGCACGGCGCAACCTTCGAGTACTTTTTGTCTCTTATTATATTGCCAAATTACTTTGTAAGAGGAACTACTCTAATTAACTTATCGCGTTTTAACAAAATATTTTCCCCTTCACACGACGATTTATCGCGTATGTGAAGCATGTTACAATATGTGATGCATATTTAATTAAAAGTGATACGATCATAGTTTGTCACGACATGCGAATTGATATGCTGAACCAGCTAAAAATGCTTTGCTCCAACCGCGCTAAAACTTATATAGTCCTGAATTACTTGTATTCTCGACGAATAAGAAAGGAGCAACGCTATTATCTTGTTATAATAATGACACAGAGACGTACAATGGGCGAAAAAATAGAATGCTCGAAATTGATGCGAGTAGCAGGTAGATAGGAGCTAAAAACCTTATGCTTTCTGGCGGCCCCACGAAAGACGAACTAATTGCAATTGCGTTGGATAAGCTCCAACTAAAGAAAGGCGAAACGTTTTTAGATGTCGGCTGTGGAACGGGAAGCGTCTCGCTTGCGGCGAGCAAGTACACAAGTCATATCATTGCTGTTGATAAGAGATTTGAAGCCATCGAACAGGCGCAAAAATGCTTCAGGGATGCGGGTATCGCTCGGAACGTAACGTTGATTGCCGGAACGGCCCCAGAAGCCTTAAAAGGGCGCAATATTAATGTGGAAAAGGCTTTTATCGGAGGAACTAAAAACTTTAAAGGGATAATAGAGTTTCTCCTTCCTCGCTGTAAACGACTCGTGCTCAATGCAGCACGGATTGAGATTGCTTCAGACGCGATAGAATATATGAAAAGCGTTGGAATTTACGAGCAGTCACTTCTTATAATCATATCTAAAGGCTTTGAACTGAAAGGCTTTACAGCATATAGACCATACAACCCAATTTTTATGGTGGTCGGTTCATGCTAATCGGCGTCGGTTTGGGCCCCGGGGATCCAGAATTATTGACTCTGAAGGCCATACATGTATTGCAATTTGCAGAGAAAGTATTTGTCCCGGGAAAAATTTCTTACGAGCTTGTACATCCTTATGCAGATGCTGAGATACTTGAGTTTCCGATGACAGAAAATAAAGTGAAATTGCAGGATGCATGGATTTCCAATGTCAACATCATCGCACAGTATGCTACCACGGGAATCGTGGCATTCGCGGTTATAGGGGACCCCAACATCTTCAGCACTTTTTCTCATCTTCGTAAAATGTTGAACAAGCTGCGACCAAACATAATAGTAGAAACAGTGCCAGGCGTAAGTGCTATAACCTCTTTTACTTCTCGGGTTAATGTCCCTATTGACGCAACTTTTATAGTGTCTGATGGTTCATCGATAATGTCAAAGATAATTTTGAAAGCTAAAAGACCCCAGGAACTTGCAGATGAGCTCATTGCAGAGGGTTACAGTAAACTCGTGCTCATCGAACGTGCATTCACTGAAAAAGAGAGAGTATATCGCGACGATTTTCCAGAATATTGTAATTATTTTAGCATAATGTACGGAAAGAAAACATGAAGGTGTACTTTGTAGGAGCCGGCCCTGGAGACCCTAAGCTTATAACGGTACGCGGAAAAGAACTTCTTGAAGCAGCTGATCTTGTCATTTATACCGGCTCTCTCGTAAATGATGAAGTATTGCAATATACAAGCGGAAGGACCATAAATAGCTTCAGGATGACTCTAGAAGAGATCGTAAATACGATCGTTGAAGCACTTCAACGAGGTGAAAATGTGGTACGGCTTCACAGCGGGGACCCGGCGCTATACAGTGCGATAGATGAACAGATAGCAGCTTTAGAATCATATGGCATCGATTATGAAATTATCCCAGGCGTCTCTTCAGTATTTGCGTCGGCAGCAGCGCTTGGAAAACAGCTAACGCGTGACACTCTTATTATCTCTCGACCTTCAGGGAGGACACTTGAAATGGACAAAATAACTGAGTTGTCACAGTATGGCGATCCTATGGCGATTTTTCTCGGAGTTGACAGAATTGCAGAAATTGTGCACAAACTTCGATATCCTCCGACTACTCCAGTTGGGGTAGTGTATCACGCAACTTGGGCAGATCAGACTATAATTATGGGAACGATTTCAGATATCGTTCATAAGGTTAAACAGTCCGGGATTACCAGATCTGCAATCATTCTTGTAGGTAATGAACTTTCTAAGAACAGCGTAAGGAGGTCCTTTTTATACTCAAAGGCGAACAAAAAACTGTGACCCTCTGCTTCGATCGCAACATGATAGAAGCACAGCGTGTACAGTCAGTCGTGGGTGGCGAGATAATGCATTTTCGTCACGATATTTTTAAAACAGTGATGGAAATATATGAGGTAATCATTGCTATAATGTCTGTGGGGATCGTAATGCGAGGAATAGCTCCGTTCATTACGGATAAATGGTTCGATCCTGCAGTTGTTGTGATTGATGATGCGTTACATTATGCAATTCCACTCCTAGGTGGGCACCACGGAGCCAATGAGATGGCACTTCGGTTATTTAATGGGGGAATCGTGAAACAGTCTATCATTACGACCGCTACCAACGCGATAGGTGCCACGAATGTAGAAACTATTGCTCAGGAGCTTAATTATTCAGTGATGAACAGAAAATCAACAAATCCGATTAATGTCAAGATGCTCGAAGAGCCTGTAGAGGTGCTGCGATTGGCTGGACCAAAGATCGTAATAGTTGACGATAATGTTGCTGTCTTATCAAAAACAAGTGGAACGGAACTAATTTTGGGTATCGGTACGCGGAAAGGCGTTCAAAAGGATGCGATATGTGAGGCCATTTTTAGTGCGCTTTATAAAATTCATGCATCAATTGATGACGTAAAAGTATTTGCAACTGCAGATATTAAGTTAAACGAAGAAGGCATTTTTTCCGCTGCAGAAGAACTAGGAAAGCCACTCGCTCTTGTTCCGAGCAACCTCATCAACAAAATGCAGGTGATTACAAAGTCGCGTGCCGAAAAAGTTGGATTAATAGGTGTTGCAGAACCAGCTGCTCTTGCACTCTCAAATTTACGAGAACTTGTATTGAGAAAAACAACGTATGGTAAGGTGACGATCGCAGTTGCGAGGTAAGTTGTTCATTGTCGGCATTGGACCTGGTTTGGTTGATGACATGACTGAGCGGGCAATAAATGCAATAAAAAGGTCTGAGTACGTTGTTGGAGTGGATACCTACATCTCGCAAATAATGCCTCTTCTCAAAGACCAAATTGTTGTAACAAGCACAATGGGAGGAGAAGTACAAAGGGCAAAAAAGGCGATCACACTTGTTGAAGAAAGCCATACTGTTTCGATAGTAAGCGGCGGTGATTCAAACGTCTATGGAATGGGTTCCCTAGTGTTTGAACTCATCGCAGCATCTAAATGTGATTTTGAAATTGAGGTGATTCCTGGCGTTACCGCAGTCAATGCTGTTGGAGCAGTTCTTGGTGCTCCATTGTCGAGTGATTATGCTGTTATAAGTTTAAGCGACCTTCTAACACCTTGGTCAGAAATAGAAAAACGTTTGAAGAATGCTGCGTCTTCTGGATTTGTAATCGCGCTATATAATCCGCGCAGCAGGAATCGAGCGTCTCAATTCTCTAGGTGCGTAGACATTTTGCGAAAATACCAGGGAGATGTACCAGTTGGCATCGTAAAGAATGGTTTCAGGCAAGGGCAAGAAGTTATAATAACGACACTTAATTCAGTTATGGACTATGAAGACACTATAGATATGAAAACGACCGTCATTATTGGAAACGAGGAATCTTATATTTGGAATGGAAGAATTCTAACTCCGCGGGGGTATCACAAAAAATATGAGTACTAAAAAACTTGAAAATTCAAATTCATTTAGTGCGTGGGGAGCGCTTACAGAAGAGGCAAGACGCATTTCAGAGCGTTCACAGGAAATTGTAAGTGATATCGTTAGTGATGAAAGCCCGGAAGGAAAGATAAAACAGCGCGTAGTTATGGCAACAGGAGATCCTACATTTAAGGACTTATTGCGGTTCACCAATAATCCAATTAATGCAGGCATTGAAGCTATCAAGAGAGGAGCGCCCATCTATACTGATATAATGATGGTTAAGTCAGGTATTTCTAGAGGGGTAGAAGCATTTGGAAGCGAGGTAGTTTGTTGGTTAGCGCGAGATGAAATTGGTCTGAAACAGAACCTAACAAGGGCATCTACAGGATTTCGCAAACTCGGGGGAAAGTTGAAAGAGTCAATTGTAGTAATAGGGAACGCTCCTTCTGCGGCACTTACGTTATCTGAAATGGTGAATGAAAAAATTTTCCCAGCCCTCATAATAGCAACGCCAGTCGGGTTCGTCAATGCCGCAGAATCGAAAGAGCGCATTCGACTTCTGCCTACTCCATCAATCACAACTGTAGGAACACGTGGTGGAACCCCTGTTGCGGTTGCCATCGTAAATGAACTCATCACTATGGCAAAATTCTAGCTGGATTATTATGGAACTAAGGGATCCTGTTAGTTCTATGATAATACCAAGTGAATGGATTCAAAGATCTAATATACCATTCGTTGAATTAAAGAAGCTAGTCGAAAGTGGCTTCTACATAATAACCTCATCAGGGAAATTACTACGACGGGGATTGTCTACGGGAACGATAGCTGCAGCGGCTGCAAAGGCAGCGGTACTTTCGATCAAACAATCTGTTAGTGAAGTAGATGTTCTCACGCCCGTAGGAATACGGGTACCAGTGATTGTAAAAGCTAAGTATGGGTCAGCAATTGCCAAAAAGCCAGCGAGTGACTATAATATAGATATAACAGAGGGTATTCAGTTCGAGGCCCATGCAGCGCAAGCAGATGAACTGCTTCTGCGTACAGGAACAGGAATAGGAGTCGTACAAAGACGCGGATTGCGTGTCTCTGTTGGAAGGGCTGCCATAAACCCAGAAGCACGAAACACTATTATGTGTGCTATACAAGAAGCTGTAAGCATAGCGAGACTTCGTGGAGCGGTCGTAACACTCATTGCCAAAAACGGTGAGGAGATTGCACGAGAAACTTTAAATCCAAAGATCGGCATTGCTGGGGGAATTTCAGTATTAGGAACAACTGGGTTTGTAGAACCGTGGAACGAATGTCTTGTCTCCTCTATCGAAGATCTCATTGAACGGGCTGAAAGAGTGGTTTTAACGACTGGAAGAACTGGTTACAAGTTTGCTCACATATACTTTCCTGAATACACCCCAATTCTCATGGGAAGCAATATCGATAGAGCACTTGCGAAAGCACGTGGGAAAAATATCATTATAATGGGACTGCCTGCTCTAATTTTAAAATGGGGTAATCCGACTATCTTAAATGGAACTACAGCTAATACGATCAAGGAACTGTTTGATACCAACCCTTTTAGCAAAGAGGTGAATGAGACGTTAGCTACGATAAAATCACGAACAGGAGCAAAGATTGTTTTGATAACTAGAGAAGGAGAAATCGTACGAGCGATATAATGTCGTATTGCCGTAAGCAAACATCAATTTCGTGAATTGTATTATTAAGTAACAAATAGTTATGAAAATTGTTGGAGTGGGTGCCGGGCCAAAAATGATAACCGAAGAGGCTATTGAGGTTATTAAAGCGGCACATGTTGTGTATGGTTCGGCTAGAGCTATAGAGCTCGCGAAAGCTTATATTAGAGGTGAGGTGAAGATTCTCACGCATTTTGATACTTTGCAAGACGGTGAACACGTGTGCATTCTTTCGACAGGCGATCCAATGTTATCTGGGCTCGGGAAAAAAGCCCCAAACAATGCTCGGATAATTTCTGGAATTTCTTCATTGCAACTTGCTTGCGCTCGTCAGAAAGTTGATATTGCGGATATTATTGTGATAACCACGCATGGAAGAAATCTCTCTGAGTCAAAAAGGAAATTGAAGCGTGCATTTGCATTTGGGCGGAAACTATTTATTTTGCCAGATCCCGACTTTGACCTAACCGAAATATGTGCATTTTTAGATGCGAGTGGCTCTAAAGGGGATGTGGTGCTCTTTGAGGATCTCGGATATGAAAAAGAAAAGATAACGTACGGTAATATACAATTGCCACCACGTAGGGTTTCTAATTTATTTTGTGCCCTGATATGCCCTCAATGTATGGATTCGTCATCGTCATCTGAAAAATAATGATGAAATTGTGTTGATGTTGCTTAGAAAAGAGCAAAACCTTCTAAGGTGTTCGTGTAACTATTATAAGTCGGTATAAGTAACATATTAAATAACTTATTATAACACCGATAGCTATTATAACACCAATAGCGATACGAAATTAAATAGAACTCTCTTGCTTCATTTTATTACAGCATTAATTTTATATATAATAATGTTCTTATGTCAGCATTGTACTTGAAAATCAATTAAATCTTACATAAATCAAAAAAGGTTGATTTTGTGCATATAAGCGATGGAATATTAGAGCCACAATGGATAATTTTCTGGTACATAGTTGCTATAGCGTTTATAGCGGTGGGAGTATCACAAATAAGACAAAGGGTAAAAGACAACCCTCAATATCTGCCCACATTAGCACTTATGGGCGCCGCTGTACTAGTTATTTCGGTGTGGCATATCCCTGTGCCAGTCACTGGGTCGAGTTCTCATCCCTGTGGAACTCCCATGGCAGCTATTATTGTAGGACCGTTCCCTGTCGCCGTAATCTCCGCAATAGCGTTGTTCTTTCAGACATTTGTTGGGCATGGCGGGCTCACGACAATAGGTGCAAACGACTTTTCTATGGGGATTGTAGGGGCATTTACAGGATATGGGATGTGGGTAGCGCTGCGGAAGCTGCGTGTATCAATTTTTTGGGCCGCAGCACTAGCTGGATTTATAGGCGATGTCTTCACGTATGTAACATCAGCGTTTCAATTGGCTATATCGTTACACCCGGAATCGTTATTGCATTATTGGGGCATTTTTTTGCTGGGATACGTACCAACACAGCTCCCAATTGCGATAATGGAGTTCGTGTTTACCGGGCTTGTGGTGCGCTACGTAGCTGAAATGCGACCAGAAATGATGAGGCTCCATAAATCTGTGGTGGCATCGACAATTAAGTAAGGGAATCACAATGGACAAATTTGACAAAAGAGATTACAATAAACAAAATAAAAGGGATTATAATGGACAAATTTGAAAAAACTGCGTTGCTCGCGTGTGCCGTGATGGCAGGAATTATACTCATTTTTTTCTACGCTGGCACTGCACTCGGGCACCACGATCTATCAGGTTCTGACGACAAGGTCACAGAAACCGCGGCTGAAGCCGGAAATAAAACGCCCCATTCTTCACTTTACGAGCTCGACCAAAATGGAGAATATGTGGGATTCGCATCAATCGGCATAGCAGGCGGCTTTTTTGTCGGCTACATTTGGAATATTACATTTGGCGAAGAAAGCACCAAAGGGGTTGGGACTCGTGGTTGAAATTATAAATGGGGATCCATTGTCGGGACTACTCACGACCATAGGATTCTTTGTCGCGCTCATTCTGGGACGAAGGATAAGAATGAGAAGCGTGAAGAGAAGGTCCGAAAGGGCTAGTTAAAACGGTTCACGTAAGTTAAGGACACGTGTCGTTCTCGGCGGTTAGCGGCATGTGTCGTTATGTTTTCTATAGCAAAAATGAAATTTACTTTAAAGAAAAAAGATGTAATTCCTGAATGGAACCCGGTCGACATAATAGGTGCACGGCACAAAGGATATGGCACCGGTATTTTTAAGG
>Ga0187781_10000189_pt1 | contig 42888 bp, 34 predicted proteins | sample 0715_SJ02_MP02_2_FD_132447 | JGI IMG/M metagenome (GOLD analysis project Ga0187781, IMG submission 132447) | Tropical peat soil microbial communities from peatlands in Department of Meta, Colombia - 0715_SJ02_MP02_20_MG | ecosystem: Environmental > Terrestrial > Soil > Wetlands > Peat | place... | reverse complement strand
GGCGTGTTCCAAATCCTATCGTACGAGTGCATTGTGTTGCTAGCGCAAATAAGGGGAACAGTAACTCAGAGTGGCGACCACAGGGGCAAATTGTTTCAAGCTTACAAAAGTCTCTGCGGTCGGAAACCGGCACGAAAGGGCTATGTCTGGCGCGTACAGTCATCCGTTGGTCAAAAACCTCTCTTCACCGCCAAATATGGGACGAGCAGAAGTTCGATGAGCCCAGGCAGCGGATCCCTCAGGCTGAACACAGCGTCTGTGCGGCACATTTTCAGCGACCGCCAGTAGTTGGCCGCGCTCAGATCCCCCGCCCACCACTCCAGGAAGGCTGTAGGCAGGTCGGTGGTCATTCGCATCCACGCCACCCCGGAGCGGCCTTTCGCCGGCATCACCCGCACCCCCAGCTGATCGGCAAAGAGCATATGGGTGAAATCAACGCCTGCGATCGCTCCTAGAGTGTGATATCCCCAGGTACGCGCATTGACGTCAAGCAGCTTGAACCGCCCATCGCGCGGGTCGAGTTTGTACTCCATCTCGACCAGTCCGTAGTAGTTGATTGCCCGCAGAAACCGCTGCGACAGTTCCTCCAGTTCAGGCTCATCGATGGTCTCGACCAAAGTGCTTGCGCGCCCAAACAGCAGCGGATGCTGCCGCGTTCTCCGAGCCACCATGCTTCCCACCGCCGCGCCATCGCGAAAGAAAGCGCAGTAAGAATATTGTTGCTTGCCGCCACCGGGAATTACTTCTTGCACCATCACCTCGCCCGGTCCCACGATTCGGAACGCCTTTTGAAAAAAGGTGCGAAGTTCTGCATGACTGTGTGCGCACCAGGCCTTCACTCTCGTCGCATAGATAAAGTGTTCCTTGATGGCCGGCTTAATAGCAAACGGCGGATTGTGCAAGTCAAGCTGCTCGAGGTCCGCAAGATCGTTGGGATACCATGTGGCCGGTGTCGGAATCGCCAGCTGCGCGGCTAGTTTGTAGGTATTCCGCTTGTCCCAAGCCCAGCGTACGATTTCCCACTCCGGGGTGGGAACGCGAAAGACCTGACCGAGTTCCTCACGGTGCCGCGAAATTGCCGCGACCAGTTCATCGCGCGTTGGATAGATCAGCCATCCTTCCAATCCGAGCCGACGGCCCAGACTCAGCAGCTGGTCTACCGTGTGACGTTCATCTTTCAGATTCGGGAAATGCACGAACCGCCCCGCGTGACGGGAATAACGCGAGATCGAGTGCTCGTCATCGATGACACAGGTCGGGATCCCGTGTCTTCCAAGGGCCCGGACGATGCCCAGTCCTTGATAGTCTCCGCCGAGGACGACCGCCCCGGCAGTCTTATGGCCAAAGCGCCGGGAGGTGGCGCCGGGTTCGACTTGTATACTTCTAACCGTTGCCATTCGCCACTTTATCGGCACGGCTAACGAAGCGCGCCAGTTCCGTGCCGGCAAATTCTGTTCCTGAAACAAAACCCAACAGCGGGCCAAAACTCCACGCCGCTAGTTTCCCCAGAAAATGCAACCCTGGAACCGAGCTCTCTAAGCCGCGCGAGAGCACGGGAAAGCCATTTACCGTTCGAATTCGGGCCAACAGGGACGGCGCCAGAAAGTCATAAAGACTCAAGTCAACCTTGAACCCGGTTGCCAGCAAACAATGGTCCACCGTACGCTCGCTTCCGTCGTCCAGAGTTAGGTGTACGCGGCTCCCTTTCTCCTCCACCGCACTCACGCTTCGTCCAAGCGAAATCTTGACGTCCTGCAAACGCGGCTGAAGCCACGCTGCTCCAGCCGGCCGGATCGCCCGATAAGCGGCCTTGTCTTGAAAACCTCTCGGGAAGCGGCGGAAAACATGGGGCGCGGCAACCAGCTTGCTGATTCCTGCCGGTCCCACATCGCGGTTCGAATAGAGCATTCTCGAGAGCGGCCCCAAACGGTGCAGCCGCGGGTGCAACCCCACCCAATTCAGCGAAGACGCCCGCACCAGCGCTTCCGGCTCTGCTCCTGCTTCTTTCAGCAACGCAGCCGATTCCAGCCCGCTCTGCCCCCCTCCCACGATGGCAACGCTTTTCCCCTTGAAACTGCCGAAGTCATGGTGGTCCACGGTATGCGACGCCAATTCCCTGCAGAGTCGGGAAAACTCTGGTGGACGATTCGCAAAGCGCCCGATTCCTGCAGCCACCACGACTCGACGGGAAACGAACTGTTCCCCGTCCGACAAACTCACCTTGAAACCACGGCCGTTGGGCTCGATTCTGTTCACCTGGCGGAGATCCACATCCGGCACTGCGCGCTTCTGATACCAGAGTCCGTAGCCGACAAAGCGTTGCAGAGGGATGGGCTTTCCGAAGTGATTTCCTCCGGCTTCGCGGAAGGCGTCGAGGCTGAGCGCGCCCCTGGGATCGGCAATATGTGAGGCCTCCCAATTGGATCGCAGGAACATGCCGGCTGGCATCTGTTTGGCCCAGAAAGCCATCGCTTCTCCGAACACGCGCGCTTCAATGCCGGCCGCTCGCAGATAAGCCGCGGCAGATAAGCCATAGGGACCGGCTCCAATAACTGCAACGTTGCAATTTGACATAGAGTTTTTAATCAGCAGGAGCCCGACTTACCAAGTCGTCCTTGGCTTGGCGCGCAATATTTGAGGTCTCGCCTTTGCGCTCCTGCGGCGCTCCCGGGTTTCAATTGTTCGACGCGAAAAAGCGCTTTGTCCCAGGCCCGGCGAACCCCCCATCGAAATCGCGGGAGGACTCCCTGCGCGCGCCGCGCGAGGGCCCATCCAAATATTGCCTTGATCCACGCATACTTCCAGGACAACTTCGGAATCTCTAAACTTCCCCCCAGGCTCTCCGAGAGTTCTGCTGCCTGTTGAAAAATATGGAGCTGCTCCGGGCAAAAAACACTCATCCGGCTCTGAAGCCATGCCACACAGGCAGCGCGGGTTCGCTGACTATCCTCCAAGGACCGTAGGTAGCGAATATGAAGCTGGATCGAGGACCAATGCGCCTCCCGCTTCTTGACTGAGGTTCCTATGTAACTCAAGCTGTCATAGCCGGATAGCCGGTAGTACACCTTTGCTTCCGGGACAAATCGCACCCCATCGCTGGCGAGCAAGACGCGGCAGAAGTACTCCTGATCGTCGTCGCTTAACAGGGTTGTGTCCCATGGCCCAGCCGCCTCGGTCAGTTCGCGGCTCACGAGCCAGGTCGACGTCTGCATGTACAAGTTTTGACCCATCCTGCGTACCAGCCACTCACAAGGCGACAAATCACACCACAATGCCGTCGGCACGAACTTCGCGCGCTCGTGCCGGTACAGAAAACGTCCCCATTCCGAAGACAGGAGCGTCCGGCTTCCGTTGCACTCTTTCAACACCTCAATCTGCCTTGCGATCTTATCCGGAGCCAGCAGATCGTCGGCATCCAGCCACTGAATGTAGTCCCCTTTGCTGAGAGAAAACGCTGTGTTTCTTGCCCCAGCCGCTCCCTGTTTGGCCTGCCTGAACACGCGGACCGAGTCGGATTCGAACCGGCGCGCAATTTGGTAGGTGCCGTCGCTAGATCCGTCATCCACGACGATGATTTCTTTCCCCTCCCAGGTCTGCCCAAGCGCGGAGTGGAGCGTGTCGCGAATCCACCTCTCCGCGTTGAAGGCGGGAATCAGAATCGATACAAAAGGAGCTCTCATGTCGTTTCGCTCACAATGCTAGTAAGAAAGGTTGAAAGACCTTCATTGGCTACAGCCATCTTTAGCGTGGCACTAATCCGACGTCGGGACGGCTTTGGGGTCTCCTACATAGGGGACAACAGCATCGGAGGTTGGTTTGGAGAACATTCCTGGCGGACACATTTCCTTAACAACACTTACAACCTGGTAAATTGGCGCATAAGTCTGGTGTAAGACTATGACGGCTGCCAGATATAGGAGCACGAATAACAATGAAGTGATTACGATTCGAAGGAATGCCGCCATCGCGGTCGGAGCCGGTGCAGAAAGGAACGTTCCCCTGGCGATGCCAGCGGATGCGCCGCCGGCTAGAACGGCTGCCGCCATATATCGCCACACAACCGCCAGCACGGGGCCAAATCCGAGTTGAATTGGCCGCCCCGCGTACCAAAATGCGGGCCCGGTCAGAAGGAAGAACGAAACCGTCCAGGCGACCGCGACTCCAACCGGACCCCATGGCAACCCCACAATGAACAATAAGAAGGTTATGCCCGCTTCGATCATTCCCCAGCGGAACCAGCGATCCGCCCTCCCAATCGAAAGATGAATCCAGCCATGCATGTAATACAGAAGCATGATGCCGATGCCCGGGCCAAAGAAGTTCATCATATAACCCGCGGGCTCCCATCCTGGCCCCAAGAGCAGGCGAATCACATCCTTACCTACGAGGGTAAGATCGGCGGATAACGCCATTCCCACAAATGCCACCAGTGCCGCCGCACGGAGAAGGTAACGAGTGTACTTTGCCAGGTCTCCCCGAAGCCGACTTAGCGCCGACACTGCCACATTCGTAAGCGGCGCCGTCGACATCGCCATGGGAAGCGAAAACAGGTCGTACGCCTTCTTGTAGAAGCCTAGAGAACTCGCGCCAAATCGCCAGCCCACCAGGAGATTGTCCGTGTTGTTAGCGAAATAGTTGGCACTGAACCGGCCATAAGTGTGCAGCGCGAACCGGACCATCCGAGCGGTTCCGACTCTGCGCCGGGGAAGGCCCGGCACCCATCGACATAAAAACCACGCGCCGATCGACGTGCTCAGGGGAAGCGCAGTGGCGCCGGCCACCAACGCCCAATATCCCCACCCGGCACAGCCCAGCAGGATGGCAACGGCAACGGAAACGAAACGAGCGACCACATCGTTGGCGGAAACGACCGGGAAGCACATGGCTCGCTTCAGCAAGGCAATGTGCTGCACTGCCAGACAATTGACGAGAATCGGAACGGACATGCCAACCGCTACGCCAACGACACGATGATCGCCATAGAACAGCGCCAATAGAGATCCGCTGGCAGCGAACATGGCCGCAAGAAGAAAGCTCGTACCGACGTTAATCCAGAAAAGATTACTCGCCAGAGCATGGTTGATTTCGTCCGCTTGAAGAACGGCCTCGGTAAATCCATTGGGACCCCAGTTCACAAGCAGCGCGCTGAACGTACTCACCATGGCGATCAGCCCAAAGTCGGACGGCGACAGGAGCCGCGCCAGGACGATGGTGGAGATCACCTGGATGCCCAACGCCGAGACCGCCGAAAGCAGCGTCGACCCCGCACCTACAATCGCGCGCCGCCGCACCTCCGTCGGGTTGAACTGGAACGCGCCGTTCGAATCAAAAGGCTTCAAACAATGACCCCTTGAGAAGTTAGAGAGCCGCGCCCAGTCGAGTTCATGCTCGACCAGAGCCCGCAGAAGGGCTTGACTCGCGACAAAAACCGCTCGACTGTCGCTGAATCATTCAAAGTCGCCACGCGGTAGGAATCCGACTTGCTTTTGTTTGGAATGGTGATCATGAACTGATTTGCATCCGGTGTCTTCCGCGCTCCGGATGGGTCATCTCGCATCCACAAAAAGCCGATGCAGAAGCTCCAAAGTCAGCACCTTATGAATCTCGGAGGTGTAGTTCCAGTCTCCCCGAAAGTGCCGTCGCAACATAAGTTCAAGCCGTTGCGGCACGAGGTAGGAACGAGAACGCGTCCTTGGGTCGAGCAACATCTCGCGAACGTAGTTTGCCAGCGCGTCCCGATACCAGACCCGAAAATGAAAAAACTTATGCCTCCCTAGAAAAATCCGCTCCAGGTGAAAGGGTGCAAAAGCGTGATCAATCTTCGCTACCCACTGCGGCATGCCATAGTCGTAGGCATACTCCGACTTGAAGGTGAACTCGAGAAATCTCCTCTGCAGTGTTGCCGTCAGCCGCCCTTGTTTTCCGCCCAATCCACGGTCAGTTCGGATCTGGCTGAGCCCGGGATTTCCCTCGGCAATCAGCCGCAGGCACGCATCGTTGCTGTTGCAGGCCGAATCCGGCGCACGAAACACGGTGCGCACGAAATCGTTGTCCAGGAACGGTGACCGCATCGCAAGCTGCGTCTGCTCGAGTGCCAGCAGACCGTAATGGTGCCAAGGCGCCTGCTTGAACACGGCAAAGGAGAGCGGGTGGCCTGCGAGCACGCGGGCATAAGTCGCACTCGCTGCCTCAATTTGCGGAAGGAAATCCCCGCTGAACAGGCCCGGACTTGGCCGCACCGGCTTAAAAGCCCTTACGCGGCGCAGTACTTCACCACCATAGTTTCCCGTCATTCTCACGGGAGCAATTTCACGGGCACACTCGTTCACATAGAGATCGGCGGAACGACTCACATCCGCGCATCCATCCGTCAGGTACACCGTTCGCTCCGCGTGGCGCGGAAATCGAGACAGGAACTCGTTGCCGACCGTGATCACCTGATGGGGTTGCTGGCATGCGTTGGCCACCCGGCGAGCGACGATAACGTCCTGGCTCTCTCGGTACACACCTCCAAACGAATAGCAAGGAAGAGCCCCGGGACTCGTCTTCTCCCATGCCATCATCATGCGGGTGTCGAGCCCGCCGGTCAGCGACACCGCCACTTTCTCACGACTATTGAAGTACCTCGACAGACGTGTCGTGAAAACCCTTCGCAGCTCCTGGTAATAAGACTCGGGATCTAACAGTTCCTGCTTTTCCCATTCGTGGGGTTGAAAGTAGTTCTCGCGGCGAATCGCACCATCCTGAAAAACCCAGGCCGATGCCGGCGGCAGCACCGAAACACCCTTAAAAAGCGTGCGGTTTTCAAGGACGCACCCGTATGAGACAAACTCGCCCAGGCTTCCGACATCGAGCGATCGGGATTCCGGACGTAGCGCGAGGATTCCCTTGGCCTCTGCCGCAAAATAGTAAGCCCCAGGCGATTCGTGGTAGTAGACACGATGCATGCCGTAGCGATCGTTAAACAGAGTCACCGTTCGCCGCGTCTTGTCGGTCAACACTCCGTGGAACCAACCATTCAGACAGGCCGGGAAAGAGGTTTCTTCTTCATAGAGATGAACTAAGTACGATGCAGCCCTGCCGTCGAACTGATGCCCGCGCCCTCGAAGCAGATGCCCGATTCCAGGTTCGGCGAACTCTTCGCCGGAAAACACAAGAATAGCGTCTCCTCGTTCGTTTGCCACGGGCATGCCATCGGAGAAGGAGCTCTTGCGCGCAACCCAGCCTACATAAACTCCCAAGGACTCATCCATCCACGTTCCGGTTTCGTAGAACGATTCGTGGCGAAGAGACTCGACCATGCGGAGCAATTCCGGCTCCGCCTGGGCCCGGGGCATCTTAGTAATGAGACCGACAATTCCAGGCATGACTCTGTGCTGAGGAAATTACTGCCGACCAACCGAATCCCACCTTGTTATGCAGGCCGCGGCGGCAAGCTCAACCAGTTGAACCCTTCTTTCCTCTTGTTCCTGTTCCGTGGCCGCGAGAAGCATGCTAGTCAGTAACATATTGGCCCTTGATCGGGTCGATCCCGGCAAACGCCAGTAACTTGCCGAGATGATCGAATAGCTTCACCAGCAAAGCCATAAACCGGTGGTATCCGAATATCAAAGCAAGAGGAAGAGCGATGGTGTAAAGCACGACCGCAACGGCAGATTTCCCCAAGCTCGCGGCCCCGAAAGACGGCTGCAGCCTTGCCGACGCCCCCCGGAGCAATGCCTTCCTGAGCATGTAGGTTGGCTTCCAGCGCGCCGGCGGAACAACTTCGTAAACCACCGCGTCGGCGCACCAGACGAAACGATAGCCCTTTTCGATCATCCGGCGAAAGAAATCCAGATCTTCGCCGGAGCGAAACTGCGGTCGAAATGGACCCTCCACGGACTTCAGAATCCTCGGCCTCAGAAGCACGTTCCCAGACCGCGCCTCCCACCATTTGACAACCGAACCGGTTCGAGCGACTGGCCGCTGGTAGAAATTGCCCTTAACAATCCAGTCCGGAGGTTCACAGTCGAAATGGCGCTTCACCGGCCCAAGGACGCCGTCGACCTGATACTCCTCGCAGGTTTTCAGCAAGTTCAGCAACCAATCCTGGGACGGAAACTCATCGTCATCGATCAGGGCGATAAAATCTCCGCTCGCGTTTTCTAAGACCTTGTTGCGCGCCAGCACAATGCCCTGCCGCGGCTCGACACAATACCGGACGGCAAGCCCATCCTGAGCGCCAAACTCCAATAGCACCGGCTCTGCCGACTTTTCCTTGTCGTTGTCCGCAACCACGGCCGAAAAAGTGAATCGGCCCTCCGTCTGCTGCCCCGCCAGTTCTTTCAATAATCGGCGAAGATACTCCGGCCGTTTGTAAGTGCAAACGCAAACGCAGATGTGAACCATTCCGTCCGGCATTCACCGTAGAGTCGTTCTTACGACGTCGTTCCAAAGTTGTGATGGCACGTGTTCGCCGAACGGCAGCTGGAATTGACTCGATTGCACGGCTATCTCTCAGGTCGTCAATCCCACCTCAGCCTGACCCATGGCGCAGGTCCCTTGGATTTCGACCTCGAATCGTCCATTCCGGCAGGTTGCAAATGCAATCCTGGCCCGTTCCTTTCCTTCGCCTTCGATCTGGAAAGTGTCACCGCTTGCGACAATGTTCATTGCCTTTCTCTGCTTCCACCAGTGACTCACGTCCATCGGAAGGGCGATCCACAAGCCGCGTTCCCTGCGAAGTTCGTCTAATCTTACTAACAACGATTCAAATACCGAACGCTCGTGCGAGCCAGTAACATAATCAGGATGGATAATAAAAGTCATAAGGCCGTGCCTTTCCATAACTAACTCTATTTGCCGATTCCACAAATGCAGAGAATAGTCAGTCAATATGTGAAACAGGGAATAGTCCTGAGTCATGGTCACGGGCAACTCTACCATCTGGCCAACAAAGTACGGCATTACCGTGCAGCAACCGCCGCGCTGCGGATCGAGGTGGGCGACATTCGGCACAGACATATCGTATTCAAATTCTAGAGCGCTTAGCCAATCCTGGTTCCTGTACAACACTGCCGAACGGAACCCTCGAGCACCATAGTCCCGCCGATAGCGGTTTATCTGAATGGCCCGCTCGTCAAATTGTCGACGCTCGGTGAAAAGGCGTCCGTCGTGATTCAGGTCTTGCACGCACACCTCAAATCCCCGCTTCCAGATGCCGTCAATATAGGAAGGCGGCACTTCGTACCTCTCTTCCGGAACGACCTGAAACGACGCTTTGATACCGTATTTGTCGTCCAAATCCATGAGTCGATCAGACTCATCCCGGCCCGTTGCCGTCTCTACGTCATGCGTCAGTACGGCGCAACTCGCGGCGCCCTCGGGCCAAAACCAGATGAACGGAATCCTCTGCAGCCCCTGATTTCGCATGCACAGCAGCAGCAATTCTTCCGACAAGCTGTCCACCGTACCATCCACCGGCCAGCGCGGGAATGCGAGGTTTTGCCAGCCGTTAAGTCGCACCCTTTGCAAGTGTTTTCGAATACCTACAGAAAGCAGCGGCCGCATTCGATAGTAGGCGGAGACTACCAGTTCGTCGATCCACGAATGCCCGCGAGGCGACTCCGGCGAATACCGTTCGTATCTCAGGTTACCTGCCACCTCGGAGGGGTCGAATGATATATGTGTGCAGCGATCGGCACCAACTTCAACGTCTTCTAAGGCGTCAGGGAGGCCATTGCGTGTCGCTTCTCGGTGCGCCTCTTCGTATTTACCAAAGCACGTGATATTCGGTCCGAATCTGAAGAATCCCGGTGTCTCGGTGCACGCCTCATGAACTACCAGTTGTAACTCGTCCGGGCGACAGCGATAGTACTCCTCTAACAAGCTAGTGCCGTTCTTGCCGGCGCTCTGCTCTGCCTCATGCAGCGGAGTTTTTGCCGCCACTGTAGTTTCCGGAACAAGGCGTGACACGATCTCCAAGTACAACTGCTTCTTTGTATCCCAGTCGTTGCTTGCAATAAAACGGCTAGCATTATTCACCAGCCGGGATCTTAGCTCAGGATTGGTCATTACACTCCGCAACGCCTCCACCAAACTGGCCTCATCACCCGGTTGGAAGAACTTAACCATAGAATCATCAAAATAGTACCGGTCGATACTTGTTTCAGCGACCACAACCGGTACCCCCAGGGACATGAATTCCATGATTTTTGTACTAAATGCCTCATCGCCGAACGAATCATTTCTCTTGGGAACCACACCGAGGTCGGCGTTCTCCAGGATGGTCGCAATCTCTCGGAGGGGTCTGTGCCCAAGCAACAGCACCTTGCCCTCCAGTCCAAGCTCTTTGGTTAGCGTCTGAAGGGACTCCATGGCTGTTCCTAAGCCATAAATGTGGAATTCTGCATTGGGTACCGTATCTTTGACCTTGGCAAACGCTCGAATCGCGATATCCAGGCCCTGATGCCAACTTAGAGTTCCAGGGTAGATCAGAATGAACCTTCCATCATTGCGTGTCCTGCCTCGAGGGGTGAAAATCGAACGATCCGGATAGTTGATGATGGGTGTACACTTTTCCCTCGGCACAGCCCGGGATACGATCTTCTTGTCCCAAAGGTCGTTGGCAATAATCACATGATCGGCAAAGGCGGTGGACATTTTCTCCACCCGCAGCAGCGATTTGAATATAAAAGAATTCTCGCTGCAGCCAAACTTACTCGCATACAGCTCGGGAAGAATGTCATGAATGTCTAAGATGAGTTTCGCGCCACGACATTTAGGAAGCCAGGCGGCAAAAACGAGAAAATCCGGAACCGAGTGGACGTGAACTAAGTCGTAGCGCACCTTAGTCTGCTGCCGAAGCAAGAAAAACATCGTTCGCCAGCAAAAGAGCAGAATGAGGAAAAGGTAAGACAGCGGAGCCGTTTCCCGGCGCGTCCGATGCTGGATGCGAAAGACGTTTACACCGTTCAGAATCTCGTCGGTCAGCTCTTTTGTCGTAGAGAGTGCGATTACATCCACTCGATGACCGTTCTTCTGCAGCGTTTCAGCGTATCGCAGAATCCGATTATCTGACTCGTAAGCTGAATATGCAATCATGCACACATTCATCCGTCTAACTCCTGTGAACCGACAATCGTTTCCCGCCTGCCCGCGAACTGCTCCAACGCATCAGAGACGTCGCCCCCGCTTCTGGCTGGAATCGAAAGGCCTACCGCCCCTACCTCATGAGAAGCACGACGCTCGGGGCCTAAGCCGGAAAAAGAGGATTCGCGCGCAGATGAGGACCGGCGTGGCGCATATGTAATTGCCAGAAGAAAGCATAACCAGACCAGGCTCATTTCGCGGAATCCCGCCTCCGACCAGTTGTAAATCAACGCCGCGACGAAGAACGCCAGATTCAACACGGTACCGTCCTCCGGACGACGAAACGCGCGGATCACCCTCCGGTAGCCCGTCACTATAAGACCGGCCAGCAATAGCACCCCGACCCAGCCCAGGTTCAGGTAGACCTCAAGATATCCGTTGTGCGCTTCGTTCAGTCCCTCCATGGTGCGGGCCCAAATCGCGCTCAGGCGCTTCCCGGTCCAAAAGCTTTCATACCCCGTTCCAACCCAAGCGTTGCCACTTACGGAAAGCACGACTTGCCAGATGTTAGTCCGCCCCGTTAACGTCGGATCCCGGCCCAGGCTTTGGATGACCCACCCGGCAGAATCAGCAAACAAAGCGACGGACGACAGGGCCACGAGCGAAACCACGAGAAGTTGCAAAGCCCAAGGTTGCCGCGCGATTCGGCTCGTAGTGGTGACGAGCATTAACCCGCCGCCGATAACAAAGCATGACAACGAGGTCACCGAATCGGCCACGGAAAAGAGCCAAAGGGTCATGGCGAGAATGATGGTGTGAGCCAAGAGTTGCCGGGTACGGTTTTTTGCCCGTCGATCGCGATACACAACGATGGCATTCCAAAGCGATGTAAGTCCGCAAACCAAGCACAGCATTCCGAGTAAGTTCTTGCTTGTACAGACGCCAGTGGCCGACGGAATAAAAGTCCAGTAATTGTAGCTTCTCCCAAGATCCGGGTAGTACTTAGCCAGCAACACGGACAGGGGAACCAGGATAAAAGACATTCGCGAAAATAGTTTTCTTAGGGCCGGTCCAGGCTGCGCCTCGCTCAGGATGACAAACACAATTAAAAGGTCGCCGACGCCTTTGACCCAGCGCTTGAAGGCAACAAAGGGGTAGTCGGACCAAAAAACACTAACTCCACAGTATGCGAAGAAAAGCAGGATAGGAATGTTCTGCCGCAGCAATATCCGTGTCCGTCGCCTCCTTGCGATCAGAACAATAAGGGTAAGAGCGATCAGACAGAATGATATGGCTCCATCCAGCGGACTGCTGTCGAGGAACTGGTTCGGAGCCGCACTGGCTTGGCTTCCCTGGCTGATTCCGAGCGAACTCAACCATACCGACACAGGTCTGGATCCGATAATCAAAAGCGCAATCACCGGAATCCAAAGAGCCTTGGAGGGCCGGAACGAGCGATCCCTTCCCAGGACAAATAAGCCCAGGATCAAGACGCTGTATACCACGGTGGCAACAATGGGGGGCATGCGCTTCAGAACAGCGGGACTGGTTGTATCACCCGAATACTGCCGGAATCGTTGCCCTGAGGCTACGATCTCAGCAGCAATTCCTCACTCTAGGACACTTTGCCCGACAGACGAAACTCGCGGCTATACCAGGCGCTGCGAAAATCCTGCAGCTTCGCCACCATGGTCCCAGGGAGACGGTCTAGAAAGCTGTGATGCAAGCCGAGGCGAAGAGCCAGGCGACCGAGAGGTGTGAGGGGCACATAATAGCGGGGCACGTCGACCCGATTGAATCCGTTGACCTCTTTGAAGTTGCTCATACTGTCTGGCGGCTTGTTGCCGTAGGAAAAGTTCTGGTACACCAGGTACCGGATATTGCGGTCGGCGCAGCTCTTGACCGCCTGCGCGATGAGGGCGTTGGTGGGGGCTTTCTCTCGATGTTGAATCATCGACAAGATGTTCATCAAGTTCGCCTGCGTGCGCGTCTGGTCCCAAGTTAACTTGGCAAAACCAATCAGCTTTTCACCCAGAAACGCGCCCAGGAACACACTGCTATCGAGATAGGTCGCTGTCTCCCGCCTGACGGCTTCAAGATCCTTGCCGTAATGGCGGAACGGCCTTCCCTGTCGCACTGGGCACTCGTTATATAATTCCCAAATTCCACGCACCAGGGCGTCGTCAAGAGATACTTCTCGCAGCGTCACACCTCGTTTTTCAGCCTGTCTCGCCCTATTTCGCGGAAACGACCGGATCTGGTGATTCCACCAATGATCGAAAGTCGACACTGGCAGAACCGCCAAGTTATCCCATTCCAAAAGATACGAGTACTGCGGGGAGGTCAAAGGCATGATCTGCATAAAGGTGAACAGGTCGACCCGGCTTCCCGACCGGCGCAGCGCCGTGAGAATCCGTTCTGGATCCTCCAGATGCTCGAACTTGTCAGCATCAGGGCGGGCTATCCGCAACACCGTTCCCTCCACTTGAATCTGCTTTCCACCGATGTTTATCATTGAAAACATCTCTTGAGTTGCCCTCCCTGGTGTCGATGACCCTGCTCGGATGTCATGTTAAAGCGTCCCGAGTGAATGTCCGCTGCCAACTCCGGGACCTCGCCACGGGTCGTCACTCCGCGGCAAGCTCTGCTTTCCCAGCTTCCGGCCCGCGCTGGGGTCGAAAGACCAGCACTGTGGAACCGTCCCGGCTGTGTTCGCCCTTTTCCACCACCTCAAAGGCAGACTCGATGATCCGGACCCTGGCTTTGGACGTATACCGATTCTGAATAATGAGCTTCACGACAAACACACCGTTCTCTGTCAAATACTGCGCATAACGGTCGAGTAACCCTTTAAGTTCGCCCGTCGCCACATGATAGACAGATTCGCGCATGAGAATCACGTCGAATTGCCGGCTTGGAACGAAGGTGAGCATATCCCCACTTACAAAGTGATTCTTACCGCTCCGTCCGTTTCGTTCCGTCCTTTCCCGGGCTTTGTTCAGGGCCACTTCGGAAATTTCCACCCCCAGGTATTCCTGATAGGCAGCGGCCGCCAACTCGTTGGCTGTGTTGCCCGGACCGCATCCAAGATCAAGTATGTTGCCCCTGCCGGCGCAATACTTCTCGAGGTAGGGATACGAAGCGTCTCCAGCCGTGTCATCAATAAAGTTCCACTTGCCGGAGGCGAACTCCCGGTCCCAGAAGAACCGCTTAATGGTCGGCGACGCGTACCGCAAAATGAAGTTGTAGGGCACGCGCACTGCCCTTTGCACGATGGACATTTGTCTCTATCTCCTGTGGTCGATTATGACGGACGTGCCGGTGATTTCTGTGCCCGGGCCTGCTTAACCGCCCGCAGAAATACGTCTTTACATTTGCAGAAGCTCGGGAAGAGGGGATAGTCGCGGAAAACGCCAGGAACGAGGGTCTCTTATGACTCAACGGCTCAGTGCGGCTTCGCTTAGTCCCACGCAGGCGCACCTGGGTGCGCCTGCTGGGTTCGCCTGGCCAATTTCTGCGCTCGACTGGCGCGCGACGGAATTCGTCTGAACGTCCTCTTACGCGTGTTTCCTTACCTAGAGTGTCACTGCACCACCACCGTCAAGTTCGCTGGCGGAGGCGGAGGTGCACCACCGCTGCCACTGGACTGGTAGCATGCGGTTGGATCAAACGCCCGCGAGCCGTCCGACAAGGTCGCGGTGTCGTTCCAGCAGGCTTGTGCCGGGTTCGACGCCGTCAAATAGGCATGACCGCTGGCGGTATCGCCGCTGGTCACGTCTGGGCCAATCGCAGGCCACGGGATCGAACTGCCCCACCACGAGGGTTGGGACGAGTGTGTAAAGGATGGAGGGAGCGTGTGGGTCACTCCCGGCTGCCACACTTCCACCGCACTCGCAGCATAGTCGTAGTTGCCATGAAGAAAGTTAGTGGTAAAGGCCATACAGCTAGAACGCGAAGAACATGCGCCCGTGTTGTCCCCGGAGCTGAGGTAACCAAAGGTTAAGTCCGTTGGCTGATCGCTGTAAAGCCGCGTCGTAGGCGAGACTTGGCAGGCTGTGCATGGACTTCCGCCGCTTGTATAAGGAGTGCCCAAAGATTGCTGGGCTGCCGAGCCGAGCACGTTCCCAATGACGCTCTCATACCAGGTACCGGTACCACCGACGCTGGCGCCGTAAACTTGTGACGCTTCGTACGCTCGGATGGCTTCATTTGTCCATGCGCCAGAATTGCAACTGTAATTTTGCCGCCCGTCCTTCAGCGGGTTGCAGTCGAAGGTTGTGCCCGACATCCAATTGCGAAAATAAGCGTCGTGGCTGGTGCTGCCCCAGATTTCATCGGCTTCGACCCTGGCCCCGACATTTCCTTCTACCAGCGAAAACTGCGGATGGGCACCGTGGTTCAGGTCGTAGTCCATCATGGTTACGCAGTAGGAATTGGCGGATATGGTTCCAGTGCATACACTGGTGTCAAAATTTCCCGTCGAAAAGTTGTAGGCGAAGACGTTCCCGGACGATCCCCATTCTTCCATGACCGAGAGATGCAACCGCTCGAATATGTTGTTTTCTACCAGTACACCCGAGGACTTTTCCCGCACATTCACAGTGGCGTCGGTCTGTCCGGCTTGATGAAACCACGTACCAGCGAAATAGCTGTCGCGAATTTCGTCCCGGTAAGATTCCTCGACCTGCACATGGTCGCCGTCCGAGTAATTGTTCTCAATCCCCTTCACCCAGCAGTACGCGCAGTTATAGATTCCCTCGGATGTGATTGCCGAGCTCTGGGGCACCCCGCCGCTGTCCGCCGTGCCATTGGCATAGACTTGAAGACTCTCGACGCCAGCCCACACCGTTGTCGGATTGTGATAGGCCACCTGGGGATTGCAGGAAGCCATTGCCGCCCAGTAGCTGCCGTTTGGCGGCGCGTGTCCGCTGCTGGCCGTGCCGTTCGTAAATACATAACAAGCGCCAGAACTCACAACCACCTGCCCTTCCGCATAGGCGGTGGAGGAATTGTAAGCTTTTGTGGCTGCGCTGAAGGTGGAATAGAGCGGCGGAGTAAAACTAACCGTTGTGCCGCTTACTCCCGTTGTCATCACCGTTTGACCGCGCACGCGCGAGCCATTCCAGCGCGAACTGTCGCACCATGAGCAGTTGGACCCTTGCGAGCCTTCGATGCTCACGTAGGCGGGATTATTTGGCTCAGAGAATTCGAGCAGCGTGCCGACCGAAATTCCAGAGCTGTTGGCCACGGTGACGCTTGTCGAGCCTGCGCTGGTGCCAGAGGTTACGTCGGTAACCGTCGTCGGGGCATTTCCCACGCCCGAGCCCATCTGGATCACCGCTTCTGCGGCGGTGCGCTTGGAGTTCAGAACGGTTCCGCTGGCCGCGGTTGTTCCCGCTCCGCGAAGCGTGACATTCGAGGGAACGATGAGTTGACCCGCGATGAGGAAGTTGCCAGCGCTGAGCAGAACAACTCCGCCGGGATTGCCGTTCACGTCGCCGGCATGCGCCGCGCCGCAGTTATTCAAGGCCGACTGAATGCCGGACGTGGCATCGGTAGAACCATTGCCGTACGTGGATGCCTGAACCGTTGCACAGATGCTCGTGCGGTTGGGAATGCCGCCCGGGACGCCGACTCCCGAGCTGCCGAGGGCGGAATTCGCCGTCCAGTCAATTCCACAGCCAGCAGGACTGGACCCGGCTACGAGCGTACAAGCCCCACTGCCGTAGGTCGGTTGCAAGATCCCCGACCAGGGCTGGGCATACAAACCAGCGGATGAAAATAAGAAAAGGACACTCAACAGGACAGCGAGGGACCAACCCGGACGCAACATTCGACAACCTCAAACCGCGTTCGACTACCCGCGGGGGGGAATAACTACATCCATCGAAGACCCCTTTTTTGCCGTGGATCCTCGTGGCCATTCCATTCTGGCTGCCTCCCCCAACCAGGCACAAGTCTCGGAAGTACATGTTGCCCTACCGTGCCGAAACGGAACCGGAACCGCGTCCTATCGACTTTCTCCATCTGACCTTCCGATTTTTGTCCTTCCCCAAGTCCGACGCCTTCCCCGCAAATCCCGTCTCCCCTCGCCCCTCCTAGGCCCGCGAGCGCGTCAGAGTCGCCGTAAAGAAGGCCTTCAACCGCCTCATTTGCTCCTGGCGGTGATACACCACCAGTTCCGGAGGCACGGGCCGGGGCAAACGCCTGACCGAAGACCAGAGGTAACCACAAGCCAGCATTAATCCGCCGAGCACAAACGGCTTCTTCGTCATCTGATAGGCGGTTCGGCACAATTCCCACAGCGGATGGTTGCCCACCGCATAATCCTTGGCGCCACCCTTGAATCGCGCCATGAGCTCACCGTCTTGGGCGCTCCCGAAACTGCGCTGGTGGAAGAGGATTTTTTCGGTGAAAGTTCGTGTTTTCCAGCCCTTCATTCTTGCGCTGATCGCGGCAATGCTGTCTACCGCGCCACCTTTTGCTGGAACGTATCCGCCGATTTCTTCAAAACATTGCCGCCGGAAGACTTGGCAAGTCCCGGTTACGTGCTCGATGTTGACGAAGCGGTAGTCATAGGTCCCGCCCGACTCGTCCTTGAAAGCCGTCCCCACAAGTCCAAGCTGCGGGTCCTCAGCCAGCTTCCCGAGCAGGAAGGCAAAATAATCTTCGTCAAAGGAGACGTCGCTGTCGAGGTTGCCGATCACTTCATAACTCAAGCCTTCGAGCCGGGCATGTCCCGCGTTAAAGGCGTGTACCTTCCCGGCGAAATGCCGCTCCCGCCGCTCAGGCAACTGGACCAGTTCCATCCAGGGGTGGTCCGCAGCATACCGTTGGACGATATCGTCCGTGCCGTCGGTGGAACCGTCGCTCACGATCACCCAGCGCAGTGGACGGACCGTCTGCGCCACGACCGCCCGGATGGTCTGCTCGATGAACTGCGCCTCATTCCGGGCGGGAGTGATGAGTACGTAGCTAGGCAGTGTCGACATCACTATGCCTTGATTGCAGCTTCTCGCGGACGGCGGCTGTTTGCGCCGGCTTTGCCGTTTCGGCCAGAAGCATCGACAGCGCCAGAAACATCCACGCCTGCGTCCACCGCATGTAGGAAGTTCGGATCGTGCACAGGCGCAGAATCCGGTAATAGAAGAAGCCCCGCTCATCCCACATGTGATCCATTGCCCACCGGAACACAGTACGGGCTAAGGGCACGTTGTCTGCGGCCAGATCCTGGAGATCGACGAGGGTAATGATGCTTTGGGCCACGCAGTGGGTGTCGATCGGATAGGTACGGTCGTGGAAATATCGCACCGCGCCGTCCTCGCGGAAGAAGTGGGCGCGGTAGAAATCAAACCCGCGACCGAGACTCGGCTCGAACTCCTCTGTTCCTAATGACCGCCCGATCGAGCGCAAGGCGCAAAGATTGAAGCCGGTATGAAAGTTGTCAATCCATCTTTGCGTGGGACTCTGCCCATAGTCCCAACCTCCGTCCTCGTGCTGCTGCGCCACGGAATAGCGCCCTACGTTCAGAGCCGGGTCGAGAAAGCTGGCATCGCCGGTGTGTTTGTAGATGCGACAGAACAAGTCCGCGGCCAGCAGGTTGGCATTGTGAACCTGACTGCGCGCCCAGGGCAGAGGATATCCGAAGCCGAACGTCGATTTGCCGTCGGTCCAGTAAAGGTCGTTGAGCAGGTATTGGGCCGCGCTTATGGCCATGCTCAGGCAGCGCTTATCCTGGCGTTGCTCATACACGTCCAACAGCCCGATGGCGGCGAAGGTGGTACAGACCAGATTGGGTGCCCAGCGGGGGACCAGCGGGACCCGGGTCTGCCAGGGGAAGTTGTACCCCCAGCACCAATACGGCGTGCCTTGCGACCGGAGAGCAATCAATTGCTCGAGGAGCGAATCGACATCCTGTTCGTCGCCAATCCCGAGCCGCGACAGTTTCATGAGCGCCGAGAGAAACAAGCCCAGCGCCTTCGGGTTCTGCGTCTTGGGCACCAACAGCAGACCTCGGACATTGATGGGGCTCCGCTTTAAAGCCTGTGTGAGCACGAGGCGCGGAATCCTGTGATCCAGGAAAGGGAGGGCGGCGAACACCTTGCTGTTGAGAGCATCGTAGGGTTCGTAGCCCGCCCAGTGGTTGGACCGGCAATAGGCGAGCAACTTAACCGTCGCGCTTTGAACAGTTTTGTCCATCACGAGTTGAGGAGCCACGGTGGAAGCGTCAACTTCTGTAGGTATCATTTCTTATCCCGGAGTGCTCCCACCCTACGCGGAAGGCTGCGTGATTACCGTTTTCGCAAACCGGGCGAGTTCTCCCGCCACCCGCTCCTGCTGCTCTTTCCTAAGCTGCGGAAACATCGGCAGCGACACAATTTCTTTTGCCGTCTTTTCCGTCACCGGGAAGTCACCCCGCTTGTACCCAAGTGAGGCGTACGCCCGCTGCTGGTGCAGCGGAATCGGATAGTGAATTCCCGTGCCGATGCCCGCCTTCGCCAGATGCGCCATCAAACCTTCACGGTCCTGCGTCCGCACCACATACAAGTGATAAATGGCGCGTGACCACGACGGCTCGAACGGCGCTTCCATGCCCGCTTCTGTAGCCGCAAACAAGCGCCGATATTCCTCCGCACGTTCCCGGCGCTTCGCATTCCACTCCGGCAAGTGCTTCAGCTTCACGCTCAGAATGCCGGTCTGAATTGCATCCAGTCGTCCGTTATAGCCCTCGATGTCGTGGTAATACTTCTTTGCCTGGCCGTGATCGCGAATCATCTTGACCGCATCCGCCAGGCGATGGTCGTTGGTTGTCACCGCCCCGCCTTCGCCGCACGCCCCCAGGTTCTTCCCGGGATAAAAACTGAAGGCGGCCGCCTTCCCCATCGAACCTGCCTTGCACCAGCGATTGTGTTTGCGGGAGAAATATTCGGCCCCGTGAGCCTGGCAGGCATCTTCGATTACCAGCAGGCGATACTGCTCCGCCAGATCGAGTATCGGGTCCATGTCGGCCATCTGCCCATAAAGATGAACCGGGACGATCGCCGTCACGGGACGATAGCTGCGCTTGCTCACCAGGTTGCCGTGCTCGGAAACCGTGCAGCGAGTTTCGAGATATTCGCGCAGCTTGTCCACGTCCATGTTGTAGGTGCGCTCGTCGATATCGACGAACTCGGGCAGATCCCCCGCCTGCGATACAGCTTCCGTAGTTGCGATGAAAGTATTGGGAACCGTGACCACCACGTCGCCAGCCTTCACTCCCGCCGCCATCAGCGCAAAGCGCAGGGCGTCGGTGCCGCTATTGACGGCAACCGCCCGCTCCGTCTGGCAAAATGCGGCAAACTCTTTCTCGAAGCTTTCGACCATCGGCCCGCCGACGAAGCCTGCGGAACGGATTACTTTTTGAAAAACCGCCGTCAGCTCCGCTTCGAGCTCCACGTGCGGCGTGACCAGATCAAGAAAAGGAATATTTTGCGTAGGATTCACCGGCTTACCCCCATTTCAATTTGACGTAAAACTCGCGCTGGATTGCCCGCCACAATCGTGTTGGCGGGCACATTTTTGGTAACTACCGCACCCGCACCCACGATCGCGTTTTCACCGATCGTCGTGTTGGCCAGAATTGTCGCACCCGACCCGATCGACGCTCCCTTTTTCACCAGCGTCCGCTCCACCTTCCAATCCGCTTCGCTCTGGAGACCGCCGGCAGCGGTCGTCGCTCGCGGATACAGGTCGTTAATGAACATGACTCCGTGTCCAATGAAAACATTGTCCTCGATGGTCACGCCTTCGCAGATGAACGTGTGGCTGGAGATCTTGCAGCGCTTGCCGACCGATGCGTTCTTCTGAATCTCTACAAACGCGCCAATCTTGGTCTCGTCGCCGATCTCGCACCCGTAGAGGTTGATAAATTTGGAGAGTTTCACCCCTTGACCCAGCCTTACGTCCGGGGCAATGCAGAGATATTGGTCCATGAAATAAGATTCCTCGCTTTGTAAAATAAATTATGTATGAGTTATGGGATTGAAAAACGGAAGCTGGACTTGCTGCCTCAACTCTCCACTCCAAGGCGCGCCAGCGTGTGCTCGATCTGAACCGTCCCCTGCAGCCGTTCGACTTCGGCCGCTGTGTAGGGGCGGATCACACCCGCCCACCGCGAGTCAGTGGCCCACACCTTATCCAAATTCATAATCTCGTCGTGTTTCTGCATCACGTTCTCCTCGGAGTCAGAGCCTCCGTTCACGCTACTCTAGAATCTGAGAAGACCGGCCGCTTTTCTGTCGCGACCACGCGGCCCGCTGTTGTTGTGCCCGGACGTCAGCGGCCTGAAGATTCCTCGGCGCGCTTCCTGCCAGCTTGTGCGCCAGCGCGCGCACTGTGGTGTAGTCGAACAGATCCACAACTTGAATCTGCGCCTCGACCACTTTCTGCAATTCGGCATGAACGGCAAGGAGCAGGAGCGAATCTCCTCCCAGATCGAAGAAGTTCGCTTGCGGATCCACTTCAGGCAATCCCAGAACCTGTGCCCACACGGCCGCAATCTTTCCTTCAAGTTCTGACCTCGCTGACGGACCGCCCTCTTCCGCTTGCAGTCGCTCCTCTGGAGACGGCAGTGCGCTTCGGTCGACTTTCCCATTCGGAGAAAGTGGAAGCCTATCGATCTCCGTGATCACGCTGGGCAGCATGTAGGGCGGGAGTTTTTGCTGCAGATAGGCCTCGAGCTCCGCAGCGGAGTAATGCCCGTCCTGCGGAACCACGTACGCCAGCAGCTTCTTCTGCCCCGAGCGATCCTTCCTCGCAATCACCACCGCACTCTTCACCTCCGGATGGCCCATCAGTGTGGCTTCAACCTCGCCCGGTTCAATCCGGTAGCCGCTGATTTTGATCTGATCGTCGATTCTGCCGCGAAACTCGATCACGCCATCGGCGCGATAGCGCGCGAGATCGCCAGTCCTGTAAAGCTTTGCGTTCGGATCCCTGCTGAATAGGTTCGGAATGAACCGCTCTGCCGTCAGATCGGGCTGGTTCAGATATCCGCGCGCCACGCCGTCTCCGCCCGCATACAGCTCTCCCTCTTCCCCAACCGGAACCGGCTTGCCCTGTCGATCGAGCACGTACACTTGCGTATTCGCGATCGGCCGCCCGATTGGAATCGAGGTTCCCTCGGCGTCCTCCACCTGGATCGTGTGGCAGCAAGTAAAGGTGGTGCCCTCCGTCGGCCCATAGCCATTCACCAGTCGGCAGTTGGGCAGGCCCTGCAAAGCCTGCTTCACATGGGCAACCGAGAGCGTATCGCCTCCGGCCAGCAGCTGCCGCAGGTGTTTCAGATCGTCCAGACGCTGTTCGACCATGAGGTTAAACAGTCCGGCCGTCAACCATGCTGTCGTCACCCCGTGCTTGCGAATCGCTGCGCCGATCTCTTCGAGCGATTGTGCCCCTGGCGAAGCCATCGCAACGCAGCCGCCATTGAGCAGCGGCCCCCATATTTCGAGCGTCGAAGCGTCAAAAGAAATCGGAGAAAACTGCAGAAAAACTTCCTTTTCGGAGAACTCCAGGTAGTTCGTGTTCTTCACCAGACGCACGACGGCGCGATGCGGCACCATCACGCCCTTGGGCCGGCCCGTCGATCCCGACGTGTACATGACATACGCCAGACTGCTGGCGTCCGTCCGATTCTCGGGATTCTCTTTGCTTTGTCGGTCGATCTCGTTGGTATCGCCGTCGATCGGCACAAGCTGCGCCTTCAGCCAGCTTTGCCCAGACAGCTGTTCCTGCGCTGTTCGCTGCACGACGAGGACTGGCGACTTCGTGTCCTCTGCCATAAAGGCCAATCTCTCCGCCGGGTAGCCAAGATCCAGCGGCACATAAGCGCCGCCGGCTTTCAAAATTCCCAGCAGGGCGATCACCATTCCTGCCGACCGCTCGATCAGAGTTCCTACCATCACCTCGGGTCCAACCCCTAGTTCGCGAAGCCGGTGTGCCAACTGATTCGCTCTCGCATTCAGCTCCCGGTAGGTTAGCTGCCGGTCTTCGAACCGAACCGCGACCGCATCCGGACGCATGGCCGCTTCCCGTTCGAACAGCTGGTGAATACACAGATGACGGGGATAATCTGTGTGGTTCGATTCTGCGGCAACGCTCCGGCTTTCCGCCGGGTGCATCGCGTTTCCGCTTGTGGAGATGGTCTCTACTGGTGAATTCATATTGAACGGGAGGGCCGGCTAGGAAAGCAGAATTTCTTTTTCGCCGAACAGCCGCTCCGCGATGATGCCCTTTTGCGTGCAGGCTTCAAGAAGCTTGTTCGATTGCACGATCGGATGAGATTCGGGTGTGTACTTCACGCTCATTACATAGTTCAGCCACGGTTCCTGGCCCATCGCGTACACGTAAAGCTCCTTGCAGTGAAACCGCTCCACGATGTCGTGGGCGCGCTCAAAATTCGAGCCTGCCAGCCGCCGGGATTGATCCTGCGCGCGCTCGATTTTTCCCGTCACGAGCGGCCCGTAGAGCCAGGACATGGGAGCGCCCGCGCATTCCATGCCTAGAAACACGACGTCCACATCGCCGATCTCCCGGTGAACGTGCGCGTACATTTCCGGACTGATATTGCAGGAATCGGCGGCAAAGAGCAGCGAATGTCCATTCACTCGTACCAGGTAGGCCAGCTTGGTTCGAATGTCGAGATCCCCGTGCTCGCCCATAAACGGCAGCGTGGTCAGATGCAGCGGCCCAAACTCGGCTTCCTCCATCTCTTCCAGTTCCACCACGTTCTTGAACCCGCATTGCCGCAAAATGAGCTTCATCGATGGATCCTGCAACGTGCCGCCCGCATTCTTCGGCACCACGATCGTGCCAATCTTCGAGCGCAACTGCAGCAGGGTTTCAAAAAGTAAATGATCCTGGTGGTTGTGCGTAATCAAAACGCAGTCGATTACCTCCGGCAGGTCTTCGTACGTGTAACGGGAAATATTATTTTCGTACGTGTAGCTCAGCACCGGGTCGCTCAGAATACTCGATCCGCCGGCTTCCACCAGAATGCAGGCATGCCCGAAGTAGCGCCAGCGCGCGCCCTTGCCGTCGTAACACTCGTACTTCCTCGTCGCTTGCTTACCGAGAAATGTCCGGAATACTTTTCCTTCCTGCTCGCTGAACCCAAGACGGTCCCGGATCGCGGAAAACGTGGCTGGCGTTGTCTTCAGTTGGAAGAGAAAGTTCAGCTGCTCGCTCGAAAACGGAATTTTTAAATGTACCTTGTCGTCTTCTTCAAAACGCGGCGTGCTCAGCACAAACGGCCGATCGTCATGGCTGATCAGCGAAAGCATGATGCTCTGCAACTGATCGTTGTAATAGGGGCTTTTGTAGAGGAGCCGCTCGAAGAGCCGGAACGAAGGATGGTTGTGTAAATCGTATACCAGTTCTACATAGCCCCGCAGCGGCGCCGGTACCAGTGCGTAGAGCGATTCCAGCGAATATCCGTTCGCATTCGCTTTCAGCATCTCGTCGAGTTCGCAGATCGCGCGCGATAGCTCGGCAAGCGGACTTCTTCGTGTTTCCTCCGCCAGTTGCTGGACGCACTCCAGGCGATCCGCCGGCAAATCCATAAACGGCCCACCCAGCAACTTTGGATTCTTCACCGCCGCGGCATGCGCGGCTGGCGACTGAATAAACGAATCCAAGATCCGAAGATGGCGTTCGGTTTCGTTGCGCGCCGCCGTTGCCGGCGGTATCAGGTGGGACCATGCGTACCAGTGGTGCACCAGTGGCTCCACCACCACATTCGGACGCAGGTAGAACTGTTCGGACATGCAGCGCGTACGCCCCCGCTTTCCCTATACGTAAACCAGCTCTCCTCGCTTCGCCAGAGATTCGTTGGCCGCTTCCAGCATGCGCACCACCTTGAGCCCGGCCTGGCCGTCGTTGAACGGTCTCTCGTTCTTGCGTATGCAGTCGGCGAAGTATTGCAACTCCAGGCGCAGCGCTTCCACCTGCTCTACCTGGGGGGACCACATATCGCCCGAGCGGTAGCTCACCAGCAGGTTGTACACCCCCTCCTGGCTCTTCACGTCCACTCCTTTGTCGTACACCTTGAGCTTTTCATCAGCCTCAAGGTCGTTCCACACCAGCATTTTCTTCTCCCCCCCGATCAGCGTCGTCCGCACCTTGACCGGAGAGATCCAGTTCACGTTAACATGCGCAATCAGCTTGTCCGGGAAGTAGGCGGTGATGAACGCGATGTCTTCGTGTCCGTTCCAGTGCGACTGCCCCGTCGCCGATATGGCTTCGGCATCCTCATGCAGCAGGTGGTTCATGATCGACAGATCGTGCGGCGCCAGGTCCCAGATCACGTTGCAATCGTGCTGAAACAGACCCAGGTTCACGCGCATGGAATCGTAGTAGTACAGCTTGCCGAGGATTCCTTCCGCCAACAGCTTCTCGATCCTGCGCACCGCACCGGTGAATAAAAAGGTGTGGTCCACCATGATGAGCCGGTTTTTCTGTTCCGCCAGGTTGATCAGCTCTTCCGCCTGCGCCGAGTTGCTGGCAAATGGCTTCTCCACAAAAACGTGCTTCCCGTTTTCCAGGGCCGCCTTGGCCAGGTCATAGTGCGTCCACACCGGGGTGATCACAGCAATCGCGTCGATGTCGGGCGCCTTGATCAGTTCGCACGCGTCCGAGCACACCGCCAGGCCGGGGTGCGCAGCCTGTACTCTTTTCCGCGAAGCCGGGCTCGGATCGCAAACCCCGACCACTTCGCAGCCTTCCAGGGCCCGCAGATTGCGGACAATATTGGGCCCCCAATACCCATAGCCGATAACTCCAAAGCGAAGCATAAATTTCTCACCTTATGAATGGAATGGTTGTGCCCGGGGTAGGGGAAACAGCGGGCGGGAAAACAGGAAAATATGAGTGAATCTGCGAATCGGGGAAGCTTCGCGGCTATAACAAATTGCGGAGGGACATCAGCAGGCGCCATCTCCGCCGATCACCGCCTTGGGCGTCTGCAAAAGGATCTTCAGGTCAAGCAGCGGAGAGCATTCCCGCGCATAGCGCAGGTCGAGTCGCACCATATCGTCGAAGGCTACCCGGCTGCGGCCGTGCACCTGCCAGAGGCCGGTGATTCCCGGCTTGGCTTCGAGCAGCCGCCGGCGATGCCAGGTGGCATAAGCTTCCACCTCGTAGGGCACGGGCGGACGCGGGCCCACCAACGACATCTCCCCGTGCAGCACGTTCAACAATTGCGGCAGTTCATCCAGGCTCGAGCGGCGCAGGAATCTTCCCACGCGGGTGATCCGCGGGTCGTTGGTAAGTTTGAACACGCCCGCCCCGTTTCCGTTGGCGCCGTGTTTTTCCGCCTTCCCTTCGATGAGCTTGCGCACATACTCCTTGTGCTCGCGGGAGTCGTTGTTGATATACATGGAGCGGAATTTCAAGAAGGTGAAGGGCGTTCCGTGCTCGCCAATGCGCTTCTGCCGAAACAGCACCGGGCCGCGCGAGGTCAGCTTGATCGCCGCTGCAATCATCAGAAACACCGGCGAGAGCAGCGCGATCAGGGCCAGGCTTCCCAGAACGTCGATGGCCCGTTTCAGGGCACGCCCCGTCCGGTCCTCCTTCTGGCGTCGTTCCAGATCCGGATAGAGCATGGGATCGCTCGGACGATCCGGATCCTGCGTGTCCCAGTCATCGGGAAAAACGTGGAACGAAAACTTGATCCGGTTGAACTGCTCCGTGTCCAGGCGCTCGCGCAGCACGTCGCCAATGCGTCCCAGAATCGTGCTCAATACCATGTTGTTCTCGAGTGCGATCTCCGTGAACATCACGCCCACGATCTCGTTGCGCTTGTACCAGCCGGTAGCGTCGGTCTCGCGCGTCACTCCCTGCAGCGCTGAGATCAGCTCGGTGAGCAGGCGGCCGCGCTTTTCGCTGGTTGGGTTGGGACTGCCCTGTGGGCCGCTGGTCTCCGCCAGAAGCAGCACGAACGGGCGCTGCGAGCGCTCGCTGCGTTTGCGTTCCAGCGCAATCATCCGCTGGAAAACCTCTTCGCTCAGCATTTCCGCCTTCGGCGCAACCCTCGGCCCCCTCCGGATTGCACCGGAACCAGCGATGGAATTCGTAATCTGCGTTGCCACGATACGCTCCTTGGCGGCCGCAGCTTTCAGCCGGAGCCGCCGTATCTTCACTTGCTCAGGGGGATTGCCTTGCAAAAAACGGGGGAACTGTATTTCGCTACTCGCCCTGCGTATCGCCGGCTTCCGGACTGGGGGACAGTCCGGAGCTCTGCGGCCGGCCATAACGCGAGTAATAGTCCTTACGCTCGCTCGAGCTGCAGCCGTTCACCACAATGCCCAGCACGCTCGAAGGGTCAAAAGAGCCCACAGCTTTTTCGATGATCTTTTTCTCGCTGACGCCTTCGCGCACCACCATCAAAACGCCGTCCGCCAGCTTCATCCAGAAGGCGGTATCGGCGACCGGCATCACCGGTGGGGTGTCAATGATGATCCAGTCGAAGAACCTTCCCAAGCGATCCAGAATGTCCGCCACGTGCCCCGCCTGCATGAGCTCCAGCGGATTTTCCGGCGGGCGTCCCGCCGGCAGAAACCATAGGCCGGATCCCGAGATCTTGTAAACGCTCTCTTCCAGCTCCAGCTTTCCCGCCAGACACTCGCTCAGTCCCGGCAACGATCGCTCGAAGCCGAAACGTTCCGACAGCGTTGGCCGCCGCAGGTCGCCATCGACGAGCAGCGTCTTCAACACCTTGCTCCGGGACTGGTTCAGGGCCAGGTTGGTCGCCACCAGGCTTTTTCCCTCCTGCGGCGCCGTCCCGGTGATTACGATGCGCTGCAGTTTGCGTCGTTCCCGCAAGTGCCGCAGCTTCAAACCCAGCACGCGAAATTGTTCCGCCGCCAGGCTCCCCTGGTCAGTGAGGCATACCAGCCGCGCCTCGGCTTCGAGCGCGGGTACGAGCGGCGTCGCTGCGGCAAACGTTAGGGCCGGACTTGGCCCCTGTTTGCCGCCCGCCGGCTTCTCACCCGCCAAGGTGGGCAAAGGTGGAACCAAGCCCACGCGCTCCGCATTCGGCTCTGTCGCTTCGGCTTTCCGCAACAGTTCCGCCACGGACTCGGCGGAAAGCGGGTTCGCCACCCCGGTTCGTTCCGCTTCGGCTCGTTGCAGCGCTTCGAATATGTAGCTCATGACCGCTTTTCCTTTACTGCAGGCGTCCCTTAGGGTCCGCTTGCCCCCGCTTCTCCAGCAGAATCTTGACCGCGCGCAGAAGATTCTCGTCCTCCGCGCCCACCTGCCCGTTGCCCTTTTCTTCCATCAGGGCCGGAACCAGCCGCAGGTCCAGGGCTACGCCGTCAATAATTTCCTGGGTCACCGTCTCTTGCTGTTTCGCGTATCCGGCCAGCAGCGAGTTCTCGCAAATCGTATTGACGAGCCGCGGAACTCCTTTCGAATAGCGGTGCACCGCCGTGATCGCTCCTTCGTCGAAAAGTGTCTTGCCGCTCTCCGCCCCCGCGATCGTCAGCCGCCGGCGTATGTATTCGCCGGTTTCGTTCGCGTTCAGGCAGTCCAGATGGCAATGCAGCGCGATGCGCTGCTTGAGCTGCCGGAGGTCGTAGGTATCGAGATTCTGGTCCAGTTCCGGCTGCCCCGCCAGCACGATCTGCAGGAGCTTTTGCTGCGAAGTCTCCAGGTTCGTCAGCAGCCGTATCTCCTCCAGCACTTCCGGGGAAAGATGATGCGCCTCGTCCACCACCAGCAGCGTCGTCCGCGCCTGCTGATACCTTTGCAGCAGGAATACGTTGAGCGCATGCAGCAACTCGTCTTTTGCCTTGCCTGCCGTCGCCAGGCCAAAGTCCCCGACAATGTACCGCAGGAACTCGAGCGGCGAAAGCGTCGGATTGAACACCAGCGAAAACGCGGTGTCCCCCCGCTGCAGCAGCCCGAGAAGCGCACGCAGCAGCAACGTCTTGCCCGTGCCCACTTCCCCGGTCAATACCACAAAGCCGCGGTGCGCCGTGACCCCGTAATACAGCGTGGCCAGGGCTTCGTTGTGCCGCAAAGTCGGAAACAGGAAGGATGGATCGGGCGTGATCTCGAAGGGACTCTTCTGCAAATGATAGAAGCTTTTGTACATGATTTCGGCCTGCTGAAATCTATCCGTACAAATACGTCACGGCTGAGCCGGCGAGCACGCAGGCGGCGACCGCCAGCGCTGCTGCCCCTGCCAGCAGCGCCCCGCGCCGGTGGATTCGCTGTTCTTCCGGCGTCTCGATCGGAGGAATCTCCGCGATGACCGCGAAGGGAACCAGCTTCTTGATTTCCCGTTCGCTGTACACCTGACCGCTCAGCTTTTCCCGGGCCAACCCCACCCCACCGCCCAGCGCCAATCCCGCCAGCAGCCCCATTCCGCAGAACATCATGCGGTTTGGCTTTGCCGGCTTGGCGGGCAGGTTCGGCGGATCCATCATCCGGAAATGCTCTCCCTGCTGGGTCTTTTCCAGGTTCGTCGCCATTTCCGACTCATTCTTCTTCTTTAATAGTGACTCGTAATCCGCCTTCGACTGGTCGTAGTCGCGCGTGATGTCGGCAAACTGCTGCTCCATGACCGGAGCCATATTCAGCCGTCCCTGGTACTGGGCAATCTTCCCGTCAAGATCCCTGATCTCCGCTTCCCGGTTCGCGATCTCCACCTGGTTTGCCTTGAGCTGACTTTCCAGTTCCAGCATCGACTGGCTTTCCGGTTCCCCGCCCCCAACCGTGCTTCCTCCGTCCGGAGCGTTCGTTGCTTGGTTCATCTCCGCCAGCAGCTTCTCGCGCACCTTCGTGGCCCGAGCAATCTGTTCCTTCGTCTTCCGCACGTCCGGATGCTTGTCCGTGTAGTGCGCGGTCAAGTCCGCCAGCTTCGCTTTCAGCTGCTCCAGTTCCTTATCCACCGCCGCCAGTCCGCCCGTTTCCTGATCGGATGCTCTTGCTCCCCGCTCCTGAGCGCGGTCCTGGCTCAATAACGACTCGAAGTAGGTATTCTGCTGCTTGGCCCGGCTGAGCGAATCCTGCGCCGCTTGCTCCTGGTTTTGCAGCCCCGCCAGAATTTGCAGGTTGCTTTGCGTCTGCGTCGGCAATTCGCCGATATGCTTGTCCTTGAAATCGCGCACCTTGGCTTCCTGCTCCGCCAGTTTCTGCCGCGCCTGCTCGAGTTGATCCTCGAGGAAACTCGTCGTGTCTTCCGACCGCTTCTGCCGCTGCTCCAGGTTTTCCGAGATGAACAGGTTGGCCAGCTCGCTCGTCCCCGCCTGCGCCAGCTTCGGATTGCGGCTGTAGTAGTAGATGTTGAAGGCCGAAAGCTTGCGGTCGTCTCCTCGCACCAGCTCGATTTCAATATCCCTGCGCATCCGCTCGACCAGGTCGTCGTCGTTCATCTTCTTCCGCTCTTTGCTGTACAGCCCGAGCGTATCGATGATGTGCAGCAGGTGCGTACGGCTCAGAATCTGTTGCGTGATGCTGTCGAGTTGCTGCTGAATGTCGGTATCGATGTTGGAAACCACATACTTCTCCGGGACCGCCGGTTGCTCCACCAGGATCAGCGTCCCCGACCGGTACGTCGATGGCACCAGCCAACTTGCACCCCACACCAGCAACCACGCCAGGAAAAACGTCAGAAGAAATTCCCACCGGCGCCGGCGCACCCACCCCTTGATCTCGTTGTACTCGGGCAATTCGATCGCTTGTTGTTCGTCTTCCATTCTGTCTCTCACCAGGCTACCGCCAACGGCATTGTTGGTATTGTCGGCGCGGCGGCCAACTAGGGTTCCCTACTCTAACATGTCTCTGCCTTACATCCCGATTGGTTTCGACCATTGATACGAGAGCATGACCGCAAAGCGATTGCGATTTGCATTGAGCCACTGGAGCGTCGGTGTCGGGCTCCCGCTCGGCTCCAGCAGTTGCTCAAAATCGTGGGTATAACTCAACTGCAGGCCCAACCCCTTCACCATATTTCGCTCGAGGCCGGCTCCCGCAGAAGTCAGGTTAATCGAACTGGCGCTTCCCGCATATGGCACCGTGAGGGAGTGATTTGTACCCCGGCTCACGGTCGCTTTCCCGGCCCATCCCTTCCAGATCTCGCGCCGCAAAGCCGCGTTCACGCTTTGCAACCGCACTGCCCCGAGAACTCCAGCCCCGTCGCTGGTCATCCGCGAATAACCCGCGCTCAAACTTGTCTTCGCATCCCGCCAGCCGGCTCCTGCCCCGCCGGCCACCGACCACTGGTTCGACTGGGTAAACGCCGTTCCTCCCGGCATGACGCCTTGGGTTACGGTGTATTCCGGTCCTACAAACCCGTTCAGGCTGATGTGGTTGGGCAACTCCAACGTGTCGACTGCCAGGAAGTCCTGCACGCGCGCCTCCCCGTTCGGATCGTACGTCATGCGCTGGAATCGATAGCTTGCTCCTCCCCAATTGCCCGGGAAAAAGCGGTGCAGCCAGAATCCCGTCTCCGACGCCGTCTGAAGATCCGACAATTGTTCTCCGGCGGGAAGGTTACTGAAACGCAAATCGTAAAATGATCCACTCGCTCCCACCAGGTCGTTCAGCGCAAAGTGGTAGTTGGTCTCAACCGTCGTCAGGCTCGATCTCTCGGTGGCTAACGGCACCAGCAAGCTTGCATTCGGTGCGCCCGCTCCGCCTGTCTCGGGTCCGCCCGCGCCCGCGTCGAAAACCCCGGTCGTCATCAGAAAGTTTTCCGCAACGCGCAGATTCACGTGCCGGCTCAGCCGGAACAGCGAATCGAAATTCAAATCGTGCGAACCCTGGTCCTGGCTGGTGAATCGCTGATTCACCGTCAGCCCTCCCGCATATCCCAGCAACCAGCTCGTGCGCGACGTCTTTTCCTCAATGCTCAGGCTCGGAAACACCGAGCCGCTTACGTTGCCTACCGGTTGGCTTGGCTCCAGCAGCGGGTTGTCGTCGTAGGCCGCCCCCACATTCACGCCCCCACGCACAAAGTTCGACCGCTCAATCTCTGCCGGAAAAGCCAACGTTGTTCCCCGTCCTCCCAGCAGCGACGGAAGCTGCGGCAGTTCCAGATTTGTATCCTCGCCTGATTCTAGCCCCGCCCGTGCCGAAAGCGCCGCTGCCGGGGCCACTCTCACTTCGCCCGACGCGTCCTGCTCCGCACTTTGATCCGGCTGATTTCCCGCGGGATGGTTCTGCGCGCTCTCGCCCGCCTGGATCGCGTCCGGATCGACTGGGCCTGGCTGGCTCGTGTTCTGTGGATCTTGGCCCGTCGTCGGCGTGCTCGGCGCGGTCTGCCCCGCCGCCAACCAATTCCCTGCTGCCAAAATTGCCAACAACGCAAACTTCCTCGCCATCGCCATTCCCTTACGGCACCACCAGCGTATCGCGCGGCTGCAAGCGGATGTTCTGTTCGGGGTCCTTCCCTTTGATGACGTCCTTATAGTTGAAAGGAATCCGTTTCTCTGTTCCGTCGTCGTTTGGCCGCAGAATGTAAATCGATTTCTGTTTGGCAAAATCTTTGAACCCACCCGCCATCGCAATCGCGTCCAGAACGGTTGTCGTCCCCGTCAGCAGATACGCGCCCGGACGCGCCACCATCCCCAGAATGTTGATCTTCCGGCTCTTGCTGTCCTGCACCATGACGTTGACTTCGGGCTCGGAAATGTAGTTCTCCAGCCGCTTCGCGATCTCCTGCTCCAGTTGCAGCGGCGTCTGTCCATTCGCCGCCATCTCTCCCACCAGCGGCAGAGAGATCTTTCCGTCCGACCTCACCACTACCGCACGTGAGATTTCCGGCTCCTTCCACACATTAATCGCCAGCACGTCGTCCATTCCAATCACATACGAACTGTCGGAATGCACCCCGGCTCCCGCTTTCTGACCGTGATGCTCAGCCTCCGCACCCGGTGCTTTCTCCCCAGCAGCGCCGGCATCAGGTTTCGGCGCTTGGTTTTGCGCCCATCCCGGAGCCGAGAACGCTGCCAGCAGCGCCAGAATCCGCAAGGTTCGAAAACACCTTTCGCATTCCCTCATCGGCCGCACCTTCTCTCCATCGCTGATCTTCATCTGCTTGACTATTTCGCTTCCACCCCGTTCCCCCCGCCCGAGACCGACAGCGAGTCTCCCGGGGGTACAAGATGATATTCCTGGATCTTATAGAGCAGGGCACGATAGCTTACATTCAGCAGGCGCGCCGCCGCCTTCCGGTTCCAGTTCGTCTCTCCGAGCGCGGCCGCAATCGCCGCCCGCTCCGCTTCCCACTTCGCTGTCCGCACCAGCGATTTTAGCGAAGAGCGCTCTTCGCCCGGCCCGTTACCCGCGATCCCGTTGGCCGTCTTGCCGTTCCCACCGCTTCCGTTCTTGATCTCGCCTGGATACCCCGGACTCTCCTGCAGCTCCCGTACCGCCGCCTCTTCGTCTGTCCGTGCCAGATAACGTTTGGCGAAGCTCTCCAGTTCGCGCAAATTCCCCGGCCAGGAATAACGCTGACACGCATCCAGCAGCGTGCTTGAAAGCCGCGGTGCCGGAACTCCGTAGCGGCGCGTCAGCCGGCTCATCATATGCCCCAGAAGCAGAGGAATCTCCTCCCGCCGCTCGCGCAATGGAGGCACTCGCAGTTCGAAGGCGCTCAGCCGGTAGAACAGTTCTTTGTGCAAACGCTTCTCCGACGTCGCCGCCGCCAGATCGTTCGCCGTCGCTACCATCAGGCGTACGTCCGCCCGCACCGGTTCCTGCCCACCGCAGCGCACCAGCTCTCCCGTTTCCAGCAGCCGCAGCAGCCGCAACTGCACCGGCACCGGCATGGCCTCGAATTCGTCCAGCAGCATCGTTCCCTTCGTGCATTGCTCGAACTTGCCCACGCTGCCTTCCGGACGCCCGTTGCCTCCTCCATATTCATATCCGAACAGTTCGATCTCCAGCAGATCCGCCGTCAGTGCAGAGCATTTCACCGTCATGAACGGAAAGCTCGAACGCAGCGATAGCGCATGAATCAGACGCGCCGCCGTTCTTTTTCCGCTGCCCGCTTCTCCCGTCAACAACACCGGCACATCGGTCTGCGACAACAGTTCGGCCTGCGTGCGCAGCCGCCTCGTGGCCGGACTTGCCGCGACGAAATACAGCTCGTCGCTGATCTGTTCGATTTCCCCTTCGTACATGTTTAGGAATTCACTGCAGGTCTTGGATGGAAAGACGGTTTGGAAAGCTTTGCAATCGGGAAATGTCTTTCTGGGAACCTGTTGTGGGCGCTAAGGCTCGACCCAGCTCGGTCCTTTCTCGGTTCAAGCTGGCTCTAAGTCGTACCCGTCGATGCGAACCGCCATCGATCGCTGGATCGCTTCCACCGAGATGACTAGGCTGTGGTCGCCGTTCTCCGACAGAAAAACTCCCTCAATCCCGTCCAGCGCCCCGCCCCGCACCCGCACGCGCTGTCCCGCTTTCAAGAATGGATGTGCCCGCCACGGCTTGTCCTGTCCCAGTACTGCCCGGACCGCCTCGATCTGCTCCTTGGGAATCGGCACTGCCGCGCCCCGCACCCCTACAAACCCGTGCACGCTGTCGATCCGATACACCCGCATCCGGTCCCCGGCGTTGAAGGTACAACGCACAAACACGTAGCAGTTGAAGAGTGGTACCTCGACTCTCTTCTTCCGGTCGCTCCACACGTGTACCTCGCGCGCCAAGGGAAGAAATGTCTCCATCCCTTCGTCCCGTAACCGCCGCTCCACGGTCTTCTCGTGCCGCGCCCGCGTGTGCAGCGCATACCAGTGCGGCTCGTCTCCCGCTTGCCAGAGGCTCTCGCTGTTGTCAGCCGCGTATGTCTGGTTCGAGCTACTCACAGCTTCGCCCTCTCGGTCCCATTGCCTGGTTCCGCCTTGCGTGCAAAGTAGGGAATACCCGCGTACTTGGGGGAAGATCTTGCCTTGGGGGAGTCGAAAGCTACTACGAACGAGCCGGGGAAATATCTTGCTCACTGCTACCCTACGGTTACTTGCAAGAACGTGCAAGTGGTAGAACGGACTTGAAGAACATAATCTTGCTATCGGTTAAGAGTTATGTCTCTATGCATAGGTACTATAACTCTAGGGCTTCAGGGCATGGCACGAGGGTAATGGGACAACTGCGCTCCCGGGAACCGCGACCGCAGTACCTTAAATCCTTAACCGTTATAACCTTTGTATAACATTGATATTACTTAGTTTATCTACTACACCTGCCGTCAGTCTCAAACCTCATCCGCTTAAACCGACTTATTCGGACTCTGCTTGTCCGCGTTCTACTCCCGAAATGGTCTGAAGGCTCCAGGCACATTGCAAACATTTGCATACGTCGCAAGCCATTTTCTTGCCCTTTCGAGTAAATTAGTGTTAGAGTACGCGGAGTGGTGAAAGCCCGTTCAGGGCCGTTCCCCCCGCCGCAAGTGCCGCAAGTGCGCCCAATCCCCCAGCCCGGGCGGCATTGTTGATTTGTTCAACGCCTTCATGAGTTAACGATCGGAGATCAGGTGACGCCTAAAGAGCAGCAAAGGCTAGAGTTCATCAGTATCGTCGTCGCCGACAGCACTCGCATTCACACCCAGCTCCTCGCCGACGCCATCAATAAGGATCAGGGCCTGCACGTTGTCTCAACCGCCTCCAGTTCCACCGATCTGCTCGCGGACGTGCTGCGTGTCCCCATTGATGTCGTTGTTCTCAGCCACAATCTCGATAATCAGCCCGGATACGGCACTCAGGTGCTGCGCGAGATGCGATCCCTCCGGCCCGAGATCAAGGGCGTCATTCTCCTCGATTCCTCCCAGCCTGAGGTCGTGCTCGATTGTTTTCGCGCCGGTGCCCGCGGCATCTTCTCCAAACAGGAGCGCATTGAGACCCTTTGCAAGTGCATTCGCGCCGTCAACGAAGGCCAGATCTGGGCCCGCAGCGTGGAACTCGATCACGTGCTCGACGCTCTGGCCAACTCGCCCCACGTCAGTGCCACCACTCACAAAGGCGTCGAATTGCTTTCGGCCCGCGAGCGCCAGGTCATCCAATACGTCGCCGGCGGCATGACCAACCGCGAAATCGCCAAGGCTCTCGACCTCAGCCCGCACACCATCAAGAATTATCTGTTCCGTATTTTCGACAAGCTCGGCGTCTCCAGCCGCACCGAGTTGCTCTACCTCACCATGAACAAATCCCATCCTCGCGACGGCGTTGGCAGGATCGCCACTTTTGCCGAGACCATCGCTGCCGCCGAATCCGGAGATCCCACCGCGCAACTGCGCTTGGCACAGTACTACGACGCCAATGATGGCCACCACGATCCGGTCTCTGCCTGCATGTGGTACCTGCTCGCTTCCGCCGCAGCCTCTCCTCTTCTTGCACAAATTGAGGAAGGAAAGAACAACCTTCGACGCACTATGTCGCCGGAGCAAATTGCGGAAGCAGAAAATCGCGTTGCCGATTGGTTGAACAATGCAAAGAAGCTAGTGCAAAAGCACCCTCTAGGCAAAACCATACAAACCAGTCGAGCTCTCCGTCCGCAGGATATCGAACAAGATTCGATAAAAAATGTCGAGGCAAGGGCAACCAGAGCGCACCATGCCAACTGACTTGATGCGGATCGATGCCAAGACAATGACACGTCCGCTCCCGGTTTAGGCTCAGGTCCACCCACGCCGAGTCCACCTACGATCCCGACACCCCACCTCCTTTTCCCCGCCTGCCATCTCTGAGTTTCTTCTCTCGTCAACCCAAGAAACAAATTCGTTGGGGAACCCTATTTCTCTCTTGACGCAACAACGCACCAAGGGCATGATTGTCTGGCTGGCGCGCTAGCACTTTCCCCAAAAAGCAAGTGTAAATGAGACCGCAGTGGATCGTTCCCTCGGTTACCGTGCTGGAGGTGTTTGTGAAGTCCGTCATCATCATCGTCTGCTCCGTTGTCATTCTCGGCGTCATTTCCGTTGCCCAGTCCAGTCCGGTCTTGCATCAATCCGACGGGTTCGCGTCAAGCGCCGGTTACATCAACGCAGGCGCCCTGCCCGGCCCTGCCGAAACACTAAATTCGGATGCCGACGAAGCCAATCCGCAAATTTCTCAGAACACCTTCGGCGGAATCCCGACAGTGAATCTTCCTCTCCATCCCTCCAGTGTCAAGCCAGGCAGTGCAGCGTTCACCCTGCATGTGCTCGGTTCTGACTTTACGCCCGGCGCGATCGTCCGATGGAATGGAGATCCGTTGGCTACGACTTTCATCAGTCAAGGCCGGTTGACCGCCGCTGTGCCGGCGAATCGCCTCGTCCATCCGAAGACGGTGAACATCACCGTGACCAATCCCGTGCCTGGCGGAACCTCAAGCCCGGTTCCCTTTACCGTCACCGTACCCACTTCTTCGCTTACCTTTGCCCAATCCACCATCGACGTGGGTCTCAACCCCTCAGCCCTCGTCAGCGGCGACTTCAACCGCGACGGCAACATCGACCTCGCCGTTCTAAATATGAACCAACCCGATCCCTGCTACACCCAAGGAGGCGTGGGCACCATTCAAATTCTTTTGGGTGACGGCGCCGGGCTCTTCCCTACTTCGTCGACCACGTGCTTTCCCGACCAGCAGGACGCGCAGCCCTTCCCCTTCTTGTCCGCCCAAAACCTCGACAGCAACGGAAAGCTGGGCATCGTCGCTGAATACGGAAGCTTCTTTGACTGCTTCGCAACTTGCGTGACCATGTTTCCAGGCAATGGCAACGGAACGATTTCAGAATCGGCTGTTTTTCCAATCAATGGAGGAGAGCTCGCCGCCGTCCCGCTCGTCTTTGGCGACTTCAACCACGACAGCCATCTGGATTTCGCTTTCACTGACTACAATGAAGACAACATTCCCTACCCCTTTGGCCTCTACTTGGGCAAGGGCCGCAGTAATTTCACGTCCTCCTCGTTTGTTTCTTCGCCTGATGTTCAGGGGATCAGCAGTTTTGCTGGCGATTTCAACGGCAGTGGTTTTGCGAGTTTCGCCATATTGGACTTCTTCGAGGCCGAGCCACTGATCTTTGCCGGCCCTGTCGGTATTCTCGTTGGCAGCGCTAATCTAGGGCTCGCTAACCCGCCAAGCCAACCCTCCACAACCCTGATCTCCCCCGTCTGGGCGGTCGTGGGCGACTTTAATAGCGACGGTATCCTCGATCTCGCCTTCGCCGACTCCGGTTCTTCCGCGCTCACCGTTCTCTTAGGCAACGGTGACGGCACCTTCACCCAGCAGATGGGCCAGCCCGATTCTGGCCAAACCACTCAATTCATCGCCACCGCCGACATGAACGGTGACGGCATTCTGGATCTCATCCTGCTAAGCTCTTCCAACACAATCCTCATATATCTGGGTAACGGTGATGGGACATTCCAGACTCCACTGGAAGTCGGAGTGGGCAACGGCGCTTCCCAAGTCGCCGTCGGCGACTTCAACAACGACGGCCGCCCCGACCTGGCCGTAGTCAACTCTGCCGACAACACCGTTTCTCTGTTAATCCAGGCCCCGGGCGCAACCGTTTCCTCCACCACCTTGACCTTCGGCACAGTAGCGCTCGGAAGCACCAGCAATCCCCGGCGTGTCCGCCTTCAGAACACCGGCAGCGCCGCACTGCAAATCTCGAGCATCGTTCCCAGTGCGGATTTTGCCGAGACCAACACCTGTGGCAGTGTTGTCGCCATCGCCGAAAGCTGCCACGTGGACGTCGTTTTCAAACCAACGCAAGCCGGTCTGACCACGGGCAACATTACGATCAGCGACAGCGCAGCGGACAGCCCTCAGGTAATTCAACTGAGCGGTACGGGGCGTTGAACTCAAACGTCAGGCCCGGATTCCGGGCGGGAATGCAGCCAAGGGCCGTTCTCGGCCCGTTGTTTACAATGTCCCCATGCCCATCCCCGCAGAGATCCGCGGCCAGCGCTACATCTCTCTCGCCACCTTCCGCAAAACCGGAGTCCCCGTCTACACTCCCGTTTGGTTCGCCGAGGAAAACGACAAGCTCTACATCATGACGAGCGCCAAGCTGGGCAAGACCAAGCGCATTCGCAATAATCCGCACGTCAAAATCGCTCCCTGCACCATCCGTGGCAAAATCACAGGCCCGGGGTTTCCAGCCACGGCGCGCATCCTGCCGCCGGACGACGGCCGCCGCGTCCGCCGCGCCATCAACGCCAAGTACTTTCTCGCCCGCGTTCCCTTCCTCTTCCCCAACACCGACACCTATGTCGAAATCTCAGTTGCATCTTCCTGAGCTGCGCTTCCAACCCGCATTTTGCGTCATGATCCGCACACAGCCATCGACAGTCTTTCTATCTTCCACTAGCAACATCATGTTTTGTTGCTGCTGCATTTGTCTCAAATTGGTCCGGCGAGCGCGGTCCCCCCGCTGCTACGTCTCTCCGTCATTTACGCCCCTTCCCTCGCTTTGTTACCATCATGGGTTGTTTTAGGTTCTGGTTTCCTCATGATTCGTCATTCAAACTTTCCTGTTCGGAGGCAACATGGCTGTCAAAGTTGGCATTAACGGTTTCGGACGTATCGGGCGCAACGTTCTTCGCGCCGCCCTCGCCGATAAAAACCTCGATTTCGTCGCTGTCAACGATCTCACCGATCCCAAGACTCTCGCTCATCTTCTCAAATACGATTCCATCCTCGGCAACCTGCGCAACAACATCACCGCCGGTTCCGACAGCATTTCCGTCGACGGCAAGACCATCAAGGTATTCAAGGAGAAGGATCCCGCCGCCCTGCCCTGGGAAAGCGTGGGCGCGCAGATCGTGCTCGAATCGACCGGCAAATTCACCAATGCCGATGACGCTAAAAAGCACCTCCGCGGCCCTGTGAAGAAGGTCATCATCTCCGCTCCCGCCAAGAACGAAGACATCACCATCGTGCTGGGCGTCAACGAAGGCAAATACGATCCCGCCAAGCACCACGTCATCTCGAACGCCTCCTGCACTACCAACTGCCTGGCGCCTGTGGCCAAGGTAATTCAGGACAACTTCAAGATTGTCTGCGGCACCATGACCACCATTCACTCCTACACGAATGACCAGGTCATTCTCGACTTTCCGCACAAGGATCTGCGCCGCGCCCGCGCCGCCGCTCTGTCTATGATTCCAACCACCACCGGCGCCGCCAAGGCACTCAAGCTCGTCATCCCCGAGCTTGCCGGCAAGGTCGATGGTTTCGCCATGCGTGTGCCCACACCGAACGTTTCCGTGGTTGATCTGGTTGTGTGGGTCGAGAAAGCGACCACCAAGGACGAGGTCAACGCCGCTCTGAAGAAAGCCTCCGAGGCCGGCCCGCTGAAAGGCTATCTCGGCTACGAGGCCGGCGAGCTCGTTTCCATGGACTTTCGCGGAGACGAGCGCTCTTCGATCGTCGATGCGCCTTGCACCATGGTGGTCGGCGGCAATTGCGTCAAGGTGATCTCCTGGTACGACAATGAATGGGGATACTCCTGCCGCGTCCGCGACCTGATTCACTACATGGCCGCAAAAGGCCTGTAAAGTTCGCGCTCTTCGCCGTTCGTCATTCGCTCCTCGCACGCGCCTGCCTTCTACGCTTGGCCTTGCGAACGGCGAATGGCGAGCAGCGAACAGCGACACAAGGATCTCTGCCATGTCCAAACTCTCCATCCGCGATCTCGCTCTCAACGACCGCCGCGTTTTCATGCGCGTCGATTTCAACGTCCCACTCGATGACGGCCGCGTCATGGATGACACCCGCATCCGCGAAACGCTGCCCACCATCGAGTACGCTCTCCGTCACGGCGCGCGCCTCATTCTTGCCTCGCATCTGGGCCGCCCCAAGGGCAAACCGAATCCCAAGATGAGCCTCAAGCCTGTCGCCGAGCGCCTTCGCATGCTGCTCGACCGCGAATTCTCCCACGCAGAAAACGTCGGCTTTTGCCCCGAGTGCGTCGGTCCCGAAGCGGAAGAAGTTGCCCTCAAGCTCGAAAAGGGTCAGGCCCTCCTCCTCGAAAACCTTCGCTTCCACGCCGAAGAAGAAAAGAACGACGAAGCTTTTTCCCAACAGCTCGCTAAACTCGCCGACTTTTATGTAAACGACGCGTTCGGCACGGCGCACCGCGCCCACGCCTCTACCGTCGGCATCACTCACCACCTCCAGAAATCCGCCGCCGGCCTGCTCATGGAAAAGGAACTCCAGTATCTCGGCCGGGCTCTCGAAAATCCCGCGCGCCCCTTCGTCGCCATCCTCGGCGGCGCCAAGGTCAGCGACAAGATCGGTGTTATCCAAAACCTTCTCTCCAAAGTTGATGTCCTCTTGATCGGCGGCGGCATGGCTTACACCTTCCTCAAGGCCCAGGGCCAGTCCGTCGGAAAATCTCTCGTCGAAGAAGACAAAATCCAGCTGGCAAAGGATCTTCTTGACCAAGCCAAGTCACGCAAGGTCAAGTTCCTCTTGCCCACAGATCACGTCATCGCCGATCGCGTCGATGCCAGCGCACTCACGAAAATCATCGGCAAGGGCCAGTCCATCCCCGATACCATGATGGCCCTCGACATCGGCCCCGAAACCATCGAGACCTTCTGCGAGGAAATCAGCCGCGCCCGCACTGTCGTCTGGAACGGCCCTATGGGCGTCTTCGAAATGCCGCCATTTGCCAGGGGAACAAAGAAAGTCGCTCAGGCTGTCGCCGAGAATGCCGGAGCCACCACCATTATCGGCGGAGGCGATTCCGTAGCCGCGGTAAAAGCCGCCGGCGTCGCCGACAAAATCACTCACATCTCCACCGGCGGTGGCGCATCACTGGAATTCCTGGAAGGCCAGAAGCTCCCAGGCGTAGAGGCCCTAACGGATAAAAAGTAGCCAGACAGTTGCAGAAGTCTAAGCGGTGTCATCCTGAGCGGAGCGAGATCAGCGCGGAGCCGGGGTCCCCAGCACGCGTGCTTTTCGCGTGCTGGGGTGGGGGAGCACGTGTCTCGCGGAGTCGAAGGACCCCTACTCCCTCTACCGAGGCCGCCGCACCCATTGCGTTCGTGGCGATGAGTGGAAACGCAGTCCGTGAGATCAGATGAGGAAGCTTCTTCTACCCATCCCGACGATTCTCTTCTTGGCTGAATCATGCCTCTGCCAGCCTGCTCCAAACGAGGTGTCGCTCTGTCTCTTACAGCAAAGCGTCCGGCAAGGCGAACATCTGCGGGTCCGAACTTCCGGAGTATTCACTGAGGGACTCGAATTGGGAGTCTTGGATGACTCAGCCTGTCCCGAAGAACAAACTTGGGTCGAACTGGCCCTTCGCACCCAGAAAAACAAGGAAAGGCTCCGCGAAATTCTGGATCGTTCTCACCAAGTTTACGTCGTATTTGAAGGGGATCTCTACGGTCCGCCACTCCCCTATCCGAAACTCCCAGAGAAACTCCGCGAAAACTACCACCCCAATTGGGGACACCTAAATTGTTGCCGAACAAAGCTTGTTGTCCGCAAGATAATAGACGTCCAGCCTGCGCCGCCAGAGCCGGAACAATGATCTCACTCACAGCCACGATTCTTTGCAACTTTGGGTGGCGCAGCGCTTTAGCGCTGCGATTAGAGGCGCATTTGAGGATGCGGCTTTAGCCGCCGAGGGACTTTTCCAATGAAGCTCCAAGCGATTGTCCTTATAGTCGCGCTCACCGGTCTGGCCCAAGCCCAAACGCCAACCAGCCCCAACCCCTGGCACGACTTTGATTTCCTCCTCGGCGACTGGGCCTGGTCCGGCGGCGGAAAACCGGGTCAAGCCACCACGGGAACATCCAGCTTCAAACCCGACCTCGACGGCACCGTGCTTCGTCGCACTGT
>Ga0187781_10000188_pt1 | contig 43080 bp, 38 predicted proteins | sample 0715_SJ02_MP02_2_FD_132447 | JGI IMG/M metagenome (GOLD analysis project Ga0187781, IMG submission 132447) | Tropical peat soil microbial communities from peatlands in Department of Meta, Colombia - 0715_SJ02_MP02_20_MG | ecosystem: Environmental > Terrestrial > Soil > Wetlands > Peat | place... | reverse complement strand
CGCCATCACGCACTCGCTGGTATCCGCGAAATAGCTTAAGGGCGACCTGTCTACCAGGACAGTCCGCTAGCAGACAGATCACCACCGCGCTCAGGCAGGCGGGCTTTGAATGCTAACGCCTGTTAACGACACTTCAGACCTACTGGACGTTTTCAACCATTTTCGATAGTGTGCTCATGAAGCACTGGCGCGATCCTGCCATTCCGAGCCAAATGAGCGCATCCGTGGACGAACGTCCCGACCCGCGATCGTCTTACACCATTTTCTTGAGGGTCGTGGTTGTCATATCACTAGCCCTGGCTTGTGGCGAACTTCTTCTCACCCTTCACTACCGCCGCCAACTAGACTCTCCAGACTTTGTGGCTCGCAAGTTTCAAGAGGTCTACTACAATTCCCGAGTTTGGACCGATACCACATGGCTGGGTGTTCAGTCGCAACAAGCTCCCACAGACAACTGGAGCATGCAGGAAGTGATTGCGGAGGTCGATCCTGATTACATTATCGAAACTGGAACGCTGTTCGGTGGGACGACCCTGTTCTACGTCGACGTGTTGTCTAGCGTGAATCCCCAGGGCAAAGTGATCACTATCGACGTTAAGCCAATGGTTGATCAGGCCTCGAAGCACCCCCAATGGCAACAGTGTGTCGAAGTGATCACTGGCAGCTCAGTCGACCCTGAGGTAACCGATCGTATTGCGCACGAGGTTCAGGGCAAGAAAGTGCTCGTCACGCTCGACTCGTTGCATACGCGTGAGCATGTTCTGAAAGAAATGGAGATTTACTCCAAGCTTGTAACCCCGGGCAGTTATCTCGTAGTGCAAGATACCAACATCAACCGCAACCCGGTGCGATCAGACTTTGGCCCAGGTCCCTACGAAGCTGTGCAAGAGTTTCTACGACGACACGACAATTTCGTAGTGGATCGCAGTCGCGAGAAGTTTCTGCTGACCTTCTATCCCGGTGGCTGGTTGAAACGGGTCAAGTGAGAACGAGCGACGCGGGGCGGTGGTCAATGAGTAGCTAACACCTCATAAAGTCAATTACGGGGCAACCGTCATGGGCGCAATGCACAAATAAACGCCGCCCAGACATCGGGCGGCATTAGCGTTTTTTCGATTCGTTTCACAGCAACCGCAGGAAGCCGTGATTCACATTGTTTGCGTCACTATAGAAAATCCCGTAATCGCTTCCCTTAGGTTGTTGCCATAGGGCGTGGTGCCTTGGACGGACACAAGGGCCGATCCGAGCCACCTGGGGGATGTTATGCGGCGACTTGAGCCTCGAATTTTCTGGCGGGCACAATACCAAGCTGCTGCATCATGCCGAGCGTGTCCCATTCTTCGCACTCCTCGACAATTTTTCCGTTGACGATGCGGTCAATGCACATTCCGGTTATGGTGACCTGCCTGCCGGTGGGAGCGACGCCCATGAAGGTTCCCTTATGGGTGCCTGTAAAGCTCCAGCGGGTGACCACTTTGTCGCCTTCGGCCAGTTGGTCTTTAACTATCTCATGGGCATCGGGAAAAGCCGCAAGTACAGAGGCGAAGAACTTTCTGTAAGCCTCTCCCCTGAGTTCCCCGATTGCCGGCGAGTAGTAAACACAGTCCGGATATAGCTCCGCAATGACAGAAACGTCGTGCTTGTTTATACCCTCCTCAATCACGCGTCGCGTAATCGCCTTGTTGACCTCGCTCATGGAAGTTCTCCTTTCGTCTGACCACAAGACCGTCCGCTTCAAAAGAGGTGTGGGTTGTCTCGCCTCAGGGGGTGTGCGTCTCAACGGGTGGAAACTCTCTTCGGAGAGGCGAGAAGATGTATCGCATGATTTTTGTGCTCACGGTCACGCAATGTCAGTGAAGTCGGTCACATCTTGATGTGCGGTAACAGGTTACGGCAGGCCGGCTTTCATAGCTGTTGCAAAACCTCCATAGCAACCATTTCCGCGCTCAGGGGCGGGGATTTTGCTGGGGACCTTGCTTGTTACGCTGCGCGCTTAAAGAGCGCCTTAGATTACTAAGGTACAGTGACCCTGGTAATCTTGCCGCCTCCGCATTCTTCACGCATACTCGCTTCACCTACCACAGAACCTGGGAGACGGGGTTGGGAGCGGAGATTAGGATCACCGTTGCCGACCCCGAATTTTCTTGCCCAAGTTAGCTTTGCCTAACAACAAGCAGTGCCTGACGGGGATGTCATCTCGATGCGCCGTGCGCGCGAGGGATCCCAGCGCTTCTTGGGCGAAGCCACCCAAGTTCCCGAGTAGTCAACAAAGTCCCGCCCACAGTGCGTCCTGCACAGGCGAGAATTCCTTAGAATCGCGGTAATGCCTACTAGGAGATTCAGCGAATGAAAAGATTTCTGCTTGCCGGAGTAATTGGGTGCCTGACAGCTCTTTCACTAGCGTCGCCGGAGATTGCAACCAAGGCTGGGAAACGGGTGCAGGCTGCGGCCGACGTGTTAAGCGAGATCCAGGCCGCACCGGATCAGGGCATACCCGAAACCGTGCTGGGGTCCGCCGAGTGTGTCGCCGTCGTGCCAGCCATGCTGAACGGCGGCTTTGTCGTAGCCGCTCGCTATGGACGTGGCGTGGCAAGTTGCCGAACGCCTCAAGGCTGGAGTACACCGGCTTTCTTCCTGATTGAGGGCGGAAGCTTCGGGTTCCAGATCGGAGGTCAAGCGGTAGATGTGGTGATGTTGATCATGAACAATGAGGGAATGCGCAATCTGCTTTCCAGCAAGTTTAAGCTTGGCGGCGACGCCAGCGTCGCGGCCGGGCCGGTGGGACGTGCGGCGGCAGCGGGCACGGATTGGAAGCTGCGCGCCCAAATCCTGAGCTACTCCCGGGCCCGTGGCGTATTTGCGGGAGTTGCGCTGGATGGGGCGTTGGTCAAGCAAGACAAGGATAGTACCCGGGAATTCTATGGCCACATGGTCAGCCCGCAAGCCTCATTGCAAGGACTGGTGCCCAGCCCTCAAGCGGCTTACCCGTTTCTGGCGAGTCTAGCGAAGTGGGCAACGGAGGCCGCGAAGAAGTAGCCCTTGGACCCCTCATGAAATCTGGACAACATCCGAAGTAACGTTTGTGGAAAGCTTACTACCGCGCATACTGGGGTTCGCGAACCATGGTGTACGTGGCCCCATCACAAACTTCAAATAGAACCCATCAGCGGGGTGGCCCTCGCGTGCGGTTCCCAGAAACCACTCCTGCCGTACTTCGGTTTTCTGACGGAGGACGCGTGCCCGGCAGCTTGCAACTGGTCTCGGTTACCGGCGGATTGCTGAGCTTGTCACAACCGGTGAGAGCGCAATCATTGGTTCGACTAATGTTCATAGCGCCAACCGGATCGGTCCTGGGCACGGCAAAGATGCTGAACCCGGTAAACTGGAGTCTCCAGCCTTTCTGCTTCGTCGGCTTGTGTGAGGATGATTATTCGAAGCTGAAAGCTGCCATTCAGTCATCGCTTGAGAAAGCGGCGCGCGAAGATCGGCAGAGCCGTCGTGACTACGAGCGCATAGAAAAATCCAGGCCCTGGTAAGTGGTGTGAATGCTGTGGCCGAATCACTCTTTACCTCCGATGTAAAATAAAAGCTCTTAGCTTTTTCCGGAAAGGCAATGCTGTCGAAGTGCGCCAATCCGAACTGCCCGAATCGTTTTCTTTTCTTTCGAACCGGCAAGTTATTTCGCTGGGATGGATGGGAAATCAGCCAATATCCCCAATCGGTGAACGTTAATCATGGCAAACCCGTGGGGAGACCGGAGTTCTTCTGGCTTTGCGAGGATTGCTCCTCCCACATGACAGTGGTCTTTCGGAGGGGAACCGGTGTAACCGTTCGGCCTATACTTCGTACCTACAAAGCTGCGTCATGAAAACTGGCCCGGCAAGAGCTGGCCAGGTTATGCCACCTGGCGGTGCTCCAGCATAGAGAAAAACTCAATCACCAGATGCTCATCCCACAGTCCGGAGCGGGCCTCCTGGCGCATGGTGAGTGCGGCTTGATCGTGATGAAGCGCGGGCTTGTAGGGGCGGGCGGTCCGCAGCGCGTCATATACATCCACCACCTGCAGAATCCGGGGAAGCAGCGGGATTTCGTTTTTGTGCAAGCCATCCGGATAACCGCTGCCATCGGAATGCTCGTGGTGACTGCGAATGATGGGAAGCACCAGCCGCAGCGACCTGAGGGGACGGCAAATATTTTCTCCGGTGATGGGATGCTGCTTCATAATGGCCCATTCCTCGGGAGTGAGATTGCTTCCCTTTTTCAGGATCTCGTCGGGGACGGCAATCTTGCCCAAATCGTGGAGATAACCACCACGCCGCAAAGCCACAACCGAATCCTCATCCAAACCGAGATGGCGGCCAAGATTTCCGGCGTTTTCCGCTAATCGCTGGCAGTGGCCATCGGTGTAGGGATCACGGCTTTCTACACTTAAACCAAGCGTGCAAAGGACGGACTCGGCGGTTTCCAATTCGTCGGTAAATTCTTTGAGCTTGAGCAGCGAGTTGACTCGGGCGAAGAGCTCTTCGGAAAAAATTGGCTTATTGAGAAAGTCATCGGCGCCGGCTTCGATCCCACGCAGTTTGTCCTCGCGGTCGCTCAGGCCAGTAATCAACACGAACGGTATCAGGCGAGTGGCCGGGTCCTCTTTTAGCTCGCGACAAAGCTCATATCCCGATTTCCCCGGCATGACGACGTCGGAGAGGATCAAGTCAGGAGGTTGCCGGCGCACCTCGATTTCTGCGTGGCCGGCGTCCGCGACAGTGAGCACGTCGTAGCCGCGGGTTTCAAGCAATTCCCTCATTAGGACCATGGTGTCAGGATTGTCGTCCACCACCAGGATACGGGGTGCGCGGCGGCGCAGGGGCAACTCGGTTACGCCGGGCTGATCCTGGGGGCGAATGAAAGAGGCTTGCTTCGCGGGGAAGTCCATGGCACAGCTGCTACATTTCCAGCCTATTGCAAAAAATTCGCCCGTGCAAGTTAGCGGTTTGGAAAAACAGTGCGATTGTCACAGAGTTTGACACACTCCCATTTCAGGAAGAAAAAAACAGAGTGAACTTTGAATCTAAAGACTAAATGGCGCCTTCACTGGTAACCGAGGTGGTCTGATTCCTGGCGGTGGTATTCGATACGTTAATGGTGAAGTTCACGGTTACCCTGGCCTGGGTCTCAACCGGTTTTCCGTTCTCATAATAAGGCTTGAATTTCCATTGACGGACGGCTTCGCGCGCGGCAGAAGCCAGGATAGTCGGACCGCTGAGGACGCGCAGGTCCTCAACCACACCGTCTGCTCCTATGAGTGCCTGCAGCAATACTGAACCTTGGACAGACATTTGTCCGGAGAGCAAAGGGTACTCAGCGGGCAGCGGCGCTTTGATCGAGGCCATCTGCACCCGCTCGGCAGCCGTCTCACCCATCTTCGGCGCGCTGGGCTTGGACGCTGGCTTGGGCGGTACTTGAGCGGTTGCAGGGTTGCTGGCGGCGGCTTGCGCCGGTGCAATGCTGGGAGTCGTAGTTGTAGAAGCGGCTGTTGCGGTATTTGACGGTTGCACGGAACGCTTACTGGCAATGTGCTTCGCGGGTTTGGGCGCCGGAGCCGCGGGAGGTGGTGCGGGAACCTCCGCCGGGGTGCTCGGAGCAGGAGAGGACGCAACCTGCTGCTCCTGCTCCTCGGGAGCCGTGGTCGTTTCCTCGCCGCCAAACCAGTACTCGTGATCTTTGATCAGGACGACGACTAGAGCGCAGAGCAGTAGGACGATTGCGATGGACAGTCGGCGGCGCTGCTTATCGGGACGAGGTACTCTCCCGATTGCGTTGTCATCCGGCTTGAGCATATCTTGGAACATTTCCTACCTGACCTGGATAAATCTCTTGCGCACTCTTAAGATGATGCAGCTCTCAAAGGTTGGCAATGGCACCGGCGACCTAATGCCATGGCACGAGTGGGCTATGCGGTATCCGGCTAGTCAGCGGGGTTTTGCACAAGAAGTGCAAAAGCTTGCCAGGGATCAGGGAAGGCTCGGTGCGGGCAGGAGGCCCCGCTGGGAGACTATTCGCAGCTTTTGCGGGCTGCAGGCTCAAACTGATCGAGCTGGGCATCGCGCTGGGTAGTGAATTTGCCGTCCGGCGTCTTGCCATATAGTTCCGAGCCGGGACAGTGATAAAGGGCGGTGTGCAGATCGACCCAGACTCGAACATTGGGGTTCCCCCGCACCACGGGGGCGGGCGGCATTTCGGCAAGGCCCAAAGCGACAAGCATCTGTTCAGACAGCGTGAGCGAGGGCTGATTGGTCTTGGGTTGAGCCACTTGATATGGAGATGGCGCGCCCGCCGCAAACAGGGTGAACAGAAGCAGCGCAGTAGCGATAGCGACAAAAGCATCGCCACGATGGCTTGCAAACCACGCTTTCCAGCTGCCGGGTTCCTCGGCGGCGCTGGCCGCCTCCAGCATATCGGACATAGCTTCGGTGCTGGTCATCCTCTCGAGAAATTCCAGCCCGAAACAGAAGCCGGAACGGCTGCGGATGATGCCGGCAACTCGGACCTTACCCGAGTTTTGGAATTCGACTGCCATCAGATCACCCAGTTGCAGGTCAATGCCGCCATAGAGAGCCATGCCGCGCTGGCTGATCTCGCACGCGAGTCCGGGTACGGCTATTTTTGAGGAATCGCCTTCGGCGGAAACGAGAACAGGAAGACACACGTGATAGCGCGGCCAAAGGCGCGTGTTCAGAGCGTCGCTCGTATTGGCAAGTGACGTTGTCACTACCACCTCTACTTCAGCAAGTGAAAATGGAGGAGGTAATTCGCGCTCACCCAAGCTAACGCGGCCAGAGCGACAGTTCCGAACAGGGCTTTAAGGAGCGGCCTGCGGGAGCGCTCTCGCTGACCCGATGCCGCCCGCAGCTTCTCGATCCATTGCTGCTCATTGCTTCGCTGCAATGAAGCTTGAATGGTAGCTCCGAGACGGCGACGATCGCCACCGTCGAGAGAGACGAACCGGAAGGGCTGCAGGTCTCTAGTCAGCGGGGGCAACATTTCTGCCCCACCCAGAACCGATCCGGTGTTGGTCAGGAACATCAATCGAACCTGCGATCCCTGAACAACCGGATTGGAAAGAGAGAGGAGACCGCCAGTGAGAGATACGACGTGCAGGGTGCCTGAGGTACGCTGACCGTCCTGGAAACGAAGCACAGCCGGAGTAGCGGCCTCAAGATGTACGCGCGGTGCACGTTGGGGAAGGCTGCCCATATCTAAATGAGAGTATGAGGCGAGATGGTTACTAAAAGAAGATTACGGAGGTGCCATTTTGGGACCAATTACGCGCATGGGCGTCGGTCACATAACCAATCAGGAGGGCATGGTGGTATCGCGATCGTTTACGCCTAGTCCCCGGTAGTCTCCACCATGGGAAGTTCTTCCACGCTGTTTTTCCGCGTGACCTGGGCGCTGGTTACGAGAATCACGGAAGCAATCACAATGGCGCTGCCGGCAACAACGTAAGCGTCGATGCGCTCGTGCAACACCAGCCATCCCAGAAACACCGCAACCACGGGATTGACGTAAGCGTAGGTGGAAACTTTTGAAGTAGGAACATGCCCTAGAAGCCAGATATATGCGGTATAGCCGATCCAGGAGCCACACACGATCAGATAGAGAACCGCGCCCAGTCCGCGGGCAGTCCAGACTACGCGGGTGAAGTCTTGCGCAAGAACTGCCACCAGCAAATTAGCCAAACCGGCGGCGACCATCTCCCAGGCCGTGGCCGAAAAGGGATCGACATCGGGAGATTTCCACTTCTTCGCCAGTACCGAGCCCAAGGCCCAGCTGAAAGAGCCACCAATCAAGCTGATGGAAGACCACAACTCCATACGTCCGAAGGAACCGGTTGCAACCAGTTGGGGCCAGAGAAGAACGACCAACCCGACGACACCAAGGGCTAACCCGGTTTTACCGTGCGCGGAGATGTGGTGATCACCCAGCAAGAGTTTATCGAGCACCAGGAACCACAGGGGCGTAATCGCGATGATGAGGGCCGCTAAGCCTGAGGCTATGTGCTTTTCGGCGTATGAGAGCGTGAGATTGCCGCCCAGAAGCAAAAGCACCCCAACCACGCTCATCTGGCCCAATTGCATCGGGTTGTAAATGATTTTCTTTCCACGCAAACCGCAAAACGCCAGCATGAAAGCGCCGGCGATCAGGAAGCGCACCCCACACATGAGTGCGGGCGGAATGCGCTCGACTGCGATGTCGATTCCGAGGTAAGTGGACCCCCAAAACAGATAGACCAGCCCAAAGGCAAAGAGCACAGCAAACCGGCTTGCGCGAGGAGCGGAGGTCATGGAAGTGCCCGCAGGAATAAAGTATCAGACACAAAAACCGGCTTGTGAGATTCGAGATTTCGCGAGACGCGCGTTTGTTTAGCGAATTTGTTGGGACCCGAGTGCGAGTGAGTCAGTGGAGTCGAGGCATCGCGTGCGATAACTAACGGTCATCGCCGATTGGGGTTACGTCAACTACTGACATTGGGCTATACTGAAAGTGGAATGTTTGACGATGCGTTATCAGCTCACCAATTCGCACCTGCCTGTGTGCTGGCTGCGCTCTCTTGTATGTCCACGCCGCTATCGCGCGGTGCTGCCTTCCCGCCTGCGCCCCAACCTCTTCGGTAGCGACTAGTCGTCGGTCCTCCTTAATTGCGAAAACCTGCGGCGGCTGAATTCCGGCTTCTGAGCGAGAGGCAGCCGACCAGTGATCAACGACCAACGACCGAATTTGGAGGGTTCCCATGCCGACCAACACATTGACTGCACCCAGACTCAAGACCGTCCTGCCGGGCCCGAATGCGAAGCGCATTCTGAAGGGCGACGAAAAACTGATTTCGCCATCCTATACACGCTCTTATCCGATGGTTGCCAAACACGGACGCGGCATCGTTGTCACCGATGTTGACGGCAACGAGTTTTTTGATTTCTCGGCGGGTATCGCCGTGACTTCGACTGGCCACTGCCATCCACAGGTGGTTGCTGCAATTCAAAAGCAGGCGGCCGAGCTGATTCACATGTCGGGTACTGACTTCTATTACGAAAACATGGTCGCGCTTGCTGAACGAATCTCGAAAATTGCGCCCATGCCCGGGCCTCACAAGATCTACTACGGCAATTCCGGGACTGAGGCGATCGAGTGCGCTTTCAAGTTGGCGCGCTACCACACCCGGCGTCAGCACGTGATTGCCTTTTACGGAGCGTTTCATGGGCGCACGATGGGCGCGCTGTCGCTGACCGCTTCCAAGCCGCAGCAGAAGCGGCGTTTCGCGCCGCTGGTTCCTGGCGTGACTCACATCCGCTATCCCGATGTCTATCGTGATGCCGGGGGCCAGGATCCCGAAGCGTATTCGCTGAGCTGCGCTCGGTTCATTGAGGACAAACTTTTTCGAACCAACCTTCCGCCAGAGGAGGTCGCGGCCATCTTTGTCGAGCCCGTCCAGGGCGAGGGAGGGTACGTGATCGCGCCGACGGTATTCATGCAGGAACTGCGGCAGATTTGCGATCGCCACGGGATCCTCCTGGTGGTGGACGAGGTGCAAAGCGGTGTCGGACGCACAGGAAAATGGTGGGCTGTAGAACATACTGGAGTACAGCCAGACATGGTTTGTGTCGCCAAGGGCATTGCCTCGGGCATGCCGCTCGGCGTAACAGTCACCAAAGCCGAGATTATGGACTGGGTTCCGGGATCGCATGCTTCGACCTTCGGCGGAAATCCGGTGTGCATTGCGGCCGCCTTGGCCACACTCGATGTGATCGAGCGCGAGGGGCTACTGGGAAATGCCACTGAAGTCGGCAACCACATGATGAAGCGAATGGTGAACTGGCCGAGCAGACACAAGCTGGTCGGTGACGTGCGCGGACGTGGCTTGATGATCGGCGTCGAAATCGTGAAGGACCAGAAGACGAAAGAGTACGCCGCCGCTGAGCGTGACCGCATCGTTCAATCCGCTTTTGAACGAGGGGTTCTGTTCCTCGGTTGTGGCCCGAGCACTATTCGCATCGCGCCACCTTTGATAGTGACCAAAGACGAAGCGGACGTGGCGATGGACGCGCTGGAAGAGGCGATTTCGATTGTGGGCAAAGAGGCGTAACCGTTGCGTTCTGGTGAACATTGACGCGGCAATTTACAACTCGTGCGGTACTGGCCCTGGCTGCCACCCTGGTGCTGTGGGCCTCGGCCTTCGCCGGAATTCGCGCCGGCCTGCGTGCATACTCTCCCGGGCAATTAGCGGTGCTGCGTTTCATTGTGGCTTCGCTCACGCTGGCCATATATGCCGGGATTGCGCACTTTCGGCGTCCTGAATTGCCGGACGTTCCGGGACTTACGCTCTGCGGCATTATCGGAATAACGTTTTACAATCTCGCACTGAACTACGGCGAGACCCGCGTCAGCGCCGGTGCGGCCAGCCTGCTGATCGCTTCGGTACCGATCTGGACGGCTTTGTTGGCGGGCGTGGCGCTTCACGAGAGGATCTCACGGGTAGCTTGGGCGGGCATACTTTTGAGTTTTGCGGGCGTGGCGCTCATTGCCAGCGGTGAGGGACAGGGCATTCACCTTTCACCGCAAGCACTCATCATTCTCGCGGCCGCAATTACGTCAGCCGTGTACATGGTTCAACAGAAACATTTTCTCGGAAGGTATAGCGCGCTAGAGTTTACGGCCTATTCCATTTGGTCAGGGACGTTGCTCATGTTGCCGTTCGGTGGTGGGCTGTTCCAGGTCTTGCGAAATGCACCGGCGACGGCCACGCTGGCTGTGATTTACCTGGGAATCTTTCCTGGAGCTCTGGCATACGTGGCGTGGGCTTACGTTTTGTCGCATGGTCCGGCTGGCCGCATCAGCACGCTGCTCTATATCATTCCGGTGCTTGCCATTGGGATTGCGTGGATCTGGCTGCACGAAGTGCCGAGAATGCTCTCGCTGCTGGGCGGGGTTATCGCGCTTGGCGGAGTGGCGCTGGTCAATATGCGAGCTGGAACGCGATCATCGGAGAGTGTCGCAATTACGCCCGTCCAAGCTAAAGAATGCGGCGAGATGCCGTGAGGCATTGTTGATTTGGCATGTGTATATGGTGCTTCGCCTGGGCGGGGGTGCTCGTACTTCACAGGATCATGAGGTGACAACAGTCACATCCGAGGATCGCTCCCGGCATTTACGATGGCACTCGCGCAGGGCCTATGCTTTCCGGCCGACTCACCCACGCAGCGATCCGAACACTGGATTGGTTGGCCGAGAAAACACTTCCAACTGACAAACGCCCAGCGCATCAGCGGACCGGCCAACGGGGCGAAGAAGACGCGTACTTCTATCTACGCCGCCGCGGTTATGTAATGGTGGCGCGCAATTTCCGCTCACCGCATCATCGCGGCGAGATCGACCTCATAGGCTGGAACAAAGACGTACTGTGCTTCATCGAAGTAAAAACGCGCACCACTCGAGACATAAAGCCCACCGAAGCAGCCGTGGATCGCGACAAACAGCGCGCACTTGCGGCTGTCGCCCGGGATTACTTGCGCCACGTGGCACTTCCGTGCCAATGGCGCTTCGATGTGGTTTCCGTGTATCATGAATCGCACTCCAGCCAGCCGTGGTTCGAGTTATTTCAGAATGCCTTCCCTGTGGAGTAAAATAAAAATTTCGTTTCTAGCCCTATTTATTGAAAGGATTTTAGTCATTGCCCGAGCTTAGAAAAGATCCCATCGTAGGCCGGTGGGTGATCATCTCCACCGACCGGGCCAAAAGGCCCACTGATTTTGCCCGTGATGCCGTCAAGATTAAAGGGGGCTTTTGTCCGTTCTGTTACGGTAACGAGAACAAGACACCTCCGGAAATTCAAGCCTATCGGCCCAATCCAAATGGCGGACCCCCGCCGCAGCGTGACACGCCGGGTTGGACGGTGCGGGTGGTCCCTAACAAATTCCCCGCGTTGGGCATTGAGGGAAGCCTGAACCGCCAGGCGGAAGGCATGTTCGACCGCATGAACGGAATCGGGGCGCACGAGGTCATCATTGAGACCCCTGATCACAATGCGACGTTAGCGACGCTGGCCCCCAAGCGAATTGAAGATGTGTTGTGGACCTTCCGAGACCGCATTCTGGATCTGAAGAAGGATCGGCGTTTTAAGTTCATCCTGATTTTCAAGAATCACGGCGAAGCGGCAGGCGCATCGCTCGAACATGCGCACTCGCAATTGATCGCGCTGCCGATGCTGCCGATCTACCTGGCAGAGGAAATCGAAGGCGCCAAGCAGTACTACATCTACAAAGAACGCTGCGTTTTTTGCGACATTATCCGCCAGGAGGTGGAGTCGGGGATTCGCGTAGTTGCCGAGAACGAGGACTTCCTCACGCTAGCCCCTTATGCGCCGCGTTTTCCGTTTGAGACCTGGATTTTACCCAAACAGCACGAGTCGGCTTTCGAGAATTCCTCTTCGCACATGTTCGAGAACCTGGCGAAAGCACTGAAGAACCTGCTCACTCGAGCTGACCGAGTGCTGGACAATCCTCCTTACAACCTGGTGATTCACACCTCGCCGGTGCAGGACCCGACTAATGATCACTACCACTGGCACATCGAGTTCATGCCCAAGCTGACCAAGACAGCAGGATTCGAGTGGGGCACAGGGTTCTACATCAACCCCACGCCGCCAGAGGAAGCAGCGAAATTCCTGCGTGAAGCGGGCGTGGAAGAAGCAATCCCGGCGACGGTGGGGTAGGACGGGGGGACACCTCCGACCACTGTTTCTTAGTTCTATTCCTCAATGAGATTTGGCGGACAAGGAGTGTCCGCCATCCACTTCACAAAGACGAGATTTCGCGGAGCTGACGCACGATTTCGATGACGCGATCGGCAGCGTAATCGACTTCAGCTTCGGTGTTGAAGCGGCCGAGGCCGAAGCGAATTGAGCTCGTCGCCAGCTCATCCTCGCAGCCTAAAGCCTTTAGTACGTATGACGGTTCGAGCTTCGCGGAGGTGCATGCCGCCCCGCTGGAAACAGCGATATCTTCCAGACCGGTTAAGAGCGACTCGCCATCGACACGAGCAAAACTGAGGTTGAGGTTTCCAGGCAAGCGATGCTCCATGGAGCCGTTGATGTACACCCCGTCGAGACTACTCATGATTTTGTCGCGAAGCCGATTGCGAAAACCGGCCAAGTGGCAGGCTTCCTTTGGCATCCCCTCTGAAGCGATCGCACAGGCTTTGCCTAACCCCACTATTCCAGGGACATTCAGGGTGCCTGAACGCATGCCGTGCTCATGACCGCCGCCGTCGATAATGGCGGAAAGCCGAACCGGCGAGTCTTTGCGGCGAACGTAGAGAGCTCCCACACCTTTCGGTCCATACATCTTGTGAGCGGCAATGGACATGAGATCGATGTTCTGCTTGTTCACGTCCAGGGGAATCTTGGCAACTGCTTGGGCGGCATCGGTGTGGAAGATCACGCCACGCTCGCGACAGATCCTGCCGATTTCGGCAATCGGCTGCAGAACCCCGATTTCGTTATTGGCCGCCATCATGGTTACCAAAATGGTTTTCTCGGTGATGGCGCGCCTGAGATCTTCCAGGTCGACTAGACCGTCTTTACCTACTGGGAGGTAGGTAACACAATATCCGTATTTCTCCAGGTGCTTGCAACTGTCGAGCACGGCTTTGTGCTCAGTGACAGCGGTGATGATGTGGTTACCCGCTTTCCTGTTCACCTCAGCCACACCCTTGATTGCCAGGTTGTCGCTCTCGGTTGCACCGGACGTAAAAACGATCTCGTCAGCGTTCGCACCCACCAGCTTCGCCACCTGCGCTCGCGCAGTCTCAACTGCGGCGTCGGCGGCCCATCCGAAGGAATGGCTGCGGCTGGCCGCATTGCCGAACTTCTCCGTAAAATAGGGCAGCATCGCCTCAAGAACCCGGGGATCGACGGGCGTCGTGGCATGGTTATCCATGTAGACAGGCAGCTTCACACCGTTCGGCGGAGTGCGTCGACCGCGAGCGGATTTCTCATTCAGATCACTGCTGGAAACTGGGGGCACAGTGGTGGTCATGTTAGAACTCCCGCGGGAACCCGGAACTCGGCCTCGACCTATTGAATATTCTAGCGTTCTCCGGTGGTGAGCGGTTGACCTGGGCCAGGAAAGAGCTATTGCACTAAGCTCGCGAGCCGTAAGCGCTCTGATTCTTAATGGGTTACGACCCTTTGATAGATGGGCATTTGCCGTCGATTAAATCGAGAAGCGTCCAGAGTGACGGCAAATATTGCTGCTCAAGGGACTTGACAAGACCACCGGTGAGGCTAAAATACCGCCAATTTCCAGCATTTCACGTAGGCCAAGATGCGACCAAGCGTGCGCGTCCCGGTTTTATGACACCAATCCCGCCGTCGCAGCCCCCCGAGAAGAGAAGTCAAATGAATCAGTGTAAGCACCCTCGCGTACAGATCGTGTCCCGCGATGAAGATGCTGAATTCGTTGAATGCCTGGAGTGCGGGGACATCTTCGAATCCAGCGAATTCAAGGACATGAACATCGAAGAAACCAAGCTGAACAACGAGTCTTGAGGGGAGCATCTCGCCCGCGGCAGCAAGGTAACTCAAAACCGTGAGAAGCCGACCCCTGCGAAACGACGTGACAATAGTAACGTTCCCCTCCTTGCTACAACTGTAGGATATTTGTTCTGTCTTGCCGGCTCAGTTGGGGGGCTGGCGGAAAGAGCTATATCTTTTGATTGCCCTGGTCGTAGATGACTCTATGCTGATCCGGCATACCGTCTGCCGCTTCTTGGAAGAGCGCGGCTTTACGGTGGAGTCCGCCACGAACGGCTGCGAAGCCCTCGAGATTCTGCAACGACTTCGTCCAGAATTGATTATTACCGACATGCAGATGCCGAAAATGAGCGGCAGTGAACTGATCACCGCCCTGAAACAGCGACCGGAGACAGCGAACATTCCGATCGTTATCGTTGCCGGAAAACAGAGCGGGTTCGACCGAACCGAAAAACGCGCAGATTTCACCATTTTCAAGGACATCGATATTGAGACCCAGTTGGCAAAGGCGCTGCAGTCGCTTCCCGGTTCAAAAGTCAAGGTAAAGGCGTCGGGCAAATAAAGGTTTCAGCGTTCAGCGTCGGTACTCAGCTATCTCCGGAGTGAAGGTTCTTGCTTCTGCCGCTAGCTGAAGATTCTCATATCCAAGCGAACTGCGGACTCAATGCCGAGCACTGAATGCCGACTACGTAAGCGCCATTCCTGCCTCCGCGGAAAAGTCCAAAGGAGCAAAATCGCGGGTTAGGAGCTTGGGAAAAGCTGCGGCCGCAATCATGGCGGCATTGTCGGTTGAAAGCGGGCGTGAAGGAAAATACACGGGCAAGCCTTCCATTGCTGCGTCTTTCTCGAATCGTTGGCGCAACTCATTGTTGGCAGCCACGCCGCCTGTGACAAACAGAGTGGCCACACCGTAGGCACGAGCCGCCGCTAAAGTCTTCCGAACCAGATCTTCCACCATGGCCCGCTGGAACGAGGCAACCAGATCGAGGGTTAGGCGGTCGCAATTTGCAAGGTAGTCGTCGAGCTTCGGCTGGGCGATTGCCAGTAAACTCCGCCGTCGCGTTTCGATGGAGCTCTGCAGATTGTGGGTTTCCACGTAACGCAGCACTGCGGTCTTGATCCCGCTGTATGAAAAATCGAAGCGGGAATTCGGGTCCCTCGACTCTGCCCTGTCTTTGCGGTCGGGGTGCTTGATCTGCGAAGGCGGAAAGCTGACAGCTCTTGGGTTTCCGTAAACTGAGAGTTTGTCGATGATCGGTCCCCCCGGATATCCGAGTCCCAACAGCTTGGCGACTTTGTCGAAGGCTTCTCCGGCGGCGTCGTCGCGAGTGTGGCCGACGTTCCGGTACGACCAGCTTTCTTCGTTTCGCTTTGCCAAATAAAGATGGGTGTGTCCGCCCGAGACGACCAAAGCGAGCACCGGGAAATTCAGCTCGTGATTTCCTTTCTGCCTTTCTTCCAGCAATACAGCGTGAATGTGCCCTTCCAGATGGTTCACGGCGATGAGCGGCTTATCAAGGGCAAACGCCAGGGCCTTGGCATAGCTGATTCCGACAAGCAACGCGCCGGCCAGGCCGGGCCCCTGGGTCACGGCCAAAGCGTCCACCGACCCGTAACTTTGCCCGGCGTCAGCCAGAGCTTTGCGGACGACGGGGACAATGGCTCGCAAATGTTCGCGCGAGGCAAGCTCAGGCACCACGCCACCGTAAGGCTGGTGGGTGGCAATCTGCGAGAAGACGACATTGGAAACTACCTGCTCGCCAGAGCGCACCACGGCGGCTGCGGTCTCGTCGCAGGAAGTCTCGATTCCGAGGATGTAGGCACTGGGCACTGACATCTCATCTTAAATTGCAAAACTGCGAAGCAACAGAGCGGATGTTAGCGAGCCCTTGCCAGTAACGTTTGATTGGGATCCACCACGATCTTTCTTGTCCCAGCCGGAGCGCTGATGTGGAACACCGTTTCGGGGCCGTCTGCGAAAACACGCCTCAGAAATACCAGCTTTCCGCCTCGTAACGCGTATAAGGGCACCGGAGTAACCAAATCGTTCGGCGCTTCTTTCTGCAGAATTGTCCCTGTAACGAGCGTTGTCGTTTCCTTGTCAACGTACTTCATGCCGTGAAGCTCAAAGCGTGGGATAGCAGTTCCATTCACCCATCCTTCATAGAACCAGTCGAGCGAGCTGTGGCCCTCATACCATAATGAGCGGGGGAACTCTTCCTGAAAAATTTGCAGCATTTCGCGGGTACTCATTGGCTTCCCGGCGTAGCGTTCCCTGATGTGGCGCAGGGCGCGAATGAAAGGTTCATTTTCGCTGTCGGTTGCGGCATTTCGCCTTTCGTGGGGCGTTTCGCCATCGCGCATCATGGTTCGCAGCATGTGAAAGAGCCAGGTGCCACGTCCGTAACTGATGGCCTCGTATCCTTGAGGAAATCGAGAACAGGAGAGCCGGTTGCCCAAGGTTACTGGACCGTCCTCCATTAGCACGGCACCGGATTTGCTTTTCTGCAGAAGATCGTCGCGGTACTTGCTCATGGCGGCGTGGAAGTCGTGCGGCGCAGTCGACTCGAGCAGCATCATGGAGCTGTAATTGGCCAGGCCCTCGGAGATCCACTGGTCCCGATAATCATTCCACGTCACAAGATCCCCCCACCACTGGTGAGCGGTCTCATGAGCGATTACCTGGCCAATCAATACCTTTTCCACCGAATCCATGTGCAAAGCCGATTTTTGTTCCGAGTTCAGGAAAGAAAAACTGGAAAGAAATACGAGCCCCGGCCAACCCTGGCTCAGGTCCCCCGGCATCTGGGTCAGTGCGAATTGGTGGAAAGGATAGGGGCCAAAGCGAAGAGAATAGAATTCGATCGCACGCGCCGCAGCTCCGGCTACCATTTCCACGTTTCGCGCGGGAGATGGCGGGGGTGGTGTAATGGCCAATGGCGGCGTCGACCCGCGGATGCCCGGTGATAAACCACCGACAATTTCCCGGTTCTCAGGCTGCGGAAAACCCCGTTCGACAGCAGCAGTTCCATACGCTTCGACCGTCACACCTCCGACTTGCACTACAGCCCGCCGATACCTACCAAGGTTAAAGCCCGCGAACGGAATGGGGCGCTCGGAAATCCAGCGGCTAACCTGTTCGCCAGAACTCTCAGCAACCGCTGCCGGATGGGAATCAGGCACAGAATCCATGCGCTTGCCGGTTGCGACCAAGGTCCAACCGGGCGGGTAACGGAATTCCAGATCGAAGTTGGTCATGGCGATGCCACGATTCGGATACCAGGTTCCACGAGCGCCGACGTACAGCAAGCCGGGACCCGCTTCGGACAAGACTTCACCACTGTAGACAAAGTGCAGCTTGATGGATTGGCCGACGCGGGTCGGCTCTGGAAGCACTACCGCGACGATGTCGTTGCCGCGGCGCGCGAGTTGAGTTCCTTCGATCGAAGGATTGTGAATAAACTCAACCGCCTGCCCATCAGCTTCCACTTTCTTAATGACCAGAGTTCGGGCCAGCTCGAAAAGCACGGCGCGCTGACCGGCCTGATGAACTCGCAAATCCAGCACGGCGTCAGCCTCGATGGTAGTGGGAGGAGTGACTGCTGTCTTTAATTTGCAAGAGACGATTTCAAGCGGATCTACGCGGCCTTCTTCCAAGGGAGACCCGGTCGAGTTTGCGACGCGGGTGGTTTTGGGAAGGAATGAAAACGAGGTCCAAACATCGTAATAGTCGGTTCCGTCGACGGTTCGCGGCTGAGCTGCCAAGACCTGCTCCGGGGACGTCGAGTCAAAGTAGACGTCAAAAGTTCCCTTGCTTTCCCCCTGCAAGCGAGCATGCAAGAAACGATCATCAGGGTTGGCCGGAAGCGATACGATTGTTGATGGTTGAGTTTGACCGGCGAGCGGGAGAACTCTGGAAAATGTCATGAACAGCCGTAGCGCATCGGCTTGTGCGAGACGACGAGCGGCGCTGTCCCATCGTGAGGCAAACTCATGCGAGTTTTCGGCGGCCGTAAGCAGCGGCTGGATCTCGGCGAAGGTATCGTCGTTAAAGCGGAAGTAGCCGCTGTCGAACCTTTCTTCCAGAATGGCCGCCCCGGTTTGCAACATCATCGAGCTGCGTTCGACCTGATTGGGCGGGGTCAAGAGAATCTCGCCTTCTCCCTGGAAGTAGGCACCGGTTACCTGTCCCGCCACGGCAGAGGTGAATCCGATCACACCGTCATCGAGCGTGATGTGAAAGGCGGCGCGATCAAGGGAAACATCGCGCACGCGATAGACACGCTCTGGATCAAGGCCGATATTCTCAAGTTGCAGGAAAAGGGCCTCGGCGGTGTTCAGGCGTACGGGTGGCGTCTTGCCGAGCACTCGAATCGACTGGCTGCCTGTTTCTACAGGCTTCTCCTGACTAAACCCCGCAAGGGACGCCAGTGCCAGTAACAGACCTAAAGCCAATGCCCTTATTTCGCGACGTCGTGGAATTACCTCAGTCACCTACGCTTACAGCTCCCTGCCTTCTAGAATTCGCCTGAATGCGTCTGACTGCTACCCTGCTCTTATTATCCGCGTTGATAGGGCTTGCTTCCAGCAGCCTATCCGCCGACGTGATCCACCTTAAGAATGGGCGCACAATCTGGGCGGAACATGTCCGTGAGGAGGGCACTCGAATCGAATATGAGATCGGCGACGACAGCTATTCGATTCCCAAGTCGCTGGTGGAGCGCGTGGAAGCAGGGGGCGCGTCTCCGGCCGCAGTGGGCGCACACGATAGTCACGATCTGCCGATGTTCGTGCTTTCAGATACCAGCAATCAGGATTCGACGCTGGCGGAAAAAATTGTTCATGATGGCCAGGTTGATGAGCAAGAACTGTCCCGGTTGGAGCAATCTGGCAATGCCTCAGTGGCCGCGTCGGCGTACTTCAATGCGGGCAAGTATGAGTTCGACCACGGAAATCTTGTCAAGGCCCGGCCTTACCTGGAAGCCGCATTGCGCTTTGATGGCGAGAACCCGAGCGCCCTCAACTACTATGCCGTTTTATTAGCCAAAACCGGACATGCCTCCGAAGCCCTGCCCTACGCCGAGCGGGCAGTTCGTGCCGCGCCGAATTCCGCCGACAGCCTTACAGTCCTCGGTTACGTTCAATATTCTGCCGATCGCGATCAGGAGGCCATTCGTACCTGGAAGCGATCCCTGGAACTTCGCCCAGATTCAATGGTGCAAAATTATCTGGCAAAGGCCGAGCGCGATGCGAGCGTGCAGGCAAATTACTCTGAGAGCGAAAGCAGCCACTTCACATTGCATTACGAGGGCGAGCAAACGTCAGAATCATTGCGAAACCAATTGCTGGCCACACTTGATTCAGAATACGACGACCTTGTCCGCGAACTGGGCATCTCGCCGCGCAACAACATTCCGGTGGTGCTCTACACAAAGCAAACATTTTTTGATGTTACGCAGGCGCCTGCCTGGAGCGGGGCCATCAATGATGGCAAGCTGCGCATTCCGGTGCAAGGCGTAACCTCAGTTACGCCCGAGTTGGCGCGAGTTCTCAAACACGAACTCGCGCATTCGTTTATCAATCAATTGTCGATTGGACGATGCCCGCAGTGGTTGAATGAGGGAATCGCGCAATTTGTCGAGCCTAAACCGCTCACTTACGGCAGCCGCCTGGCGGAACTTTACAAAGCGCAGCAGGAGATTCCGCTCAATGCGCTAGAAGGCAGCTTCGCACACCTTTCCTCGGCGCAAGCAAACCTAGCTTATGCGGAATCGCTCGCAGCCGCCCAGTACATCAGCGAGACGTATGGCGTGAGCGACGTGCAGCGGATTCTGGAGAGACTAGGGCAGGGGAGTTCGACCGAGGCCGCGCTGCGCGAGATCCTTCACTCCAGTTACGCGGACTTGGAAGTCGAAGTCGGCAAATATCTTATGAGCAAGTACGACTAGCCACCTCGGCTTTCGGCTGGTCTGGCGCGAGTGCCGTATCAGCCAAGCTTGTTCTGTTTGGGATTCCGTGGTACTTTCCGGCAGCGATGGCAGTGCGTTCTCTGTTAAATTTCGGGCGGCGCAAGCCGCCTCCACCCCGTGAGCCGGTTGAGGCTACGGTTCCTCAGCTTCAGGATGCAAATCTCGCAGCTGTCTTCTACGGCCAGCGCATGGGCGGCGATCTCCATGACTTCATTCGGGTGAGCCCGAACCGGGTGCTGTTCGGATTGCTGGACGTTGCGGGCAAGCTGGAAGAAAACCGCGAAATCGTGGCCGCAGCGCAAAGTACATTTCGAACGGTTGGCGCCGAGTTGTTCGCGAAAGAGGATGTGAATACGGCTGAGGCGATGATCGAAGTCTGCCTTCAGATTAACCGTACAATTTTGAAAGCTGCGGGCCGAGTGCACTCCTGTCCGGCTTTTGTTGGCTGTTACGACGAAAGTCTCGGCACGGTTGTGTATTTCAATGCCGGCCACACGCCCGGCTTGGTGCGGGATGGCGCCGGCGTAAGTGAACTCCCCGCCACGGGGCTTCCCCTAGGCTTGTTCTCCCACACAACCTGCGATGCCTCAACTGTTTTTTTGCAACCGGGAGCTTCCTTGTTGCTGGTTTCGCGCGGGGTGGTGGAGGCGAAGTGCAATGGCGAAGACCTTGGCTTGGAGTCGATAAAAAAAGGTTTCCAGGAGAGCACTGCCGCAGATTCGAAAGAACTTTGTATTTCCGTGCTGGACCGAGTGCAACAGTTCATGTGTGTTCCGCCCACACATAATGACGTCACCGCGCTCGCTTTGAAGCGAAATACTGCCGGTTCTGCCGCAGGCAGCTGAACGGCCTCGTTCCAAGCAAGCACTTTCAAAGAGATATGGGCCAGCCGGCAGAGGACTACCGTGTAATTGTCTTCTTTCGCGCCCGAGTATCGACTTTTGGCGGATGATTGTCACTGGGTGCCAACTCTTCGGCGGTGACGAATACAGGCTCGATATCGGTTGGGATGCCCTGCAATTTGTCCATCGTTTTACGTAACTCAGGCCGAATTATTCCCAGTTCATTTAGCAATTTCGCGGCACCGGCGTAGTCGCCTTGGGCCTCAATCGTCAGCAGATCATGATCGAGTTCGGTGATGGCGGTTTTGAACTTCGCCATGTCCACCGAGAATGTCCCATTTGAGTGCGCAACGAATGCGCCTTTGTCGAGGAAAGTGTTGAATTGGATTGCCATGCCCTTGCCGTGGGCGTCATTCAAGCCAAAACGCAAGCTGCGGAAGGCGGAAGCAAGGTAAGTGGTATAAAGCTGGCGCCGCGCTGCTTCGTCGGATGGCAACGGCTTCTCCAGGCCCATTTCCTTGGCGTGATCCATCAGATAGCCCAGGGCCCAAAGGCCGGTCACATCGGCTTTGGCTTCCTCAATCGCGCTGAAAAGCTCTTTCAGCTCCTCACGTGGCGTAGTCTCGCGACCCTGAACTGTAATCTGATGCGGGCCGAGGCCGTGCATAAGTTCGTGAGCCATAATGTGAGTGAAGAATGACTCGAAGCTGACATCCACCATCGCCTCCTGCGTGAGCATACGGCGGGCAATCGGCAGGAGCACGCTGCGAAACTTGGCTTCCTGGACATTCTTGAGCAACACACGCTTAGCGCCCTTTTGCTGCAGAACACGATGGTCGTTGGGCAAGTTGTAGGCTGCGGATTGCACGCCGTGGGCGCCATCGCCCGCGCTCAGAATTTCATCCACCACGCGAATAGCCGCGACCGCTCCAAGTTTGGGATTGCGATATGGAGCATCGATGGGCAGGTTGTTTTCGATTTCCTGCAAATGCTGGCTGAAAGCCGAAACCTTGGCCGTCTCTTGCTCATCCCGCAAGTTTACGTAGGATTCGAATGCTGCCTTGTAGCCAAAAAGCTCGTCACTGTAGGTTTCGTACGGACCAATCGTTATGTCGAGAGGCGCATCCAGATCCATCCACGCAACGTCGCTTTCGTAGTAGTCGTTCGAAAGGAACGCGTCTGCCCGGAGGTTCAGGAACTTCTTGAGCGAATCGTTGTCGGTGAGTGAAGCGGCTTCGCGCAGCAGATCAGCCGAACGCCTTAGATCGTCCGCGTATTCCTGGCTGTAGGGCTCGGAAAAAAGCGTGTTGACTGCCGGCGCCAACGTGCCTCGGGTGTGAATCACGGTAAAGAAGCTTTTTGCTTGTTCTTGATCTCCGGCGGGCAGTTGGGCCACCCATTGCTCAAACACTTGTCTTGGCATGTTTTCGGGGTAGAAATTAGCCCCGGGAGGTTTGCGCGCAGGGACGCCGGGGAGGAAGGCCTTATATTCGTCAATATCGGACCACGGGCCCTTATTGATCCAGAAGTAGTGCAGGCGCGCTTTGCCCAGTGGAGTGGCGTCCCTTTGCAGCTGCGCGTATAGAGCCAGATTTCCTGACCACAACTGTGCCATGAAGATCTCATTCAGGATGCGGGAGGCTTCAATCAGCTTCACCAAAGCCTGCTGATCACCTGAGGAAAGTTTCGATGTATCCACGCGAATCGGCGTAGGCACAAACCTGGCCGTCATCTTCTGCAATTGGGCCAGATCAGGTATCTTGGCTTGTTTCTCTGCTTTAGCTCGAACGCTCAAAACTGCCATGAGAATCATTATGAAGGCAACAATCACACTCTGGTTCAAGTCCCGGCCCCCCCTCAGCGGCATCATAGCAGGCGTGTAGAGGCATCAAGAACAAGCGAGGAGAAGGGTAAGGTCGAACCGGCAGATTGGCCGCTAACGCCGCCACGAGTTACAATTTTGCAAGGTCGTCATCCTCACTCCTGCATTCTCCGGGCTGCGGTACGGCCACAAACTTTCTATGCGAAGACTCTTGTTTGCGGTGCTGTCGTTGCTCCTGACCGCCTTAACCTGCATGGCTGCCGATCAGGTCGTGGAGGAGATTGTTGCGCGGGTAAACAACCAGATCATCACGCGGAGTGAATTCCTGCGCAGCAAAGAGGAGTTGAGAAAGGAGGCGCAGGAGCAGGACCCGGTCAACGCCGACAAAATCGTGGCTGAGCGCGATAAGGACGTGCTGCGGGACCTGATCGATCAGCAACTTCTGTTGCAAAAGGGCAAAGAGCTGGGGATTACCGCTGATACCGAGCTCATCAAAAAGCTGGACCAGATGCGCAAGAACATGAACCTGGACAGCATGGAAGAATTGGAGAAAGCTGCCCAGGCCCAGGGAGTCTCTTTTGAAGACTTCAAACAAAACATGCGCAACCAGATCATCACCCAGCAGGTGATTGGCAAGGAAGTGGGATCGCGCCTTGTGATCGGCAAAGACGACGAGCAGAAGTTTTATGACGAGCACAAGAATGAGCTGGACCAGCCGGAACAGATGCGGCTAAGCGAGATCCTGATCTCAACTGACAAGAAGCCAAAGGATACGAGGGACGAGGCGCAGATCGTTCAGTCGGCGCAGGACAAAGCCAACGCCCTTTTGGAAGAAATCAAGAAGGGTGCGAAGTTCGAAGATGTTGCCAAGAAAAGTTCCGACGGGCCGAGCGCAGCCCAAGGCGGCGACCTGGGTTATTTCAAGCGTGGAGTTCTGGCCAAGGAAATTGAAGATAAGACATTCGCTATGAAGGTGGGCGATATCTCTGACGTCATTCGAACTAAACAGGGATTCATTATTCTGAAAGCCACTGACCACACTGAAGCTGGCGTGCCACCTCTCGATAAGATCGAACCGCGCATTCAGGACGCGGTCTATATGGAAAAGCTGCAACCCGCCTTGCGCGACTACCTCACCAAACTGCGCGAGGATGCGTTCATCGATATCAAACCGGAGTATGTTGACAGCGGCGCCAGCCCCAACCAGACCAAGCCAGTCGAAACCGCCAGCAAAGACGAGAAGTCTAAGCCGTTAAAAAAGAAGAAGAAGTTAGGCCTGTTTTAGTTTAAGCTTGGCTCAGCTTAATGGGATTGAGTGTGTCCCGACGGTCAGCCGGGTTTCCATGAAGGAATTCTTTTTAGCCGATTGTTGCCATCATGAAAACAAGGTGATCACTTCCACCTTCGTGGTCATTTCCAAGCAGGTCAAACCGAAGAAGACAGGCGAGCCGTATCTGGCTTTGACGATCGGGGATCGCACCGGCCAAATCGAAGCTAAGATGTGGGACAACGTCGAGACTGCGATCGATGCTTTCGAGCAGGAAGACTTCATCAAAGCCAAAGGCTTGCTGAACAAATACAAGAACCGGTTTCAGCTAACCATTCACAAGCTCCGCAAGCTGAACGATGCTGAGATTGATTTTTCTGATTATCTTCCAAAAACAGCCAAGGATATCGGAGAGCTTTGGCGAACACTCGCCGAGTTCGTGGCGACATTCCAGAATCAGCAACTGAAGGCCTTAGTTGAGGCCTTCATGGCTGACCCAGAGATCGCGGAAGCGTACCGCAATGCTCCGGCGGCCAAGTCTCTGCATCACGCCTATATTGGCGGCTTGCTCGACCATGTAGTTTCGCTGTTTCGGTCTTGCGATCTGATTTGCCGCAACTATCCCCAGATCAATCGCGACTTGCTGCTCACGGGCGCATTTCTGCACGATATAGGTAAAATTCACGAACTCACCTACAATCGCTCGTTTTCTTACACCACCCGCGGCCAGCTGCTGGGGCACATGGTCATCGAGTTGGAGATGCTGCAAGCCAAGCTCGCTGAAGTGCCCGATTTTCCGGAAGAACTAAAGACCTTAGTGGAGCACATCATCATCAGTCATCATGGGGAGTACGAATTCGGTTCGCCCAAGTTGCCAATGTTCCCCGAGGCTTTAATGCTGCATTATCTGGATGACCTCGATTCCAAGATGGAAGCGATGCGGTCGCACTTCGAACGTGAAGTTGGTCTGGATGGGCCCTGGACTGGTTACAACGCTTCTTTAGGTCGTCCACTGCTGAACAGCGCAAAATTTCTGGATAAGAAGGAAGCAACAGTGGCTGCGGCGGCAAATTCGGTGGCCGGTTCTCCTGCTGCGGAGACGTCTGCAGTTCCGCAAGAGCCAGCCGCGTCCCAGCCAATGCCAGCGGTCGTGCCCGGCAGTAAGGCGTAATGGTAGGCGAAGCATGCTCTGTGCCAGGGATCCGGGACAGCCACTGCTTCGTTAACACCGAGGGTCGATTAGAATTGTTACGCTGACCCTATTTCCTGATAATGCATCCCGACGGAGGTACTTATGCAAACGCGTTTGGCAGCATTCGCTTTGGCAGTTTATCTATCTCTGACAGTTCTTGGCTGCAGTAAGAAAACCGATCAATCGGCTGATCAAAACGCGGCAAACACTCCGGCCGCGACTCCGGCTCCAGCCGTGAAAGCTGAAGAGCCCAAAAAACCGCGCGTGGAAACGGTGACGGTTCCGGCAGGCACAAGTTTGACCGTGCGGTTGGGCGAGGCCGTGGGCTCGAAAATCAGTCAACCGGGGCAAAGCTTCTCCGCCAGCCTGGCAGATGCCGTGCAGGTGGATGGCAAGACCGTGATTCCAGCCGGTGCGGCTGCCAGGGGCACGGTAGTAGATGCGAAACCTCTGGGACGCTTTAAGGGCGGCGCATCGCTGCAGTTGCAGTTGGTCTCGATCACTATTAATGGCACCGAGCGCCAGATTCAGACTGCGGCAGTTTCGCAAACTGAAAAAGGCAAGGGCAAGCGTACGGCGGTACTGGCAGGCGGAGGCGCGGGCTTGGGCGCGCTGATTGGCGGTCTGGCTGGCGGCGGCAAAGGTGCTGCCATTGGAGCTGCAGCGGGCGCGGGCGCGGGTGGTGCTGGAGCGGCATTTACGGGCAACAAGGATATCGTGATGCCTGCCGAATCCGCTCTGACCTTTAGCCTTTCTCAACCGCTGGAGGTAAAAGAGAGAGAAAAAGAATAGTCATTCTCCTGGATCGGCCCGCTGAGCTCGGCTTGCGGCCATCGGGTTTCCATGCCCCGCAGCTCAAGTATTAAACTGATGCTGCGCACCCGAGCGCTATTTGTGCTCCTGGAGATCGCATGGCAACCGCTACTACTCGTGTTAATCCGCTCTCCTATCTGACTGACCAAATTAACGAGCTTAAAGCCAAGGGCACGCATTTTCGATTGCGTGTGCTGGAGGACGAGCAGGCCCCGGTCTGCACCTTCGATGGCAAGAAGGTCATCAATCTGGCCTCGAACAATTACCTGGGGCTGACTACGCATCCCAAACTGCGCGAAGCCGCCCTCGAGGCGACCCGCAGATATGGCGTCGGATCAGGCGCGGTGAGAACTATTGCAGGCACCATGAAGATTCATATGGAGCTGGAGGAGAAAATCGCCCGCTTCAAGAGCGTGGAAGCATGTGTGGTCTTTCAGTCCGGATTCGCGGCCAATGCTGGAACGGTTTCTGCGGTGTTGGGCAAGGACGATTTCATCATCTCCGACCAGCTCAACCACGCTTCGATCATTGATGGTGCGCGCTTGTCCAAGGCCAAGATTCTGGTGTTCAACCACAAAGACACAGCGCACGCGGAAGAACAACTGGCGAGCGTGAAAGATCAGCCGGGGAAGAAACTCCTCATTACCGACGGCGTGTTTTCCATGGATGGCGATATCGGACCGCTGCCCGCATTATGCGATGTGGCGGAAAAATACGGCGCGATCATGATGGTAGATGACGCGCATGCCTCCGGTGTACTTGGCCGGAATGGGCGCGGCACCATCGACCATTTCAAAATGCACGGGCGCGTCGATATCCAGGTGGGAACACTATCGAAAGCAATCGGCGCGCTTGGCGGATATGTCTGCGGCACTCGTGACCTGATCGATTTTCTGTATCACCGAGCGCGGCCGTTTCTGTTTTCGACTTCACATCCACCATCGGTTGCCGCAACCTGCATTGCGGCGTTCGAAGTTCTGCAGGACGAGCCCGAACTGATGGAAAAACTCTGGGAGAACACCGGCTTCTGGAAGAAAGAACTGGGCCTGCTGGGCTTCGATATCGGAGGCAAGACAACTCCTGCGAGCGAAACTCCAATCACACCAATCATTATTGGCGACGGGAGGCTCACGATGGATTTCTCGCGTGAACTGTTCAACGAAGGCGTGATGGGCACCGGGATCGCGTTCCCGACGGTGCCCGAGGGCAAAGCTCGCATTCGTACCATCATGACCGCGACTCATACCAAAGAGGAATTGCAGCAAGCACTTGAGATCCTGAAAAAAGTTGGTAAACGAATGGGAATTCTGGCGTGAGTTCAAAACAAAAAGGATGCAACGGAATTAATCAGGAAATCAGGATCTGGGGCATACGCTCGCTTCGAAATATACCTAAATGCGGCAAGGCAGTACCCTTGGAGTCCCACGCGTACCGCCATTCTCCGATATCAGGTCAGGCTCGGGCAGCTATAGCTTCGGCAGGTGCCGGCGCCTTTACTTCTTCCCCGTTCGCCTTCTGGCCGGCCTTGCGAATATCGATTCCACCCTTGAAGAACGCCCCATCTTCAATGGAAATGCGAGCCGCTACCACGTCGCCAGTCAGCGAACCGTCACTGCGGATATCCACCCGGTCACTGGCGGTCAGGTTGCCGCGCACCTTGCCCAGCACTACGATTTCGCGGGCGTTGATGTTTGCCGAAACCACGCCGTTGCGTCCCACGGTCACGCGGTTCCCTGCCAGGTTGATGGAGCCTTCGACGCGTCCATCGATATAAAGCGACTCCGAACCGGTGACTTCACCTTTAATGACAAGCGACTTGCCGATGGTCGCCTGGTCAGCGGTGCTGGCCGAAACAGCGCGTGGCGCTGCTGGCGCCTCACTCGTTGCTGAGGTCACCGGGGTCGACATCGAAGGGCGTTCCGGTTCAGCGGGCCGACCTGGAGTGGCGGGAGTCTGAGTTGTGGGTTTCCACATGGCGCAAAATTCCTTTCGTTGAGTTAGATTAGCAGGTCAAAAAGCCGCATTTGCGTGACCAAACCGGATTTTACTCCCGCCTGGGTCTGTCGTCTTGTGGAAATTCTGTGCTTTCTGCAACTTTCCTCAGAAGGCGAGAAAGCTTCAGCCGGGAGCTTTCCTCAGGCGGGAGGGTAATTCCTGCCGGGTTACCGCCGTTCTTATACGAGCGCGAAGGCGTATTCTAAGGCCAGGGCGATGTCTGCGAACGATGCTCTCCGATTCTGCCATCCTCAACAAAATTGAACGCCAGCCCAGACGTCAAGCCGGCTTCAAACAGCTGGTGAGAGAGTTAGGGCTGCATGGCGAGGAACGTCGCGAGCTTTCTGAGCGACTGGAAAAACTGGTGACTAGCGGACAGCTCAGGCGAATTGATGTCGGGCGCTATGCGATCCCGCAATCGGCGTCGGGCAAGAACATTGTGTCGGGGAGTCTCGCCATGCATCGCGATGGTTTCGGGTTTGTCATTCCTGATGCCAGTTCCATGGACCGGCACCTGAAGGAGAGGATTTCCGGAGACATTTTCATACCGCCGGCACAGATTGGATCTGCCATGCACGGTGATAGCGTGCTCGTCGAAATCACAGCGATTCGCGCTAATGGCCGCGCCGAAGGAAGAATACTGCGCCCAGTGAATCGTGCGCACACGACCGTCGTGGGCATCTTTCACTATAGCCAGCGACGGAACTACGTCACCCCGATCGACGCGAAGGTCGCGCAGGAAATCACAATCCCGCCAGGCATGGAATATCCGGAGACAGGCAGCGTAAGACCGTCGTCCGCGAGCGAATCCCATCAACGGCGCGGTGTACCGGGTGCCTCTAAAGCTGCCGAGTATGGCGCTACGGGAAAACGAAAGTCTGTGCATCGCGTGCTGGGCGAGGAAGCCGCTCGTCGAACCGACTGGGATGATCTTGAGAATGTTGTGGTCGATGTTGAGATCACGGATTGGCCCACCGCTACGCAGAATCCGCGCGGGCGAGTGGTTGAAATTCTGGGATACGAAGATGATTTCGGCGTGGATGTCGAAATCATGATTCGCAAGTTTCATCTGCCGCATCGCTTTCCGCCCGAGGTGCTGGCAGAGGCGGAGGCTGCGGAACCGATCATCTCGGCTCACGAACTGCAGAAACGGCGCGACTTCCGCGATTTGCCGATCGTAACCATTGACGGCGAAACTGCGCGCGACTTTGACGATGCGGTGACAGTGCATCGCCTGGGCAACGGCAACTTTGAACTGCAGGTCCACATCGCCGATGTCGCCCACTACGTTGAGGGAGGCTCAGCCATCGACCGGGAAGCCCGGCTTCGAGGCACCAGCGTTTACTTTCCCGACCGCGCCGTGCCTATGTTGCCGCTTGAGCTGTCGACGGATATTTGCAGTCTGCGGCCGAAGGTGGATCGACTGGTCCTGTCTTGCGTCATGGAAATTGACCATCAAGGCGAAATTTTGGGCCACGAGCTGAGCGAAGGAGTCATTCGCTCCGCGGAGCGCATGACCTACACCGACGTGAACGCGGTTCTTGAAGGCGATGGCGGCGCACGCAAGCGCTACGCCCATCTCGTTGCCACATTTGAGATGATGCGAGATCTGGCACTTATCCTGAATCGCAAGCGCGAACGCCGCGGTTCGATCGATTTTGATTTGCCGGAACCGGTTATCGAATTCGACGAATTTGGTCTGATGAGAAGCATCACGCGCTCAGAGCGAAACATCGCGCACCGGCTGATCGAAGAATTTATGCTGGCGGCCAATGAAACGGTGGCTGCTCATTTGGAGAACATGCGGGTTGCCTCTCTGTATCGTATTCACGAGAAACCGGACGCCAAGCGTGTTTACGAGTTCGAGGTGATCGCGGCCACGTTTGGCTATTCGCTCGGGGTGGGCGCGTTGCCGGTCCAGCGCATGCAGCTCAAAACGGACCGTCGCGCCAGTTATGGTAGCGGCAAACGCGCGCGCGAAATTGAGATTCCCCGGGAAGTCCGCATCACGCCACGCATGTATCAGAAGTTGACGGAGAAGATCACGGGAAAACCGGAGGAGCGAATTCTTTCGTATCTGATGTTGCGCTCGTTGAAACAGGCGAGATATTCGGAGGAGAACCTGGGCCACTTTGCATTGGCCGCACCAACTTACACTCACTTTACATCGCCAATCCGCCGCTATCCCGACCTGATCGTGCATCGCATCCTGAAGAGTGTCTTGCGCGGGGCGGGTGTCCAAGTGGTGCAAACGGTCTCAGGACGGCGGGAATCTGGCACGCCTCAGTCTCCGTGGTCGAAGCGGCACGAGACAGCCGCACGTCGGGAGGCAATCGAACCGATGCATGGCCCTTTTTCGTTGGAAGAGCTTCATGAAATCGCGGAAGAGTCGAGCCAAACCGAGCGCCGCGCCGATGATGCCGAACGCCAGCTGATGGAATGGAAGAAAGTGAAGTTCATGCAAGATCGTATCGGCGACGATTTTGATGGGCTGATCATCAGCGTCACGAAATTCGGCTTTTTTGTCGAACTGACGGATTTATTCGTGGAAGGCCTGGTTCCGCTCTCAACTTTGACCGACGACCGTTACACGTATCACGAGAACACGCGCGAAATCATTGGCCAGCGCACCGGTAAGACCTACCGCCTGGGGCAGAGCATCCGCGTTTTGGTGGATCGTATCGATCCGGTAGAAAAGAAAATTCAGTTCGCGGTACTCGAGGAAACTCCCGGGCATGCCGCAAAGCGAAAGCGGCGGTGAATGGTGGAGGGATATGAGAGCGCGGGATATCCGAGGTGGTGTAAAATTCTGGTAACCCTAAGACTGCGCAGTTTTGGTGCGGCGGTGTTTGCTTTTCGGTCGGGACGTGGCTCAGCCTGGTAGAGCACTCGCTTGGGGTGCGAGGGGTCGGCAGTTCAAATCTGCCCGTCCCGACCAACATTTCTTGGCAGCTTCTTTGCGGAAACTTGCGAACCGGCACTATGCGAGGTTCTCGGCGGAATTTGCGGTTTTCCACGACAATAGCGCTGACCTCACCTACTTAAGTGGCAATTTCGGGAAGCCGGCGAATTCTGGGATCGCGGAAGACATCAGCTTCGTCCGTGCTTCGGGTCGAGAATTCGGAGATGACCGCACCCTGTGGTCCTGCCTGGAACCAGTGTGGAGTGTCAGGATAAAGAGTGTACTGCTGGCCGGGCTCAAGATGGATCTCGTGCCACACGGTGTAATAATCCTCGGAACCCGCCGGGGGACGGCAACGTGGAGAACGCGCCCGTTCTCCGGGAACATAGAGTGAAACGCTGCCCCATCGGCAACGGAATGTCTCTTCTTTCCCCAGTTTTTCGCCAACCGTAGGGTGCCAGTGCTCCGGGCAGGTTTGACCCGGGAACATCATCAGTTCCTTGGCACAGACTCTTTCCGTGTTGACGTAGGTCAGGATCTGCAAACCAGTCTTCTCCAGCTCACCAAGTCCGAAATCTGCGACCTCCAGCTTCCGATACTCTTCGGGCGTAATGAAGAAGCCGGCTCTTCTAAGTAACTCCGCCGATCGTGCCGCCGCCTCCTCGTACTGCGCTGCGCTGATCATCCCGATCCTCCTGCTCTTGTGTTCAACGATTACGCAGTTTTCGATCATGGGTTCCGGCAAAAACGCCGGGAGCGACGGTGGGCCAGCCTTCTGCTGCGGGGCCAGCTTGCTGCTCCCACCCTTCCCGCATCCGGCGCTCGACCAAGTCGAAAGGCAGGATGCCGCTGACAGCGTCGGCGGATTCTACGCTGCATGCGCCGACCGCGCAAGCAAGGCGGCATACCTGTTCCGGCGGTAAACCGCGAAGAATCCCGTAGAGAAAGCCGGCTACGGTAGCATCTCCCGCGCCGGTGGTTCCGACGAGGTTGACCTTGAATACCGAGGTCCATAATTCACGGTTTGCCCAATTTTCGGAAAGTAATCTGTGGTCCGCGTGACTCAATCTGGCTTGATTGCTGGTCTGGACATAAAGGCCGCGGTTCCCCAGCTTGATGCCAACGACGGCAGCGCCCATGCTACATGCGGTTTCACCGAGCCGCTGTAGATCCTTAGTGTCTACCTGGGCCAGCGAGCACGAGCCGTCGCTAACGAGTCCAGACGAAGTTTCAGGCTCCAGCATGCAGGCCAACTCTTCATAGGAGGGAAGGAAAATATCGACGTGGGGAAGAACCCTAGCGAGGATCACCCTCCAGTTGACGCACCCGGCCGGGGATTTCGGGTCGGGATATGCCATATCCAGAGATGTGAGCAACCCTTTTTTCCTGGCTTGGCGAAAGATCTCTTCCAGTTCCCGACCATCGTTCTCGAACATCTTGCGCATGAGAGGGGGATAACCGAAATGGAATATTTCTGCGGGCCGTGATAGCGCGGAGGCTAGGTCCTCGGCGGTGAATGAATCGTTTGCGCCGGGGAAGTGAAAGATCATCCGATCATACCCGGGTGGGCTGAGGATGACGCTGTAGGAAGTGTTCTCCTGCGAGGATCTTGTCAAACCGTTGCCGGCCTCTCCGAAGTTCCGCAATTCGAGTTGCAGCAGATCGCCGATCGGGTCGGTACCGATTTTGCCAGCCAGGTGAACGGCTGCACCCAGCTTCTTCAAAGCGAGACCGGTATTCGGTACGCACCCACCAAGGCTCACAACCGCAGGCCCGACCATTTCCAGCGTACCCGGACGAAACTTCAAGTCTGACGGGTGCATCTGTGGGATGATGTCGAGGCATATATGCCCTGCGACAATAATCTCCTCTCGACCTTGGCGCTCGTTCTCCGGCATCAAACCTCTTGTGCCCTGCGCAAGTCGGGGCAAATGCTGGCCCGCTCGTAGGCTACTGCATTTGCGGCATCGCGGAATGATGATAGGGCATTTTCTTAAAGACGGCTGGAAAGTCCATGATAGCCGGGAAAAGTACCGACGTAATTCAGAGCAACCATCCGTTCAGGCGGCTGCTCTGTTAGTCTAGTGACACGGTGTTTCTCGCAGGTGGGGGAACCGGAACTTTGTTTTGGTACACGGGTTGGGAACTTCCGGTGGCTTGGTGGCGGCAGGGTTTAGGAGAAACCGATTACATTGAAAATCATATCAAGGCGAAATCTTGCCCTTTGCCTTATCGTAGTTTCAAGCCTGCTGAGCGCGACCTTAGTCGGTCAGCAAACACCGGCTCCGACACAGCAAACCGCTCCGGCTGATCCCTCTGCGTCGACGAAGGAACAACCATCTGACAAGGCCCAGCCCCCAGGCAGTCCGAAGAGCGATCAGGATATAAAGAAGCAAGAGGAAACCGGTACCTCGAATGATCGGCTTTTCTACGCTCTTCCAAATTTTCTCACGGTCGAAACCAAGAACGTTCCGCCGCTGACTGCCGGGCAGAAATTCAAGGTGGTCACCCGTGGCTCCTTCGATTTCATTCAGATTCCCTGGTATGGCCTGCTGGCCGGCGTCAGCCAGGCGGAAAACAGTGAACCGGGTTACGGGCAAGGGGCGGCTGGTTATGGCAAGCGCTATGCCGCGTACTTTGCGGACGGAACCATCGAAAACTACTTTACGGGCGCCATCCTGCCGGTTGTGCTTCGCCAAGATCCCCGTTTCTACCAATTAGGTACAGGAGGGTTCTGGCATCGTACCACTTACGCCATGAGCCGGATCTTTGTGACTCGCACTGATGCAGGAAACAAACAGTTCAACTTTTCCGAAATCTTCGGCAGCGCTATCGCCGCTGGAATTTCCACGTATAGCTACCATCCAAAGGGTGATCGAACCTTGCCGAACACAGCCAGCGTCTGGGGGACACAGGTCGGGTACGACACCTTAACGCTGGTGGTGAAGGAATTTTGGCCCGACTTACGCCGCAAGCTGAGCAAGAAGAGAACCAACGCCCAGATCAGCGGGCAGTAACAGTTGGGCACCCCAGGTTTACAGCCGCGATTGTGACGGTAAAACCAGCCATTTCAGCAGCATATTTACCAGGCTCAGCACAATACCGCCCCAAAAAGCGGAGGCGAAACCTCGAATGTGAAAACCGGGAACGAAGGCTGACGCAAGTTCCAACATGATGGCGTTGATGATGAACCAGAAGAGCCCGAGGGTGAGGATCGTGAGCGGGAACGTGATCACTTTCAGAAAAAGCCCGAGTGTGGCGTTCACCAGCCCGATAACCACAGCGGCGATCAGCGCCGCTGCTGCCCCGTTGACCACAAAACCTGGGACCACCCGCGAAGTTATCCAGACGGCCAGCGCGCTCACGGTCCAGTGCAGCAGCATTCGCATCAAGATTGTCCGTTTCTTAGCCAGGCAACTATAAAGCGGACAAAGCACACAATCAACTTACTCCCAAGCCGCAGCATCCATCTTCTTTCCAGTTCGCAGGTAATGATTGATAGCAGCCTCCCAGCTTTTCATCTTGTGCTCGAACCACACACTGTTGTAGCGCTCCACTTCCCGGTTCCCTGCCTCAGAAAGGCCGGTGTAGGTGTAGCGGATATGGGCCGTGGTTTCGCCGGGCGATTTGGCCTGAAGACAGATGTTGATTTGTGCTGCCACAAAGCCCGCCGTAACCCAGGCATATGCAATTTTCAACGCCGTGGGATCGTATTCGGTCACAAGCCAGGTCGTCTGCGAGCCATCCTCATTCGGCGTCAGGAACACACAGCCCAGCTCTGCGACCCCCGAATGCGAGTAGATCATTCGATATTGCCATCCCGGCACCCAGTCTGCCTCGCGCACCGGGCAGAGGAGCGGGAATGCTTTTTCAGGCGGGGCGCAGTTGGTTTGTGTGAATTGGTGAGTAATGCGTTTGCCTTCAAAGTCCATATTCTTCTCCTGAAAGAAAAATGGCCTGCGCCGAGGCACAGGCCGATTCCGGTAAACAAAAAATAAAGCCGAACTGCCTTGCAGCTCGGCTCTCAATCTCTCATCATTCTAGCACGGCGAGATCAATTCATGGCCAGCTCTTTTCAGGACTTCTATAGCTGCATCACCAAAACGTTGCAGGGGCATCGTCTCCACGGTCAAGTTCTGATTTGTGCGGTTACCACTCGCAACTTCGCCTGCGGTGATGTTGTGCCGAGAACGGCTATAGCTACGCTCTTTTGACTAATGGGAGCACCCTCGGTCTCGACAAGCACGACTTCGGAGATTTCCGAGTATTTCGCCCCTGCAACGATTAGCGCGGCCAAGGCGGTTTGCAGCGGCGGAAGGCTGGGATTGTAAGCGGCATTTTCGATGTATGAGCCTTTGAAAAAGCGCCCGTCGCGAGTACGAATCGCAACTCCTGAATGCGCGTGCGTGTAAGACGCGTATGATTTACGGGCCGCGTCCAGGGCTGCGATGGTCAACTCATCGGGTGCTTCCTGGGAAAGAGCGAGATCCGCTTGTTTTACCGGGAAAGCCAACTCTGTAACGCCGAGATCTTTTGGGCCGAATGCCGATGGCAACAAGGCAGACAGCTTCAGTGAAGGTTGGCCCTCGACCAAAACCTCCAGGTTGCCATCCGGCGCCAATTCATTCATGAATTGGCGGCAATGGCCACAGGGTGCGGCGGTGACAGCTATGGCCAAAATTCCGGTGTCGCCGTGCATGTACGCATTCGAGAGTGCCGACTGCTCGCCGTGCACCGAAAAGCCAAGCGAATGGCCGGGAAACTCGATGTTGGCGCCCAGAAAGAGGTCGCCGCTCCTGCCACGGACGACCGTACCCACCTGATAGTTTGAGATCGGTGCGCGGGAAAAGGTTTTTGCCAAGGGCAGAAGAGCGAGCATCACAGCGTTGACCGGTTTTTGCTCGCTGTCACAAACTGCTTTGACCTCATCTGCAGGAATTCGCCCGCTGAAGCCGGGTTGCTTCAGAAGACGAAGCAGCCGGTCACGCAACCGGTCGTTGATTGTAGATAGAGCCGCGGAAAGGGGATCGGTCCTTGAAACATCCGCACCTGAGGTTGGCAATTTCATAGCCCATAATCCTAGTCCTGTTGATCCCAGCGCCGCCAACGCCGTTCGCCGGTTCATCATGCATTGCTCCTTTCCTACGAGGGCCACGAAGTGCTCATAGCGGTAATTGACGCGAGGCCCGTGCCCGTCCAGACTAAAGTGTCATGAAAAAGCTTCGCGTGGGAATCTTATTCGGCGGGCGCAGTGGCGAGCACGAAGTTTCGCTGCTATCGGCTGCCTCGGTGTTTAAGGCGATTGATAAGAATACATATGACGTGGTTCCCATCGGCATAACGAAAGAGGGGCACTGGGTCACTGCGGCTGACGCCGAGCGGTTGTTGCGAGGCGAATTTTCTCATCATGCGGAACGGCATTTGCGCGCCGGTGATCCCGAAACCACACCGGCCGCCGCAGTCCTGGCCAACGGCCAGGCGGTGCTTGTTCCACCGGAACCACAGCAAAGCGGAGCTCTCAAGGCGTTCCAAACCGACGCCTCCTCCCATGCCTTGGCTCGCAGGGTTTCTGATCGTGCCATCAACGTGGACATCGTGTTCCCCGTGCTGCACGGCACGTTTGGTGAAGATGGAACGATTCAGGGGTTATTAGAGCTGGCTGATATGCCTTACGTCGGGGCGGGCGTGCTCGGGTCCGCCGCCGGCATGGACAAAGACATTATGAAATCGTTGTTCCGCGCCGCGGGATTGCCAATCGTGAAGCACGTAACCATTCTCCGTGGCGACTGGCAAGCGAATCCAAGAAAGATTGAGAGGCTGGTCCAGAGCAAGCTGAAGTATCCGGTTTTCGTAAAGCCTGCGAACTTGGGCTCATCTGTAGGGATTTCCAAAGCACACAGCCAAAAAGAACTTGGTGCTGCGATTCGGGAAGCAGCCAGGTTCGACCGAAAGATCATAGTCGAGGAGGGTGTCGGCGGAAAAAAGCAAAAGGCTCGCGAGATCGAATGCTCCGTACTGGGCAATGATCGACCCGAGGCGTCAATTCCCGGGGAAATCGTCCCCAGCAAAGAATTCTATGACTACGACGCGAAGTATCTGGACGAGGGTTCGGAACTGATCATCCCCGCAAGGCTGAATAAGCCACAAATCAGAAAAGTTCAGCAGATCGCGATTGCGGCTTTTAAGGCGGTAGATTGCTCGGGCCTGGCGCGCGTGGATTTCCTCATGGATCCGAAGAGGCGGAGGATTTATTTGAACGAGATCAACACCATGCCCGGCTTCACAGCTATCAGCATGTATCCCAAGCTGTGGGCAGCCTCGGGATTGTCCTACCCGCAACTGATTGAGCGGCTCATCCAGCTTGGGCTGGAGCGCCACCAAGACAAAAAGAAGAACCAGTACAGCCGGTAGGGACGATCTTCGATTGCCGATCCTCCGAAGCATCCCAAACCTAGGGGGTGAAACCTTTGGCGGAGAGCAGCGGTCAAACACGCGGCGTAAATGGCTCATTAGCCGGCAACTTAGTGGCTCTTTCCCATGTTACTTCTGTTACCTGACGCTATCCGATTTCGCAGGCGAGAATGGGTGCATGAGGGGATGGCGGCTGTTGGCGTTGCTGTGGGTGGTGACGCTCGCGTCGATCGCGCAGGCGCGGCAGCTAGCCATCATCACGGATACGGCGAATACGACTAGCGAGCTGTCGGCTTCTGACCTGGCGAAAATCTTGAATGTCCGCACGCGCAGTTGGCCGGATGGCAAGCCCATCAAAATCGTCTTGCGCGACCCGAGCTCCGCGGACATGCAGGTGGTCGCTCGCAAGCTATTCAACATGAGCGGTGATCAGGCGCGGGCATTCGTACGCGCACACAGCGACCTTATGGTGGTGGCCGATTCGGATGACGCAGTCATTCGCTATGTCTCCAGCACTCGCGGCGCCATCGGGATCGTGGATCTTTATTCGCTGACCAAGGGCGTCAATGTGGTGAAGATCGACGGCAAGTTGCCCGTTGAGCAGGGCTACCTGTTGAAGGGAAATTAGTCATGATCTTGGGAACGATGTTGCGCAGAGTTTCTGTCATCGGCATTTGTTTGGTGGCTGCCACGGCAGGTGCGGTAACCAAAGACAGTTCACAAAAGGGCGCTTTGCCGCTTACCACCAAGTCGGCGCAAGTGCGTCGTATGCTGGACGAAGTCTGGCGCCTCAACCTTGATGAGGTGCAAACGGAAGCGGCGGATGAGGTCCTGCGCAAAGCCCTGAAAATTGATCCTGACTTCGCTTTTGGTCACGTGTTGCTATCGCAATGCAGCCTGGATCCTGGTGAGCAAGTGCGCGAACAGCAGAAAGCCTTTGCCACCCGCACTCACGCCAGTCCGGCCGAGCGCCTCGTGATTGAGTGGTTTCAGAACGCTGCGGACCACAAACTTATTCCGGCAATTACCGATATGAATGAAGTGCTCAGACGGTACCCCCACGACAGATGGGTTGTGTTTCTGGCGAACTGGTGGCTCACCCAACAAACACAATATGAGCGCGCCGTCGCCGTTTTTGAGCGCTCCGGCATCACGGATTCTCCCGGACTGATGAACAACACCGCCTATACCTACGCCTACATGCGGCAGTTCGACCGCGCGTTCGCCCTCATGGAGAAGTATGTGGCAGCGCTGCCGCAGGATCCCAATCCGCAGGACTCGTACGCGGAGATTCTGCGCATGGCCGGCCACTTCGAACAAGCCATCCGGCACTACCGGGCAGCACTAGCGATTGATCCGCAATTCTACTCATCGCAGTTCGGAATTGCCGACACCTATTCGCTGATGGGCGATCAGGTCCGTGCCCGCGAAGAATACCGTGCGGCATTTGAAAAATTTCCTTCTGTGCCCGAACTTCATCGAGTGCAATGGCAAACCAGGGAGGCGACGACATTTGTTCGAGAGGGAAATTACCCGGCAGCCGACCGCGCCTTCCAGGTCATTGCCGATGAGGCGCATGTCAAGTCAATGAGCCAGGTGGAAGCTGACATCTATCGCCAAATGGCCATGTATCAGTCGGACCCCAAAGAGGCGATGCGCCTCCTGGGCAAAGCTGAAACCGCAGCCCGCCATCGCCGAAATGCGATGCCATCTGCCATTCACCAGGAAATCGCACAAATTCTTCGCGCCCGCGTTGAAGCTGCTCTAAGGGCGGGAGACGTGAAGGCCGCGTCGGCGGCGCTGAAACACCTGGTCGAGCTGGCCCAAACTTCGAACGACAAGATAAGCGAAAGTGCTTATCACGGTGCCGCCGGTGCCGACTTATTCGCCGAAGGCAAATACAACGAAGCCATGTCTCACTTGGAAGAGGACATCAACAATCCTTTATCGTTAAAGCTGCTCGTGGCTGCGTACGAGAAAGTTGGATATGGGACGGAAGCGAAGCGTGTCAGTGAAACTTTGGCTAACCTGAACGATCCGACTTTGGAACAGGCGATGGTAGTTCCCGCGCTTCGGAAATGCTATGAAGATCCCAACTGCGCGGGAAGCTTCAAAAATGCGTCGCTGAAGAAATAACCGCGCCTGCGCCCTGTTCCGCGATCACTTCTTCACTTCATCTCTTTCGACAACGCCATCTTTGATATGGATGATGCGGTGCGCGTATTCGGCAATATCGTGCTCGTGCGTGACCAGCACAATAGTGTTGCCCTGAGTATGCAAACGATGGAATAACGCCATAATCTCAGTCCCGGTTTGCGAATCCAGGTTTCCAGTTGGCTCGTCAGCAAGAATGATTGAGGGATGATTCACCAGCGCGCGCGCGATGGCCACTCTTTGCCGCTGTCCGCCGGAGAGTTCGTTGGGTTTATGCATCATGCGCTCTGCCATGCCGACGGCAGTCAACGCTTCCCTGGCGCGTTCAGCCCGCTGTTCTGAATGCACACCTGCATAGATCAGAGGCAACTCTACGTTGTGCAAGGCCGTGGCGCGAGCCAGAAGATTAAAAGTCTGAAATACAAAGCCGATCTCTTTATTGCGAATGCGCGCCAGCTCATCGTCATCCAGTTCGCTTACCAGTTGGCCATTCAGCCAGTACTGGCCCTTGCTGGGAGTATCGAGGCAACCGATCAAATTCATCAGCGTCGACTTGCCGGAACCGGACGGACCCATGATCGCCACATATTCGTTGCGGCGGATTTGAAGATTTATGCCACGCAGGGCGTGCACCTGCTGCTCCGAACCCATGTCATAGGTCTTCCACAGATCAACGGTGCTGATCATGGAGGAATCCGGGGCTGCCGAGCCCTGGGCTCGCGAAAAGTTGATGATTTCAGCGGTTGCCATCCTTTTCTCCTGGTTGTCTGCGGCCACCTGCACGCTCTCCAGCGTTCTCAGTTACTCCCCGCAAGGCCAGCTCTCCGTTTGGACGAACCAGCCCCACGAACGTTACACTCAGGTCTGCTCTTCTTCCTTCTTGGGTGCCGAGTTATCCACTTTTACGTCGGCACCGGGACGCAGCGTGCGCAGAACTTTGTAACTCCCGGTCACAATCTCGTCGCCGCTGTTAAGTCCTTTCAGAATCTCAATATCCGTGGTGCCGGCGATGCCCGTTTCTACCGGCACAAACTCCGCCTTCCGATTGCGAATGACGAACACGCCCTCAAGTTCTTCCTTGGGATTAGACAGCGATTTTTGCGGTATAGCGGCCTCGACCGAGTCTTTTTCGTTTTTCGGAACAAGGTCTTCCTGGCGGCGCACCGCCAGCGCCTGAATCGGAATCGTTAACACCTGGCTGCGTGTTGCCGTCGTGACCTTGGCAGTGGCCGAAAGACCCGGGCGCAAATCTGGCGGTGGATCCTGCAAGGTGACCACCACTTTGAAATCCTTGGCCTCCTGGCTGCCGGTAGTTTGCTGGGAAGTCGATACACCGGTCGAGCGCACCATGGCATTATTACCGATTTCTGTGACCACAGCCTTGAAACTTTTTCGGGGAATCGCGTCAATACTCACTTCGGCAGGCTGTCCCAACTGCACACTCACGATGTCAGTCTCGTCGACTCTGACTTCAGCGGTGATCACCGACATGTCGGCGAGCGTCATCAACACACTTCCGGGAGAATTCTGAATCCCGATGACGACGGTTTCTCCTTCGCGGACTGGAACGCTGGTGATCACCCCATCAAATGGAGCGGGGTACGTGGTTTTCTTGAGTACGTCAGCTGCATGGGTCAAATTGGCGCCTGCCTGTGTAATCCGCCGATCGGCGGATTCTTTCTGGGCCTTGGCTTGTGCCACCCGGGCTTGTGCCTGGGCTAATCCGGCGACAGCAGTCTGATGCGCGGCGTTCTGGCTGTCGTATTCCTGTTTTGCAATCAGCGCGTCCTTGTACAGCCCCTGCGCACGGCCCCAGTCGAGTTCGGATCGTTCCGCGTCCGACTTGGCACGATTGAGGTCAGCCAGGGCGGTGTTCAGAGCAGCTTCGGCCGCCACCGCATCGGTGCGCGCAGCTTGAAGCGTCGCTTGCATGGCTTCCAGATCGGCTTCTGGCTGCACATTTTCTAATTGCGCTAGCATCTGGCCTTTCTTCACCCGGTCACCCTCCTTTACGTAGAGATGGGTGATCTTGCCGAACGCATTTGCCCCGATGTTGACGTAAGTCTTTGGCTTGATTTCCCCTGAAGCGCTTACGACGGACGCCAAATCCTGGCGCTGTGCCTTCGCCGTCTGCACCGTCACCACATTCTTGCGGCTTTGATAGATGGCGAAGCCCACGATGGTGGACAGGAGCACTGCTGCCCCTGTTCCCACCGCCAACTTTCTCCAGGTACTCATTGCCTCCAACTCGATCCGCCAACGCTAGGTTCAGATGGCTTTCTTGCAGGCTCGCTGTGGCGATAGTCTCCTCGGAGATAAAAGAAGGACTACAGCCTTAGGTACGGGTCTCTTGTCGGAAAAGTTCCCTGAGACCTCCCATCGGACAACCCTTTCGCAGCCCGGGGTTTTGACTGCCGTACTCTCGATTATAGCTTGCAGGGGAGAGCGAATTTTCTGGAACGCCGCCGGGAGAGCCTTGGTTAGCAGCAGGAATCGGATTGCTCCGACGGATGGTGCCGCGGCCACGGACTAAAGGATCTTCTTTCCAAATGCTGAGAGCGCCAGTTCGACGGCCAAGTCCGCCGTGCGATTGTGCTCGTCGATGACCGGGTTCACTTCAACAATTTCCATACTCAACATGCGGCCGTGGTCGGCAATGATCTCCATCGCCAGGTGAGCTTCGCGATAAGTGGCGCCGCCACGGACCGGGGTTCCCACGCCGGGCGCATCCTCGGGATCTACCCAGTCCATATCCAGAGAAACGTGGTAGCCGGCGGCGCCCCGTCCGGCCATGCGCAAAGCTTCTTCCATCACGGTTCGCATTCCGCGCTCATCAATGTCGCGCATCGTCAGGACCTCAATACCGGCGCGATGAACGTGGGCTTTTTCGATCGCATCAATATCACGCACGCCCACCAGCACACAGTTTTCGGGCTGCACCTTAGGAGAGAAATTGAAGATGTTGGCCAGTTCGGGCGGCCCCAGGCCCATAATTGCCGCCAGGGCCATGCCATGAACATTGCCGCTGGGAGAACTGTCAGGCGTGTTGATGTCGGTGTGGGCGTCGATCCAGATGAGACCGATCTTTTGGTTCTGGCGACGATAAAATTCCGCAACCCCGGCGACGGT
>Ga0187781_10000185_pt1 | contig 43335 bp, 39 predicted proteins | sample 0715_SJ02_MP02_2_FD_132447 | JGI IMG/M metagenome (GOLD analysis project Ga0187781, IMG submission 132447) | Tropical peat soil microbial communities from peatlands in Department of Meta, Colombia - 0715_SJ02_MP02_20_MG | ecosystem: Environmental > Terrestrial > Soil > Wetlands > Peat | place... | reverse complement strand
TTGGCGTTGGTGCCTTGCGGCGTCCAGGCGAAGCCATAGTCGCCGCCGATGCAGACGCGGATGCCGCGCCGGTGCATCTTCTTCATGGTCTCGATGCACATTTCGAGCTCGCGCTCGTAGAGCATCGCCACCTTCGAACCGGGTTTGATGCCCCACGGCTCGGCGTGACGGGCGGTATTGATGAGCCAGGCGATGCCGGGCGCGACGAAATGCTTATCCTTATTGGCCTCGAGCATGTCGAGCGCTTCTTCGTCGGCGAAGGACGCGTGGTAAATGTTCTGGATGCCGTGACGGATGCATTGTTTGACCGAGCCCGACGAGCGGGCGTGAGCGGAGAGCACCTTGTTGCGGCACTTGGCTTCCTTCACCGCCATCGCCACTTCTTCTTCCGACATCGGCGTCTCTTCGGCGCCCATGCCGGTAATCTCCTCGCCGGAGAGATTGAGCTTGATCGAGTCGACGCCGTATTTGATGAGCTGGCGCACGGTGCGCCGCACTTCTTCGGGGCCGGAGACGACGATGCCGAGATTGAGCCCTTCGTGCGGAATATGCGACGGCGCCGAGTCGCCCAAGCCGCCGACCGTGGTGATCTCCGGACCCGCCGCCAGATAACGCGGCCCTGGGAAACGTCCCTCGTTGATGAAGCGCTTGGCGACAACGTCGAGCCGCGGCTTGGCGGCCGCCGCGCCGCGCCCGGCGGTGAAGCCGGCGTCGAGCACGAGCTTTGCCATCTCCATGGTGACGAGCATGTGCTCTTCCAGCTCCATCATCTGAATGGGATCGATGCCGGGGGCGTTGTTCCAGGAGAGATGCAGATGCGCATCGATCAGGCCGGGCATCAGGGTGGCGCCCATGCCGTCGATCACGGTGCCGCCGTGCGTCCCTGTCGCCGGCGCAAGCCGCGAAGATCCGCGCGTGATCTGTTTGATGCGATTGCCCTGAATGACGACTTCGCCAGTGTAAGAATATTCGCCGGTGGCGTCGAGAATTCGCACGTTCGTGAAGTGGATCGGTCCGGCGCCGGCGCCGTTGAAGCCGTTTGTTTCATAGGCCATGATGTTCCTCCTTTGCGGCGCCGCACAGCGCCGAGCGTATTGTTCAGATCGGAATTCCGCGCACGAATTCCGAGAGGAGTTTGCCGCACTCCTTAGACTTTTCGATCGGCGTCCAATGGCCGCAGCGATTGAGGATCACGGTCTTGGCGCCGCCGATCTTGTCGGCGAGCTCTTGTGCAATGCTGGGCGGGCCGACAGCGTCCTCATCACCGGTGACGATCAGTGTCGGGCAGTCGATCAACCGATGATCGGCTTTCTCCGCCTGTCCCAGGGCCTCGCAGGAGCGGGCGAAACCCTCCGCATCCTGGCGCATATGGCTCTCGCGCACAAACGCAACCGCCACGGGATTATCGTTGGCAGTGGCGCCCGCCAAGGCCGAGCCGATCAGCTGGTCGGCAACCGCGCTCATGCCGTCTTGGCGAGCGGCGGCGGCGCGTGTGCGCAGCCTTTCGCGGGCGGCGTCCTGCGGTTCGAGTATCGGCCCGAACAAAGTCAGGCTTGCAACGCGATCCGGGTGGCGCGCGGCGAGGTGTTGGGCGATCAGCGTCCCGAAAGAATGGCCGACGAGGTGCGCGCGGTGAACGCCGAGATGCGCGGCCGCGCTTTCAACCATCTCGACCAAAAATCCGACGCTAATCTCTTGCGGCGGCGTCGGCGAGCGGCCGGCGCCCGGCAAGTCCGGACGCACCACGCGAAAGCCGGCGAGCGCCGGCACCATCGCCTGGAAGCTATTCGAGGTGCCGCCGAGCCCGTGCAGCATAACAATCGGCGGTCCTTCGCCTTCCGAATCGATCGCCATGCCGCGCACGTGAATAGAAGTCATGAGGAGCGCTCCACGACTTCATTTTCGAGGACGCCGATACCGCCGATTTCAATGCGCACGACGTCACCGGCCTTCAAATATTTCGGCGGATCGTAGCCGATGCCGACGCCGGCAGGCGTGCCTGTGGCGATCACGTCGCCCGGCTGCAGGGTGATGCCGGCGGACAAGGTCTCGATGATGGTCGGGATGTCGAAAATCAATAAGCCGGTATTGGAGTTTTGCCGCAGCTCGCCATTGACGTAGCAGGAGATCGGCGTGTCGGCGATATCGATCTCCTCGCGCGTCACCGCGACCGGACCCATCGGACAAAAAGTATCCTGGGATTTGCCGATCAGCCACTGGCTGTAACGCGCCTGCAGGTCGCGCGCGGTCACGTCGTTGATGATCGTGTAGCCCCACACATGATCGAAAGCGTCCTTGGCACTGATGCCGCGGCCGCCCTTGCCGATAATGACGGCGAGTTCCGCTTCGTAATCGACTGCCGGCGATACTTTCGGATCGATGACCACGGGACTCCCGCTCGGCACAACCGTTTCCGGCACCTTGGAGAAGATGATCGGACTGCCGGGCACCGCGCCCTTGGCGCTGCTGGTGTCGAAGCCGCTGCGGGCGAATTCGTGCGCGTGCTCGTGATAATTCTTACCTACGCAAAAGATGTTGCGCCGCGGCTGCGGGATGGGAGCTTCCATCGCTACGCGATTGAGCGGAACCGGTGACAGCGTCGGTGGCAAGCCTGCGCCATTGCGGCGAATCAGGGCAAGAATACCGTCATGGGCCTCGGAAATCGGCAGATCGAACGGCACAAGCAACGCGCCGTCTTCGGCAATCCGCCCGACACGCCGTTCCCCGGCAATCGAAACCGTCGCGACTTTCATTCGCTCCCCTTTGTGAACCAATTTTCTTATCTTGAGCCAATTTCTTGAGCTGGTCGGATTATCGATCTTTTGGTTTCTATTGCAAGTCTCATGCAGCGACACAAAAATTTCTAGTTGGCAGCGCAAACGATTGGCGCGATAGTGGCTCACAACCGGTTCACTTAAGGGTGACAGGCTTGCCGAAGATCGTTGCGCGCAACATTGAAGGATCACTGCGCGACCGGATCGCCGCCGGCGAATGGTCCACCGCCGGGCGCCTTCCCGCTGAGCGCGACTTGGCTGCGGAATATGGCGTGGCGCGCAACACGGTGCGGCGCGCGGTCAATGCGATTGCAAGCGATGGGACGGTCGCGCGTCAGGTGGGGCGCGGCACGTTTCTCAACGGCGGCACCAGCGAGCTTGCGAGCATTCTGCAAAGCGTGACCGGCGTTTCGCCCGCCGACCTGATGGCGGTGCGATTGATTGTAGAGCCGCACGCCGCAGCTATCGCGGCTAAAAATGCCAGCCTCTCCGATCTGCAAGCGATTGCGGATGCACACCAACAGGCCACCCAAGCGCTTCAGACCGATGAATTCGAGCACTGGGATACGCAATTTCACCAACGCCTCTTCGCCGCTACGCGCAACGAGCTGCTGGTCAGCATCCACGGCATCCTACAGGTGATCCGCAGGCGCAATCCCTGGATCGAGCTCAAGCGCAAATCGTTCTCCGAAAACCGGCGGCTGCATTACTGCGAGCAGCACGCGAACGTGGTTGCGGCCCTGGAAAACCGCGATGCGGATGGCGCCGCGCAGGCCATGCAGGGCCACATCGAAGCGATCGAGGTCGCGTTGTTCGGACGGCGCTAGGGCTTCGCGGACAAGAAGGCCCGGCGAACAAGAGGGCTTGGGAAAGAGGATCACTCAAGTGACCGGCAGGCACGTGGTCCGCTTCACGGTCCGCAGGGTCAAGGTGGATTGGACGCGCTCAACGCCGGGCAGGCGGGTGATAACATCTGAGTGCAAGCGTTCCAGATCCTGCATGTTGCGAAAAACGACACGCAACAGGTAATCGGACTCTCCGGCGAGCAGATAGCATTCTTGGATCTGCGGCACGTCGGCCATTGCCGCCTCGAAAGCCGACAGCATTTTTCGATCCTGGCCCTTCAACGCGATGTAGACGTACGCTGTGCCTTCAAAGCCCGCTCGCGCCTGATCAAGGATGAGGTGGGTGCCTTCGACGAGGCCGCTCTCGACGAGCATGTTGACCCGCCGCAAGCAAGCCGACGGTGAAAGGTTGACGCGTTCGGCGAGTTCGACATTGCTCAACGAACCGTCTTCCTGCAGCAGCTCCAGAATGCGCCGGTCGAATTTGTCCAGCTCAGGCGGTGTTCGCATAATATTCAACGCTAGCCCCTCATCCGCGCATATTCAAGCAATGCAGGGGCGATATCATGCAATTTTCGAAGAACATTTTCCACAAAAGGCCTTAAAAATACTTCTGCCGGACAGAAGTGGATTGGAGGGTGGCTTGCTCGTCGGTGTGCCGAAGGAAATTAAGGATCACGAGGATCGCGTTGGCCTTGTTCCCGCGGCCGTACGCGAGCTGGTGGCGCATGGCCATCGCGTGCTGGTCCAAAGCGACGCCGGTCGAGGCGCGGGCATCTTCGACGACGATTTCGCGCGAGCCGGCGCTACGCTTGTCGACCACGCTGGGTCGATTTGGTCGTCTGCGGATCTGATCGTCAAAGTGAAGGAGCCCTTGGCAACCGAGCGCAAGCAGCTGCACCAGGGGCAGGTGTTGTTCACATATCTGCATCTGGCCCCCGACCCCGATCAAGCCAGCGATTTGATGCGCTCGCACGCGACCTGCATCGCCTACGAGACGGTAACCGATCCGCGCGGAACCTTGCCTTTGCTCACGCCCATGTCGGAAGTGGCAGGTCGCATGTCGGTACAAGTTGGCGCGCATTGCCTTGAGAATGCCCAACACGGACGCGGCATCCTGCTCGGCGGCGTTCCGGGTGTCGCGCCCGCCAACGTGCTGGTGCTTGGCGGCGGCGTGGCGGGCACCAACGCCGTCCTCATGGCTGTCGGCCTCGGAGCTGACGTGACGGTGGTGGACCGCTCCGCGGAGGCTTTGCGTCGTCTGGTCGCTCAGTTCGGCACGCGCATTAAGACGGTCTTCCCGACCCAGGAAACCTTGGCGCGGCTCGTGGCAGAATCGGATCTCGTCATCGGCACCATTCTGATTCCGGGAGCCGCCGCGCCTAAATTGATCACCCGCAACATGTTGCGGGAAATGAAACCCGGCTCCGTTATCGTCGACGTTTCCATCGATCAAGGCGGCTGCGCCGAGACATCGAAACCGACGACCCATTCCTCCCCAACGTACATTGTCGACGGGGTGGTCCATTATTGCGTGGCCAACATGCCGGGAGGCGTCGCGCGTACGTCGACTTTCGCGCTCAACAACGTCACCCTGCCGTTCGTTCTCGCCATTGCCAACAAGGGTTGGCGGCAGGCGCTGCGCGATGAACCGCACCTGCGCAATGGATTGAATGTGCATGACGGCCAAATAACCCATCCCGCTGTTGCGGCGGCATTGGGCCGTGAGTTGCTCGCGTCCGACCTTGCGCTTGCGGCATAGTTGATCTGGCCCTCCCGGAAGCGATCTCGGTTTTTGATTGCGCCCGGGGTATCGCACCGGCCAAGGTCTCGCAGCCATCAGCACACGCTGCCGATCGGCGGCTGAGCGTAGCGACCAGAAAATCGACGACGATGCCGATCGTGCGGTGATTCAACGATGGGCGATTGCGCGCCTCTTATCACGGCTTTTTCCATTTTGTGCATTTTCCCGCGGGCGGCCTATCGAGACGCGGCAATCTTCCCAGCGATTTGAAAACTTCCCGCGCCTTGATTGTGGGCCTTGAAGCACCGTTTCGCCGCTGTGTTTTTCACGCCCGACGGTAACCGTTGGGCAGAGTCGTTGCGCGCGACTTTCGATGCAGACAAAGGAACGAAAATGCCACCATGCTGTTTCAGAGGATGGAAAGCACCAAGGCGATGACTACTCCCGGGATGCACGTGTTGTGGCAGGAAGTCATCGGGCCGATCCGGAGCTGCACTGAGGAATAGGCGGCGTGCGGAGACTTGACCGTCAATGCCTAGTCGCATCGAGGATTACGCGCTCATCGGCGACTGCGAGACCGCAGCGCTCGTCGCCAAGGACGGTTCCATCGACTGGCTCTGCTGGCCCCGTTTCGACTCGGGCGCATGCTTTTCGGCGCTGCTTGGGGACACGAACCACGGCCGTTGGCTGATTGCGCCTGCCGCCACTGCAGGAGGCGAGATCAAGGTCAGTCGTCGCTACACGCCCAACACGCTGATTCTCGAAACCGAGTTCGCCAGCGCTGACGGCCAGGATGCAGCCGTCGTCGTTGACTTCATGCCGTTGCGCGAAGGGCGGAACTCGTCGCATCTCGTGCGTCTGATCGTCGGCAAGCGCGGCCTGATGCGCATGCGCACCGAGTTGATCGTCCGCTTCGGATATGGCGGCTGGGTGCCGTGGGTATCGCGCAGCGATGCTGGCGATCTCGTCGCGATCGCCGGCCCGGATATGGTGCTGTTGCGCACGCCGGTCGAGCTTCGCGGCGAGGGGCTGACGACGGTCGGCGACTTCGTCGTGTCGGCGGGCCAGCGGGTGCCGTTCGTTTTGACCTACGCCCCCTCCCACTTGCCTCTGCCCGAACCGATTGACGTCGATGAGGCGCTGCGCTCCACCGCGGATTTCTGGCAGGAATGGGCAAGTACCGCGCGGGCCACAGAGCCATACTCCGAAATCGTGACGCGCTCGCTGATCACATTGAAGGCGCTGACGTATGCGCCGCACGGCGGCATCATCGCCGCGCCAACCACCTCGTTGCCCGAACGGCTGGGCGGATCGCGCAATTGGGACTACCGTTTCTGCTGGCTGCGTGACGCCACGCTGACGCTGCTGTCGCTGATGAATGCCGGGTACTTCGAGGAGGCACGGGCGTGGCGCGATTGGCTGCTGCGCGCCGCCGCCGGCAGCCCGGACCAGATCCAAATCATGTACGGGGTTACCGGCAAGCGATGGCTGGCCGAACGCGAGGTGCCCTGGCTCGGCGGCTACGAGAGCTCAAAGCCGGTGCGCATCGGCAACGCTGCCGCGGACCAGTTGCAGCTTGACGTGTACGGCGAGGTGATGGACGCGCTGCATCATGCGCGCGCCGGCGGCCTGCAATTTCTCGCCGCGGCTTGGGAATTTCAGCGGTCGCTCCTAGATCATCTCGAAACCGTATGGCGCGATCCCGACGACGGCATCTGGGAGGTGCGCGGCGAACGCCGCCACTTCACCCATTCAAAGGTGATGGTGTGGGTCGCATTCGACCGCGCCATCAAGAGCGTCGAATTGTTCGGTCTCGAAGGACCGGTCGAACGCTGGCGCCGGATACGCGCCGAGATCCATGAGGAGGTCTGCCGGCGAGCGTTCAATGCCAGGCTTGCTGCATTCGCCCAAGCCTATGACAGCGACTCTCTGGACGCGAGCGCGCTGCTGATCCCACAGGTCGGCTTTTTGCCGCCTGGTGACGCGCGTGTGCAAGGCACGGTCAATGCGATCGAGCGAAGACTGCTGCGAGGCGAGTTTGTGCTTCGCTATGACACGGCGGCGACCGACGACGGCCTGCCGCCGGGTGAAGGTGCTTTCCTGCCGGCGAGTTTCTGGCTCGCCGACGCCTATGTCATGATCGGCCGGGCCATGGACGCGCAGCGCCTGTTCGACCGGCTGATCGGTTTGTGCAACGACGTAGGCTTGCTCGCCGAGGAATACGATGTCCGCGCTAAACGCCTGCTTGGCAACTTTCCTCAGGCTTTCTCCCACATCGCGCTCGTCAATACGGCGCACAATATCAGTTACGCGGCCAAGCCGTGCGAGCAGCGTTCCGGCCACAAACGGGTCGGCGCGACGGCGAAGCGCTCCCGGCGATTGCCGGAACCGGCTGAACTTTCGTTGCCGGCGGAGATTCGCACGACAAATACGAAATCGGCGCAGTAGGGAACCGAACGCGCTCCGCGCAAGAGATATTTTCGTGCGGAACGCGCTTCCCAAACCGGCCAAAGTCAAATGAAACGAGAAATCTCCGTCAAATCAACGAGAATTGTCCCATTGAGGAGAACGTTTTGGGAGGCCCGTCGGTTTACCCGGGCGGCGAGCACCGCGAAGATCGCCGGAGTGATGTCAATGACTGGCTCCCATCCGATCGTCTTCCTCATCGACGTCGACAACACGCTGCTGGACAACGATGGCATCCAGCAGGACCTCAAAAACCATCTCGATCGCGCTTATGGAACCGCCGCCCGCGATCGCTATTGGAAGATCCAGGAGGAGCTGTTCTCGGAACTCGGCTATCGCGACTATCTCGGAGCCCTGCAGCGCTTCCGTGCCGAACATCCTCGCGAAGTGGAGTGGCTATCGATGTCGTCCTACCTCATCGACTATCCATTCGCCGGCCGGCTGTTTCCGTCCGCCCTCCGCGTATTGGAGCGGCTCTGTAGCTTCGGCCCGACCGTCATTCTCTCCGACGGAGACGTCGTTTTTCAGCCGCACAAAGTCGAGCGCGCGGGCCTTGCCGATGCGGTGGATGGTGTACTCATCTACATCCATAAGGAAGAGGCGCTCGATGACGTCGAGCGGCGTTTCCCGGCCGAACATTACGTTCTTGTCGACGACAAGCCTCGCATCCTGGCGGCGGTGAAGCGATACTGGGGGGACCGCGTCACAACGGTGTTCGCGCGGCAGGGAACATATGCTTGCGACCCGAATGTCGGCGCATATCCGCCGGCCGACGTCACGATCGAGCGCATTGGGGATCTTCTCGACTTCGACCTGCCGCAACCGCGGTCAGGCTCGGCGCGCCCATCCAGACTGGAGGCGACACGATGAAGCCCACTGCAAAGCTGCACGACCTCGGCCAGAGCCTCTGGCTCGACAACATCACCCGCGACCTCCTGAACAGCGGTACGTTGCAACGCTATATCGACGAATTGTCGGTGACGGGCCTCACCTCGAATCCGACCATCTTCGATCATGCGATCAAGAACAGCGCCGACTATGACAGTGACATTTCGCGACATGCAGCGCGCGCGAAGCCCGCGGAAGATCTGTTCTTCGAGCTCGCTTTGGCGGATCTGACCCGAGCTGCCGATCTTCTGCGGCCTGTTTTTACCCGCACGGACGGCGTCGACGGTTGGGTATCGCTCGAGGTTTCGCCCTATCTTGCGCACGACACACAGCGCACGCTGGCAGCGGCGCGCGATCTCAGCCGGCGCGCCGGCAAGTCCAATCTCTTCATCAAAATTCCAGGCACCAAAGAAGGATTGCCGGCGATCGAGGCGGCGATCTTCGCCGGCGTTCCGATCAATGTCACGCTGCTGTTCTCACGGGAGCAATACGTTGCCGCGGCTGAAGCCTACCTGCGCGGGGTCGAGCGGCGCATCGAAGCCGGACTCAATCCTGCGGTCGCTTCGGTCGCCTCGCTCTTTGTCAGCCGCTGGGATGTTGCGATTGCGGGGAAGGTACCGGCCGAGTTGACCAATCGGCTTGGCATCGCCGTTGCTCAGCGCGCTTACAAGGCGTATTTGCAATTGCTTGCCTCGCCGCGCTTCCAGCGCGCCGCTAATGCTGGCGCCCGCGCGCAGCGCCTTCTTTGGGCCAGCACCGGTACCAAGGATCCGAAAGCCTCCGACATACTTTATGTAAAGGCGCTAGCCGCGCCCTTCACGATCAACACCATGCCAGAGGGCACGCTCAAGGCCTTCGGCGACCATGGTGAAGTCGGCGCAACACTCGCGCCGGACGGCGGCGATTGCGAGAAAGTGTTGGCCGATTTTGCCGAAGCCGGCGTCGACATCGATGCGCTGGCGACAAGGCTTCAGGACGAAGGCGCCGCGTCATTCGTCAAGTCGTGGAACGATCTGATAGGATGTATCGAATCCAAGAGCGCCGTCATGCGCAAAGCGAGCTGATCCACATGGCAATCGCGTCCGGTCAACGCAAGCGCACACCCGAGTCCGCTGGCCCTCAATCAGAGAACGTTCCGCCTTTGCGCCTGCGCCCCGCTTGGGCATTGCTCGAGAAACATTATCAGAAACTCAAAGGCATCCATCTGCGGCAGCTCTTTGCCGACGAACGCGGACGCGGGGAAAGATTGGCGGCCGAAGCGGCGGGGATTTATCTCGACTATTCCAAGAACCGGATCACCGACGAAACACTGAAGCTGTTGTTGCAACTCGCTCAGGAATCCGGGCTGCAAGACCGCATCGAGGCGATGTTCCGCGGCGACAAGATCAACGTCTCGGAAAACCGCGCCGTGCTGCATGTGGCGCTGCGGGCGCCGCGCGGTGCCGCCATTCTTTATGAAGGCCAAAATGTGGTGCCCGAGGTTCACGCCGTCCTGGACAGGATGGCGGACTTTGCCAAGCGGGTGCGCAGCGGCGCCTGGAAAGGCCAAACCGGCAAGCGCATCCGCAATGTGATCAATATCGGCATCGGCGGATCAGACCTCGGGCCGGTCATGGCCTACGAGGCGCTCAAGCATTACAGCGAACGCAGCATGACGTTCCGCTTCGTGTCGAATGTCGACGGCACTGACTTTGCGGAGGCGGTCCGCGATCTCGATCCGGCCGAGACATTGTTTATCGTCTCCTCCAAGACCTTCACCACCCTTGAAACGATGAGCAACGCGCGCACTGCGCGCGACTGGTTGTTGGGCGGACTGAAGGGCGAGGTAGGTGCCGTTGCCAGACACTTTGTCGCCGTTTCCACCAACGCCAAGGAGGTCGCGAAGTTCGGCATCGACACCGCCAACATGTATGGCTTTTGGGATTGGGTCGGCGGTCGTTACTCCATGGATTCGGCGATCGGCCTCTCGACCATGCTGGCCATCGGTCCGGACAATTTCCGCGCCATGCTCGGCGGCTTCCACGAGATCGACGAGCATTTCCGGTCCACGCCGTTTGAACGCAATCTGCCGGTGCTGATGGGGCTCATCGGCATCTGGTACAACGATTTCTTCGGCGCTCAGACCGTCGCCGTGCTGCCCTACGAGCAATATCTGAAGCGCTTTCCCGCTTATCTCCAACAGCTCACCATGGAGAGCAATGGCAAGCATGTGACGCTCGAGGGCGTGCGCGTCGATTACGACACCGGGCCGATTTACTGGGGCGAACCGGGAACCAACGGCCAGCATTCGTTCTATCAGCTCATCCATCAAGGCACGCGGCTCATTCCCTGCGATTTCATTGCCTTTGCGCGGCCGCTCAACCCCTTGGGCCGGCATCACGACATGCTGATCGCCAATGTGTTCGCGCAGACCGAGGCGCTGGCCTTCGGCAAGACCGCCGATCAGGTCAAGGCAGAAGGCACGCCCGACTGGCTCGTGCCGCATCGGCTGTTCGAAGGAAACCGCCCCTCCAACACGCTTCTGCTCGACGCGCTGACGCCGGCGGCCTTGGGCAAGCTGGTGGCGCTCTACGAGCACATCGTCTTCACCCAGGGCACGATCTGGCAGATCGATTCTTTCGATCAGTGGGGTGTGGAGCTCGGCAAGGCGCTCGCCCAGCGGATCATTCCGGAACTGGAAAGCGCGACGGAGCCGAAGCTCGAGCACGACAGCTCCACGAACACGCTGATCCGCCGCTATCGCAAACTCAAGGGAGCCGGCTGATGCCGCAAGCAACCGCCGCAAGCGCCACGTTCTATTTGGTCAGATTGGGTCATTTGGACCATCGCTGTTCCAAGGAGGGCTAAAGCCATGCAGCTCGGAATGATCGGCCTTGGCCGGATGGGAGGGAATATGGTGCGCCGCCTCTTGAAGGGCGGCCATCAATGCGTAGTGTACAACCGATCGGCAAGCGCGGTGGCGGAGCTGGCGAAGGAGAACGCCGTCGGCACTACGTCGCTGGTCGACTTCACCAAGAAGCTCACCAAGCCGCGCGCAGTTTGGCTGATGGTGCCGACCGGCGTGGTCGACAGTGTCATCGCCGACCTGCTGCCCCATCTCGAGCGCGGCGATATCCTGATCGACGGCGGCAATTCCTACTACATCGACGATATTCGCCGCGCCAAAGAGCTGACCTCAAAAGGCATCCACTATGTCGACGTCGGCACGAGCGGCGGCGTCTGGGGCCTGGAGCGCGGCTATTGCATGATGATCGGTGGCGACGCCGGCGTGGTGAAGCACCTCGATCCGATCTTCGCCACGCTCGCGCCGGGCCGCGGCACCATCCCGCGCACGCCGGGCCGCGAGAAAGCCGACGGTACATCCGAGCAGGGCTATCTGTATTGCGGGCCGCATGGCGCCGGTCACTTCGTCAAGATGGTGCATAACGGCATCGAATATGGGGTGATGGCCGCCTATGCCGAGGGGCTCGCAGTGCTTAAGGCCGCCAATGTCGGCAACAAAACCGGCGCGGTCGATGCGGAAACCACGCCGCTGCGCGATCCCGAGCACTATCAATATGACTTCAACCTCGCCGACATCGCCGAGGTTTGGCGGCGCGGCAGCGTCATCGCCTCGTGGCTGCTCGATCTCTCCGCCACGTCGCTGATCCAGGATCCTGCGCTGAGCAAATTTGCCGGGCGCGTATCCGACTCGGGCGAGGGCCGCTGGACGATCAAGGCGGCCATCGACGAGGGCGTGCCGGTACACGTGCTCGCCTCAGCGCTCTTCGAGCGGTTCAGCTCGCGCGGAGAGGCGGACTTCGCCGACAAGCTCCTTTCCGCCATGCGTTACGAGTTCGGCGGCCACATCGAAAAGCCACCCGCAAAGCGCGCTGGGTGACAGCGGAGCGAGACGCCGATGCAGCAGCAGGCGAAGCGCAAAGGCTTGACCAGCCAAGAGCTCGATGAGCTCGCCATCAACACGATCCGCACGCTCTCGATCGACGCAGTCCAGCAGGCGAAATCGGGCCATCCCGGCACACCGATGGCGCTCGCGCCGCTGGTCTACGTGATCTGGAACGAGGTCATGCGCTTCGATCCGCAGGACCCGATCTGGCCCAATCGCGACCGCTTCGTTCTGTCAAACGGCCACGCTTCGATGCTGCTATGGTCGGTGCTCTATCTGACCGGCACGCGTGCCGTGAACGCGCAGTACGAGCGTCTTGGCGAGCCCGCGGTCACGCTCGACGACATTCGCCATTTCCGCCAGCTTGGCAGCAAAGCTCCTGGGCACCCGGAATATCACTGGGTCTCGGGCGTCGAGGCGACGACAGGTCCGCTCGGTCAGGGCATCGCCAACAGCGTCGGCATGGCCATCGCGCGCAAATGGCTGGCGAGCCGTTACAACAAGCCAGGCTTCGACCTGTTCGACTACAACATTTATGCCATTTGTGGCGACGGCTGCCTGATGGAAGGCGTCGGCTCGGAGGCCGCCTCGCTCGCCGGCCATCTTGCGCTCGACGATCTGTGCTGGATCTACGACAACAATCACATCACCATCGACGGCAAGACCAAGATCACATTTACCGAGGACGTCGCCGCGCGCTTTCTCGCCTACCATTGGAATGTGCTGCGGGTTAGCGATGCCAACGACCTCGAGAGCATCGCGGACGCACTGGCGGTCTTCCGCGACACGAAAGACCGGCCGACCCTGATCATTCTCGACAGCCATATCGGCTATGGCTCACCCCACAAGGTCGATACTCCCGCGGCCCATGGCGAGCCCTTGGGCGAAGAGGAAGTGAAGCTCGTCAAGCGCGCGTATCACTGGCCGGAAAATGCCAAGTTCCTGGTGCCTGACGGAGTCATGGAGCGTTTTGCCGAAGGCATCGGCCAGCGCGGCGGCAGGGCGCGGCGCGACTGGGAGGCGATGTTCGTCAAATACCGCGACCGCTTCGCCGAACTCGCCGCCGAGATTGACCAGATGCAGCGGCGGGAGCTGCCCGCTAGATGGGACCGCAATCTGCCGAGCTTTCCGCCGGATCCGAAGGGCATGGCCGGACGCGACGCCTCGAGCCAGGTGCTCAATGTGCTCGCTGAGAACATTCCCTGGTTTTTAGGCGGTTCGGCCGATCTCGCATCGTCAAACCGGACGTTGCTCAAATTCACCGGCGCCGGCGAATTTGAACCCGGCACTCCCGAAGGCCGCAATATTCATTTCGGCGTTCGCGAGCATGCGATGGCGGCGATCGTCAATGGTCTGTCGCTCTCGAAGCTGCGGGCATTCGGATCGACATTCGTGATCTTCAGCGACTATGCCCGGCCAGCCATCAGGCTTTCTGCAATGATGGAGCTTCCCACCATCTTTGTTTTCACCCATGACGCCATGGGCGACGGTGAAGATGGGCCGACGCATCAGCCGGTCGAGCAGTTGGTCTCGCTCCGCGCCATTCCCGGCCTGGTCGTGCTCCGGCCCGCGGATGCCAACGAAGTCGTCGAAGCGTATCGCTGCATCATGCAGCTCCGTCACCAGCCGGCGGTGCTCGCACTGTCGCGCCAGGCATTGCCGACATTCGATCGCGGCAAATACGTATCCGCCGCCGGCGTGTCGCACGGCGCCTATGTCATGGCCGACCCTCCCGACGGCACTCCCGAGATCATCTTCATCGCTTCGGGGAGCGAGGTTGCTTTGGTCATTCAGGCCCATGAAACGCTGGCGGCTCAGGGCATACGATCCCGCGTTGTGTCGATGCCGTCCTGGGACATTTTCGAGCAGCAGCCGCAGTCCTATCGCGACGATGTGCTGCTGCCGATGGTGAAAGCGCGCATCGCCGTCGAGCAGGGATCGGTCCTCGGCTGGGACCGCTATGTCGGTCCGGCCGGCCGCGTCATCGGCATGAAGACCTTTGGTGCCTCGGCGCCGCTCAAGGAATTGGATCGCAAGTTTGGCTTCGAGCCCGAACGGGTTGTCGCCGTCGCCATGGAGTTGCTCGGCCGCAGCTGACGCCGCACTCGACGAGCCGCGCCGGCAGCACAGCGGCACAACAGAAAGGAGAACGTCGATGCTAGACAGGCCAGATCGTCCCGCCGGACCGAAAGCGAGTCAGCAGGCCGCCAACAGCATGGTGGCGCCGCCCTGCGCGATGGTGATTTTCGGTGCCGCCGGCGACCTGACCAAGCGTCTGATCGTGCCCGCGCTCTATAACCTCGTCAACGACCATCAGCTCTCCGACAAGTTTCGTCTGGTCGGCGTCGATCTTGCAGCCATGCCTGTAGCGGAATGGCGCGCGCATCTCACCGAGGCAATGAAAGGATTCGTCGCACACGATGGCGAGTTTCATCTCGACGATTTCGACCAGGCTACCTGGCAATGGCTCACCGACCGGATGAGTTACCTGCCGGGCGACCTCAACAATCCGGACACTTATCGCCGGCTCGGCGAGCATCTGGCGGAATTGGACAAGACCGCCGGCACGGCGGGCAACCGCTTGTTCTATCTCGCCGTTGCCGACCGCTTCTTTGGCCCGGCGGTCGCCGCGCTTGGAGCGGCGGACCTTACTGTTGAGAGCGAAGGCCAGTGGCGCCGGGTCATCATCGAAAAGCCGTTCGGTCACGACTTCGCTTCGGCCAAGGCGCTCAACGCCGAGATCCTGAAAACACTCGAAGAGCATCAGATCTACCGGATCGATCATTTCCTCGGCAAGGAAACGGTGCAGAACATCATGGCGCTGCGTTTCGCCAACGGCCTGTTCGAGCCGCTGTGGAATCGCAAGCAGATCGACCACATCCAGATCACAGCGGCGGAAACCGTCGGCGTCGAGCACCGTGGCAAGTTCTACGAGAAGACCGGCGCGCTGCGCGACATGGTGCCTAACCATGTGTTTCAGCTTCTGGCGATGACGGCAATGGAGCCGCCGCTCTCTTTTGATGCCGACGCCGTTCGCGCCAAAAAGACCGAAGTCATCCAAGCCATCAAGCCGCTCGATCAGGTCCAGGTGCTCAAGGATGCGGTGCGCGGTCAGTATGATGCCGGCCGTGTGCTCGGCAAACCGGTCCGCGCCTATCGGCAGGAACCCGATGTGGCCCCGAATTCAACGACCGAAACATTTGTTGCGTGCAAGCTCAGCATCGACAACTGGCGCTGGGCCGGCGTGCCGTTCTACCTGCGCACCGGCAAATACATGACACGCCGATCGACCGAAATCGCGATCCGTTTTCATCAGGCGCCGTACGCGCTGTTTCGCGGCACCAACGTGGAGCGCATGCATCCCAACTGGATGATCCTTCGTATCCAGCCGGACGAGGGTATCGCGCTCGAGTTCGCGGCCAAGCATCCGGGTCCGACCGTGACGCTGAGCACGGTGAGCATGGACTTCGCTTACAAGACTTATTTCAAGATCGCCTGTAACACCGGATACGAGACGCTGATCTACGATTGCATGATCGGCGATGCGACGCTGTTTCAGCGCGCCGACACCGTCGAAGCCGGGTGGCAAGTCGTGCAGCCGATCCTGGACACGTGGGCAAACAATCCGCCGCGGGATTTCCCGAATTACGCCGCGGGCAGCAGCGGTCCTGCTGCCGCCGACGAACTATTGGCGCGCGATGGCCGCTCCTGGCGGCCGCTCGACTGAGCAAAGCCGGAGAGATCGATGGCAGAGAAGCGCAAGATTTCGCTGGTGCTGGCGGATGTCGATGGCACCCTCGTGACCGAAGACAAGATATTGACCGAGCGGGCGCGCAACGCGGTAAGCGCGCTGCAACAGGCGGGCATCCGTTTCGCCATAACCAGCGGCCGGCCGCCGCTCGGCATGGCCATGCTGTTCGATGTGCTCGACATCGAAACGCCGATCGCCGGCTTCAATGGCGGGCTGTTTGTCGAGCGCGACCTCACCATCCTGGACGAGAAGACGGTGCCGGCCGATGTCGCGCGCCAGGCCATCGATCTGATGCGGGGGCATGGCCTCGATACCTGGGTCTATAGCGGCAACGATTGGCTGATCACCAAAGCCGTCGCGCCGCACGTCGCCCGCGAAGCCTGGACTGTCAAATTCCCGCCGAAGGTTGTGGCCGACGTTCGCGAACATCTGCAGCAAGTCGCCAAGATTGTCGGCGTCAGCGACGATCTCGACAAGGTGCGGCGCTGCGAAGCCGAGGCGCAGGCCGCGTTCGGGCAGCGTGCGACTGCCACCCGGTCGCAGCCTTATTACCTCGACGTCACCAACAAGAATGCCAACAAGGGCGCCGTGGTTGAATATCTCTCGCAGCATGTCGGCGTGCCGGAGCAGGAGATCGCAACCATCGGCGACCAGCAGAACGACGTGCTGATGTTCAAGCGGTCCGGCTTCAGCATCGCCATGGGCAACGCGTCCGATGAGGTCAAGGCGCAGGCCGCGGCCGTGACGGATTCCTACAACGATGAGGGTTTTGCCAAGGCGATGGAGTCTTTCATTCTCGGTTCCACGAGGTAGCGGGCGTAATGGGCCGGGCAATCGGGCGCATCGAGATATTTGCCGATCCGCTGGCGCTGGCGCATCACGCCGCGGCGTGGATGACCAAGGCGGCGCTGGCGGCAGATGGCCCGTTCCGCGTCTCGCTCTCGGGCGGATCGACGCCGAAGACTCTTTACGGACTGCTCGCCTCGGATGAATTCAGAAGTCGTTTCCCCTGGCCGCGCGTCTCCTGGTATTGGGGCGACGAGCGCTTTGTCCCGCACGATCATCCGGACAGCAATTATCGAATGACCCGTGAAGCGATGCTCGCGAAGGCGCCGGTACCGCCGGAGAACATTCATCCCGTTCCCACCGACGGCACGCCGGAGGATGCTGCGCGGCGCTACGAGCGGACATTGCAGGAGGCCTATGGCGCGGCGACGCTCGATCCGCAGCGCCCGCTTTTCCATGTCACGCTGCTCGGCCTCGGTCCCGACGGCCATACCGCCTCGCTGCTGCCGGGAGAACCGGTGCTGAACGAGCGCAAGCGCTGGGTGGCGGCCGTCGCCCATGGCCGGCCCGAGGTCCGCATCACCATGACCTATCCGCCGATCGAAAGCGGCCGGCGCGTTGCGTTTCTGGTCGCGGGCGAGGGGAAGGCTACGATCTTCAGTGCGATCCGCGCTGGCAATAGTCAGGTGCCGGCAGCGCGGGTGCGGCCCATCGGTGAGCTTCTTTGGTTCGTCGATCAAGCCGCCGCCGGCGAACAACAAATTGCCAGTCGAGCCGGGGCGCGGGCGCGATGACGGTGTCCATACTCGAAGCCGAACGTGTCGCTATGCGCGGGCGGACGCCGGCAATCATCATCGCGCCATCGGTTCTCTCAGCCGATTTCGCGCGGTTGGGCGAAGAGGTCCGCGCCGTCGACGCGGCCGGCGCCGACTGGATTCATGTCGACGTAATGGACGGGCGTTTCGTGCCGAACATCAGTATCGGGCCGGTCGTGCTTCAGGCGATCCGCCGTTCGACGGCAAAGCCCCTCAATGTTCACCTGATGATCGTCGAGCCGGAGCGTTATCTTTCCGCCTTTGCCGGGGCCGGTGCTGATCATCTGCTGGTGCAGGCCGAGCCGGGCTCGACAATCCATCTGCATCGGGTGCTGTCGAAGATCCGCGCACTTGGCAAGAAGGCGGGAGTGGTGCTCGATCCCGCGACGCCGCCGGAGCTCGTCGAGTATGTCCTGCACCTGTGCGACGTTATTCTGGTCATGACCGTCAATCCGGGATTCAGCGGCCAGACCTTCCTCCCAGAAATCTTGCCCAAGATCACACGTCTGCGCGCGATGTGCGCTGAGCGCAGCCTGCATCCCGTGATTGAGGTCGACGGCGGCGAGAACACGACGACGGCCGCGCAGGCAGCCGCCGCCGGCGCAACGGCAATTGTCGCCGGCTCGGCGATTTTCGCGGCCAGGGATTACGCCAAAGCGATTGCGGATATCCGCGCCAGCGCTGCTGCCGCAGCGGTGACGTCATGAAAGCGGCCGGGCCCTCGCTCGACACGGATCGCGACACGCTCAAGCGCGCCGCCGCCGAGGCGGCGGTGCAATTGGTCGAGAACGATATGGTGGTCGGACTCGGCAGCGGATCGACGGCAGCTTTTGCAGTCGAGGCGCTGGCGCGGCGGCGGCGGCAGGGTCTGCGCTTCGTCGGCATTCCCACCTCCGAGCGCACGGCGGTCCAGGCGGCAGCGGCGAACATTCCGCTCACGTCCTTCAGCGAACATCGCCAGATCGATCTCACGATCGATGGGGCGGATGAAGTGGAGCGCGGCACGCTCAATCTGATCAAAGGATTGGGTGGCGCGCTGCTGCGTGAGAAAATCGTGGCGGCGGCAAGCCACCGGCTTGCCATCGTCGTCGACGGCAGCAAGCTTGTGGACCGGCTCGGTTCGCACACACCGGTTCCTGTGGAAGTCGTGGCTTTCGGACTGGAGGCGACCCGGGAGTCGCTCGAAGTGCTCGGCGCCAACGCTCAAATGCGTGTGTCGTCGGGCGCCCCCTTTGTCACCGACAGCGGCAACCGCATTCTCGACTGCGACTTCGGGCGCGTCGCCGATCCAGCGCGATTGGACGAGCGCATCAGGCATATCGTCGGCGTGGTGGAGAGTGGGCTTTTTATCAGCCGCGCCGACCCGGTCTTTGTGGCGGATGCAGCCGGCGTCCACCGCCTCTACAGCGCCCGCGCCCATCGCGGCAGTCCTCCGATCCTGGTGATCATGGGTGTGTCTGGGGCCGGCAAATCGACCATCGCCGAAGAGCTTGCCGCGCGGCTCGGCTGGCCGTTCGAGGAAGGCGACGCGCTTCATCCGGAATCAAATATCGCCAAGATGCACGCCGGAATTCCGCTGACCGACGCGGACCGCGGGCCCTGGCTCGAGCGGGTGGCGGCGTGGATCGATGGACAACGCGCCAAGAAGCAGCCCGGCATCATCACATGCTCCGCGCTCACGCGAGCCTATCGCCAAATCATCATCGGCGACCGGCCGGAGGTGCGGCTCGTTTATCTTCGCGGCGGCCGCGGTCTCATCGCCGAGCACTTGCAAGGACGCCACGGCCATTTCATGCCGGCGAGCCTGCTGCGAAGCCAGATCGACACGCTTGAGGAACCAGATCCCAGCGAGGATCCGCTAACGGTCGATGCCAGCACGCAGCCTACCCAGGTCGCCGACGAGATCATTCGGCTTCTCGGTACTTCGGCCACCGTTTCGCGAGGCGCGGCGGCGTAGTGCATCGAAACGAGCGAGAATGCATCGGCACGTACCGTACAGACCGGAACAAATAGCGCAAGCGCCGCTTGCGTTGCGATGCTGCCACTGCCGCAACAACCGGAGCGTTTCGATGTACTCGTCCTTGGCGGTGGGACCGGCGGCAAGCGTACAGATGGCGATGCTCGCCGGTGTTCCTTACGGGAGCCCCGCGAACGCCGTTCTCGCGCGGCCGACGATGGCGGAAGGACTTGGCATGCTGTTTGCGAACGCGCCGCGCCGGTCCGTTCATCACGCGGAGGCATAGGCGGTCGCCGTGTCGGTAGGGTCCCGCCGGGGACGAAATCGCCGCCTCACGTATCTTTTGGCGGGTGCGTCTGATACCAATGACGCGCAATATCCTCGCCGGTGCAAAACCAAACACGATCGTGCTTGCGCGCATGGTCGAGAAACTTGATCAGGCCAAGCGCCTTCGCCGGCCGGCCGATCAGGCGATCGTGCAGGGATACAGTCATGATTTTCGGAATTTCTGCGCCTTCTTCGTAGAGCAGGTCGAAGCAATCGTTCAGGTAGGTCGCGAAATCGTTCGCCGTGCTGAACCCGTTGTTCTGGTCAAAGCGATTGTCGTTGGTTTCAAATGAGAAGGGTATGACGAGATGGTTTCGCCCGTCATGCTTGACCCAGAACGGCAGCTCGTCGCCGAGATAGTCGCGATCATACAAAAAACCGCCGTGCTCGATGACAAGCCGGCGCGTGTTGATGCTCGGCCGGCCATTGAACCATCCCACCGGCGCTGAACCGGTGAGACCCTTGATTCCCTCAACGGCCAAGTGGATGTGCTCGCGTTCCTCGGGTTCGCCCATCTGGTGGTAATCAAGCCAGCGCCATCCATGACTCACGATTTCATGACCGTCTGCGACAAAGGCATGCACCAGTTCCGGATATTGCTGAAGCCCGCGGACCACGCCCAAGATGCTGACCTTGATGTCGAACTGGCGGAAAATACGCAGGAGGCGCCAACACCCGACGCGCGGGCCGTATTCGAACGCGGATTCGACCATCGGGCTGCGCGCATGCTCGTACGGCGGAAAGCCGATGTCGGTCAGGATATGTTCGGATGAGGTGTCGCCCTCGAGCAGGCAGTGTTCACCACCGGCTTCGACGTTGAGGTTGAGATTGACTGCAATCCTGGCGCCGCCAGGCCACTGCGCGTGCGGCGGATGCGGTCCATAGCCGCGAAAGTCGCGCACCGGATCCGAAGCGGCGCGATCAGTTCGGCGCTCGCGCGTCATGCACGATTTGCCAGAACATATTCCGCGGCAGCGTCATCGTAACGAAGCGATACGCCGTAGATTTCCTGCGCTTTGTCGGCGGTGAGCCCGCCCCGGTTGACGCTCGCCACGACCCGGTGCGGCTCTCTTTCCGCCGGGTCGCCATACCCGCCGCCGCCGCACGCAAAGCACACCATTTTCTCGCCCGGCTTGCACACCTCTTGGTGAAATGCGGGCAGATCAACCAATCGGCCGTCCGCTGTCAGTTTGCGGGTCCAGCTCCCTGCTGCCGCAAATCCGCCGTTGACGCCTTTCGGCGGGAAGGTGGTGCCGTCCGCGGCATAGATGATGGTCATGGCGTGGTCGACCGGGTAGAAGACGCATTCTACCCCCGGCGCTCCTTCGAATTTTCCGAAGCCTTGCGTGTCCGGCCGCACGCCGCGCGATTCAATGATGATCGGATACATCGATTCATCGACCTCGATGGAGTCGAGATTGATGAGGCCGCCGTTCGCCGGGCCGCAATAGGTGAGCCAGCCGTCATGGCCATCGAGCGCCGCTCCGCCAGCATAGGCGATGAAGACCTGATTGACATAAGGGTGTCCGCCCTTGAACGGATCGGCGCCCGAGATCACGCCGATCCCCGCAGGAAGATGCGGCCCGCCTTCGGCCAAACCGTAGGGACGGCCCATCCTGGAAAACACCGCATTGACTGCGGTGATCAACCGATCGTTGACATTGGTGGTGGCGACCGACGTGCCGGCGGGGTAGCGGGGCTTCCCCACTGCCGAACCCTCGCGCAACAGGACTTTCACCACGCTGGCGCTGCCGTGATTGTGGGGGAGAGTAGGATCGAGATTGTTGAACACACCAATCCGGCAGGATCCGGTGCAGGTGTTCTCCGACAAATTGAGACCGCCGTTGACGCAATCGACGTTGTGGCGGACATCGACCGTGATCGAACCGGCTTCCGCATCCACTTCGAGCTTTACACGGATCGGAATGCCTTCGTCCGCCACGCCGGGCACCGGGTCGTGATGGATTTCATATTCAAACGTTCCCGACGGCAGCTTCTTGATCTCGGCGACGGTGCGCCGGCGCCCGTAATCGAACCAATCCTCGACGAAATCCATGATCGTTTCGGGGCCGTAACGGTCCAATAGTTCGAGGACCCGTCTCTCGCCGGTCTTGCAGGCGCCGATCTGGGCACGCAAGTCGCCGAGCCAGATCTCGGGAACGCGAATGCGCTTGAGGCCGATGCGCAGGATGTCCGCTTTTTCCTGATAGTTCTCCGCGATCCGCACGCACGGGAAGTGCAAACCTTCCTCATAGATGGTCCGCGCATAAGGCAAATAGGTGGAGGGAACCGGCGCGCCGGTGTCGGCGTGATGGGACAGAGCCACCACCCAGAACAGCGGCGTGCCGCGAAAGAATACCGGCATCGACAGGATCATGTCGGCGTGATGTGTTCCGCCGGTATAGGGGCAATTGTTGAGAAATATGTCGCCCTGCTTGATGTCGTCGAACAGCTCCGTGATCGGGCGCGTCGCCTTGTCCATGGACATGACATGAATCGGCAGCGCTTCCTCGGTGCTGACCAGACGGTGGTCGTAAGTGAGGATGGCGCAGCTCAGGTCCTTCGCGTTCTTGATGACGGCAGACCGGCTCGCCTTCATCACCACCAGGGTCATTTCGCGGACGATGGCCTCGAACCGGCTTTTGAGCACCGACATAAGAAAGGGGTCGACCCGGCGCGCCGCCTCGTCGTCGCTTGATCTCGATTGTTGCAGCATCAGGTTGGTCTCCGCATCGCTTCGCTGCCCGATTAATGCACTTCGACCAGCAGATTGCCGTACTGATCCATGGTGCCGACGTGATCGCGCGTCAGAAGAGCGGTGAAAGTATTTGCGTCGATCAGGCAGGGGCCCGCAATCGTGGCGCCGCAAGAAAGCGCGTGCGCATCATAGACCGGGACCGGGCGCATGCCGCCATTGTCTCGCATGTAGATGGGCCGGCTGCGCTTCGGTTGCGCCGGCTCGCCGCCGGCAGCGAGCACGTGACTGCGCCACAAATCGCTTCCGGCCCGGCTGCCGATGGCGCGGACTTTCCACGTGGTGAATTCGACCACGTCGTGGTCGCTGCGGATGCTGTAGATGCGGTCGTGCATCTGGTGGAATGCCTCGACGAGCTTATCGAGATCACTGTCGGCGAGGCCAGTATGCGGCGGATCGAACCGAACTTCGATTTCCCAGGACTGGTATTCATAGCGGCCAAAGAACGCGTACTCGAACCGCCGCAGGCTTTCCGGCACGCCCGCCGACTTCATAAAGTCGTTGCCGTTTGCGCGCAGTCGGCGCAGCAATTCGTTGACGCGCTTGACGTCGAATTGCCGGCTGCTGGTATGGAGCGTGCCGTTCTCCTCCCAGCGCAGATCCGAGATCAGGCCGCCGAACGCGGACAAACCGGCTACAAAGCGCGGGATGAGGTAGCGCTTGAGGCCGAGAATGTCGGCCATCTCCGCGATGTGGCAGGAGGTGCCGCCGCCGCCGCAAACAAACAGACTGTCGCGCGGATTAATTCCCTCGCGCACCGTGATCTCTTCGATGGCTGCCACCATGTTGTGATTGCTGGTGGTCGTGATCGCGTGCGCGGCTTCTTCGCGGCGCACGCCGAGATGCTGCGCGATCCGATCGATCGCCTGCTCGGCGAGGCTCCGATTGAGCTTGATGCGGCCGCCAAGAAAGAAATCGGGATCGAGAATCCCGAGCACCACATTGGCGTCGGTCACCGTCGCATTGGTGCCGCCCAGTCCGTAGCAAGCGGGGCCGGGGCGGGCGCCTGCGCTTTGCGGGCCGACATGCAGCAGTCCGCCCGAATCGACGTGTGCGATGGACCCGCCGCCGGCGCCGATCGAGCGCACGTCGACTTTAGGAATGCCGAGAGAATCGTTGTTGATCTTGGAGTCCGGGGCGATAATCACCTGATGATCGCGGAGCGCCGAAACGTCGAACGACGTTCCTCCCATGTCGCCGACGATCACATCGCGTTCGGTGGTCAACGCCAGCGCCGCGATCGGCGCTAACGTCGGTCCCGACATCACGCTGTAGATCGGTCGCCGCATCATCTCTTCGGGCGGCATCATTCCGCCCAGGCAATTGGCGAGCAGCAGTTCGCCCGCGAACCCTGCGGCCGCCAGCGCGTCCTGCAGGCTCCGCACGTAGGTGCGAATGATCGGGCTGATCGAGGCGTCAATCGCCGCCGCGATGATGCGCCGATACTCGCGCGGGATCGGATTGATCTCGTGGCTCAGCGTTACCGGTACGTCCGGCAGTGCGGCCCTGAGGATATCGCGAATGCGCAGCTCGTGGTCCGGATTGACCACCGACCATAATAGGCCGACCGCGACGGATTCGATGCGCTGCTGGCGAAAATGCTCGGCGGCGGATTGCACGTCGTCGATCGACAGCGGCACGATCTCCTGACCGCGAACGTCGATGCGGCCACGAACCGTGCGCGTCAATTTCCGCGGAATATAAGGCCCGGGATAGTCGAGGCGCCATTCGAATGCGCCTTTGCGCGGGCCTTCGCGCAAGGTCAGGATGTCGGCGTGCCCTTGATTGACGATCAGCCCGGCGCGCGCGGTCTTGCCCTCCACCAACGCGTTCGTCGAGACCGTGGAGCCGTGAACGATGATGTCGATCTGGGAAATGAAGTCGCGCTGGGCAAGGCCGAGTCCTTCGGCGGCGACGCCGAGCACGTTGATGAAGCCCTTCTCGAATTCGCCCGGCGTCGTCGGCGATTTGAAGATCGCGATCGTGCCCTGGTCGTCCGAGACAAGACAATCGGTGAATGTTCCTCCGATGTCGATGCAAACGTGATACGGCATGCCCCAGTCCGCTGCGATGATGGACGCCAGACTCCCATATCAAAAACCTGCACGCGATTCGAGGTCAGCGGCGGTTCGGTGAGCGCAACGGCCGGCCGTTAAGGCAAGGGAACGTTCTGCACCCCATCCTTGCGGTTGCGCGCTGCGCTCTCACGCGCCGTGAGAAATCCAGCCAGCGCCGCCAACAGGCCGGCGCCGATCGAAGGTTGCTGAACAATAATTGTGCAACTCCGTGGAATGGCCAGCCGCGCGGATTGCAAGCAAATTATTTGTACGGACCTTTTTGCATGGCGTCATTGCGGCCCCGATCCGCCCCGCCGGCTTTGGCATAGTGTTTGCTTGAAGTTTACACGGTTTGGTCTTCATGGCAGAGTTTCCGCATTGCTGAGCCTTCGCCGGCTCGCGAAGAACTCTAAAAGCGCGAACAATGCGTTCTGCTCAGCTGGAGTCTCGCACGGCCGCTGCATTCCCAATCATTCAAGAAATCGGGCCTGCAAATCGAGCCCGAAGGCGTGCGGCGACCTCACGTAAGTTCAACATTGGAGATGGGGTAATGCCAAAAGTTGCACTTAGTATCGCGCTCTGCGCCGGCTTGGTCTTTGGGTTTGCTCAGCGGGCGCACGCGGAATCGAAGGAAATCGTCCTGGGCTTCGCGGTGGCGCTCACCGGCTGGATGAATGCCTATGATGGCGACTCCACCAAAATGGCCAAGCTTTGGATCGATCAGACCAATGCCAAGGGAGGTCTGCTCGGCCGCCAACTGAAGTGGGTCGAAGCCGACACCAAGACCGACCGCACCGAGGGCGCCAAAGCCGGTCAATCCGTGATCGACCAGGGCGCCGAGCTGGTTTTCGTCTCTTGTGACTACGATTTCGGCGCGCCTGCCGCTTTGCAAGGCCAAAAGGCCGGGCTCATCACTGTGTTCCTCTGCGCCTCGGACCCAAAGGCCGGCGTGGCCGGCGTCGGTCCGCTCTCCTTCTCGGCCAACAACGCTGCGCAAACCGAGGGCGCAACCTTGGCGGAGTGGGCAGTCAAGAAGCGGAGCCTCAAAAAGGGCTACGTACTGCTCGACGAAAGCATCGAATACGACAAATCGGTCTGCGCCGGTTACGATTGGGAATATCCGATTGCCGGCGGCACGATTGTCGGGCGCGACGTCTATAAAAACGACGATCCGGCGATCACCTCGCAGGTCACCCGGCTCGCGGCCGCAGTGAAGGATCAGGGCGTCGATAACGTCATCCTCTGCACCTTCACGCCGGGTGGCGCCAGCGCCACGCGCCAGATCCGTGCCGCGGGCATCGACATACCGATCCTCGCCGCCACCGGCATGGATGGGCTCTACTGGGTCGATTCCGTCCCGGGCCTGAAGGACTTCTATGTTCCGGACCAGGCGGTGGTCAGTGGCGACAAAAGCGCCGAAATCAACGAGCTGACCAAGGAATACACCGCCAAATTCGGCAAGCCGCCGGCGTCGCAATATGCCTATCCGATCTACGCCTGGCTGCAGGAATGGGCCAAAGCGGTGACCAAGGCCGGGACGACCGAAGGAAAAGCTGTCGTCGCAGTGATGGAGACGTACAAGGACGAGCCGTCCATCCTTGGCCCGCGCACCTACACCCACAAGTGGCATATCCAGACCAACATCCCGATGACGATCGTCGAGGACAATGACGGCAAGCAGAAGGTCATCGACGAGGTGCGCATCCCCAACGAGATTCCGGACAACGTGTTGCTGCGCATCAAGAAGTGAAATGCCTGCGGCGGCGCGCCCGCCGCGTGACGGTCTGGTGCGCCGCTGCAGCATGAGGTCTTTCAGCGTGCTTTCAAATCGATGTCGGTTGACCGAGCGGATCGGGAATGACGAATGATAGGGTCGGCGACGCCAGAAGCTGCCCAATTGGCGGTGGAGGAGCTGAGCGTTCACTTTGAGGGTTTGGCGGCGCTCGCCGAAGTCACTCTGGCGGTCAACCGCCACGAGGTGTTTGGCCTGATCGGTCCCAATGGGGCCGGTAAAACCACATTGGTCAATTGCCTGACCGGCTTTCAGCGTCCGACGCGCGGCCGCGTGCTGCTCAGTGGCAAGGACACAGCCGGCTGGCGGCCCGACTATTTCCGGCGCGCGGGGGTGGCGCGGACGTTTCAGGCCGGCCGCCTGTTCAAGGACATGACCGTCCTTGAGAATGTCGAGGTCACGGCCACCGGTCTCGGGCTTTCCCGTCGCGCGGCCGCGGACGTCGCCATCAAAGTGCTGAACTGGATCGAGCTCGGCGACAAGGCGCATCTGCTCGCCTCGGCGCTAGCCTACACCGATCAGCGGCGGGTCAGCATCGCGCGCGCACTCGTCATCACTCCGGCTTTTCTTCTGCTCGATGAGCCCGCCGCCGGCATGTCCGACGCCGAGTGCGAACACCTGATGGCCCTGATCCAATCCATTCCGCAAACGTTCGGCTGCGGCGTTCTCTTGATCGAGCACAACATGCGTGTTGTGATGACCATCAGCAATCGCATTCACGTGCTCGACGGCGGCCGCACAATCGCAGAAGACACGCCCGACAAAATCCAGCGGCACGAGGGCGTGCTCGCGGCGTATCTCGGCATGGAAGGATGATGAACGCGATCACGCAGCCGTTTCTCGAAGTTGCCGGGCTGCATGTTCGCTACGGCGAACTGGTCGCGCTGCGCGACGTCTCGCTGACCGTCGCCGAAGGCGAGGTCGTCTGCATCATCGGGCCTAACGGCGCCGGCAAATCCACCTTGCTTGCAGCCATTGCCGGCGGCATCGCGCCCGGCAAAGGCACGATCCGCTTTCAGGGGCGCAATTTGGCCGACCTGCCGGCGGAGCGGATCGCGCGGCTTGGTCTGTCGCTGGTGCCGGAGGGGCGGCACATCTTCGGCACGCTGACCGTCGAAGAAAATCTATTGATCGGTGCCAGCAGGCGCGCAGACCGGCGCGCGATAGCCGACGACCTGGATCGCGTATTCGATTATTTCGGCCCGCTGCGGCAACGGCGCACCTATCCGGCCGGGCGTCTGTCCGGCGGCGAGCAGCAAATGCTGGCCATCGGGCGCGCGCTGATGACGCGCGCGCCGATGATCCTGGTGGACGAGCCTTCGCTCGGGCTCGCGCCCAAGATCATCGACCAAATCTACAAGATCCTGCTCGATCTGCGCCTTCGGGAGAAGCTCACGCTCCTCATCAATGAGCAGAGCTCGCACCGCATTCTCAAGCACGCCGACCGCATTTACGTGCTGCGCGCCGGGCAAATCAGGTTGCAGGGCACGGCGGAGCAGCTCGCGGACGGACACGCCATCAAGGAAGCCTATTTCGGTTTCCACGAGCAGCAGGCGGCGGCCGGTTAGGAGATCGCGATGCAAGGATTCCTGCAGAACGTCATCGACGCGCTCAGCCTCGGCAGCATCTACGCGCTGGTTGCGCTCGGGATCGGACTGCTTTTCGGCATTCTGCGCCTGATCAATTTCGCGCAAGGGGACTACATTACTATTGGCTGTTACGCGCTGATCGTTCCGTCGACCGACGTGACCGCGCGCATGCTGATCGGCGCCTGGAGCTGGCCCCTTCTTATTCCGGCGATCTGCCTGATCGTGATCGTGGCTGCGCTATTGACCGACGCGCTCATCTTCCGTCCGCTGCGCCGCGCCTCTTCGCCGACGCTGATGATCGCTTCCTTCGCGGTCAGCTATATCATTCAGAACGGTATCCTGATGATCTACGGATCACGGCCGAAGGCCGTCAATCTGTGGTCGGAGCTGAACACCCAGATCCAGATCGGCGGCCTGCGCCTGCCGCTTTTGCAGATCGTCACCATCGTGGTCACGCTGGCGCTGATGACGGCGCTGACGTTGTTCCTCAAGCAGACGCGCCTTGGCATGCAGATGCGCGCATCGGCGGAGGATTTTCGCATGGCGCAGTATCTCGGCGTGCGGGGCAATGTGGTGATCGGACTTGCGTTCGCCATCAGCGGGATGCTCGCGGCCGTCGTCTCCTTCCTCTACCTGACGCAGTCCGGCTCGCTCAGCCACGTGATGGGCGTGCCGCTGGCTTTGTACGCTTTTGTCGCGGTCGTGATCGGCGGCATGGGAAGCCTGGTGGGATCGGTAGCGGGCGGGTTTTTGGTCGGCATCATCGTGACGTTCCTGCAAGCCTATCTGCCGCAGGATTTGCGCGGCTTTCGCGATGCGTTCGCGTTTGGCGTCGTCATCCTGATGCTGTTGCTGCGCCCGGCGGGCCTCATCCAGAACAAGAACGCCATCGAACGGGTATGATGAAAGATCGGCTGCGCTGATGAACAAAGCCATTGCGGTCCTCACCCAACATCGGTCCCCGATATTACTTGCCGCCGGCGTCGCCGTCGTGGTGATCGTCGGCGTGCTCAGTGGCGTCAAGCCGCTGCAGCTCAGCCTTACCGAAATGCTGATCCGCATGACGATCGTGGTGGGGCTCTACGTGTTCGTCGGCAATTCCGGCATCCTCTCCTTCGGGCATATCGGGTTTGTTTGCATCGGCGCCTATGCGGCAGGCTGGGCAACCGCCGATCCGAGCTGGAAGCAACTGATGCTGAGCGGCCTGCCGAGCTTCTTGCAGGATGAGGAATACCCGTTTCTGGTCGCGCAAGCGGGCGCCATGGCGCTTCCCGCCGTCGTCGCCCTGGCGCTGGGAGCCGCCATCATGCGCCTGCGCGGAATAGGCGCATCGATCGCGACCTTCGCCTTCCTGATGATCATCCAGAGCTGGTACTCGAACTGGGACTCGGTCACCGCCGGCGCAAGTTCGCTCGCCCGTCTGCCGACCGTCGTCGACCCCTGGATCGGGCTTGTCTTTGCCGTCGGCGCAATTGCCGTCGCCTATCTCTTTCAGATCTCGCGCTGGGGCCTGATGCTCAGGGCGTCGCGCGACGACGAGGTGGCCGCCAAAGCTTCCGCTGTACGCGTCGTGCGTGAGCGGCTCATTGCCTTCGTGCTGAGTGCGGCCATCGTCGGCGCGGGCGGTGGCCTTTATGCGGAATTCCTCGGCAGCATGACGGTCGATCAGTTCTTCCTGGAAATGACCTTCGTTACGCTGGCGATGCTGGTGGTCGGCGGAATTGGCAGCCTCAGCGGAGCGGTCGTCGGTGTCGTTGTAGTGACGTTCGTCATCGAGTTCCTGCGCACCTTCGAGCACGGCTTTTCGATCGACGGCGTGAAGCTGGTGCTTCCCTCCGGCAGCCAGGAAATCGGGCTCGGCGTCGTCATGGCGTTGATTTTGATCTTGCGCCCCACGGGCCTCACCCGTGGCCGGGAAATCGGCGCGCCGCACGGGGCTCGCGCGCCGCAGCCGGCGTCTCGCGGCTTCGCCATCCCTGGTGTCGAGATTCCGAACGCGATTCATTTCGACCGGCCGAGCTAAGCGCCGGAAAGCACGTGACCGTAACCAGATAGATCCCTGGCCTGTTTGAAGGCGGTACATCAAGTGAGTGGCGATGGGTTCAGCGGCAGCACATGAACGCGCAGCGCCAACGGCCGAACGCAAAATCCTGTTGGTCGGCGCCTCGCGCGGTCTTGGATTGGGCTTGGCCAAATCGTTCGCCGCGCATGGCTGGACTGTTGTCGCTACCGAGCGGAAGGCGCCCGGCGCGGGGGGCCTTGCCGCCGCGATGGCGGCCGCCAAGGGCCGGATCCGCACCGAATTCGTCGACATCAACGACCCGCGGGCCGTGCAAAGATTGCACGCACAGCTTGCCGGCGAACTCTTCGACGTCATCTTCATTGTCGCCGGCATCAGCGACAAGGATCCGACGCGCCCTCTCCATGAGGTCCCGCCGGAGGAGGCAATTCAGGTCTTTGTGTCGAACGCCTATAGTCCGATAGTTTTCGCCGAGACCTTTTTCGATCTCCTTAAGTTGCATGGCACGCTGGCGATCATGACGTCGCGCATGGGAAGCCTGACGCTCGTCTCCACCGCGACCGATGGAAGCTGGGAAGTGTATCGCGCAAGCAAAGCGGCGCTGAATATGCTGACACGCTGCTTTCACCAGCGGCACCAGGATGGCCGCACCATCCTGCTCATGCATCCCGGCTGGGTCAAAACGGACATGGGGGGCAAAGACGCACCAGTCGATCTGGAAACCAGCGTCGAAGGTCTCTACGCGACACTCACAAAATGGCACGGCTCCGGCAAGCAAGCATTCCTCGACTATCAAGGCAACGAGCTTCCTTGGTAGCGGTTGCAAGTTCTGTAGATTGACAAAGCGAATGATGCCCCACATTGTTTCTCAACGGCTGGCGCGCACGACAAATCATCGGCGGCGAAACTTCGTAGCGGGAGGTGCTGAATGAAATTCGCTCCCAATCACCTTTACATTGAGGAATACGTAAAGTGCACCAATTGCGGTGTGCTCATTTATGACGAACGCGGCAAAGACAAGTCGCAAACCATCGTCAAGGACGGCAAGACCTATTGCTCGCAGTGGTGTGTCGATTGGGAGCAGGCGCGTGCGACGGGAAGTGCGCCGCCGATAGCGGCTCTGTCAGCCGGTTCTGTGCGAAGCTGAAACCCGACGATCAGGGCCAGAAAACATGCAATATCGCCTCGGCATCGATATCGGCGGAACCTTCACCGACTTTGTCGCCTTCGACGAAGCTAATCGCGAACTAAAAGCGTGGAAGAATCTGTCCACGCCGCAAGATCCGATCGAAGGGGTGATGACCGGCCTCAAGACGTTCGGCGCCATCGACGAGATCGGCTCGATCCGCCTCGGCACCACGGTCGCCACCAACGCGCTGCTCGAAGGCAAGGGTGCGGTGGTCGGCTATCTGACGACGCGGGGCTTTCGCGATGTTCCGTTCATCGGTCGCGGCAACCGCCGCAACCATTACGATCTCGGCTGGGTCAAGCCGAAGCCGTTTATCAAGCGCCGCAACGCATTCGAGATCAATGAACGGATCGGCCCGTCCGGCGCGGTCATGGAGAAACTCGACGAGGCGCAGGTTCGCGCCTTGGCTGACGCGCTTGTTGCCGATGGCGAGATCGAATCGATCGCCGTCGTTCTCATGCACTCGTATCTGGCGCCCGAGCACGAGTTTCTGATCAAAAAGATATTCGCCGAGCGAGCGCCGAACATTCCGGTCTCGATCTCCTACGAAGTGCTGCCCAAGTGGAAGGAGCATTTCCGTGCCTCGACCACGATCTGCGACGCCTTCATCAAGCCGGTGGTCAATCGGCAGCTGCGCTCGATCAGCAAGCGTGTGCAGGACGACAATGTCGGCGCCAAGATCGTGGTGATGCGCTCGAATGGCGGCGAGATGACGCTCGAGGCGGCGGCCGACGCGCCGATTCAGATCGCGGTTTCCGGGCCGGCGGGCGGCGTCATCGCCGCCAAGCAAATGGCCCAGCTGTTGGGCATTGCCAATCTGGTGACGCTCGACATGGGCGGCACCTCCACCGACGTCTCGACCATCGTCGATGGCCGCGAGAAGTTCACCACCGACTTCGAAATCGAGTGGGGCCGGCCGATCCAGATTCCGATGCTCGATATCCGTTCGATCGGCGCCGGCGGCGGGTCGATCGCCCGCATCGATGCCGGCGGCATGCTGGTGGTAGGACCGGAGAGCGCCGGCGCAAATCCGGGGCCGGCATGCTATCGCCTCGGCGGCAAGCTGCCGACCGTCACCGATGCGAACGTGGTCACCGGGCGCATCAGCCCGACCAATTTCCTCGGCGGCAAGATGAATCTCGACGCCGATGCGGCGCGCGCCGCGATCCAGCCGATTGCCGACCATCTTCACGTCTCGGTGGAGAAGGCGGCGCTCTCAATAGTTCAGATCGCCAACAACAATATGGTCGGCGCGCTTCACAGCGTCCTGACCGAACAGGGTCTCGATCCGCGCGATTTCGTCTTGGTAGCGTTCGGCGGCGCCGGCCCGCCGCACATCAGCGACCTGATGACCGACGCGTCCATTCCGCGCGGCCTCGTTCCCAACTTTCCCGGCCAGTTTTCCGCGCTGGGATTCATCATGGCGGATGCGCGCGTCGATCGCCACCGCACCGTGCAGTTGAACTCTCGTTTCTTCGATCGCGCGCGCGCGGCCGCGACCATGTCGGCGCTGGTCAACGAATGTGCCGCCGATCTGGCGGCGCAGGGCCATACCGACATCGTCATCGCCCGCAGCGTCGAGATGCGTTATCTCGGGCAAAATCACGAGCTGGAAATTCCGACCAGCGTGGAGGCCTTCACCGAAGAAGAGGTGAAGCGCCTGCTCGATGCGTTCCACGAGTTGCACGAGGCGCGCTTCGGCTTCCGGCTGGCCGATCACATTGAGATCGTGAATTTTTTGGTGACCGGCATCGCCAAAACCGGCCAGCTCGGCTTTCCCGGGATTGCGAGTGCCAAAGGCCCGGCCGAGCCGGTAACGCGCCGCCCCGTCTGGTTCGCCGAGGGCTGGATCGACACGCCGGTCTATGCGCGCGCCGATCTCCTTCACGGTCATAGCGTTTCAGGTCCGGCGCTCGTCGAGGAAAGCGCTTCGGTCACGGTGCTGGACCCCGGCAAGACCATGACGGTCGATCGCCACGGCAATCTGTTGCTGTCGAGCTAAAACCCGCACGCAGGAGCACGCCACATGGACATGGTCTCGCTGAACATCGCCGGCGGCATCCTTGCCTCGATCTGTCGCGATATGGGCGTGACGCTGATGCGGACGTCCTACTCGACGATCTTCTCGGAGTCGCTCGACTTTACCTGCGCGCTGGCACTGCCGAACGGCGAGATGATCGCCACCGGCGACTTCTGTCCGGCGATGATCGGCGGCATGCCGCTGTTGATACGCTCGTGCGTCAACGAAATAGCGGTCGAGGACCTGGAGGAGGGCGACGTCATCCTCCACAACGATCCTTACCGCGGTGGCCTGCACACGCCCGAGCACACGTTCTTCAAGCCGGTTTTTATCGACGGCGACCTGATCGGTTTCTCCGTCGCCATCGGGCACGTCTGCGAGGTCGGAGGGATGTCGCCGGCCGGATTTGCCGGCGAGGCGACCGAAGTCTTTCACGAAGGTCTGCGCGTGCCGCCGGTGAAGATCAAAAAAGCCGGCAAGGATGTCGACGATATCTGGCGCATCCTGCTCGCGAATGTGCGCACCCCGCGCTACAACATGGGCGACTTCCGCGCCCTGATCGCGGCGACCGATCTCGGCGAGCGGCGCATGGCGCAGCTGGTGCGTAAATACGGGACCAAGAATTTCCGCGACATCGTTGGCGCGCTCATGGATTATTCCGAGCGCCGCATGCGCGCCGAGATCAGCAAGATTCCCGATGGCCGCTATGTCTTCGAGGACTACATGGAGGACGACGGCATCGAGGACAAGGCCTACAAGATTCGCGCCGAGGTCCTGGTCGAAGGCTCGACGATGGTGGTGGACTATCACGGATCGTCGCCGCAGGCGAAAGGCCCGATCAACGCCACTCTCGGCGTGGCTTGGAGCGCCGCCTACGATGCGGTGCTGCAGCTGACCGATTTCTCCATTCCAAAGAACTCCGGCTGCTTCCGCCCCATCCGCGTGCTCGCTCCGCCCGGCACCGTCGTCAATGTCAACTTCCCGGGGCCTTCGGTCGGCGGCAACACCGAAACGCACTGCCGCATCGCCTACACCGTGATGGGTGCGCTCGCTCCCGCGCTCAAAGACCGCTCGGCAGCAACCGACGGCGCTTCGCACAGCAACTTTCTGTTCGGCGGCACCGACAAGAAGACCGGCGAATTCTTCTGCTGTTACGATCTTACGCCGGTCGGATGGGGTGCGCGCAGTTTTGCCGACGGCAACGACGCGGTCTGCGCCATCAACGGCAATTGTCCGCACATCCCGGTGGAAGTCTTTGAGAACCGTTTCCCCTGGCACGTGGAGGAATTCAGGCTGGTCGATGGCTCGGGCGGTCCGGGCAAATTCCGCGGCGGTCTGTCGCTGACCAAGACCGTGCGCTGCACCGACACCGACATGACCTTCAGCTACATGGCGGACCGGCAGAGACTTTCCCCGTGGGGCATTCACGGCGGTCTTTCGGGCGGCAAAGCGGAGCTTTTGTACAAGCGCAACGGCTCCGACGAGTGGCTCACGGTGTCCCAGGCTTTCAACAAGCCCTCACCGAGCAAGTTCGCCAATGTGCCGGTGCATCCGGGCGATCGGCTCAAGATTGTCGGCCCGGCAGGCGGTGGATGGGGACCGCCGCAGGAACGCGATCGCGCGCTCGTAGCCGAGGACGTGCGCGAGGGCTGGGTCCCGGCCGAACAGGCGCGCGAGATCTACGGCTATACCGGCGAGTGAGCGGGTTCGGCTATTTTAGCGGAGAATAACCTTTTCGAAAAAACCGGTTTCCGCTTTTCCGGATCATGCGCTAGTTGATCAGCGCGCTCACGCTGGTGCCGTGCCAGCCGGCGCGGCGCCGCTCCCAGTAACGCTGCTGGATCTTCGTCGTCATCAGCCCCGGCGCGCCGTTGCCGAGCGGCCGGTCATTGACACGCGTTACCGGAATAATGCCGCCTGCGGTGGTGGAGAGGAATGCTTCGTTCGCTTCGATCAATTCGTCGGCCGCTAGGTTCGCCGTCTTCGCATCGACGGCCAACTCCTGCGCAAGATCGAAAACCGTGCGCCGCGTTATTCCCTCGAGCAAGTTGTCGCCCGGCGTGAAGAGAGCATTGCCGCGCACGATCCAGATGTTGAAGCCGGCGCCTTCCGCCACATACCCGTCGGTCGATAACAGCACGGCCGCGTCGGCGCCATGGTCGAGCGCCTCGAACGTGCCCTTGGTCAGATCCATCCGATTGAAATTCTTCACCGTCTGATCGATGGCCGCGTTTGGCGCGCGGCGTGTCGCGGCGATCCAGATGTGCGCGCCGGTTTGCACGCGCTCGCGCGGCACTACGTAATAGTAGGGCACCGCATAGGCATAGAAGCCATTGACGCAATCGCGCGGGTCGCCGAGCACGCCGCCGCTGCGATAAGGTCCGCGCGTGCCGCACATGAAGACGCAGGCATCCCCGAATCCCGACCGATGGACGCACTCGGCGGCGACACGCTTGATATCCTCATGGCCCAGCGGCAGCGCGATCCGGGTCTTGCGGCAGGACGTCTCAAAGCGATCGACGTGATCGTCGAGCCGGAAGAAGACGCTTCCCGTCACCGAAACGACATCGAAGACGATATCGCTCTTGGTGACGGCCGGATCGGTGATCGAGATTTTGGCCTCCTTGAGGGGCAGGTAGCTTCCCTCAAAGAACGCAATGCTCTCGGTCATCCAAATCTCCTTCAGTCATCGTGAGCCGGCGCGGACCACTATAGCCGCTGTGCGACTGCGACAACATACGATCGCAAACAATCGCGAGAGAAAGGACAACGCGAAGAACCGCAGGTATTCGGTACAGAACACTTTGAAAGTGACGGCCAGGCTATGAGAGAGCTCATCTGTTGCGCGGCGAAGCGCTCTGACCAAGCCCGAGACAGGCAACGTCGAGAGGTGCATCGAGCGACATTTGCGTCATTTCGTAAGCGCGGCGAAAGTCGTCCATGTGCTTGTGCATCCACTCGCGCGCGCCAGCAGGATTTCGCGAACGCAGACAGTCGAAAATATAACGGTGCGCATCGAGCACGCGGCGATACGTCTTCAGCCGCGGCAGAATGATCTGGCCCGCCGGAATGAAGAGGGAGGTGACTGGCTCGTGCGCCAACGCCAGCACGCGGTTGCCTGCCGCCTTGGCGAGAATTTCATGGAAGGCGCGGTCGATCTCGACGAACTTCGGAACGTCGGCCGGAACGCCGCTCTCGATCTCCGCCACTGCCGCGTCCATCCGCGCCAGATTGGCGGATAGCTCGGCAAGGCCCCCGTCGTCGACGTGGCGCGCGGCACGTTCGGCGATGGACGGCTCCAGTACCATGGAAGCGTCCCATAGTTCGCGGAAGGTCACCGAGTGAAGGACGAGGGCCCGGCTGGCGGAGGACGCGAGGTCCAGATAGTGCGGCGTGGCGATGCGCGGGCGCTTGCCACCGTCCCGCGCGACCAGGCCGCTTTTCTCCAGGAGCCGAATGCCCTCCCGCACCGTCGATCGATTGACCCCAAGTTGCTCTGCGAGGTGCAGCTCCGCCGGGAGGGGATCGCCGACGCGCAGCCGGCCCTCCAATATTTCGCGTTCGATCATCTCGTAGACCAAGCGGTAGGCTGGAGCCCGCTCGATCCGGCTAAATCCGGGCCCTTCTATGGTGCGCGCTACGTCCGCTGGTGACATGATTCGTATTCTATTGACGATCTCGCGGGAGATGTTACCCTAAACTAGATTGTCCGACAAACGGACAGTTGGCCAATTCGGGACGAAGCGTCTGGCGCATGGCGGCGACCGACTCGAACATTGAGTGGCAAGCGGGTCCCGGCTGCGTTCGCCTGACGCTCGCCAGAGCCGAAAAGCTCAACCCCCTGGATTGGGGGACGGTGCGCGAGCTGAAAGGTGCCGTCGCGAAAATCGAGGGCATGCCCGACATCGTCGCCGTCGTCATTACTGGCCGCGGGCGGAGTTTCTCCGCCGGCGGCGATCTCGATGGCTATCTGCGGCTTTATCGCCACCCGGACGAATTTTCCGCCTTCCTCGGTGATTTCTTTCAACTGCTCAACGCCATCGAGGCGTCTTCCAAGATTTATATCGCCGCCATCAATGGCGTCTGCGTGGCGGGAGGTCTGGAGCTTCTCCTAGCCTGTGACCTTGTCATCGCCGCCGCCTCGGCGCGGATCGGCGACGGGCATTTGAACTTTGGCCAATTGCCCGGCGCCGGCGGATCGCAGCGGCTGCCGCGCGCCATCGGCCTTCTCCGCGCCAAGCATTTGATTCTGACCGGCACGCTCCTTAGCGCCGAAGAGGCCGAGCGCATCGGACTGGCCAATCAGGTCGTGCCGGATGCGGAGCTTGATCGGGCCGTGGACGCCTTGGTCGCGCGGCTTGCCGAGAAGAGCCGGATTGGGCTGCGCGGCGCCAAGCATCTGACCAATCTGACACTGACGACGGATCTCGCCACCGGACTGAAACGGGAAATCGAGTTCGTTCATCGCTATGCCACGACCGAACCTGACGCGACCGAAGGGCTCGTCGCGTTCAAAGAAAAGCGCAAGCCCATGTTTTCGCGCTGATCGAGAGGCGTTCTGATGTATTCCTTGCGGGACAAATACGCGATCTCCGGCATCGGCTGGACCGAATACTCGAAGAAATCTGGGCGGACTGTGCGCAGCCTCGCATCGGAAGCCTGCCTGAAGGCCGTCGACGATGCCGGCCTGAAAGTCTCCGACGTTGACGGCTTTGTCAGTTTCAATTTCAACGACTCGGTCCCGGCGATTTCGGTCGCCACCGAAATCGGCGTGCCGGCCGCGCGCTACGCCAACGACTTTCTCAGCGGCGGCAATGCGGCAAACATGATCGTGCTGACCGCCGCCGCGGTGATCGAAGCCGGCCTCGCGGAGACTGTGCTTTGCTACCGCGCGATGAACGGACGCTCCGGCTTTCGGCTCGGCGGCGGGCGTGAGCTTTCGGCTTACGGCATCACGCAATTCACCGCACCGTTCGGCTGGATCACCTACCCGCAGGCGATGGCCATGTGGTGCCGGCGCCACATGATCGAATACGGTACTACGTCCGAACAGCTCGGCGAGATCGCGGTGACCTTCCGCTCGAACGCGGTCGCCAATCCGCGCGCCATGCAACGCGAGCCGATCAGCAAAGACGACTATATGAACTCGCGCATGATCGTCGAGCCTTTCCGCATGCTCGACATCTGTCTCGAGACCGATGGCGCCTGCGCCGTGCTGGTCACCTCGGCCGAGCGCGCGCGCGATCTCAAGCGCAAGCCGGTTTATATTTCGGGCGGCGCCTATGGCGGCGGACCGGATCAGGGCGAAGATTTGTTTGATGCGATCCGCTGGCCGGACCATTCGCACAACTACGCAAAGTACATCGCCGACGATCTCTGGCGCAGCGCCGGCATGGGGCCGCAGGACATCGATATCGCCGAGATCTACGACTGTTTCACTTATAGTGTCATCATGCAGCTCGAAGGCCTCAAATTCTGCAAGGAAGGCGAGGGCGGCGCGTTCGTGCAGGGCGGGCGGATCGCCCGCACTGGCGCGCTGCCGCTCAACACGCATGGCGGCCTCTTGTCGGAAGGCTACATTCATGGACTCAATCATGTGGTGGAGGCGGTGCAGCAGCTTCGCGGCGATGCCGGGCCGCGCCAGGTGCCGGGCGTGGAGACCTGCCTGACCACCGCCGGCGCCATGACCTGCGGCAGCGCGATGGTGTTGCGGAACTAGGAGTGTTCAGGAATTAGCGATGTCGTACGCCAAGCCGCTTCCGGTTGTTGACGCCGAAACGCAGCCGTTCTGGGAAGGCTGCCGTCAGGGTAAGCTGTTGTTGCAACGTTGCACGCAGTGCGGCCACGTCCGTTTTCCGCCCACCCATTTTTGCTCGAAGTGCCGGTCCGCCGGCTCGGAGTGGATCGAGAGCAGTGGCCGCGGCCGGGTGTTCAGCTGGATCGTCATTCGTCACCCTGTTCCGCGCGACGTCTACGCCGCAGACGTCCCTTACGTGGTGGCCTTGATCACGCTCGATGAGGGCGTCCGCATCTCAAGCAATATTGTCGGCATCGCCCCGGAAGAGGTGACGGCGGACATGCGCCTTCGCGTGACATTCCGTCAGGCGACGCCCGAAATCACTCTGCCATTGTTTGAACCTGAGCGGTTGTCGGAACGCAGATGAGCGCGCGGGCGCAAAATAAGATCGAGGGCGGCGCGGAGGACGTTCCGTTCATCGACTCCGCGCGGCTCGCTCGCCTTGCGGCCGCGTCGCGCGCGGAGCTGGAAGCGTTTCAGCTCCACAAGCTGCGCCGGCAGCTCGCGCGGCTGCACGCTTCAAGCGGCTATTATCGGCAGCGCATGGATGCCGCCGCAATCGCGCCCGACGCGCTTCCTTCGCTCGACGTGTTTCGCGCCCGCTTCCCGCTCTCGAACAAGGCGGATTTTCTTGTCGATCAGTCGGAGCATCCGCCGTTCGGCGAACGTCTCGGTATCCCCCGTGAAGAGGTTGCGCTCGTCAACATGACCGGCGGTACTTCGGGCCAGGGCCAGGAAATCTACGGCCGTTCCCAGCGTGACGTGCACATGCAGGGTTATTTGCATGCCCTGCCGTGGTTCTTGGCGGGGCTGCGCCCGGGCGACATCGCCATCAACTGCGTTCCGGCCGGCGGCCTTACCACTGGTGGATGGGGTCCGGGCGAAGGTCTGCGCATCGCAGGCGCAACCGCGTTTCACGTCGGCGGCACGCTCTCGACCGACGCCAAGATCGATCTGATGCTGCGGATCGGCGAGGTAAATTTCATCTACGCGTCGACCAACTACCTGCACACGCTGACGGAAGCCATCTGCCGCCGCGGCTTGGAGCCCAAACGCGCGTTCCCAACACTGCGCACCTTGTTCATTGCCGCCGAAGGCTATCCCCTGGAATGGGCGGAGCGGATCGAGACGCTCTGGGGTTGCCGCTTGCAGGAGGGCTACGGCAGCACGCAATGCGCTGGCTTTGGCGGCTCGACTTGCGCCGATGGCGTGATCACGCCGCGCGGCGGACGCGGCTTGATGCATTTATTCGAGTGGGAGACGTTGTTCGAGGTGGTCGATCCCATGACGCTTCACCCGGTTGGGAGCGGCGAGACCGGCGAGCTTGTCGTCACCAATCTCTCGATCGAGGGATCGCCGGTGATCCGCTTTCGCACCGGCGACTCGGCGCGCTTTATCTCCTGGCGCGACACCGGCTCAGGCCGCGCATGGAATGCGATCGAATGCGGCACCATCGGCCGCTTCGACGATATGCTGAAAATCCGCGGCAACAATGTGTGGCCGTCGGCGATCGATGCTGCGGTGTTTTCGTTCGGCGAAGTCGGCGAGTATGCCGGCCGGGTCTATACCAGCGCCGAGGGCAAGACCGAGATCGAGGTTCGCATCGCCTTTGCCGAGCAGGCAGCGCCGATGGATCAAACGGAACGCGACAAGCTCATCGAGGCTATTCGCACGACGATCAAAGAACGTACCAATGTTTGGATGACGCTGGTCCCGTGCGACCGCAGCGAACTGCCGGAATTCAGTTACAAGGCCCGCCGCTGGAAGGACGAGCGACAACAGGGCTATCGTCTATAGGGAGACGGCGCGTGAGAAGGACACAGGATGCTGCGGACGTAGCCGTCCGGGATCATCTTATCTTGTCGCGGATGCTCGCCGACGCCGAAAGCCTGTGCGCCACGCGCGATGCGCTGCTGGCGGGCCAATATCGTCACTTGCGCGCGCGCATCGCGGCTTTGGTCGAACTGACCATGCCGATCGGCCAGGAAGAGCGCAACAGATGAGCCGCCTCGCTGGCAAGGTGGCGCTGATAACCGGCGCTGGTTCAGGCCTGGGCCGCGCCGTGGCGCTGCGCTTCGGTGCGGAGGGCGCCAAAGTCGTTGTCGCCGACATTGATGCCAAGCGCGCGGACGCCGTCGCCAAGGCGATCGGCGCCAACGCGGCGTCCATCGTTTGCGATCACACTTCGAGCGAGCAGAACGACCGCGCGGTCGCCTTCGCCGTGGAGACATTCGGCGCGCTCGACATCGTGCACAATAACGCCGGCGGGCCGTTCACCGGCGCGTTCGAGGCGGTTGATGATGCGACGCTCGAACGGGTGTTGCGCACCAATCTCTTTGGCGTCATGCAGATGGCACGCGCCGCCCTTCCGCACTTGCGCGAAAGCGGCAAACGCAATCCCGCGGGCTCGTCGCTTCTTTTCACATCGTCGCTGCAAGGGCTCAAGGCCAAGCCGAATTTCAGTCTCTATACCGTTGCCAAGCACGGCATCGTTGGCCTGGTGCGCAGCCTCGCGCTCGAGCTCGCGCCTCACAATGTCCGCGCCAATGCGCTATGCCCGACCGTGGTTGCGACGCCGATGCTCGAAGCCTTCCTTCCGGGAATGGCGGCCGAGCCTGAAGAGGCCATGAAGCGTTTCCGCGCCACCATTCCGCTCGGCCGCATGCCTGAGCCGGAGGATGTCGCCAGCGCCGCGCTGTTTCTGGTGTCGGACGAGGCGCGGATGATCACCGGCGTCGCGCTGCCGGTCGACGGTGGCCAGATGGCGATGTGATGCGATGACGCTAGCACCGCTGTTCAGCCTCGGAGGAAACGTCGCTGTCGTCACCGGCGCAGGCGGTGGCATCGGTAAGGCCGCGGCGGTTGCATTGGCGGAGGCTGGCGCCGATCTCGCGCTTGTCGGCCGCAATCGCACCAAGCTCGAGGAGACGGCCCACGCCGTTCAGCACGGCGGGCGCCGCGCGCTGATCGTCGAGGCTGACGTCACCGATGAGCAGGCGGTCAAAGCCGCCTGCGACCGGGTGATCGCGGAATTCGGCCGCGCCGATATTCTGTTCAACAATGCAGGGGTAACGTCGCCGAAGCTGCTCGCCGATATGTCGCTCGACGAATGGCGCCGCATCACGGATGTGAACATCACCGGCGCGTTTCTTTGCTCGCGCGCCTTCGCCGGGCCGATGACGAGACAGCGGCACGGCCGCATCATCAATATGGGCTCGATCCTGTCCGGCCGCGGCATGGCGACCCGGACGGCCTATTGCGCCAGCAAGGCCGGCCTCGCGAACTTCGGCGCCGCGCTCGCCTTCGAACTCGGCCCTTCTGGCATCACCGTGAATACGATCGGCGCCACCGTCATCGTCACCGATCTCAACCGCGAGCTGGTGCGCACCCAGCCGCAGCTCTATCAGCGCGTGCGCGATCGGTCCGCCATCGGCAGGCTCGGCGAGGTCGAGGACGTGACCGGCGTTCTGGTCTTTCTCGCGTCGCCGGCCGCGCGCTTCATTACCGGCCAGACCATCTATGTCGATGGCGGTTACACCGCAGGATGAGAGGCTAAGCATGCTCATCCAGATCCTGAACGGTGTCGTCTATGGCGCGCTTCTTTATTTGCTCGCTGTCGGCTTGGTGCTCATTTTCGGTCTGCGCGCAGTGGTGAATTTTGCCCACGGGGCGCTGTTCATGGTCGGCGCCTATCTCGGTTTCTCGGTCGCCGCGGCGGGATATTGGTGGGGCGGCCTATTGGTGTCGGTTATCGCCATGGCCGCCATCGGCTGCGCCTTGGATGCGGCGGTATTCCGCACGCTGCGCAAGCAGGATCCGATGGTGACCGTGCTGGTCACGTTCGGGTTGCTTCTCATTCTGGAGACCGTCGTCGCCG
>Ga0187781_10000184_pt1 | contig 43352 bp, 42 predicted proteins | sample 0715_SJ02_MP02_2_FD_132447 | JGI IMG/M metagenome (GOLD analysis project Ga0187781, IMG submission 132447) | Tropical peat soil microbial communities from peatlands in Department of Meta, Colombia - 0715_SJ02_MP02_20_MG | ecosystem: Environmental > Terrestrial > Soil > Wetlands > Peat | place... | reverse complement strand
GCTAGCAAGAAAGAGGCGCCGCCGATCGCCAAACTCACCGCGCTCCTGCGCGCCGACCCCCACCTGACCCCGCAGAATGCCAAGCTATTGGAGGACATTGTGGTCAGCACCTATAACAAGCTTCGGAGCAGATGAATTGGCTTTCCAGCGCGGCTTCAAAGCAGAGGCTAACCGCATTTCGCTCCGCGTCCGGGAGCAGATGGGTCTTGGGCCGATTGATGCGATCGATCCCACCGAGGTGTGTGCCTATTTCGATATTGTGCTTCTCAAACTCAGCGAGATCGATTGCGACTCCTCGTCCTTTCTCGGTGCCAGTCGCTCCTCCTTCTCGGCGGTGACGGTGCCCTGTGGCTGGCGGACGGCGATCGTCCACAATGACTCGCATCACGCCTACCGCCAGCGCAGCAATATCTGCCACGAGCTGGCACACTGCTTTCTCGGCCATCAGTGCACGCCGCCGCTTACTGAAAGCGGCGAGCGCGCTCGCGACGGCGGGATTGAGGCTGAAGCAAACTTTCTTGCCGGTGCGTTGCTGATCCCCAATGAAGCGGCAATTCATATCGTGCGGCAAGGGCTCCTATCGGCGGGGCAAGGCATCTATGGCGTAAGTCGGCCGATGCTGGATTATCGTCTTCGCGTGAGCGGAGCTCACACCATCCATTCGCGCTTTATTCAAGCGGCGGGGAGAGGCCGTTAAGCGTGAGACTACCGGAGGTTCCAGTCTGACAGTTGACTCCCCTTGATTCCACACGAAAGGAATGCCCCTACTGCTCCGCCGAAGCCTTGATCGGCCGGCCGCTGTTCTCGTCCTCCCGCAAATAGCGCTCCAGCTTCGCCACCATGCCCGGCGCGTCCCAGTCGGCACCGCCTTCGAGCGAGGCGAGGATGCGGCCGTCGCGGTCGATGAGAAAGCTGGTCGGCAGGCCGCGCACGTCGAAAGCCTCCTGCGCCGCGGCCTTGGGATCGAGATAGACGGCAAGCCGCTGCAGCCCGAGCTTCGCCAGGAAAGGCTCGACCACATGGCCCGCGCCGCGGTCCTCGGAGATCGCCAGCACGCTGAGCCGGTCGCCCTCGAGCCCTTGCAGGCGGTCGAGCGAGGGCATCTCGCGCACGCAAGGCGCGCACCAGGTGGCCCAGAGATTGACCAGGAGGAAGCGCCCGCGGAAATCGGCAAGCCGCAGCGCCTTGCCGTCGCGGCCGGTGAGGCTCAGGTCCGGCGCTGGCCGCGGCGGGTCGAGCGGGGTAAACTGGCCGAGCGCCGCGGGAAGCGGCGCGCCGGCGTCGGGTTCGCTGCTCACGATACTGCCGTGGTCGCGGCGCAGGGGAGCGCCCGGCCAAGAGGCGGCGGCCATCAGCGCCGCCAGGCAGAGGACGACAAGCACGATGACCGCGCCGAGGGTTTTCCTCATCCCGACCCGCCTTCCCGCTCCCGGCCGGCAGCCATGAGCCGGAAGCTGCGCGGCGATGCCAAGCCGGCGAGCGGCGCCCTCCCGGCGGCGAACGCGGCCTGGGGCGGGCGCTTTGCCGGCGGGCCGGCCGAGATCATGCAACGCATCAACGTCTCGATCGATGTCGACAAGCGCCTCTATGCCCAGGACATCGCCGGCTCGCTCGCCCATTGCGCCATGCTGGTGAAGCGCAAGATCCTGGCGCCCGAGGACGGCGAAGCCATCGCCCGCGGTCTAGCGCAGATTCGCGATGAAATCGAGGCCGGAACCTTTCCCTTCCGCGCCGAGCATGAGGACATCCACCTCAACATCGAAGCGCGGCTCGGCGAGCTGATCGGACCCGCCGCCGGCAGGCTGCACACCGCGCGCTCGCGCAACGACCAGGTGGCGACCGATTTCCGCCTCTGGGTGCGCGACGCCATCGACCGGCTGGAGCGGCAGATGCAGGGCCTGCAAGCGGCGCTGATCGCGCAAGCCGAACGCCATGCCGGCACCATCATGCCGGGCTTCACCCATCTCCAGGTGGCGCAGCCCGTGACCTTCGGCCATCATCTCCTTGCCTATGTCGAGATGCTCGGGCGCGACCGCTCGCGCCTTGCCGATTGCCGCGCCCGGCTCAACGAATCGCCCTTGGGCGCGGCGGCGCTCGCCGGGACCTCCTTCCCCATCGACCGCGACATGACGGCCAAGGCGCTGGGCTTCGACCGGCCGGCGGCCAATTCGCTCGACGCCGTCTCCGACCGCGACTTCGCCCTCGAATTCCTGGCGGCGGCGGCGATCGCCGGCATGCATCTCTCGCGCTTTGCCGAAGAGGTGGTGATCTGGACCAGCGAACCCTACCGCTTCATCCGCTTGAGCGACGCCTTCACCACCGGCAGCTCGATCATGCCGCAGAAGCGCAACCCCGACGCCGCCGAGCTGGTGCGCGCGAAGTGCGGCCGGCTGCTGGGCGCGCTCAGCGGCCTGCTGGCGGCGATGAAGGGCCTGCCGCTCGCCTACAGCAAGGACATGCAGGAGGACAAGGCGCCGGTGTTCGACGCCGCCGACACGCTCGAGCTGGCGCTCGCCGCCACCGCCGGCATGGTCGGCGACCTCGTGCCCGATCCGCAAGCGATGCGCCGGGTGGCGGCCAGCGGCTTCAGCACCGCCACCGACCTCGCCGACTGGCTGGTGCGCGTGCCGGGCCTCCCCTTCCGCGAGGCGCATCACATCGCCGGCGCGCTGGTGGCGCGCGCCGAGGCGCTGGGCGTCGACCTCGCGGCGCTGCCGCTTCAGGAGATGCAGCGCCTCGAGCCGCGCATCACCGCCGCCGTGTTCGAAGTGCTGACGGTGGAGAAATCGGTGGCGAGCCGCACCAGCTTCGGCGGCACCGCGCCCGCCACCGTCGTCGCCGCCGCCGCGGCGGCGCGCAAGCGTTTCCTCTGAGCAGCCGAGATGCCCACTTCCTTTTGGTCCGCCCGCTATCGCGTTCATAAGCTTGGTAGCCCCTCCCCCCTTGAGGGGGAGGATGGGTGGGGGGTAGCTCCCGGCTCTGCAACTGCTGCATGGACGCGCCTTGTGCGCGAACCGCCCGAACGGGCAGACCCCCCTCCTGCCCGAGGCCATGGGCCTCGGGCATCCTCCCCCTCAAGGGGGGAGGAGCTATGCGGAAGCTGCAACGCTATCAATATCTCACATATCCGCCGCCGCGCTGGTCTCGCGCTGGCGCTGCTGCTGGTGTTGCTGCTGCCGCTTGCCGGCTGCGGCAAGAAGTCGGAGCCCAGCCCGCCCCCCGACGAGCCGCACACTTTTCCTCGCATCTACCCGCATGATTGACGACGAGGCGCCGGGCGCGCCGGATTTCGCCTATCGCGCGGGCGAGCTTTGCGCCGAGGAGGTGCCGCTCGCGCGCATCGCCGCCGCGGTCGGCACGCCCTTCTATTGCTATTCGAGCGCGGCGATCGAGCGGCGCTACCGCCGCTTCGCCGCCGCCTTCGCCGACCGCCCGGCGCGCATCTGCTACGCGCTCAAGGCGAATTCGAACCTCGCCGTGATCCGCCTCCTGGCGCGGCTCGGCGCCGGCGCCGACGTGGTCTCCGAGGGCGAGCTCCGGCGCGCGCTCGCCGCCGGCGTTCCGGGCGAGCGCATCGTCTTCTCCGGCGTCGGCAAGACCGAGGCGGAAATCGCCTTCGCGCTCGAGGCCGGCGTGCATCAGATCAACATCGAGTCGGAGCCGGAGCTCAGCGCGGTGAGCGCCATGGCAAGCGCCATGGGCCGGACCGCCAGCCTCGCCATCCGCGTCAACCCCGACGTCGACGCCCATACCCATGCCAAGATCGCCACCGGCCGCAAGGAGAACAAATTCGGCATCGACCTCGCCCAGGCGGCGGGCGCCTGCCGCCGCGCGGCGCAGCTCCCGGGCCTCGATCTCAAGGGCCTCGCGCTCCATATCGGCTCCCAGCTCGCCGATCTCGGCCCCTTCGAGCTTGCCTATCGCCGCGCCGTCGACTTGATGCGCGCGCTCGCCGGCGAGGGGATCGCGCTCTGCCGCCTCGATCTCGGCGGCGGCCTCGGCATCCGCTATCGCCACGAGCGGGTGCCGGCGATCGAGGACTACGCCGCCATGGTCAAGCGGGTGACCGAGGGGCTCGAGGTCGAGCTTGCCTTCGAGCCCGGCCGCTGGATGGTCGGCAATGCCGGGGCGCTGGTGGCGCGCGTGCTTTACGTCAAGGACGGCGCGGCGCGGCGCTTCCTGATCCAGGACGCGGCGATGAACGACCTCATCCGCCCGGCGCTGTACGACGCCTGGCACGAGATCGTGCCGGTGCGCGAGCCGCCGGCGGCGGCCGAGCGCCGGCCGGTCGACGTGGTGGGACCGGTCTGCGAGACCGGCGACGCCTTTGCCGCCCAGCGGCCGTTGCCGCCGATCGCGGCGAGAGAGCTGATCGCGCTGCTCTCCGCGGGAGCCTATGGCGCGGTGATGAGTTCGAGTTACAATAGCCGGTTGATGGCGCCCGAAGTGCTGGTGCGCGGCGAAGAGTTCGCCGTGATCCGCCCTCGGCCGCGCTATGAGGACCTCCTGTCGCAGGACAGGATGCCGGATTGGCTCGCCGATGGTTAACGGCGAGAGGTATGGGAATGAGCGATAGCCTGAAGCCTCGGATCGAGCCCCGCCCCTTCGCCGGACGCCTGTTTCTGGCCGGCGCCGCGCTGGCCTGGGAGCGGCTGTGGCCGGCGCTGTGGCCGGCGGTGGGCGTCGGCGGCGTCTTCCTGGCGCTGGCGCTGTTCGATCTGCCGGCGCTGCTGCCGGTCGTGTTGCACGCGGCGCTGCTCGCGGTCTTCGCTCTCGCCATGGGCGCGGCGCTGGTGCCGGCGATCCGCCGCTTCCGGCTGCCCGGCCGCGAGGCGGAGCGGCGGCGCATCGAGCAGGCGAGCGGGCTCGCCCATCGCCCGCTCACGGCGCTCGAGGACCGGCTGAGCGCGCCCGGCAAGGATGCCGCCGCCGCGGCGCTCTGGCAGGCGCATCGCCGGCGCATGGCGGCACAGGTCCGGGCGCTGCGCGTCGGCTGGCCCAAGGCCGGGCTGGTGCGGCGCGATCCCCTCGCCCTGCGCGCGGCGCTGGCGCTGGTGCTGCTGCTCGCCGCGATCGACGCCGGGCAGGATTGGTCGCAGCGCCTGGCGCGCGCGCTGAACCCGAGCTTCGTGCCCGGCGCCGCCGCGGCCCAAACCACCCTCGACATCTGGGTGACGCCGCCCGACTACACCGGCCTGCCGCCGCAATTCCTGCCGGCGACCGCCCCCGACCAGCCGATCGCCGTGCCCACCGGCAGCACCGTGCTGGCGCAGGTGCAGAGCAACGGCAGCCCGCCGCGGCTGCGGATCGACGACGCATCGGCCGAGTTCGCCCGCGTCGACGAGCACAACTTCAAAGGCAGCGCGGTCTTGACCGGCGGCCACCGGCTCGCGGTCGAGGCGGACGGCCGCACGCTCGGCGCCTGGCCGATCGCCATCGTGCCGGACTTGCCGCCCAAGATCGACTTCGCCAAGCCGCCGCAACGCACCCAGCGCGCCGTGCTGCGGCTCGAATACCAGGCGAGCGACGATTACGGCGTCGAATCCGCCAAGGCGATCATCGCGCGGCCCGGCGACGCCGGCGGGCCGCTCGTCCTCGACCTGCCGCTGCCGGGCCAGCACCTGCACGAGGCACATGACGCGAGCTACCACGACCTCACCGCCCATCCCTGGGCCGGGCTGCCGGTCGACATCCATCTCGAGGCGCTGGACGCGCTCGGCCAGGCCGGCGAGAGCGACACGCTGCGCATCACCTTGCCCGAGCGCGTCTTCCACCATCCGGTGGCGCGCGCCATCATCGAGCAGCGCCGGCAGCTCACGCTCGATCCGACGCAGCGCGAGGTCGTCGCCGAGACGCTGTCGGACCTCTCGCTCAAGCCGCGCCTCTTCAACGACGACACGGTGGTGTTCCTGGCGCTGCGCACGGCGCAGGCCCGCCTCGTCCTCGACAAGACCGCCGCCGCCGTCCCGTCGGTGCAGCAATTGCTGTGGGAGACCGCGGTGCGCATCGAGGACGGCCGCGCCTCGCTCGTCCAGCGCGACCTGCGCGACGCGATGAAGGCGCTGCAGGACGCGCTCGCGCGCAACGCGCCGGACGCCGAGATCCAACAGCTCATGCGCGAGCTGCAGCAGGCGATCGACCGCTATCTGCAGGCGCTGGCGCAGAACATGCAACAGCAGGATCAGGACCAGCAGCCGGCGGATCCCTCGCGCATGCTGAGCCAGCAGGATTTGCAGCGCATGCTCGACCGCGCGCGCGACCTGGCGCGCACGGGCTCGCGCGAGGCGGCGCGCGACCTGCTGTCGCAGCTCCAGGAGATGCTGGAGAACCTGCGCATGGCGCGCCCCGGCCAGATGCGCGGCGGCCAGGGCGAGGCGATGCGGCAGATGCAGGAGATGATGCGCCGCCAGCAGCAGCTCCTCGACAAGAGCTTCCGCCAATCGCGCCAGGGCTCGCCGGGGCAGGCGGGACGCGGCCAGGGGCAGTCGGGGATGCAGGACGGCGATTTGGCCGGCGAGCAGGAGGCGCTGCGGCGCCAGCTCGGCGAGATGATGCGCCAGCTCGGCGAGCAATCCGGCGACATCCCGCAATCGCTGGGCCGCGCCGAGCGGGCGATGCGCGGCGCCGCCGACGCGCTCCAGCACGGCCAGCCCGGCGAGGCGATCACGCCGCAGACCGAGGCGCTCGACCAGCTACAACAGGCGGCGCGCAGCCTGGCCGAGCAGATGATGGGCCAGAACGGCGACGGCCGGACGGACGGGTCCGATCCCGGCGACCGCGACGGACTGCGCCAGCCGGAGCGCGATCCCTTCGGCCGGATCAACCCGCAGGACCACGCCAATGGCGGCATCGACGACGGCGGACGCATGCGGCTCGGCGGTCCCAGCGGCAATTACGCCCTCGACAAGGCGAAGGGCATCCTCGACGAGCTGCGCCGCCGGGCGGGCGAACACAGCCGGCCGGAGATCGAGCGGGACTATATCGACCGCCTGCTGAAGCAGTTCTGAGGATCGCCTACCGCGCCAGCTCCTCCTCGACCGCCGCGCAGATCTGCTCCAGCGTAAACGGCTTGGCGATGACGCGGTGGATGAGGGCGTCGAGATTGTGCGCGCGCTGGCGCTCGCTGGCGAAGCCGGTCATCAGCAGGATTTTCATCGCGGGATGATCCTTGCTCGCCTTGAGCGCGAGCGCGATGCCGTCGAGATTGGGCATGACGATGTCGGTGAGCAGCAGATCGAAGCGCTCGCCGGCAAGCGCGCCGAGCGCGGCCGAGCCGTCCGGGACCGCCATCACCTGGTGGCCGCCGTGCTGGAGCGCGCGGGTGAGGAAGCTGCTCACCGCCTGGTCGTCCTCGGCCACGAGGATTCTCGCCACGCGCCCCGCTCCTAGCCGCCGTCCGAGACGGAGACCTTGATCATCGTCGCGGCTTCGTTGGGCTGGGCGATGCTGGTGCGGAACGGCACGCTGGCGCCGGGCAGCAGGCGATCGTCGCTGACGGTGAAGGACCAGGATTGCAGCTCGCGGCTGCTGCCGTCGAGCAAGGTGACCTTGAGCTTCGGCACTTGCCGCGCCACGCTCGAGACGTTGACCACCTCGCCCTGGATGACGAGCGTCGGCAGGCCGTTCTCGATGTCGCGGGTCGGCGTCACGTTGTGGAAATCGAAGGCGCCCTGCGCCGCCTCGAGGGGAATGCCGAGCATCTGGTAATAGCGCGCGACCGCGGGCCAGCGGCCGACCACCTGGTCGCGCGTCCACCACAACCCGCCGGCGACGACGCCGGCCAGCACGATGAGATAGGCCGCCCAGCCGACGGCCGAGAGCCGGCGGCGCTTGGGCGGCAGCGCCGGAAGCTGCACCCGGCCCGTGCCGCGCAACGGCGCCTCCGGCGCCGGAGGCGATTCCGGCGGCGGCAGGTCGACTCGCCGCGGCGCGTCCTCGGCCGGCGCCAAATGCCACGTATGGGCGCAGCTCGCGCAACGCACGAGTCGTCCCGTCGGGCCCAGGGCGCCGGGGTCGACAAGATACCGGGTGGAACAGGCCGGACAGGTTGCAATCATCGATGCCGCAGCGCCGTTTTCCCCTTATAGGGCTCAATCCGGGCGCGAAGCAAGGAACCTCGCGCGGGCGCGGGCGCCGCGCGCCCGCTTTACGGGAGCCGCCGCCTCATGCCATCTTGCCTCGGGCGGCGAGGATCGATGCCGCGGTGCGACGGAGAGCGCACGCCTTGGTTCGCTTCGAGAATGTCGGCATGCGGTATGGCGCGGGGCCGGAGGTGCTGCGCGACATCACCATGGAGCTTGCTCCGGGCTCGTTCCATTTCCTGACCGGGCCGAGCGGCGCCGGCAAGACCAGCCTGCTCAAGCTGATGTACCTGGCCGAGCGCCCGTCGCGCGGCCTCATCTCGCTCTTCGGCCGCGACATCGCCACCACGCCGCGGCGCGACCTGCCGGCGCTGCGCCGCAAGATCGGCGTCGTCTTCCAGGATTTCCGCCTCATCGAGCACCTCTCCGCCTTCGACAACGTGGCGCTGCCGCTGCGCGTCGCGGGATTGGCCGAGGAGCAGATCCGCGAGCACGTCAGCGAGCTGCTGCGCTGGGTCGGGCTCGCCGACAAGCTCAGCGCCCGGCCGGCGACGCTGTCGGGCGGGCAGCAGCAGCGCGTGGCGATCGCCCGCGCGGTGATCGGCCGGCCGAGCCTGCTGCTCGCCGACGAGCCCACCGGCAACGTCGACGACGAGATGGCGCTGCGGCTGCTGCGGCTTTTCGAGGAAATGAACAAGCTCGGCACCACGCTGGTCATCGCGACGCATAATGAGGGCCTGGTGACGCGCTTCGGCCATCCGAGGCTGCACCTCGAGCACGGCGAGCTTACCCAGGAACGCGCCCGCACACGGCAGGCGGGGTAGGAGCCGCAATGCTCCGCCGCCTCGACATCCCGCTCAACCGCGACAGCTCCGTGCGCTTCCTGCCGTGGATCATCGCGCTGATGGTCTATCTCGCGGGTCTGGCGCTTGCCGGCACGCTGGTGCTGCAGGGCGCCTTGCAACGCTGGGACCGGAGCCTCGCCGGCACGCTCACGGTGCAGCTACCGCCGGCCGAGGAAGGCAAGCCCGACGCGATGCAAGCCGTGCTCGAGCTGCTGCGGCGCGCGCCGGGGGTGACGAGCGCCGAGCCGCTGTCGCGCGCGGCGACCGCGCGACTCGTCGAGCCCTGGCTCGGCAGCGCGCTGACCCCGGACGAGCTGGCGCTGCCGCGGCTGATCGACCTGCGCATTGACGTAGCAGCCTCGCCGGACCTCGCCGCGCTGCGTGCGCGGCTTGCCGCCGCAGCGCCGGGGGCGGTGCTCGACGACCACCGGCTGTGGCTCGACCGGCTCGCCGGGCTGGTGTTGTCGATCGAGGTGACGGCGGTCGCCATCGTGCTGCTGATCGCCGGCGCGGCGGTGCTCACCGTCGTCTTCACCACCCGCGCCGGGCTCGCCGTCCACCACGCGGTCGTCGAGGTGCTGCATCTGATCGGCGCGCGCGACGGCTATATCGCCGGCCAGTTCCAGAGCCAGGCGCTCGCTCTCGGCCTGCGCGGCGGCGTCATCGGCCTGATGCTGACGCTGCTGACGCTCATCGGCATCGGCCGCGCCGGCGCGGCCACCGCGCTGTTCGGCGAGCATGTGCGCCTCTTGCCCGCGCTCGAACTCGCGCCCTGGCACTGGCTGGTGCTGGCGCTGCTGCCGCTTGCCGCCGCTTTCATCGCCATGCTGACGGCGCGCATCACCGTGCTGCGCGCGTTGCAGCGCATGCCATGATCTTCCGCCAGGCGCAGGGCCGCGCCCGCCGCCTCGGCCTCGGCCGGCTCAGCCTGCCGGCGGCGCTGCTGCTCGCCCTTCTCGTCCTTTGGCTCGGCGGCCTCGTCTGGTTCGCGCGCTCGATACCCGAGGCGGTGAGCGACGCCGACAGCGAGACCGACGCCATCGTCGTGCTCACCGGCGGCAGTCTGCGCGTGCAGAGCGGCCTGGCGCTGCTGGCCGCGGGCAAGGCCAAGAAGCTCTTCGTCTCCGGCGTCTACCACTCGACCGACGTGACGGCGCTGCTGCGCATCTCGCGCCAGTCGCCCGAGCACGTCGCCTGCTGCATCGTGCTCGGCCACGAGGCCGACAACACGCTCGGCAACGCGCTCGAGACCGCGCAATGGATGCACGAGGAGGATTTCCGCTCGCTGCGCCTGGTCACCGCCAGCTACCACATGCCGCGCAGCCTGCTCGAATTCTCGCGCGCGATGCCCGAGGCGCGCATCGTCGCCAACCCGGTCTTCCCCGAAAGCGTCAAGCAGGAGCGCTGGTGGGCCTCGCCCGGCACGGTCAGTCTCATTCTCGGCGAATATCACAAATACCTGCTGGCGCTGGCGCGGCCGCTGCTGCTCGGCAACGGCGAGACCGGGCAGTGATCCTGCTGCGCTCGCTCGCCTTCAACCTCGCGCTTTATCTTTTCACCGCCGTCGAGGCGATCGCGGGATTGCCGGTGCTGTTGCTGCCGCGCCGGGCTGCCTGCCGCTTCGGCTACGCCTGGGCCGCCGGCGTGCTGCGGCTGTGCACGCTCATCGCGGGGCTCTCCCATGAGCTGCGCGGGGGCGAGAACCTGCCGCGGGGGCCGGCGATCATCGCCATGAAGCATCAGTCGGCCTGGGACACTTTTGCCGTCGCGGTGCTGTTTTCCGACCCCGCGATCGTTTTCAAGCGAGAATTGCTGTGGATCCCGTTCTATGGCTGGTATCTCTGGAAGGCGGGCATGATCGCCATCGACCGCAAGGCCGGCGCGCCCGCCTTGCGCAAGCTGGTGGCGGCGGCCAAGCGCGCCGCCGCCGAAGGCCGGCCGATCGTCATCTTTCCCGAAGGCACGCGCACCGCGCCGGGCACGCGCCGGCCCTACCAGCCCGGCGCCGCCGCGCTCTACCGCCAGCTCGGCCTGCCGCTGGTGCCGGTGGCGGTCAATTCCGGCGTGTTCTGGGGCCGGCGGAGCTTCCTCAAGCGGCCGGGGCGGATCGTCGTCGAGATCCTGCCGCCGATCCCGCCCGGCGGCGAGCGCAAGGCGGTGATGGCAACCCTCGAAGAGCGGATCGAGACGGCGACCGCGCGGCTGGTGGCGCAGGCGCAAGGCGCCGGCGCTTGACCGCCTCATTGATGAGGGCGTAAGATAGAACATTTAGAGAACATAAACATCTGCCGCAATTACTTGTGGGTATTTTGGCGATCAGGCCCTAAATCTGTTGGCGAGTGCGAACGCTTTGCCCCTATCATCGCGCCGAAAGGGAGAAAATACGTGGCCTCGAACCTGCGCAAGCGTAAATACGGCCTCGCCGAGGATCGCGCGTCGTTTGAACGAGCCCCGAAGCTCCCGGCTGAAGACAATACGCCCCATGGGCTCGCCGAATTACTGAAAGCGAACATGTTTTACCGGGGCGTGCCATGGCCCGCGCCCTTTGACCAGACGGCGCATCGGCTTCGGCTTGGCGACGCGCGGGATCTTTCGTGGCTTCCGAATTCTTCAGTCCATCTCGTGGTGACGTCGCCTCCCTATTGGACGCTGAAGAAATACGAAGTCCGCGAAGGGCAGATGGGAGAGATCGTCAGCTACGAAGAATTCCTTGATGAACTGGACAAAGTATGGCGCGAGTGCGCCAGGGTACTCGTCGACGGCGGAAGGATTTGTTGCGTCGTCGGGGACATATGCTTGCCTCGAAAGGTCGCGGGTCGGCACCACGTAATGCCCTTACACGCGGACATTCAAGTTCGCGCGCGGAGACTCGGACTGGATTGCCTCACCCCGATCTTGTGGCACAAGATTGCCAACGGCATCACCGAGGCCGAGGGAAACGGCGCCGGCTTCTATGGAAAGCCGTACCAGCCGGGTTCTATTGTCAAGAACGATACGGAGTTCGTTCTGTTTCTTCGGAAAGGAGGTCGCTACCGGTCAGTATCAATGTTGACCAAAGCGCTTTCCATGCTGGATCGGCACGAAATGCAAAATTGGCTGCGCTCCTATTGGGCAGACATAAGGGGCGCGTCAACTCGCGAAGGACATCCTGCGCCTTTCCCGGTGGAGTTGGCTGAACGACTAATCCGTTTGTTTTCGTTTGCCGGCGACACCGTGCTTGATCCGTTCGCCGGGACCGGCTCAACGGCACTTGGCGCATTGAGAACCGGACGAAGCTCAATCGGCATAGATATAGAGCCGAAATATCTGAAAATTGCGCAGCGGCGCCTGTTGGCCGCAAGCCGACAAAAGAGGTTGACCGGCGCCGTGAACGCGATGATCGCGCTTGATGGAATATCGATTACTCGCTGAATTTCGTCAGATCTTTGACGGCCGCGAGTACCGTCACAGATCCTCGACGCACGGCGATAAAGTTGCCGTGCAACTCTTCGAAGACCTCTTTGCATTGCGACGTTCTCGAAAGCTGGCGGAAGCCGTAGAACGGCGCCAGCGCGTTGCCAACCGACAGAACATACGTCAAGGCATCAGGGCTCGCCGAGGCGATGCGACTTTTGGGGAGATAATTCCCGGAGAACCATCGAAACTGGACGAGGGATACGCAGTGGCCCGCGGACCGGTTGCCACCATTGAAATCGGCTCTGAGGTAAAGATACTTGCGAAGGCAATGATCAAGCAGATAGATAGAGTTATCGGTGATCTTACGAAGCAGGTGCGACAGTTCCGCCGCGGCCGTGCGGATCCGATTTGTGTTGGCATCGTCGGAATCAATTCATCCCTTTACACCATCGGCCTCGAAGGTGAACGTGCTTTTCGAACAGACGGAAAAAGACACAAGCACCCCTTCCAGGAAGCGGTCGAGGCCGAGCGTCGCCTGCTCAGCGACGCCGCGCCCGATTTCGACGAGTTTCTCATTTTGAGATACCGCGCCACAAACGACCCGGAAGGTGATTCGCCGTTTCCTTTCGAGTGGGTGGACTACAATCGGACGGCCCGCGACTACGGAGCCATCCTTACTCGGGTCAGCATCGAGTACGATAAACGCTTCTGATACGCTTGAAGCCGCCTTGCCGATCTGAACCGGGTATGTGACATTGTATGTTTGATCGAAACACAGGAGAGTCGACCACGCCCGAACGCTTCTTCACCCGTGCCGACCTCGAGACGCTGCGGCAATGGGACGTGCCGACGATCTGCAACGGCCTCGAGATCGTCATGCCGGAGCGCCGCGCCATCGGCTTCACCGTCGAGCCAATGATCGCGGTCGACCCCAAGCTGCCGCCGATCGTGGGTCTCGCGCGGACCGGCACCATCCGCGCCAAGGAGCCGCCGCGCGGGCCGGTGGCGGATCGGCTCGACTGGTACGACTACGTCGCCGCCGCCGATCTCCCGACCGTCGTCGTGCTGCAGGACATCGACCATCCGCCGGGCTACGGCGCCTATTGGGGCGAGGTGCAGTCGACCGTACACCGGGCGCTGGGCGCCCTCGGCTGCGTCACCAACGGCTCCTTCCGCGATCTCACCGCCTGGGCGCCCGGCTTCCAGATGCTCGGCGGCCGCGTCGGCCCCAGCCACGCCCATGTCCACATGGTCGATTTCGGGAAGCCGGTGATGGTCTTCGGCATGCAGGCGGCGCATGACGACGTGATCCACGCCGACTATCACGGCGCGGTGGTGATCCCCGCCGAGGCGGTGCGGAAGCTGCCCGCCGCCATCGACCTCGTCGCCCGGCGCGAGAAGGTGATCCTCGACGTCTGCCGGAGCCCGGACTTCTCGCCCGCCCGCTTGCGCGAGGCGATCAAGCGCGCGGGCGAGATTCACTAACGCCGCGCCCAGGCAACGGCGCGAAGCCATCGGCGATGGCCCCTGCCATGTCAGGCGTTGGCAGCGCGACATAGATCATACCGAGGAAACAGCCCAACGCCTTTGCCCGCAAGACGTGTTTCAGGTGCTTGTCGGAGCTGAGAACGGTTTCCACGAGAAAGCTCGCCCGTTGCTCGATGAGATCTTCCACCCGCGCTTCGATCCGTTGCGCGGCGCGCAGGTTCGCATCGTCTTCGGTCAAGTGCTCCACACGACCGTTGATCCCAGGCAGATCGCAGGACGAAATGGCGCCGGTCATGCCGGTCATGACGCGATCGACCGGCCAGCCGAACAGCGCTGCACGGGCGCCCTTCAATCCGTCTGCCGTTCGGCATATGGAACCAATGATCTACAAAGAACCTGTGCATAATCCTGTGGATAAATTGCGAAACGTGCAAACTGCGCACAAAGGCAGATCGCGGAAAAGCGGGGATAAGCTTGACAAAACGAGACTTTTTAGCCACTTGCAATGGGAAGTGGTTGTGGAACACGCGAGGACAAATCAGGAACATTGACGCCCGGAACTGCCGAGGGTAAAGACCGTTTTAACGATCGACCGTCACCCTGCCCGGACCCCGCCCGGGCGGGGTCGAATGTTTGAAAGGACCGCCGAGCCTTGCCCACCGTCGCCTCGATCTCGCAGCAGATCTGGGACATGAAATACCGGCTCAAGGGGCCGGACGGAAACCCCGTGGACAGGACGATCGAGGATACCTGGCGGCGGGTCGCCACGGCGCTCGCCGAGCCCGAGGCGGACAAGGCGGCCTGGGCGGAGCGCTTCTACGAAGCCATGGCCGGGTTCAAGTTCCTGCCCGCCGGACGGGTGGTCGCGGGCGCCGGCAGCGCACGCAACGTCACCCTCTTCAACTGCTTCGTCATGGGCACGATCCCGGACGACATGGCCGGCATCTTCACCCAGCTTCGCGAGGCGGCGCTCACGCTGCAGCAGGGCGGCGGCATCGGCTACGATTTCTCGACCCTCAGGCCCAAGGGCGCGCCGGTCAAAGGCGTCGGCGCCGACGCCTCGGGGCCGCTCTCCTTCATGGATGTCTGGGACGCGATGTGCAAAACCATCATGAGCGCCGGCTACCGCCGCGGCGCGATGATGGCGACCTTGCGCTGCGACCATCCCGACATCGAAGCCTTCATCGAGGTAAAGAGCGAGCCCGGCCGGCTGCGCATGTTCAATCTCTCGGTCCTCGTCACCGACGCCTTCATGCAGGCGGTGAAGGAGGACGCGCCCTGGGAGCTCAAATTCTCTGGCACCACCTTCAAGGTCGTGCCGGCGCGCGAGCTCTGGGACAAGATCATGCGCGCGACCTACGCCTATGCCGAGCCGGGCGTGATCTTCATCGACCGCATCAATCGCCGCAACAACCTGCACTATTGCGAGACGATCAGCGCGACGAATCCCTGCGGCGAGCAGCCGCTGCCGCCTTACGGCGCCTGCCTCTTGGGCTCGATCAACCTCGCGGCGCTGGTGCGCGATCCCTTCACCCCGCAGGCCCGCCTCGACACGGCGGAGCTCGCCCGGCTCGTGCCGGCGGCGGTGCGGCTCATGGACAATGCCATCGAGGTCTCGCGCTTCCCGCTGCCGGAGCAGGCGCATGAGGCGAAGGCGAAGCGGCGCATCGGCCTCGGCGTCACCGGCCTTGCCGACGCCCTCATCCTGTGCGGCGCGCGCTACGGCTCGGCGCAAGCGGTCGAGCTTACCGCGCAATGGCTGAAGGCGGTCGAGCGCGCGGCCTATCTCGCCTCGGCCGAGCTCGCGGCGGAGAAAGGCGCCTTCCCGCTGTTCGACAAGGCGGCCTATCTCGCCGGCGAGACGGTGGCGGCCCTCGACCAGGAGGTGCGCGACGCCATCGCCGCCCACGGCGTCCGCAACGCGCTGCTCACCTCGGTGGCGCCCACCGGCACCATCTCGCTCTTTGCCGACAATGTCAGCTCCGGCCTCGAGCCGGTGTTCAGCTTCAGCTATACGCGCCGCGTGCTGATGCCCGACGGCACGCGCAAGGAGGAGGAGGTGAGCGACTACGCCTATCGCCTCTTCCGCCGGCTCAAGGGCGAGAACACGCCGCTGCCCGACTATTTCGTCGACGCGCAGCAGCTCACGCCGGCCGACCACCTGGTGATGCAGGCCACGGTGCAGAAATACGTCGACAGCTCGATCTCCAAGACCATCAACATCCCCGCCGATTTTCCCTTCGAGCGCTTCAAGGACGTCTATTTCCAGGCCTATGAGCTCGGCTGCAAGGGCTGCACCACCTACCGGCCGAACGAGGTGACGGGCGCGGTGCTCGAGGTCAGGAAGGAGGCGAGCGAGACCAAGCGGCAGCCGGAGCTGCCGCTGCCGGTGCCGCAGCGCCAGGCGAAGCCGGCCGACGTCTATGACGGCGGCGTCGTCTACATGACGCAGCCGCTGAGCCGGCCGGAGGAGCTGCCGGGCAAGACCTACAAGATCCGCTGGCCAGAGAACGAGCACGCGCTCTATATCACGCTCAACGACATCATCCAGGACGGCCGCCGCCGCCCGTTCGAGATCTTCATCAACTCGAAGAACATGGAGCATTACGCCTGGACGGTCGGCCTCACCCGCATGATCAGCGCCGTCTTCCGCCGCGGCGGCGACGTCTCCTTTGTCGTCGAGGAGCTGAAGGCGGTGTTCGATCCGCGCGGCGGCGCCTGGATGGAGGGCCGCTACGTGCCTTCGCTGCTGGCGGCGATCGGCGACGTCATCGAGCGCCACATGATCGATATCGGCTTCATGCCGGCCAAGCGCAGCGCCACGCCCGAGCTCGCCGAGCGCAAAGTGGTGAACCTCGCGCCCGCCGAGGCCGAGCGCCGCCCGCGGCTCGCGCAATGCCCGAAATGCGGCGAGGCGGCGCTGATCCGCGTCGAGGGCTGCGACCAGTGCACGAGCTGCGACTATTCGAAATGCGGGTGAAGGAAAAGCCGCAACGATAATTTCGCCGTGCTGCGGCGCAAGGGGGGAGCGCGAGGATGCGGGATGATCCACCGGCCGAACTGGCGGCGACGTTGCGCCACAACAGCGTTCCTCTCCTGGCGCTCGGCACCTTCGCGATCGGCTCCGACGTCTTCGCCATCGCCGGCATCCTGCCGCTGATCGCCGCGAGCCTCGAGGTCAGCGTCCCGGCGGCGGCGCAGATCAACAGCGCCTACGCCCTCGCCTACGCGCTGGGCTCGCCGCTGCTCGCGGTGCTGACCGCCGGCTGGCGCAAGGAGCGGCTTATCGTCCTGGCGATCGCCGGATTTGCCGCGGCGGACCTGCTCTGTGCCGGAGCAACGAGCCTCGCCATGCTGCTCTGGGTGCGGGTGCTGTCGGGCCTGTGCGCCGCGCTCTATGTGCCGACCGCCGTGACCCTCGCCGGGGCCCTGGCGCCGGCGGGGCAGCGCGGCGCCCGTCTCTCCGGCGTCACTCTCGGCACCACCACCGCGCTGGTCATCGGCGTGCCGCTCAGCACCTGGATCGGCCAGCATTTCGGCTGGTCCTGGAGCTTCCTCCTTTCCGCCGGCTGCGCCTTGGGCGCCATGGTCGCGCTCGCCGCGCTGCGCCTGCCGGCAACGGCGCTGCCGCCCGTGCCGCCGCTCAGCGCGCGGTTCAAGCCGCTCGCGCAACCCCGCGTAGCCCTGGCGCTGCTGGCGCAGCTCTTCTGGTCGAGCTGCAACTACAGCATCTATCACTACAGCGCCGTGCTGCTGGGCGGGCGCATCGGCCTCGACCGGATGCCGCAATTGCTGCTGCTCGCCGGCCTCGGCACCTGGGTGGGCGTGTTCGCCGGGGGACGCCTTGCCGACCGTTTCGGCGCCGCGTCGCTGATCGTGGCGATCGCCGGCATCAACGCCCTCAACATCGCGCTGCTCTCCATCACCGGCGGCACGGTCATCGGCGCCGATTTTGCCCTCTTTCTCTTCGGCATCGCCGGCTGGGCGGTCATTCCGGCGCAGCAGAGCCGCCTCCTGGCGGAGGCGCCCGAGCACGGCGGCATCGCCATCGCGCTGCTGACCTCGACCGTTTACGTCGGCAGCGCCATCGGCGCGGCCTGGGGCGGCTTCGTCCTCGACCATGCCCCGGCGGCGGCGCTGCCGCCGGCGGCGAGCGTCGGCATCGTGCTCGGCATCTTGCTTTTCCTGCGGAGCGAATTCGTCTCCCGGCGCCAGGATCGGCGCGGCCCGACGCCATAGCGCGTTATCCGCATCGAGGGCCGAGGCCGGCGCGCGAGCGCGACCGTTCGAAATGCGGATGACCGCGCGCATGAAAATGATGAGCCTGTTGCGATGAGACGTCTATTATCGGGCCGCTTTCTCGGAGAGACGAGTGAATCGGCAAGCCCCGGGCCGCGTGAGAGAGGCGATTTCCGAATTTTTGCGCTCGCGGAGCGATCCCGCGACAGTCCAGGAAATTCATGACGCCGTCCGCAGGGAGCTTGGCCCCGGCGCGTCTGCGTCATCGGTGCGATCCTATTTGCGCTTGAACGTCGATCGCGTGTTCGAAAGGACGTCGCGCGGAGCATGTCAATTGCAATGCGACGAAGAGCCTTTGCCCTTCTTACCGGCAGACCATGAAGCGGCCATAGATACGGCGACCCTCGTTCAAGACAACTGCTTAAACTGGCTTCGACAGCAGCCGGCCGCGAGCATCCACGCAGTCGTGACCGATCCGCCGTATGGGATGGTCGAATACACGCCCGCGGAGCAACAGAAACTCCGCGGCGGCAAAGGCGGCGTCTGGCGCATTCCGCCATCTTTCGACGGGCACCGGCGGTCTCCGCTGCCGCGGTTTACGACGCTGAACAAAACCGATCTGGAAAAACTCGAGGCGTTCATATTCCATTGGGCATCGCTTCTCTTCCCCGTGCTCGTGCCCGGCGCCAACGTGATTGTCGCGTCGAATCCTCTGGTATCGCATCGAGTCTCCAAGGCGCTTTCGAATGCCGGACTTGAACGTCGCGGAGAGATCGTACGACTCGTGATGACCATGCGCGGGGGAGACCGACCCAAAAATGCACATGACGAATTCGACGGCGTGAGCGTGATGCCGCGCTCCATGTGGGAGCCTTGGCTGTGCTTCAGGAAGCCGATCGAAGGCCGCGTGCAAGATAATTTGCGGAAATGGAAGACGGGGGGATTCCGGCGGATCTCCCGGGAGAAGCCGTTCGGCGACGTGATTCAATCGCATCCCACGCGCTCCAACGAACGCCACATAGCGCCGCATCCCAGCCTCAAACCGCAATCATTTCTCCGCCAACTTGTACGCGCCGTTTTACCTCTGGGCGAAGGAACGATTCTAGACCCGTTTGCGGGAGCAGGATCGACGCTGGCGGCGGCAATGGCCGTCGGCTATGACAGCATTGGAATCGAATGCGACCCCCACTACATCGAGATTGCGCGCCGTGCGATATTTCCGCTCTCGCGCCTTAAGGTCACGTAGCCCGTCGCAGCATATACGCCCAATTTTCGCGCGGCTTGGCAATTCGAATGCCGGCGGGGCCACCCTGTCGCCGCTCCGGCTCGCCGGTCGAGGACGTCGCGCCTAAGGCGGCAGCCGCTTGAAGCATTCCATGCCGGCCGATCTCATGGCATCGCAGCCGAGCACGCTGACGCCGCCGGCCTTGTCGGGATGGAGCGCCACGGCGTAGCTCTTGCCGTCGGCGCATTTGACGCTCCAATAGGCGTCGCCCTTGTCGGCGTCATGCCGGCCGAAGCCCATGGCAAAGGCGAGGACGCCCTCGCAGCCCTGGCCGACATCCTTGCCGAGCAGCACCGCCTGCTCGGTCGAGGGCAGGTTCGCCAGCCGGTCGTTGGCGATATTGCCCGTGGTCGGCACGTCGGGATGCGCCGCCGGCTCGTTCACCGCGTTGCGCACCGGGCTCACCGGCGCCAGCGCGGCAAGATGCATGATCCAGAGGACCGACCATACCGCCGCCGCGATGATGGCCAGCAGGGCCCAGCCGATGATGGTGCGTCTCATCCCGCCTCTCTCGCGGGACCCATGGTATGGCGAGGCCCGCCCCTGCGACAACACCCGGCCCGGGCGGCGGCGAAGAAGGCCGGGCGCGGCGGCAGAGGCGGCATGCGGCATGCCGGTTTCGCATCGACGGTGCCGGGCGTTCTGCCTTATAACGCCGGCATGCGCCGCCTCGTTTTGTCGCTGCTCCTGGCCGCGGCCGCGATCGCGGCCGGCTTTAGCGGATATTGGGTCTATCTCGCCCACCGGCTGCAAGCGGAGATCGGGCCTTGGGCGGAAGCCCAGCGCGCGCACGGCACTGCGCTCGGCTGGGACAGCCTTGCGGTGGAGGGGTTTCCTCTCGCCGTCCGCCTGCGCTTCGCGCAGGTAACGGCGAGCGGCGAGAAGCCGCTGCCTTTCACCGCCGTCGCACCGCTGCTGCTCGCCGAGACGGCGGTATGGGACGGGCGGCAGTGGCGGATAGACGCGCCCGATGGCGCGCGGGCGGCGCTGCCGGGCGAGGCCGGCGGTCTCGTCGCGGCAAGCCTCCACGGCAGCGTCGGCCTCGACGGCGCCGGCGGCGCCACGATCGAGCTTGCCGGGCAAAGGATTGCCGGCAGCGGCATCGCCGCCGGAACCGACGTCGCCGCCGCCGAGCTGCGGCTGACGCTGCCCGACCACGCGGCAGGCAATCATCTCGATCCCGCCTTCGCCGCCGCGCTGCGGCTTACGGACCTGTCGCTGCCGGTGACGGTGCCAAGCTTCGGCAAGGACATCGAGACGCTGAGCCTGGCGGTAACGCTCAAGGGCGCGCTGCCGCCGGGCAAGCTGCGCGAAACGCTCGCCGCCTGGCGCCGGGACGGCGGCACGCTCGAGCTCACCGACGGCGTCTTGCGCTGGGGCGCGCTCGAGGCCGACGCCAACGGCACCTTCGCGCTCGACGACCAGCTACAGCCGATCGGCGCGCTCACCGCCGCCATCGAGAATCACAACGCGATCATCGACGCCGCCGTGGCGGGCGGCACGCTGCGCGCCGGCGACGCCGATCTCGTCAAGATCCTGCTGGGGCTGATGGCGAAGCCGGGCGCCGACGGCCGCAAGCGGCTGACCCTGCCGGTAAGCGTGCAGAACGACCGCCTCTATCTCGGCCCGGCGCAGATCGCGGTGCTGCCGCGCTTCACCTGGGAGTAGCCGCTGGTCACGGCTGCGGCGCCTCGGCGCGGTCGTGGAGACCGTATTGGCGCACCACCTCGGCGACGCTCAAGCGATAATCGGCGAAGATCTCGGCGCGGCCGCGCGCCTGCGCCCGCCGGTGCCGCTCATGCTCGCGCCAGCGCATCACCGCCGCGGCATCGCGCCAGAAGGAAAGCGACAGGATCTTGCCGTCGTTGGCCAGGCTCTGAAAGCGCTCGATCGAGACGAAGCCGTCGATCCGCTCGAGCTCGGGCCTGAGCGCGGCGGCGAGGTCGAAATAGTCCTGCCGGCGCCCCGGCTTGGGCTCCACCTCGAAGATCACGGCATACATCGGAACTCTCCTCCGTTTTGCGCTCCGCGCAACGCGCCGGCAAGGCGCGGACTTCCGCGACGGCGCTTCGCGCCGCTAAGCCTGCTTCGCCTCGATGATCGAGCGGCGGATGGCGCGGGTACGGGTGAAGAGCTCCTCCAGCTTCTCGCCCTCGCCCCAGCGGATGGCGCGCTGCAACGCCGTCAGATCCTCGGTGAAGCGCTGCAGCATCTCCAGCACCGCCTCGCGATTGCGGAGGAAGATGTCGCGCCACATGACGGGATCCGACGCGGCGATGCGGGTGAAGTCGCGGAAGCCGCCGGCGGAGAACTTGATCACTTCGGATTTGAGCGTCTCCTCCAGGTCGGTGGCGGTGCCGACGATGGTGTAGGCGATGAGGTGCGGCAGATGCGAGGTGATGGCCAGCACCTTGTCGTGATGCTCGGCGTCCATCGTCGCCACCTTCATGCCCGCCGCCTGCCAAATCGCGCGGACGCGCTCCAGCGCCGCGGCGTCGCCCCCCGGCAGCGGCGTCAGGATGCACCAGCGGTCGTGGAAGAGATCGGCAAAGCCCGCCTCCGGCCCGGAATGCTCGGTTCCCGCCACCGGATGGCCGGGGACGAGATGCACGCCCGCCGGCAGCAGCGGCGCGAGCTCGCGCACCACCACGCCCTTGACCGAACCGACGTCGCTGACGATCGTCCCCGGCCGCAGCGCCGGCGCGATGGCGCGGCCGATCTCGGCATAGGCCGAGAGCGGCGTGCAGAGGACGACGAGATCGGCGTTCTTCGCGGCGGCGGCGGGATCGTCGGTGACGCACTCGGCAAGGCCAAGCCGGCGCGCGGCCTCGAGCGTCGCCGGGCGCCGCGCGCAAGCGACGATCTCGCCCGCCAGCCCCTCGCGCCGCAGCATCCTGGCAAGCGAAGAGCCGATCAGGCCGATGCCGATCAGCGCCACGCGCTCGAAAGACGGCGCCGTCACCGCGTCTTGAGGAAATCGGCGAGCGCCGCGACGACGGCGCGCATCTCCTCCTCCAGCCCGACGGTGATGCGGACATGCTCGGGCAGCTTATAGGCGCGCATCTTGCGCGTGAGGATGCCGCGCGACTGCAAGAAGGCGAAGGCGGCGTTGGAATCCCTGGGCGCGGCGCCGAAGCGCACCAGCACGAAATTGGCCACCGACGGCGTCACCTCCAGGCCCAGCGCGCGGAGCTCGCGCTCCAGCCACGGACGCCAGAGGTTGTTATGCTCGCGCGCGCGGTCGACCGCGGCCACGTCCTCCAGCGCCGCCACCGCCGCCGCCTGCGCCGGCAGATTGATGTTGAAGACGCCGCGTATGCGGTTCAGCACGTCGACGACCGCGGCGCCGGCATAGGCCCAGCCGATGCGCAGGCCCGCCAGCGCGTAGATCTTCGAGAAGGTGCGCAGCATGACGACGTTCTCGGCGCTCTCGACCAGCTCGATGCCGGGCTCGTAATCGTTGCGCGTGACGAATTCGGCGTAAGCGGCGTCGATCACCAGCAGCGTCGAGCGCGGCAGCCCGGCCAGGAGCCGCCGCAGCTCATCGCACGGCAGATAGGTGCCGGTGGGGTTGTTGGGATTGGCGAGGTAGACGAGCCGCGTCCTGGCGTTGACCCGCGCCAGGATGGCGTCGACATCGGCGGTAAGCCGCGGCTCCGGCGCGGCGACCGGCGTCGCCCCGGCCGATTGCGCGGCGATGGGATACATGAGGAAACCGTGGCGGCTGTAGACGACCTCGTCGCCCGGCCCGGCATAGGCGCGCGCCAAGAGGCTGATGAGCTCGTCCGAGCCGGTGCCGCAGACGATGCGCTCGGCGTCGAGCCCGTGGCGCCGGGCGATCGCCTCGCGCAGCTCGACCGAGCCGCCGTCGGGATAGCGGTGCAGTTCGTGGGCCTGCGCGCGATAGGCCGCGACGGCGCGTGGGCTCGGCCCGAGCGCGCTCTCGTTGGAGGCGAGACGGATGACGCGCGCCGCGCCTTCGATTTTCGCTTCCCCGCCGACATAGGGCGCGATGTCGAGAACGCCGGGACGCGGCACCAGAAGCTCCGTCATCGCTACCTCCCGCCGCCGCGCAGCCCCAGCGCCGAAAGCGCGAAGGGCTTGGCATAGGAACCGAGATGGGCGACGCGCGCGATGCGGTCGCCGAGCAGCTCGAGCGCCTTGGCGAGCCGCGGATCGCCGTCGCCGACGCCGTCGTCGAGCTCGACCAGATTCCACGCCGCCTCGCCCTCCGGCTCGTGCACGGCAAAGAGCGTGACGGCAAGGCCGGCGGTCTTCAGCGCCTCGATCAGCCGCGCGCGGCTGAGCTGGCCGGCGAGCTCCAAGGCGACGAAGCTGCGGTCGGCCTCGGTCGGGTCGGGCTCGGCATCGCCGATCGCGAGCGCGTCGAGCCCGCCGTCGCCGCGGGCATTGCCGCGTCCGGCGAAGGGCAGCCGAGCGAGGACGCGCGGCGCGGCGGCGCCGGCCCGCGCCAGCAGTGGCCACCACGGCTCGCGCTCGCCTTCCGCCGGCACCGGCAGCACCGCCGCCGCCACCTTGCGCTCGGTCACGGCGCGCATCGCCTCGCCCAGGGAATGGAAGGCGATCATCGGGATGTGGCTGCCGAAATGGTCGCGCGCGAGGTCCCAATAATCGGGCATTTCCTCGAGCGCTGCCACCGCGACGGCGAAATTGCCTTGCATGATCACCGCCCCGCTGAAGATCTCGCGCCAAAGCCGCACCAGGACCGGCCGCGGAAAGCGGCCGCGATGGCGCGCCACCAGCCGGCGCAGGATGCGTGCCTCGCGGCCGGGCCGGATCGCGGCGACGCGGCCGCGCTGCTTGGCGGCGGCGACCGCCTCGACGATCTCCGCCCGCTCCATGATGAGGTCATGCAGCCGGTCGTCGATCTCGTCGATGCGGCGGCGCAGATCGTCGAGGGTGGATGTGCTCGTGGCCATGATGAGTCGGTGCACCGGAAGGCGATAGAGATAGTTCCCCGGCCCGCCAAAAGCAAAGAAAACGTTGACAGCGCCGGCCCCCGATCCCTAGCTATGCCGGATCCGGAAAGCGCTTTTTTCCCAGCCGATCCCGGGACTTGCGCCCAGAGGCGACCGTGACCCTCCCATCGCCCGTCCAAGCGACCGCCCTTGCTCCCGTCCGCCCGGGCTTCCGGCTGGTGGTCGAGACGCCGCTGGCGCTCGATTGCGGCGTGCAGCTCGGCCCCTATACCATCGCCTACCAGACCTATGGCCGGCTCAACGCCGACCGCTCCAACGCCATCCTGATCTGCCACGCGCTGACCGGCGACCAATACGTCGCCGACACCCACCCGCTGACCGGCAAGCCCGGCTGGTGGGAGACGCTGGCGGGGCCGGGCAAGGTGCTCGATACCGAGCGCTATTACCTCATCTGCGCCAATGTGCTGGGCGGCTGCATGGGCTCCAGCGGGCCGATGGAGCTCAATCCCGCCACCGGCAAGCCCTGGGGCCTGGCATTCCCGGTGATCACGGTGGCCGACATGGTGCGGGCGCAGACCAAGCTGATCGATCATCTCGGCATCGAAACCTTGTTCTGCGTCACCGGCGGCTCGATGGGCGGCATGCAGGCGCTGCAATGGGCGGCGTCCTTCCCGGACCGGGTCTTCGCCGCCGTGCCGATCGCCACCGCCGCGCGGCATTCGGCGCAGAACATCGCCTTCCACGAGGTCGGCCGCCAGGCGATCATGGCCGATCCGCAATGGTGCCAAGGCAACTACCTGGAGCTCGGCAAGCGGCCCGAGCGCGGGCTCGCCGTGGCGCGCATGGCGGCGCATATCACCTATCTCTCGGAGCAGGCGCTGCACCGCAAGTTCGGCCGCAATCTGCAGGACCGCTCGGCGCTCACCTACGGCTTCGACGCCGATTTCCAGGTGGAGAACTATCTGCGCCACCAGGGCATCGCCTTTGTCGAGCGCTTCGACGCCAACTCCTATCTCTACATCACCCGCGCCTGCGACTATTTCGACCTTGCCGCCGAGCATGACGGCTCGCTGGCCAGCGCCTTCCGCGGCACGAAGACGCGCTTCTGCTGCATCTCCTTCACCAGCGACTGGCTCTACCCGACCTCCGAGAACCGCGCCATCGTGCACGCGCTGAACGCGGTCGCGGCCAATGTCAGCTTCGTCGAGATCGAGACCGACAAGGGCCACGACGCCTTCCTGCTGGAGGAGCCCGAGTTCTTCGCCACCTTGCGCGGCTTCCTCGACGGCTGCGCGCGCCATCGCGGGCTCGCGGCGCCGTGAGCGCCGACGGCAGCCTGAGCGCCATCCCCGACAGGGGGCGCCTGCGCGGCGATCTCCGCCTCGTCGCCGACATGATCGAAAAGGGCTCGCGCGTGCTCGATATCGGCTGCGGCGACGGCGAGCTGCTCGCCTTCCTCGCGCGCGAGAAAAACATCGACGGCCGCGGCATGGAGCTGTCGCAGTCCGGCGTCAATTCCTGCGTCCGCCACGGCCTGTCGGTCATCCAAGGCGACGCCGACCGCGATCTGCAGGACTACCCCTCGGACGCCTTCGATTACGTCGTGCTGAGCCAGACGCTGCAGGCGACGCGCCGGCCGCTGCGCGTCGTCGAGCATCTCGTGCGCATCGGCCGGCGCGCCATCGTCTCCTTCCCCAATTTCGGCCATTGGCGCATCCGCCTCGCCCTGCTGGCCCAGGGACGCATGCCGCGGACGCCGGTGTTGGCCCATGCATGGTACGAGACGCCCAACATCCACCTCTGCACCATCCTCGACTTCATCGCCTTGTGCGCGGAGCTCGGCGTCGCCATCGAGCGCAGCGTGACGCTCGACCGCCACGGCCTGCCCTACCGCCTGAAACCGCAGAGCAGGCTCGCCAACCTCATGGCCGAGCAGGCGCTGTTCCTGCTGCGCGGCCGGCGGGATTAGCCCGTCCGGGAGATGGGACGGGCCCGGAGGCTTGCCCGCCGCGCGCCGGTCGCCACCGGGAGATAGGCGGGACGCCGGCTCTCCTTGCGCTTCATCGCCGGCTTGGCATAGAGCTGCTTCGACGCCTCGACCACCGAGACGCCGGCGAAGCTGGTGAACCAGCGCTCGCCGATGCGCTCGATCGCCGCGGCCGAGCGCAACAGCATGCGCGAGCCGGTGGGCGGCACGAACAGAGCCGTCGACACGCGCTCGGGAGTGAAATCGGCCTCGCGCAGCGCGCGCGAGAGCTGCGAGGGCGTATAGGGATGGCCCTGGCCGAACGGCGTCCAGTCGACTCGCGCCCAGATGCCGCGGCGGTTGGGCGCCACCACCAGCAGCCTGCCGCCGCCCGCCATCACCCGCCAGATCTCCTTGAGCAGCGGCCGCGCCTGCTCGCTGTATTCGAGCCCGTGCATCAGCAGCACGCGGTCGACCGAGAAATCCTGGAGCGGCAGCTCGCCCTCATCGGCGAGCGCCACCGCGTTAGGCCCGTCCTGCGGCCAGGCGAGCACGCCTTGCGAGGAGGGCATCACCGCGACCACGCGCTCCGCCTCCTCGCGAAACAGCTTGAGATAGGGCGCGGCGTAGCCGAGCCCGAGCAGGCGCATGCCGCGCAGATCCGGCCAGATCAGCCGGATGCGGCGGCGGATCATGCGCCGCGCCACCTGGCCGAGCCGCGACTCGTAGAAATCCCGGAGATCGACGACGTCAACATGCATGAAGACAGTGTAGCATGGCCGGGCGCGACGAATTACATTAGCCTCCGAGGGGTAAGTCGAGGGGCGCCATGTCCGAGCTCGTCTTCCGTCGGTGTCCGCCGCTTCCGGACAATAACGCCGGCTCCGGCGCGTTCCGGTCCGGGGCAGGACCGGCGTCATCGCTTCCTCCGTCGCCGGGCCGGCGTTGCGCGCGCTCGCCAAACGCCAGCCGAGGGCCGCGCCGCGGTCCGCGACGCGCCAAGCGACGCCTTCGCCGCCATTCGCCGGCGCAAGGACAATGTCTGAGCCGCCCGCCGCAGAAGATCGGGAGTCCAACCAATGAAGCTTCGCTATTCGCCCAGTTCTCCCCACGTGCGCAAGGTCATGATCGTGGCGATCGAGACGGGGCTTGCCGAGAGGATCGAGCGCATCCCGACCACGGTCGCGCCGACCAAGCCCAACGACGAGGTGGCGCGCGAGAACCCGCTGGTAAAGGTTCCGGCGCTCACCACCGATGACGGGCTCGTGCTCTACGACTCGGCGGTGATCTGCGAGTATCTCGACACGCTGCATGACGGGCCGAAGCTTTTCCCCCCTCCCGGCAGGCCGCGCTGGCTGGCGCTGCGGCAGCAGGCGCTGGGGGACGGCCTCCTCGAGGCCGCCCTCCTCGGCCGCTACGAGAGCCTGCGGCCCAAGGAGTATCAATGGCCGGACTGGATCGACGCGCAGCTACGCAAGGTGCGCGGCGCGCTCGGCGCGCTCGAGATCGAGGTCGAGGCCGACGAGCTCGGCGGTCCGCTCACCATCGGCCAGGTCACCATCGCCTGCGCCCTGGGCCATCTCGATTTCCGCTACGCCAGCGAGGAATGGCGCGCCCGGCACCGGCGGCTCGCCGCCTGGTTCGACGAAATCTCCAAGCGCAAGTCGATCGAGCTCACCAAGCCGAAAGACCCGGCGTGAGCCTGCCCGAGGCCGAGCAGGTGATATCCGCGCTCGGCCTTGCGCCGCACCCCGAGGGCGGCCATTTCCGCGAGACCTTCCGCGACGCCGCAGCCGGCGGCGCGCGCGCCGCTTCGACCGCGATCTATTACCTGCTGCGCCGGGGCGAGGTGTCGCGCTGGCACCGCATCGACGCGGCGGAGATCTGGCATTGGTACGCGGGCGCGCCGCTGCTGCTGTCGCTGGCGGAGGACGGGCGGGCGCCGCGGCGCCTGCGCCTCGGCAACGATCTCGCCGCGGGCGAGCGGCCGCAGGCGGCGGTGCCAGCGCGCGCCTGGCAGAGCGCGCAAAGCCTCGGCGCCTGGACGCTGCTCGGCTGCACCGTGGCGCCCGGCTTCGAGTTTGCCGGCTTCGAGCTGGCGCCTGAGGGGTGGGAGCCCCCGAGCGACGGCGCGTAGCGACATCGTCCGAGGCGGCGTCAGCGGTTGCGTCAGCAACCGCGAGAGCCGCACCGGGCGAGGTTATCGCGCAACCACCCCGTCGAGCCAGGCGACGAGATCGCGCGTGACCTCGTCGCGGTTCAGCTCGTTGAACAGCTCGTGGCGAGCCTCGGGATAGAAGCGATGCGCGACGCGCTCGAGGCTGGCGTCGCGGTAGGCGGCGAGAAGCTGCTGCACGCTCTTCGTGTTTTCGCCGACGGGATCGCGGCTGCCGGAGATGACATAAACCGGCAGCCGCTTCGGGATGCGCGCCTGGCGCCGGGCATCGGTGACGTCGCCCAGCGCGTCCAGCAGGTCGATCCAGAGCTGCACCGTGGCGACAAAGCCGCAGAGGGGATCGGCGATGTATTTGTCGACCTCGGCCGGATCGCGCGACAGCCAGTCGAAGGGGGTGCGCGCCGGCGCGAAGGGCTTGTTGAAGGCGCCGAAGCTCAAGCCGTGGATCAGCGCGCTCTTGCCGCGCGCGCCGAGCCGCAGCCGCTCGATCCGCGCCACGAGCCGCCCGGCCGCCGCCAGCGCGCCGGGCTTGCCGCCCGAGCCCGACAGCACCGCGCCCGCCAGCGTCTCGCCGCGCTCGCTGATGACCTGCTGCGCCATGAAGGAGCCCATGGAATGGCCCAGCAGCACCACCGGCAGGCCCGGATGGTCGGCCATGAGGCGGCGATGGAGCGCTCCGAGATCGTCGAGGCATCGCCGCCAGCCGTCATGCTCGGCGAAGAAGCCGAGATCGGCAGGGGTCCTCGCGGTGCGGCCATGGCCGCGGTGGTCGCCGGCATAGACCGCATAGCCCGCTCCGGTCAGCGCCTGGGCGAGCCTTGCATAGCGGCCGCCATGCTCGGCAAGGCCATGGGCAACGTGCAGCGCCGCCTTTGCCGGTCCCTCCGGCAGCCAGCGATGGACAAAAAGCTCTACGCCATCCGCTCCGGCGAGAGTGAAGGTCGATGCCTGCATGTCCTCAGTCTACAGGATCGACCGGCGGCCGATCCTAAAATTTCCAGTTTGCGCCGACGCGAAGAATATTGCCTTCGGTCCGGAACCTGGCGCTCGCCTGGCCCACGAGACCGGGCGGCGTGACGGTATTGATGGCAACGGTCTGGTGTCCAAGATTATAAAGGAGATATTCCCCCTTCACTCTGATGTTGTCGGTGACGGCGAATTCGGCGCCCGTGCCGACGACCCCGCCGATTTGCGTGCGGCTGGCCGAGCCGGAAAATAGCTGGCCAATCGAGGGGAAGCTGATGCTCGACGAGTATGTCGCGTCCCCCACGGCGAGGCCCGCCGTCGCGTAGAACAATAAATCGGGCGACGCCAGTATGCCCGCACGCGCACGGAGCGTGCTCAGCCAGTCGGTGGATTGCTTGACCGAATCGAACCCCTGGACATTCTGTCCTGCCATTATGGCGGCGTTCGTCAAAAAAGGCGCCACCGTCCTGTTGTCGCCGATCGTCGCACCCTCGGCGTCGATTTCAGCGCCAACCACAAAGGACGATCCCAGCCGATGGTCGTAGCCGAACTGAGCGCCGCCGATGAAACCGGCGGGATCGATCTGAACGAAGCTGGCGGTTTGGCCGACGGCGAATGTCGGCACGAAATCGGCGCTGACCGGCGCAAGCGCGACGCCATAACCGCCGTCGAAGCCATAGCCGGCATTCACGCCGACATGCATGCCGGTCCAGGGATCGGCCTTTGCGCCGCCGGCAACGGCGAGCGCGGCAATGCCGAGCGCCGCCGCATGGAATGCCTTCACCGCGCGTCCCCCCTGATGAGCGTGGCTCGGCGCAACCCTATGTGGGTTACCCGCCCCGGTCAACCGCGGGGACCACGCGCATCGGGATGGTCAGGCCCTGCCGCGGAAAGGGCACCTCGCACAGCGCCCCGACGCGATCCTAATACATGTGCTGGCCGCCATTGATCGACATGGTCGATCCCGTGAGGAAGCCGGCCTGGTCGGAGACCAGGAAGAGCACGCCGCGGGCGATCTCCTCGGCGTGACCGAGACGACCCACCGGGATGCGCGCGACGATCTTGTCGAGCACGTTCTGCGGCACGGCGCGAACCATCTCGGTGTCGATATAGCCGGGGGCGATGGCGTTGACCGTGACGCCGCGGCTGGCGCCTTCCTGGGCGAGCGCCTTGGTGAAGCCGTGGATGCCGGACTTCGCCGCGGCGTAATTCACCTGGCCATACTGCCCCGCCTGGCCGTTGATCGAGCCGATATTGACGATGCGGCCGAAGCCGCGCTCGCGCATGCCTTCGATGACCAGGCGGCACATGTTGAAGCAGGAGGTGAGGTTGGTGGCGATCACCTGGCTCCACTGCTCCGGCGTCATCTTGTGCAGCACCGCGTCGCGGGTGATGCCGGCGTTGTTGACCAGGATCTCGACCGGCCCGACCTCCTGCTCGATGCGCTTGACGCCGGCCTCGCACGCCTTGAAATCCGAGACGTCGAATTTGTAGGCGGCGATCCCGGTCTCCTGGGTGAAGCGCCGCGCGGCCTCGTCATTGCCGGCATAGTTGGCTGCAACCTTGCAGTCCGACTGTTTCAGCGCCACCGAGATCGCCTGCCCGATGCCGCGCGTTCCGCCCGTCACGACCGCTACACGTCCCATGGTTTCCTCCCTTGCCGTTGCCGGCGGTCGCCGCGGATTGCTCCTTCGCCGCTTCCGCAGGTGCCATTCACCTGCCGCGATCCGCCGTGCTCGACGCGCTCAACCCCGCTCGACGCACATGGCAATTCCCATGCCGCCGCCGATGCAGAGCGTCGCCAGGCCGCGCTTGGCGTTCCGCTTCTCCAGCTCATGCAGCAGCGTCACCAGCACGCGCGTGCCCGAGGCGCCGATGGGGTGGCCAAGCGCGATGGCGCCGCCGTTCACGTTCACCTTCTCGACGTCCCACCCCATGTCCCTGTTGACGACGCAGGCCTGCGCGGCAAAGGCCTCGTTGGCCTCGATGAGATCGAGATCCTCGACCTTCCAGCCGGCGCGCTTCAGCGCGAGCCGGCTCGCCGGGATCGGCCCCGTGCCCATCACCGCCGGATCGACCCCCGCCGTCGCCCAGGAGACGATGCGCGCCAGCGGCTTGACGCCGCGGCGCTGCGCCTCCTCGGCGGTCATCAGCACCACCGCCGCGGCGCCGTCATTGATGCCCGAGGCGTTGCCGGCGGTGACGGTGCCGTTCTTGTCGAAGGAAGGCCGCAGCTTCGCCAGCACCTCAAGCGTAGTGCCGTGCTTGGGATATTCGTCGGCCTCGACCAGCACGTCGCCTTTGCGCCCGGCGATCTTCACCGGCACGATCTCGTCCTTGAAGCGGCCCGACGTCTGCGCCGCCTCGGCGCGCGCCTGCGAGCGCTGCGCCAGCTCGTCCTGCTGCAGGCGCGTGATCTGCCAGCGCTGCGCCACGTTCTCGGCGGTATTGCCCATGTGATAGCCGTTGAAGGCGTCCCAGAGTCCGTCCTTGATCATGGTGTCGACGAGATCGGTATCGCCCATCTTGACGCCGCTGCGCAGATGGATGCAGTGCGGCGCGCGGCTCATGCTCTCATGGCCGCCGGCGACGACGATGGCGCTGTCGCCGGAGCGGATCGCCTGGTAGCCCAGCGCCACGCTGCGCAAGCCGGAGCCGCAGACCTGATTGATGCTATAGGCCGTGGCCTCGACCGGGATGCCGGCGCCGATGGCGGCCTGGCGCGCCGGGTTCATGCCCTCGCCGGCGGCGAGGATCTGGCCCATGATAACCTCGTTGACCTCCTTGGCATCGACATTGGCCCGGCGCATCGCCTCGGCGATGACCGTCTGCCCGAGATAATGGGCGGGGACGGAGCTCAGGCTGCCGTTGAAGGAGCCGATCGGGGTGCGGACGGCGCCGGCAATGACGATTTCGCTCACGGGGGGATCCTCCTGCTGGGGGCTCGCTAATCTCTCTTAGATAGACCTCTGCGGCGGGTTTGGGAACCCATGCCGCAGCCTCGCCTTATCTTTCCTGCAAAGTCTAGCGCCGGCGGGGCCGGCTGGCTTGATCTGGATCAAGCGCGGCGGCGCCTGGCGCTCCGCGGCGCAGGGGCGGCGTGGCCGCGCAGCCACAGCGCCAGGGGCTGCCATATGGCGCGCGGCGCCTCGCGCGCCACCATCATGCCGATATGGCCAAGCCGCGCCGTCAGCCGCTCCGCCGCCGGCAGCAGCCCGAGGACCGCCTCGGCGGTCCGGGGCGGAACGATACGGTCCTGCGCGGGAACCACCACCAGGCACGGCCGCTCGACGCGCTGCGGCAGCACCGCCCTGCCGGCGACGCGCCAGCGTCCGCGCCCGGGGGTATTGGCGCCATACCAGCCGGCAAGGCATTCCTGCGCCACCGGCAAGGCCAGCGGCACGCCGTCGTTGAGCCAATCCTCGACCGCGACGAAATCGCGCTCCTCGTCGCCGCCCGGCGCCAGCCCGGCGAAGCGCGAGAATTTGCGCAGCGCGAGCAGCGGATCGAGCGCGGCAAACAGCGTCTGCAACACGTCGACCGGCACCTCGCCCAGCGCCGCGAAGCTGCGCGCCAGCGGCGTCGCGATCTCGCCCATGAGCCGCGCCTGGCCGGCCCGTTCGGCGTGGAAGTCCCAAGGGCTCGCGAGCAGCGCCAGAGACGCGACCAGATCGGGCCGGCGCTCGGCGAGCGCCAAGGCGAGGAGCCCGCCCATGCAATAGCCGAGCACCGCGACCGGCGTACCCGCGGCGGCGGCGGCGGCCTCCAGCCGGCCGGCAATATAGTCGGTGAGGGTGAACCCCCGCTCGAGAGCGGCGGGCCTCCCCCAATCGACCAGCAGCGGCCGCAGCCCCTCGCCGGCAAGAAAGCGCAGCAGGCTCTTGCCCTCGGCGAGATCGAGGATATAGGCGCGGTTGATCAAGGACGGCACCACCAGCACCGGCGCCCCGCCGCCGGCGCCGTAGTCGAGCAGCCGCGTCGACCCCTCCTGCCACAGCACCGGCGGGTCGTCGAGGGCGCGGCGGTAGGGATGATGGCGATAGCGCTCGAGCCCGTGCAGGAAGTCGGCGCCGCGGGCGCGCAGCTCGGCATCGACGGCGGCGGCGAAAGCCTCAGCGGCGACGGGCTCGACGCTTCGGCGCAGCGCGCTTGCCGCCGGCAGAAGCTCCGGCCTCCAGGGCAGCAAGCCGGCCCTCAACAGCGGCAAGACGGCGCGCGAACTCATCCAGAGCATCGCGGCGCTGGCCAAATGAAGCGGCAGCGGCCGCGGCCCCAAACGGGGTGCCGTCATAGACGGGTACCCCGAACGGCGGCGGCCAGTTCGCGGGCGCCAGGCCGGCGAGCAGCCGGGCAAGGTTCTCGGCGAGATCGGGATCGGCCGCCATGGCGATGAGCTGCTCCTGCCACAGGTCGAGATACCTCTTGGCCAGGCTCGCGAGGTCCGGCGGTTCCGCCATGGCGCGGAGTATATCGGCGTGTCCACGCAAACGCCAGGGACGCCGGCGATCATTCTGCGTTGCGGCATCGCGCCGAGAATGTTGCTATGCTGTTTTTTTAGGCTGTGGCCGCACCCGGCGGATGCGGAAAGGAAGCAGGACATGGACGAGCAGGGCGGGGCGCAAACGCCCCCGGTCATCATCAAGAAATACGCCAACCGCCGGCTCTACAACACGGCGACAAGCAGCTACGTCACGCTCGAGGACCTCTCCCACATGGTCAAGGGCGGCCACGACTTCGTCGTCTACGACGCCAAGACCGGCGAGGAGATCACCCGCGCGGTGCTGACGCAGATCATCGTCGAAGAGGAGCAGAAGGGGCAGAACCTGCTGCCGATCAGCTTCCTGCGCCAGCTCATCAGCCTCTATGGCGACAGCATGCAATGGCTGGTGCCGCGCTATCTCGAGCACGCCATGACCACCTTTGCGCGCAACCAGGAGCAGATGCGCAAGAACCTGCAGGAGACCTTCGGCGGCCTCTTCCCGTTCGGCCCGCTCGAGGAGATGGGCAAGCAGAATCTGGCGCTGTTCGAGAAGACGATGAAGATGTTCTCGCCCTTCCCCGCCGCGCCGGGCACGCCGCCGCGCCCGGCGGAGAAGCCGGCCGAGGCGCCGGCCGCCTCGGAAGCAAGCATCAGGGAGCTTACCGACAAGCTCAACGCGCTGCAGCAGCAGCTCGACGCCCTCGGCAAGGAAAAGGAAAAAGAAAAGAAAGAAGAGTAGTCAGCCGGCCTTCATGGCTTCGGCCCGCGGCGCCGCGTCCTGGCGCCGCCAGGGCGGTTCGATCGACGGCTTGCCGAAATAGTAGCCCTGGAGAGAGCCCACGCCCTCGCGGCGCAGGATCGCCGCCTCTTGCGCGGTCTCGACGCATTCGGCCACCGTGGCGAGGCCGAGCCCGCTGGCCAGCCCGACGAGGTGGCGCAGGAACACCTGGTTGTCGTAGTTCTGGCCGAGATTGCGCACGAAGGAGCCGTCGATCTTGACGGTGTCGACGGCAAGCGCCTGGAGGTGGCGCAGCGAGGTGAAGCCGGCGCCGAAATCGTCGAGCGCGATGCGGCAGCCGAGCTCGCGCAGCGAGCCGACGAAGCGCGCGCTCTCCTCGATGTCGTGCAGCGCCGCCGTCTCGGTGATCTCCACCACCAGCCGGCTCGCCAGCTCGGGCTTGCCCTTCAACAGGGTGGTGATGGCGCGCAGCCAGGCGTAATCGGTGGCGGTGAGGCCCGAGATGTTGAAGCCGAGGCAGATGCCGGGATGCGCCGCGACCTCCTCCACCGCCTTCTCCAGCACGTGCCGGTCGATGACGCGGATGAAGCCGAGCTGCTCGATGATCGGCACGAATTCGCCGGCGGCGATGATGCTGCCATCCTCGCCGATCATGCGCAGCAGGCATTCGTAATAGTCGACCGCGCCGCTGTCGGTGTTGACCACCGGCTGATAGGCGAAGACGAGGCGGTCGTCGCGCAGCGCGCGCTGCACCCGCTCGCCCAGCGCCATGCCCATGCGGTGCTGGCGGCGCTGCTCCTCGGAGAGGCGGTAGGGGATGAAGCAATTGCGCCCGGCGCGCTTGGCCTCGGCGAGCGCGGTTTCCGCGCGGGTCATCACCTCGTAGGAGGTCTTGGCCTGGTCGGGGAAGGTCGCGCCGCCAACCGAGACCGTGACATAGACCGGCCCCGAGGCGGTGAAGATGGGTAGCTGGCTCGCCACGGAGAGGATCTTCTCCGCCGCCACCGCGACGTGCTCCTCGGCGCAATTGGCGAGCACGATGCCGAAACGGTCGCCGCCGACGCGGCCGATGACGTCGCTCACCCGCAGGCAGCGGTCGAGGCGCTGGCCAATGGCGACGATCACCGCGTCGGCCGCCTCGTAGCCGAGCGCGTCGTTGACCGCGGTGAGCTTGTCGATGCCGACGGCGAGATAGGCGCCGGCGCCGCCCGAGCGCAGGCTCGAGGAGACGACGTGATCGAGCGCCTCGCGCAGCCGCTTCTTGTTGAAATGGCCGGTAAGCTCGTCGTAATTGGCGGCGTGCTCGAGGCGCAGCTCCTGCGCCTTGCGGCCGGTGATGAGGCGCCAGATGCCGTGCATGCGGACCGGCCGGCCGAGGTCGTCGAACACCGCGGTGCCGCGGTCATGCACCCAGGCGAAGCCGCCGCTTTCGGTGCGCACGCGGAACTCGCAATCGAAGGTGGTTCGGCGCGTCCAATGGGCGTTGAGCCGCTGCTGGCGCAGCAGCAGGTCGTCGGGGTTGAGCCGGCCGGCCAGCGCGCGCCCGGTGGCGACGGCGCCGGCGTCGGCGACGCCGAGCATGGAGGTGACGGAGCCGTGCCAAAGGATGATGTCGCTGGCGAGGTCCCAGTCATAGGCGACATCGCCGGCGGCGCTGAGCGCAGCCTCCAGGCGATGCGGCACGTTTTTCTCGTCCGGGGCCATGCGTCAGGCGCTCACTGAGTGATTCGGGCGATCGCCAAGCCATGGCGACGACCCGCGAACCTGCCGTGCAAGGTAGTGGGAACCAATTTATGAAAGCTTAAATCGCAAGCCGGCAATCCCGCCCTTTATAAGGGCGTATGCGCCTCGAGAAACGGGAGTACGGCTTGGTTAAATTCGCGCGCCATGACTTGCGAGAGGCAATGGCCGCCGCGCGCGAAGAACTTGACCTCGGCGCCGGGAACGAGGCGGGCGAGTTCCTCGGAGAAATAGGCCGGCGTCACGACGTCGTCCTCGGCCGCGACGATCAGCGCCGGCGTGCGGATGCGTGCGAGGTCGTCGGTCCGGTCGAAGGCGAGCACCGCGTCGATGCGGCTCATCACGATCTCCGGCGGCGGAAAGGTGGCGAGCGATTGCGCCTCGAGCTGGCGCAGCTTCTCGTTGTTGCGCGCGATCCAAAAGGCGGGATAGAGCAGCAACGTCGCCGCCTGAAGATACGTCGCGGGGCCCAGACGCTGCAGGATCTCCTTGCGCAGCGCGAAGAGGCGGCGGAAATAGGCATCCGCCTTGGTCCAGCTCGCGGTGATCACCATGCTGGCCAGCCGCTCGGGATGCTCGATGGCGAGCACTTGCGCGATGGCGCCGCCGGCGGAGTGCCCGATGAGATGCGCCCGGTCGATGCGCAGCGCGTCCAGCAACCGGACGACGTCGTCGGCCAGACGCTCGATCGTGTAGGGGATGCGGCTGTGATCGCTTTGGCCGACGCCGCGGTGATCGTGCAGGACCACCTCGAAGCGTTTGCCCAGGCTTGCCACCTGATCGCGCCAAAAAGCGCCGAGGCCGCCGAGGCCGCTGATGAACACAACCGGGAACCCGGCGCCGTGCCGTTCGTAATAGAGGTGACAATCGCCGATCGAGATGCGCGGCATGGAAGAGAAAAATCCCGGCCGGTGTAGGGTAAAGTGCTCGTTTACCGCTCGGCCAAGGCCGTGTCAAACGGCACCGGCGATGGACAGCCATGCGCCGGAGGAACGACCGCCGCCCCGACGACGCGCCGGCGACACCGCGCGGCTCGAGGCCCATAATCGCAAGAGATTCCAGACACTCGGTCAACAGACGAGGCCGCCATGACGCTAATTTCCCGGCATTCGGAAAATCCCCGGCACGGCACGGCCAGTGATCGCCGAAGCGAAATCTGGTTGAAGTCGTCGCTCGCGTCGCCTACCTTTATATCTTGTCCGGACGTTGCATGGAGATCATCGATCTGCATCGGGTCCGATGACGCGCACTTTCATGACGAACGTTGCCCTGATGGCTTGTTGGGGGCGATGCGGCGGATCGATCCTTTTCCTCTTGCCCTGTCATCCTACCCATGAGTGCGACGGAAACGAAGCGGACGACCGGCCGGACCCAGGACATCGATCGACATGTCGGTGCCCGGATTCGCGAGCGCCGGATCATGCTCGGCCTGACGCAGCAGCAGCTCGCCGATCTCATCGGCGTGACCTATCAGCAGGCGCATAAGTACGAGCGCGGCATCAATCGCGTCTCGGCGGGGCGGCTCTATGAGATCGCCCGGGTGCTGAGCGTGCCCATCAGCTATTTCTTCGACGGTCTCGACAATGAGACCGGCCGGCCGGTGAGCCAGCGCGAGCGGATGTGCCTGGAACTGGCGAGGAATTTCGCGCAGATCCCGAACGAGCGGCATCAAGAGGCGCTGAGCCAGCTCGCCCGCGCGCTTGCCACCCGCCACTAGGCGCGTCCGGCCGCCGCGTCAGGACCAGAAGCGGCGGCGGTCCCCTTGCGCCTGCGATTTGACGCGACGGCAGCGCCGCTCGGCACGGATAAGACAGGGACGATAACGCTTGAAGCACGGCGCATCCCTTAGATATGATGTAAGAAACATGAAGATTGCCATAGTGTGCACGGAGATTTCAGCGCCGCCTGTTGGCGTTCCGCCTTGCTCACCGCAGCGCAATTGAAGGCGGCCCGTGCCCTCGTCGGCATGGAGCAGCGCGCGTTGGCGGAGGCGTCCGGGGTGTCGCTGCCGACCATTCAACGGATGGAAGCCAGCAATGGCACGGTGCGCGGCGTGATCGAGAGCCTGACGAAGGTCATGGCCGCGCTCGAGGCCGCCGGAATCGAGTTCATCAATGAGGGCGCCACCAGCACCGGCGGCGGTCGCGGCGTGCGCCTGCGCCGGCCTGCGGACTAAGCCGCCGAGCGACATGCAGGCTTCCACCACGACGCAAGCCGGTTTGACGGCGGCCCGGCTCGGCGCAACCGCTCCGCGCCCTCGGTCTCTGCCGCCGTGCTGAGCCTGCTGGCCGCGCTGCTCGCCCTTTACGGCGCCGCGGCGCTCCTGGGCATCGCCGGAGGCCGTCGCGCACTCGTGCCGGTCTATTCGCTGAGCGCGCTGGCGGCCGCCGCGACGGCGCTTGGGGCACTCCGCTTTCTCGCCGAAGGCGCGACGACCGAGACCGCTGTTCTACCTCTGGGATTGCCCTGGATCGGCGTGCACTTCCGCATCGACGCGCTGAGCGCCTTCTTCCTGCTCGTCTTGGGCCTGGCGGGCGCCCTCACCAGCCTCTTCGCGCTCGATTACGGCCGCCATGACGAAGAGCCCGGCCGCGTGCTGCCTTTCTACCCCGCTTTCCTCGCCGGCATGAGCCTCGTGCTCATCGCCGACGACGCCTTCAGCTTCCTCGTGAGCTGGGAGACGATGTCGCTCGCCTCCTGGCTGCTGGTGCTGGCGACCTACCGCCTGGCGGAGACGCGCCGCGCCGCCTTTCTCTACCTCGTCATGGCGAGCATCGGCGTCGGCGCGCTGCTGCTCGGCTTCGGGCTGCTCGCCGGCGGCAGCGGCAATTTCGCCTTTGCCGCGTTGCGCGGCGCGGCGCACGACCCCTGGAAGAGCGGGCTCTTCTTCGCGCTCGCCCTGATCGGCGCCGGCTCCAAGGCCGGCATGGTGCCGCTCCATGTCTGGCTGCCGCCGGCGCATGCCGCGGCGCCGAGCCACGTCTCGGCGATGATGAGCGGCGTCATGACCAAAGTGGCGCTTTACGGCCTCATCCGCCTGCTCTTCGATCTCGCCGGCCCGGCGCAATGGTGGTGGGGCGCGGTGCTGCTGCTGCTCGGCGGCGTCAGCGCGCTGCTCGGCGTGCTCTACGCGGTGATGCAGCACGATCTGAAGCGGCTGCTCGCCTATCACACGGTCGAGAACATCGGCATCATCGTCATCGGCTTGGGCCTGACGCTGGCTTTTCGCGCCAACCGTTTCGACGCGCTGGCGACGCTGGCGCTGGCGGCGGCGCTGCTCCACGTCTTCAATCACGCGCTCTTCAAGAGCCTGCTCTTCCTGGGATCGGGCGCGGTGCTGGCCGCCACCCATGAGCGCGACATGGACCATCTCGGCGGCCTCATCCACCGCATGCCGGTCACCGCCTTCGTCTTCCTTACCGGTTCCGCGGCGATTTCGGCGCTGCCGCCCTTCAACGGCTTCGTCTCGGAATGGCTGACCTTCCAGGCGATCGTCAACGGCTCGCTGCTGCCGCAATGGCTGCTCAAATTCGCCGTGCCGGTGGTGGGCGCCATGCTGGCGCTCGCCGCGGCGCTGGCCGCGGTCTGCTTCGTCAAGGTCTTCGGCACGGTCTTCCTCGGCCGCCCGCGCCGCCCGGCGGCGGCGGACGCCCGCGAGGTGGGCCCGACGATGCTCGCGCCCATGGCGGCTTTCGCCGCCCTCTGCGCGCTCGTCGGCGTCCTGCCGCAAACCGTGCTCGGCCTGCTGCGGCCGGTGAGCGCGCTGCTGATGCCCGGCAGCCCGGGCCTCGATCTGTCGAGCTGGCTCTGGCTCGCGCCGCTCGGCCCCGACCGCAGCTCCTACAGCGGCGGCGTCGTTCTGCTGGCGGTTACCTTCCTCGCGGCGCTGCTGGTGCTCGTGATCCATCGCCTCGGCTCCGACCGCGTGCGCCGCTCGCCGGCGTGGGATTGCGGCTTTCCCGACGCGCGGCCCGAGACCCAGTACACCGCCGGCAGCTTCGCCCAGCCGATCCGGCGCATCTTCGGCGCCGTGGTCTTCGCCGCGCGCGAGCGCATCGACCTGCCGGCGCCGGGCGACACGCGCTCCGCCCGGCTCGAGGTCAGCCTGCACGATCCCGTCTGGGAGGGCCTCTACGCGCCCACGGCGCGGCTCGTCTCGATGCTCGCCGACCGGCTCAACCTGTTGCAGTTCCAGACCATCCGCCGCTACCTCTCGCTCATGTTCGCGGCGCTGGTGCTGCTGCTGCTCATCGTCGCGGTGAGCCAATGAGGCCGGCGCTGCTGGAGCTGTTGCAGTTTTCCCTGCTGGTGGCGCTGGCGCCGCTGCTCACGGGGCTCGTGCGCAAGCTGAAGGCGCGGCTCAACGGCCGCATCGGCCCCGGCCTGGTGCAGCCCTATCGCGACCTGCTGCGGCTCTTGCGCAAGGAGGTGGTGCTGGCGCCCAACGCCTCCTGGCTCTTCCGCGCCAGCCCCTATCTCATCTTCGCCGCCATCTGGCTCGCCGCGGCGATCGTGCCGACCTTCGCCACCGGCCTGCTGCTGGGCCGCACCGCCGACCTCATCGCGCTGGCGGCGCTGCTCGGCACGGCGCGCTTCGCGCTGGCGCTGGCCGGCATGGACGTCGGCACCAGCTTCGGCGGCATCGGCTCGTCGCGCGAGATGATGATCGCCTCGCTCGCCGAGCCGGCGATGCTGATGGTCATCTTCACCGTGGCGCTGCTGGTGCGCTCGACCTCGCTGCCGCACATCGCCGGATACCTGCTGACCCATGACGTGGGCATCCGCATCTCGCTGCTGCTGGGCCTGCTGTCGCTGCTCATCGTCGCCATCGCCGAGAACGCGCGCATTCCCGTCGACAATCCCGCGACGCACCTCGAGCTCACCATGGTGCACGAGGCGATGGTGCTGGAGTATTCCGGACGCCACCTCGCGCTGATCGAGGGCGCGGCGATGGTGAAGCTGCTGCTTTACGTCTCGCTGGTCGCCGCCGTCTTCTTTCCCTGGGGCCTGGCGACGGATCTCGGCGACGCGCGCGCGCTCGCGGTCGGGCTCGGCACCTATGTGCTGAAGCTGGCCTTTGCCGGCGCGGTGCTCGCCCTCTTCGAGACCAGCATCGCCAAGATGCGCGTCTTCCGCCTCGCCGAGCTGCTCGGCGGCGCGCTGCTGCTGGGCCTGCTGGCGGCGATCTTCCTCTACGTGTCGCAAGAGCTTTAGGAGACGAGACCAGGTGCCGATCTTCGCCAACACCGCCTACGACACGGCGCACCTCCTCGACACCTTCGTGCTGGTGCTGAGCTTCGCGCTGCTCTATCAGCGCCGGCTGTTCGCCGTGCTCACCACCTACGCCTGGCAGGCCTTGTGCCTCGCCGCCGCCGCCGCCTGGCAGGCCTATGCGCAGGACGCGCCGCATCTCTACATCACCGCCGCGATCGCGCTCGTCTTCAAAGCCGTCGTCATTCCGCTCGCGCTTCACCGCATCATCGTCTATCTCGACATTCATCGCAGCATCGAGACCGCGCTCGGCATCGGCCCCACCATGGCGGTCGGCGTCGGCCTGGTGGCGCTCTCCATCCTGCTCGTCCTGCCGGTGACCGCCGCCTCCGGCGCGCTGACGCGCGAAAGCCTCGCCGCGGCGCTGTCGGTGGTGCTGCTCGGCCTCCTCATGATGATCACGCGGCGCAACGCCGTGAGCCAGGTGGTGGGCTTCATGTCGCTCGAGAACGGCCTCATCCTCGCCGCGGTCGGCGTCAAGGGCATGCCGCTGGTGGTGGAGCTTTCCATCGCCTTCTCGGTGATGGTGGCCTTCATCATCTTCGGCATCTTCTTCTTTCACATCCGCGAGCGCTTCGACACGCTCGACGTCCACGACATGGAGCGGTTCCGCGGGGAGGAGCGATGAGCCCGGCGCATGCCATCCTCCTCATCCCCGCCGCCGCCGCCGTCCTGTTCGCGCTGCTTCCCGGCTATCGCCTTGCCGCGCGGCTCAACGTGCTGGCCGCGGCGCTGACGCTGGCGGCGAGCGTTGTGCCGTTCTTCGCGCGCCCGGCGACGACGCCCTTCCTGCTGATCGACGATTTCAACATCTATCTCGTGGCGCTCACCGCCTTCGTCGCCTTCACCACCAGCCTCTTCAGCGCGCGCTACGTGCTGCACGAGGTCGCGATCGGCCGGCTGCCGGCGGGGAACCTGCGCTTCTACCACGCCATGTACCAGGCCTTCTGCTTCACCATGCTGCTGGCGCTCACCGCCAACAATCTCGGCGTGCTGTGGGTGGCGCTCGAGGGCGCGACGCTCACCACCGTGCTCATGGTCGGGCTCTATCGGACGGCCGAGGCGCTCGAGGCGGCATGGAAGTACTTCATCCTCTGCGGCGTCGGCATCGCGCTGGCGCTGTTCGGCACCATCCTCATCTATCTCGCCGCCCAGCCGGTGATGGGCGTGGGGCTGCCGGCGATGACCTGGTCGGCGATCCTGCCGCGGGTCGCCGCCCTCAACCCGGCCATCCTCAATCTCGCCTTCGTCTTCCTGTTGGTGGGCTACGGCACCAAGGTCGGGCTGGCGCCGCTCCATGCCTGGCTGCCCGACGCCCATGCCGAAGGTCCGACGCCGATCTCGGCGGTGCTGTCGGGGCTGCTGCTCAACGTCGCGCTCTACGCCGTGTTGCGCTTCAAGATGCTGCTCGCCGGCAACCCGCTGGCCGTGGCCCCCGGCCCGTTGATGATCACCATGGGCCTCGCCTCGCTGCTGCTGGCGAGCTTCATGCTCTATCGCCGGCGCGACATCAAACGGTTCTTCGCCTACTCCTCGATCGAGCATATGGGCATCATCACCTTCGCCTTCGGCATGGGCGGCGCATTGGCCAATTTCGCCGGCCTGCTGCACATGACGATGCACAGCCTGACCAAATCGGCGATCTTCTTCACCGTGGGCCACATCTCGCAGATCAAGGGCACGCAGAAGATCGCCGAGATCCGCGGCCTCACCGCGAGCCAGCCGCTGCTGGGCTGGGCG
>Ga0187781_10000183_pt1 | contig 43398 bp, 27 predicted proteins | sample 0715_SJ02_MP02_2_FD_132447 | JGI IMG/M metagenome (GOLD analysis project Ga0187781, IMG submission 132447) | Tropical peat soil microbial communities from peatlands in Department of Meta, Colombia - 0715_SJ02_MP02_20_MG | ecosystem: Environmental > Terrestrial > Soil > Wetlands > Peat | place... | reverse complement strand
TCTGGACGCTGCCGCGCGTTCGGAGGAGCCTGCTGACGCTGCTGGTTAGAATCATCGGACGCTGCCCGTGGTGCTTGACAAGATTCCACGACACGTCTTAGCTACTTAACCTAGTATTACTAGCAGGCTGCGGAAGAAGTCGGATTCGATCCTGCGACAGTGGCACAGGCACTCCTGCCTGTGCTGATTTTGTTGGACTTGCTCGTGGCGCACAGCCAGGAGTGGCTGTGCCACCAGACTTTTTCCGCAGCCTGCGAGGCGTGCCGTGTATCTGTCGATCCCGCCCAGATAATCGGCGCTCCTCCCTAAACGGGTAATGGACGGGCGGCGCGCCGGAGGGCGCAGACTCCGTGGTTTGTTTGCACCGAGAACAACTGCAGAGATTCTTCGCTGCGCTCAGAATGACAGCCGTTTTCATCTCCATGGGTAGGCCGCAGGCCCATGAGCACTCGGAATGACAGCCAATCTGCGAGCGGGTCTAGCCGGGTTTCCGGGCCCAGGCGCCGACAAACGTCGGGCTGGTCAAAATTGCACGGGCCTCCCGAAACTCCTGGACCATGCGTTGGGCGTAGGTATCCAGATCCAACTCCTGCTCAGTCGCGAGACCGTGCTTAACGATCGCGGGCGTCACGCTGCGGAGAGCTTGCACGAGGAAGTTGCAAAGGGGTTCAAGGTAGGGATCCTGCCATCCCATGATCGCCACGGCGGTGTCCATCGAGGGCGCAGGCAGGCCCGCGTCGAGGAAGGCCGAATACAAATTCAGCGCCATGCGTGGATCGGCGCCGCAAAGTTCGTGGGCTCTGATGGTGAGTTCAAAGTGGCGATGGAACAGGGATACCGGAGGAAAAGAGCGCGCCCCGCTATTATCGGCCTCCTGGAAGGCAAAGATGCCGCCCGGGCGAAGGTGGCGCGCCAGCCGGCGAAGAGCTTCGGCCGGATTCGGGTAGTACATCAGCACAAAGCGGCCTACGACGGCGTCGAAGGCTTGCTCGACGGGCATTTCAGCGGGGTCGCCCTGCACGAACGTGACATTCGAATAGCCGAGCGCCGCCGCCCGCTCGTGCGCCCGTTTAATCGCCTCCGCGGCGCGGTCGGCGCCCACAACCTTTCCTTCCGGCCCCACCATCTCGCGAACCAGAAAGGCTACGTCGCCCGCGCCGCTGCCCACGTCAAGGACGCTCATGCCGGCGCCGAGACCGGCTTGCTCGAAAACGCGACGGGTGAAAGGTTCCATCAGCCTGGCTTGCATCGTCAGGCGATCGAGTTCCTGGGTTGAATGCCCGAGTGCGTATTCGCGTTGTTGCCTTGCCGCCTCTGCCATAGGTTATCCTCCTTGCCCCGATGGGCCGGGTAAGATCGATTCGCTGAGCGTGCAACGGTGCCCTTCAATGATTCAGGATCTTCTCCGAGATGTTCTGCGGCGAGTCTGCGCTACCCGCTTCGCTGCGCTCTCGAAAGTTCTGCGGAAGGGCGGGGCTTCAGCCCCGCCGCCTTGGGCCGGCTAAACGTAGGGCCTTTAGGCCCTGGAGCCGAACCGCTTCAGGGGCTAAAGCCCCTTCCCGCTCGGGCGCGTCGGGCGGCGAGGCTGAAGCCCCGCCCTCCGTCTGACTTTCATCTCCATGGGTGGGCCGTAGGCCCATGGACACTCAGGATGACATGAGCGGCCATTGCTGCACAGTTTCAGGGCTTGGCATGTGCAACGAGGCTGGCCCGCTTTTTCCATTTTGAGAAGGACCCGATAAAGTCAGGGTCGGGTTGATCGTCGAGCAGGGCTATGAATTCGAGTAAGTGGCCATCAGGGTCTTCGAAATACAGTTGCGCTGAAGGCATCCAACCGATCACCGAAGGCTCGGTTGTTTCCTCTCTCGCGAAGTTGTAGGTGGGAATGCCCAAATCATTGAGTTTTTTCCCGGCAGTCATCAACTCCGGCAAAGTTACGGAAATCGCCAAGTGGCTTTTGCGCAAAGGCGTTCCGTACTGAGTTCCCGGTCCCCAAAGCCCCAGCATCGACCTGCGGCCCTCTCCGATCCAGAGGAAAGCGATGTCCCGCGACGGATCGCGATAGGCGAACGTCAAGCCCAGGGCTTCGACATAGAAGCCCGCGGACGTTCGCGTGCTTGCCACCGGCAGGTGGGTTTCATAAAGATACATGACCCGAATCTCTCCACGCGGGGTGATCCGTTACGTGTAACTTCCCCCAGATTTTTGGATGATGGCAAGGGCCAACCCGTTGCTGATTGTTTTCTGTAGCGCCGATTCAGTCATACCTGCCTTCGAGGGCGGCCACATAGCGCTCCGCCGAGCGACGGATGGAATCCTTACCACCTCCGGCGATCACCGCATCCCACCATTGGCCATAGATTCGCCGAAACTCGAGCGACTCGACGGCGCGAGACGCTCGCCGCGCTGCGGCGGCTGACAAAGGAATGTGGTTGGGGAAGCTGTACATCATTCCTACCGTGCGACGGTCCGGATTGACGTAGAAGGTATCGCCGGTGAAGATCTCCCCGCCGTCACGGTTGTGGTGTAAGATCGCCGACCCGGGAAAATGGCCTCCGCACCGGACTAGCGTCATGCCTCCGCCGAGTGCCACCGTTTCGCCGTCCCAGAATCGGATGGAGTCGTCTGGGCGCATCACCCAGGGCTGATTGTCCGCGTGGATGTAAACGGGGCAGTCGAAGGTGTGCGCCCAATCCACCATCGAGGTGTGGAAGTGCGGATGGGAAACGGCGATGGCGCGCAATCCGCCCAAAGCTTGGATCAACTCTGCCAATCCGTCGTCCAGCAGCGGAATGCAGTCCCACAGCACATTCCCCTCGACTCCGCGTATCAGCAGCGCGCGCTGCCCAATGCCAACCTGGGGGTCCACGCCGATGCCAATCACCCCCGCTCCTTGTGCGTGAACCGTATTGCGATGAGCCCGCTTCAACTGGGAATGGGTCGTCCACCGCTGCCCCTGAGGATTCACATATTGGCGTTCGTCGGTACAGATACGGCATGTCTCGGGCGGGCCCTCAGTCTCAGCGTATTGGGTGCCGCATTGAGTGCAGATGTACCACTCCATAGGCTGTCTCTCCATGGTGGATAACGATACTGGCCGTTTTTTGAACCCAACCCCTATTTGATGCGTCTTCGCAACCAGCGACACGCGAAGCAGGGTGTTGGCCGGCCATCAATGCCTTTCCATGACAAGACATTTTCCGCTGTACTCTCATTTGCGATGCTTCACCTCGTACCTTCATCTCACCTCCAGGACCGGTTGTTTTCCGAAGCGCACAGGGTTCTCGAACCCGGCGGAGTCTTCGCCGGGTCCGATAGTACCTGGCCCGTGCGGATTTGGAGCTTCTGCAACTCGTCCGGGTTTCAGACCGATCATTCGTCCAGCGGGATGCGGAATTTGTTCTGAGCGAGCCAGTCCTCAAAGCTCTCGAGCGAGGGGTTGAGGGCGCGCGCGGTCTCGGGGTTGCGGGCGCCGCAGAAGTAGTCGTTGAAGTCATGCTTGAACTGGAACATGTTTCCAAGGTCCTCGGCGCCGGGAAAACGCAGACTGCGGTACACCGCGTGGGGAACCGCGTTGTAGACAACTTCCTTCCCCAGCGCCTTGCTGAAGGCAGCGGCCATCTGCGAGCCGGTCAAATGCTCTCCGGCTATGCCGACCGTCTTACCGATCAGTTCGTGCCCGCGTTTGAAAATTCCGTAAGCGCACCGGCCGATGTCTTCGGCGGCGATGCCTGGAAGCTTTTTGTCGCCCATCGGCAACGTCAACGCCAGCTTGCCGTCCGGACCTTTCTTGGGGCCCATGCCGAAGTAAATGAAGTTGTCCCAATAGAACGAGGTCAGCAAAAACGTCACGGGCAGGCCGAGATCGGTGAAAACCTTGTCCGCCTCGCCCTTGGCGTCAGTGTGTGGCACCTTGTACTTGCCCTTGAGTGTGGGCATGCGGTCGTCGCTGAGCGGCACCCACTTGCGAGTGTCCTCGAGCGTGGACCAGATCACGTGTTGGACTGCGGCGCGCTTGGCCGCGTGAGCCATGTTAGTGGCTTCAGCCGACTCCTTCTCGGGTGACAAGTGCTCCCAGAAGAACGTGACGCAGAATGCTCCATAAGCCCCATAAAACGCTTTTTCGAGGCTCGCACGATCGTAGACGTTAGCGGCGACAACTTCTGCGCCCAATTGTGCCAGCTTCTTTGCCTTCTCAGAGTTGACGTCTCGCGCCAGAGCCCGTACCGCAAAGCCACCTTGTGGGTCGTTCAGAATGGCGCGCACCAGGCCGCCACCCTGTGCACCGGTGGCGCCCACCACCGCAATAGTCTTCTTCGTCGTCATAGGATCCTCCTCCTTCTATTATGTGATATTGCCTACGATCCGGCGCAGTTAGTTCGTGGCGGCCACGGCGGGCAGCCACATCCTTAGGGAGAGGGGCGGCGAAGTCGGCATGCTGCTCGACGGCATCGAGATTGAAAAACTCTCGTGCCGGTGCTAATCTTGGGACACTGGCATAGTCTAACTACGTTAAGGAGGCAAGCGGAGGCACCAGTGGGGCGTAAGAGCGGGAAAGAGGCGGGCGCGATCTTGCCGTCTGACACCCTTAGGGCGAAGACAACTCGAGGTAGAAGTCTCTCCGTTCGAGAGGGAAATGCCAGCCATAACCCGCGCCATTCAGACTGCCTGAGGGAGGGATTGCCATGAATTGGCTTCGTGAACTGGTTAGGCGGCTTGGGACGTTGATTCATCGCAGTCAATTCGACTCGGGGTTGAAAGAGGAGATGCGCCTGCACCGCGAACTGCGCCAGCAGGAACAGATCGAGCGCGGGCTTTCGCCAACCGAAGCTCACTACGCCGCGCAAAGACGCTTCGGCAACGAACTGGTGCTGAGAGAGGAGAGCCGCGAGATGTGGGGGTGGACTTGCCTCGAGAACGTGCTGCAGGACGTTCGATATGCCTTCCGTGTGCTCGCCAAAAATCCCGGCTTCACGGCTGTGGCCGTCGTGACTCTGGCGCTGGGCATTGGGGTGAATACCGGCATCTTCAGCGTGGTGAACACCGTGCTCTTGCGTCCCCTCCCCTATAAAAACGCCGCGCGCCTGGTCTGGATCACTGATTTCATTCCGCGGCAGAACAATACCTTGGTGTTCGACTCCGACTACTTCGCCTGGGGCAGGCAAAATCAGGTCTTCGAAGGCATGGCGGCGTATAGTGGGACCGAGCGCACGCTGACCGGCGCCGGTGACTCTGCGCGCCTCGACGCCGCCCGTGTGACGGCGGGGTTTTTCCCCGTCCTCGGCATTGCACCGCAGTTGGGCCGGACATTTCTTGGCGAAGAAGACCGGCCGGAGGGGCCACAAGTTTGTGTCCTGAGCCACAAGCTTTGGCAGAGCCGCTTCGGCTCGAGCCCATCGGTACTCGGTAAGACGGTTATTCTCGACGGAAAACCCAATACCGTAGTGGGCGTCATGCCCGCGAGCTTCGAGTTTGTGGAGAACTATCAGCCCGCGCTCTACGTGCCTTTCGGCCTGCGCGAAACTTCCGGCGTGGCGCCCGGCGAAATGCACATGATCGTGAACGTGATAGCCCGACTGAAGCCGGGCATTACGATTGAGCGGGCGCAATCCAATCTGGCGTTCATTAACCACACTCTCGAGGACAGCTACAAGGGCGGATATGCGAAGATGATGACCGGGGCGCGAGCCGAGGTGATGCCGCTGCGCGCCCGGCTGGTAGGGGACGTGAGGCCGGCGCTGCTTGTGCTTCTGGGAGCGGTGGGCTTCGTTTTGCTCGTCGCCTGCGCGAACGTGGCTAACTTGCAACTGGCTCGCGCCGTTCGCCAGCAACGGGAGCTTGCGATCCGCACGGCGCTGGGCGCGGGCCGCGGGCGGCTGGCGCGGCAACTCCTCACCGAAAGTTTGCTCCTCTCCGCACTGGGTGGCGCCGCTGGCGTGGGGCTTGCGGCGTGGGGCGTTTCCGTATTCCGCACACTAGGCCCGGCGAAAATTCCCCATCTGGCCGACGTTCGTGTCGACTTCCAAGTGCTGATTTTTACAGCGGCAGTGGCGATGTTGACGGGCTTGGCGTTCGGCATCGTACCCGTCCTTTCCACCACCCAAGCTCACCCCGGCGAATCGCTGAAGGAAGCAGGCTTGCGGCGGTCGGTGGGACCCGGCCGCGAGCGGGTTCGCGGGTCGCTCGTCGTCTTGCAGATAGCTCTAGCGCTCGTGTTGCTGGCGGGCGCAGGACTTTTGATGCGAAGCTTCCTACGTTTGACCCGAACCGACCCGGGCTTTGCGCCCCACAATCTTCTCACCGCGCGCGTGGGGCTTCCCGACAACCAATATCACGGGCCCGGCCAGCAGCGCCAATTCTTCCAGAACTTGTTGGCTAGCCTGCGTGCCCTGCCGGGTGTTTCCGCGGCGGAGGCTGCGGCCGTGCTCCCGCTGAACGGCTTCATGGAGGCGGCTGGTTTCGAGATCGAAGGGCGGCCTCCGCGCTCCGACGTGAATCAGGGGGCGGTGATCAACATCGTGAGCCCCGGCTACCTGCACGCCATCGGTGTCTCATTGATATCGGGGCGGACTTTCACCCCGCAGGATTCTGCCGACGCTCCCAAGGTTGTCATCATCAATCGCGCCTGTGCTCGAACCTTTTTTGCCGACGCCGACCCCGTGGGCAAACGGATTCAGGTAGCCGATGTCGGCTGGATGACCGTTGTCGGCGTGGTCGGAGACTTGAGGCAGGCCGGTTTGGCGGTGCGGCCCCAGCCTGAACTATTCTTCTGCTACTTGCAGATGTCGTACCCGGACATGGCTGTCGTCCTCCGCACTACACACGATCCGTTGCGCGTTGTGGGGGCGTTGCGGTCGCGAGTGGAGAGCATTGATAAGAGTTTGCCTGTTTATGACGTCACGACTATGGATCAACTCCTGGGCGAGCAAGTGATCTCACATAAATTCAATATGGCCCTCCTGGGGCTCTTCGCGTTTCTCGCCGTGGCGCTGGCCGCGGTCGGAATTTACGGTGTGACGACCTACACCGTCACCCAGCGGACGCACGAATTCGGCATCCGCATAGCGCTGGGTGCGAGTCCATTCAATGTATTGCGCCTGGTGCTGCGGCAAGGACTCTGGCTGGTCATGGCCGGTGTTGCCATCGGCGTCTCCGGCGCTCTTGCTTTGACGCGCTTCCTCTCGAGCCTTCTCTACGGCGTGAGCCCGACGGATCCCATCACCTTGCTGATCGTCTCGACGTTGCTGGGTGGCGTCGCACTATGGGCGGCCTACGTTCCGGCGCGACGGGCGACGAAAGTCAATCCCATCCTGGCGCTGAGATACGAGTAGGTAAAACATAATCGCTGAACCCGGCAAACGGATCCTGGTGCTGCTTCGGCACCGACGATTCGATGCCGATCTGGACGAAGAGATGCGCCTGCACCGGGAGTTGCAGCGAGCCTTGCTGGAGAAGGAAGAAGACCTGGGAGATCTGCTGAATCCGTCGAGCGATGGCGTAGCCATGAATCGGGCCGAGCGCCACGACCTCGAGGATTAGCATGTCCAGCGTGCCCTTGAGAAGTTCCACCTTCTCTTTAGCCATAAAGAACACTTGCAGGTTGGCCAGGCTTTGTAACCTCCATGTAATACGGACGTGCGAAGCTTCAAGATTGCCGGTGGGTGTGGGCCTGTTGCCCTTAACCAACCACGCGCAAATATGGTCTCGTTGGCAATCCAGAGGCACTCAGACGCATACTACGGTTCCGTCGGAGGCTACAGACGTGTATTCTGATGGAATCCAGGCTCTTGTTATTAGGACGCGCGCCGGGCGGCGCCTGATCCAGTACGTGTGGCTGGCGGCGCCCCTACTTCTGCTCGCGATGGCCGTCCCCTCTGCGCGCGGGCAAGACAGTCTGACGCCAGACCAGGGGGAAAGCGCGACCGCCTCGGAGGCGTCAGAGAGTGTGCCTTGGGAAGTTCATATGCAGTCAACGGTGGTCGCCCAAGGCCACCCTTCATTCTATGCGCAGTATACGGGCGCGAACAGCATGACCCCGGGCGCCAGTGTCAGAGAGACTATCTCTGTGGACGTGACGGGCGGCTTACGCTTGTGGCGTGGCGGAGCGTTTTTCGGGGACGTCCTGGTATGGCAAGGATATGGCCTGAACAACGCGCTCGGCCTCGCGGGATTCTCGAGTGGCGAAGCGTACCGAGTCGGGAAGACTTATCCGGATTCCAACCTTTGTCGCGCTTACCTTCGAGAGACAATCGGTTTCGGAGGTGAGAAGCAAGCATCCGATGACGGATTGGGTGGCACCAAGGACGTTCGGAACCTGACGTTCACGGTAGGCCACTTCAGCGTCACGGATATTTTTGACAGCAACGCCTACGCCAAGGACCCCCGATCCCAGTTCTTGAATTGGGTCTTGGTCAACAATGGCGCCTGGGATTACCCGGCCGACGCGCTGGGGTATACGACTGGCGCCGCGGCCGAATTGAATACCAGCGCCTGGTCCGGGCGGGTTGGCATCTTCCAGGTTTCGAAAGTCTCGAACGGGATTCGCATGGACTGGAACCTCGCCCATGCCTGGTCCGCGGTGGCAGAGGTTGAAAGGCGATATTCACGCTGGGGCCGCGCGGGGACTTTACGACTGCTCGCCTATGACCAGCGGGCCCACATGGGAAGCTATCAGGATACCCTCAACAATCCCAGCCTCGGCGAGAATATCGTGCTCACCGCGGCGTACCGATACAAGTACGGCTTGGGCCTCAATCTGGAACAGGAAATCCGCAGGAATCTCGGGGTCTTCGCACGCCTGGGTTGGAACGATGGCAAAAACCAGACGTATGAATTCACGGACGTGGATCGCACGGCCACGGCGGGGATTGCCCTGAAAGGGGCGCGGTGGCGCCGACGGGAGGACACGGCAGGTGTCGCCGTGATCGTGAACGGCATCAGCTCGGTCCATCGGCAATACCTTGCTGCGGGCGGTCTGGGAATTCTGGTTGGGGACGGAGCGCTCGACTACCGCGCCGAGCACATCGCCGAAGCGTACTACAACTGGAGGATCGCGAAACATTTTCAGTTGTCGCCGGATTATCAATTGGCCGTGGACCCGGCCTATAACCACGCCCGCGGGCCCATCAATCTCCTCGCCTTGCGGTTCCACACCGAGTTTTGATTGGGCGAGTTACGTGCGGAAGACACTCTGGGGTTGGAAACCAAGCTTGGTGATCATGCAAACCCGACTCAACTGCAGGCGTGGACTAGAAGCTGTTTCAAAACCGCCCGGCAGGGCAGAGACTACTGAACCCCAGCCAGGATCCTGGGCACGGCTCGAGCGCTCAGCCCCGCAGGGGCTGAATATGAGTAGTCGGGGGCAACGCCCCCGGAAACGTCGCCCCCTCACCCCCTTTCCCCTCTCCCCGCCTGCGGGGAGAGGGGTGCCGAAGGCGGGGTGTGGGATCGGGTCCGGGGGTTTCACCCCCGGCTACTCATATTGCTCCCCTTCGGGGAGCACGGCGTCGCACGCAGCCGACAGTCTAGCTTGCAATCAAGTAAAAGAGGTTTTGAAACAGCTTCTGGCGCCGAAGGCTGCCGTCTGGGTTGTGCTAACCCTGGCGACCGTCTCCCTCAACGCCCAGACCGCCGGTGACTTGTCCCAAGTTAAGAAGGTATATGTCGCGCCGATGACCGGAAGCAACGGCGCGGCCCAACTGTACAAAAGCCTGGTCAAACAGCTTCGCAAGAACGGAATATTCGAGGTGGTTGCAACTTCCAGCCAGGCCGATGCGGTGATGAAAGCCACCGGACAGATTTGGGTCAAAGGCCATATCACGACGAGCCCGCGTACGCCGAAAGCGAATCGTCAGGCCATCTATGCAGGGTTTCTCTCCGTTGAGCTTTACGGCGCTGACCATGCCGTTTTATGGTCTTACCTGGTGACTCCGAGTAAGGTCTCCCTGGGCAGTCTCTCCGATAATCTGGCCGAGAACCTCGTCCGGGAGATGGTTGCCGCACGCGAGAAGCGCGGCCCGTCGCCCGCGCCGGGCGTGGCGCAAACCAGCCTGCACGGCGCCGGTTCGACGTTTGCGGCACCTCTCTATCAAAAATGGATCGAGTCCTTCGAGCGGCAACATCCCGATGTGGTTATCACCTACGACGCCGTGGGCTCAGGAAAGGGTACGCAGCTTCTCGTGGAGGACCAGGTGGACTTCGCCGGCTCCGACGCGCCTTCGGCGGCGCAAGGCCCCCAGCCACCGGCGGCGGGTTTCGAGCGGATAGCAACCGTTCTGGGCGGCGTGGTTCCGATCTACAACCTGAAGAATCTTACTCAGGATCTCAAATTCACTCCCGAGGCCCTGGCCGGCATTTATCTCGGCAAAATCACGGAGTGGAACGACCCGGCCATTAAGGGCCCCAACAAGGGTGCGCGATTGCCGGGCGCCGGCATTGTGGTGATTCATCGCTCGGACGCCAGCGGCACCACTTACGCCTGGTCGGATTACCTGTCGAAGGTCAGCGGCGAATGGAAAGCCTCGGTAGGCTCGGGTCTCACCCTCAACTGGCCGCTGGGGACGGGAGAGGAATATAACGAGGGCGTCGCAGCCGCGGTCGAGCGCACGCCGAACTCCATCGGATATGTCGAACTGGTCTATGCCATCCAGCACCAGTTGAGTTTCGGAGCGGTTCAAAATGCCTCCGGTGAGTACATCCGGGCAGATCTTGAGAGCGTGGCCGCCGCCGCCGATTCCGCCCTGGCGGGGACTTCCGCCATCCCGTTGTCCATCACCAACGGTCCCGGTAAGAACGCTTACCCCATCGCGACATTCACCTTTCTCCTTTTGCCACCGCAAGAAGACGACAGCCGGACAAAATCCGCGCTGCTCGATTTTCTGCGCTGGGTATTGACCTCTGGCCAAAAGGAATGCGCAGCGCTCGGTTATGCGCCCCTGCCGCACGACCTCGCGAACCGGGAACTGCTGTCACTAGGTAGTTTCAAGTGAATCGTCGCAGCCTTAATGCGGTCCGGCGTGTGACCAGGTTCCGCGACAGTGACACAGGCACTCCTGCCTGTGCCGACTTTGGTGGAATTGCTCGGCGCACACAGCCAGGAGTGGCTGTGCCACCAGACTTTTTCCGCAGCCTGTTCAGCCCCGCCCTTACCACCATGGTGAGAGAGGAAAAGCCGCAGAGTCCCAAAAGCAGGGACTCCGCGCTACCCTTCATGCGATTACCTCCTCCGGCGCCGTTGCTTTGTTTTCTATGACATTCTCGCTTTGTTCCGGCGATTTTGTTGTTTCTTCGGCGTTCTCGTCCGCCTGAGGGGTAGCGCAGACCGCCGGGTTGGCGGTCTGCGGTTCTTCGTTGGTATGATGGCAGGGGGCGGCCGCCGGCACGGACGAACCGCGGACCCCAAGGGCGGGGGTCCGCGCTACTCCCTCATCCTCGGGAGGGCCGGCCTCCTCTCGCAGCCGCCGGGCATGCTCCTTGCGCATGGTCAGGATGATCCTCACCTTGCGGTCGATCGCGCGGTCCAGCGCCGCTTCCTCCCGCAGCAGTGTCTCCCAGGTCTCCGCCGCCGGCGCCAGGCACGCGTCGCGCTCGATCGCGTCCCGCTCCTCCTGCGCCTCGACCTCGTGCTGGAACTCCTCTTGCGCCTCGGCTATCTCCTCATCCAACAGGGCCAACAGTTCCTGATGCCAGGGTTCAATGTCCGCCTCGCTACCCCCAGCGTATCGGCGCATGAAGTCGCACAGCGCTTTTTCGCCCTTCGGCTCGAGACGGGCGCGCTCGATGAAGACCCACATCAGATGGCAAAGCCGCGCCGGCCGCCAGCCGATATCGCCCCGGTAACACGGTTCGATCTGGCTCCAATGCCTGGACTGGAAAACCCGCTGCCGCACCTGTTGGCGCTCCGCGCCCAGCAGCGACAGCAGCAGGCGCAGCCGCACGCAGGGGTCGTCGGGGTCTCCCAAGCCCATGTCGAGCGCCTGGAGGGCGCGCCGCATCAGCCCCGTCTGCGCGGTCCGGTAGAGCGCTGCGAATTGCGCCGTGCGGCGTCCAGCCGCCCGGGAGTAAGGCAAGTAGGTTTCCTTAAAGACATAGTTCTCTCCATGGATGGAAGATTTCGGGGGTAGGGGCGGCAGGCAAGCCGTCCCCGCACGAGGTGAGATAGACGTTCACAGATGTACGCTATCACAGGGCCAGGGGGCTTGGCAAGAGACAAGATGTCACAGTGCTAGGCCATGTATGGAGCGTGCCCGAGCGTAGCGCAGACCTGCTTTGTAGGTCTGCGGCTCTTCGCCATCTGCGCACGAACCGCGGACCTTGCAAAGCAGGTCCGCGCTACTCGCTGGTAGAGCGCGAGGTGGGGGCCGGCCATTGCGCTCGGGCGCAACGCGGTATATTCTGTTCATCAGGGGCTTAGATCTCGCTCAGGGAACTCACAAGTGGATGTTGCGTCACGGACGCGCGAAGTCGGCTGGGGCTACCAGCCCGCTGAAAGACGGCTCGAAAACGACAAGGGGGTAAGCGATGACGAGTGTGAGCGCAGTTTTTGCCTCAAGGGACGATGCCGAGCATGCCGCCGGGAAACTGGCGTCGCGTGGCCTGCCTAAAGAAAGAATCACTCTGTTATCCCCTGGCGCAACTGCGAAAGAGCTTCAAAGCATACCCATCAGCGAGGCGGAACAGCCCGGGGAGGGCAAGGCGCTGGGCGGAGTGGTGGGCGCCGCGATCGGGATGGCAGGCGGGTTCGAACTTGGTGCACTCGCCAGCGTTTTGGTTCCCGGCGTCGGACCCGTGGTCGCCGTCGGCCTGGCGGGGGCCGCGCTGCTCGGACTGGCAGGAGCGGAAGTCGGAGCCTCGGGTGGCGCCGCGTTGGACAACGCCACGACGGAGGGACTGCCGGCGGACGAATTATTTGTTTATGAAGATGCCTTGCGGCGCGGACGGAGCGTGGTGATTGCCTTGGTCGACGACGAAGCTCACGCCGCGTCCGTACGCCGCTGGCTGGAAGAAGAATGCGCCGAAACGGTTGACGCAGCCCGCAAACAATGGTGGATTGGCCTGCGCCGTCCGGAAGAGGAGCATTATTCGAAACTGGGCCGAGACTTCCAGGAGGACGAGAAGTTCTACCGCATGGGGTTTGAGGCTGCCTTGCACGCCCGCACGCGCTGCAAGGAGTACGATCAAGTGCTGGCTGAGATGTCGAGCGACCTGGAGGAGCTCGAGCAGCGGTATCCGGGCTCGGACGTGGAAGAACCCTTCCGCCGGGGGTTCGAGCGCGGCCGCGCTTATTACGAAACCTTGTGCAGCCAAACACGCCAACCGGAACAGAGCGTCAAAACCTGAAACCGCCCCTTTCGCCTCTCAGCCACAAATATAGGCTAGACATTATGCAGGAACAGGATGATCCTTCCGCCCAACGAGCGCTTCCGGCCCGTTACGAAGCACTCCTCCAGGTGTCGCGAGCCATTGCGGCGCACCGCGACCCACAAGAGCTGTTTCCCGTCCTGGCCAGTGAATTGCGCCGGGTCGTGAAGTTCGATTTTATCGGCGTATTCCTTTACGACGCAGCGACGAACACGCTCCAAAATCCCATTCGCCAAACCGACCAGTATCCGGGATTCGCGATCCCCCCGGACTTTCCAGCGGAAGAAACCATGACCTGGTGGGTGTATCACCATCAGGGACCGGTGGTCATATTATCTACGGAGACGGAAGACCGCTTCCCTCGAATGATGCACCTCCTTCGGCAATACGGAATCAAATCGGCTTGCGTGCTTCCCTTGACCACCGCCCACCGACGGCTCGGCAGCCTGGGATTTGGCGCCACCCAACCCAGCGCCTACTGCCAGGAAGAGGTCCGCTTTCTAACACTGGTGGCGGATCAAGTGGCGTTGGCCATCGAGAATGCCATGACGAACCAGGAGCAAGAGCGCATCCAGGAGGAATTGTCCAAGCGTAAAGCGCATTTCGAGAAGTTGTTTGAGCTGGCGCCGGAAGCGATTGTCCTGCGCGACATTCACAACCGGGTGTTGCGCGCGAACCGGGAATTCACCAGGCTGTTTGGATTCACTCTGGAAGAATCCCTTGGCCGGAACATCAACGATCTGATTTTGCCGGAGGAGTTGCGGGAACAATCCGAGAATTTGCGGGAAGCCTTGGCGCGCGGCGAACGAGTGAATGCTGAACTCATCCGCCGCCGGAAGGATGGGCGCCGACTGAGCGTGTCCTTTGTTGCGGCGCCAGTCGCGTTAGAGGGAGAAGCGCCGGAAATCTACGGGATTTATCGTGACATCACGGATCGAAAGAAGGCCGAGGAAGCGCTCAAGCGAAGCGAGGCTTACCTGGCCGAAGCACAAAGATTGAGTCACACGGGAAGCTGGGCGCGTTGCGTGACCACCGGGGAGGTGTTTTACAGTCAAGAGGCCTTTCGCATCTTTGGACTGGATCCCGCGAAGACTCGTCCTACGATCGAAATATTCCTCGGCCGGATCCACCCGGAGGATCGGCCCCGGATTACGGATGCGATCCAAGATGCCCACGACCGGAGTGCGGGTTATGAACTCGACTATCGGATCATTCTGGATGACGGAACGATACGGCACATTCACTCGGTAGGTCATCCCGTCTTGGACAAGGAAGGTAAGCCCGCCGAGTATGTGGGAACGGTCATGGACGTGAGCGAGCAGCATCGTTCCCGAGCCGCCCTGGAAAGCGCCTTCGCGGAAATCAAGGCGTTGAAAGACCAACTTTTAGAAGAAAACGTTGCCTTGCGTCAGGAGATCGACGAAACCTCCATGTTCCAGGAAATCGTCGGCAAGAGCGACGTCTTGCAGGAGGTTTTAAAACAAGTCGGGACCGTGGGGCCGACCGAATCAACAGTACTCATCTTCGGTGAGACCGGTACCGGAAAAGAGCTGGTCGCGCGCGCCATTCACAACCTGAGTCCGCGGCGAAGCAACGCCTTCGTGAAACTGAATTGTGCAGCGATTCCGACCGGGCTGCTCGAAAGCGAACTCTTCGGGCATGAAAAAGGGGCATTCACCGGCGCGATCGCGCAGCGCATCGGGCGTTTCGAGCTGGCGAATCGCGGAACGGTCTTCCTCGACGAAATTGGCGAAACTCCGCTCGAACTGCAGCCCAAGCTTCTGCGGGTGCTGCAGGAGCGCGAATTCGAACGGCTGGGCAGCACGCGCACGTTGCGCACCGATGCGCGGTTGATCGCCGCCACGAACCGCGAACTGGAAAGCATGGTGAGCGACCAGAAGTTCCGCTCCGACCTTTATTACCGTTTGAATGTCTTTCCCATCCATATTCCTGCGCTCCGCGAGCGTCCCGAGGACATTCCCCTGCTCGTCCGCCACTTCGCGGAACTATATAGCCGGCGGATGAATAAAGCCATTACCCTGATTCCTCCCGAGACGCTCGGAGCGCTGACCCAATACGATTGGCCGGGCAACATTCGCGAATTGCAGAACGTCGTTGAGCGTGCCGTGATTTTGTCCAACCGCGGCGTCTTGCGCATTGCTCCAGGGGATCTCGAAACGCACGCGCACCCCTCGCCGCAAGTGGCGAAGGAGAAATCGCCTGCCCGGAAGCGAATGCGCGCGGTGCTCACACCGCTCGAGCGCGACCAGGTTGTGAACGCCCTTCGCGAGGCCGGCGGCCGGGTGGGTGGGCGCGCCGGCGCGGCGGCCCGACTGGGATTGAAGCGCACGACCTTGATTGCCCAAATGAAAAAGCTGGGCATTGACCCCAGAACTGTCATTGGCAGCTTATGACACTGTCATAGCTCTATGACACCTTGGCAGTTTTCATCTCCCCTCACGGCGATTCTTCTTAATCCTTGCACCGCCAATCATTTACATCCTGTGTAGTGTTCATGGCCGTTTGGCAGCGCCATTGCCTTATCCAGATGCGAGGGGCAGAGGCCATGTTGAGAACGATGATTTCCGACACACCATTCGAACAGACGTGGGTTTTGCAAGGACGCTTGTGTGGGCAGTGGGCAGTCGACCTTCAACGGAGATGGAAGGCGGCGCGGAACGAGCGCCAGGGCCGCAAGTGTATCGTCAATCTCGAAGACGTGACTTATATGGACAGCGATGGACAAACGCTCTTGCAACAAATGCTGGACGAGGGTTGTCAGCTCGTCGCGAGCCGCGTCTACACCAAGTATGTACTCGAAAGTCTTAAAGCAGACAGGAGCTACAACCATGTGGATCGTTAAAGTAGCACTCAATCGTCCCTATACCTTCGTCGTGCTTGCCGTGCTCATTTTCATTTTAACGCCGGTGATCCTTCAGAGGACGCCGACCGATATCTTCCCCAACATCAATATACCCGTCATCTCTGTGGCGTGGCAGTACACGGGCATGAATCCGGAAGAGCTGGAAGGCCGGCTCACCAGCGTTTATGAGCGAGTGCTGACCACGACGGTGGACAACATCGAGCACATCGAATCCACCACGGTCAACGGCCAGGCCATCGTCAAGATTTTCTTGCAGCCGGGCGCGAGCCTGGACACGGCCAATGCCCAGGTCACAGCCATCTCGCAGGCGATTCTTCGCCAACTGCCGCCCGGAACGCTGCCGCCGCTGATTATCAATTACAGCGCGTCAAGCGTACCCATCCTGCAACTCGGAATCAGCGGGCAAGGCATGTCCGAGCAGCAGCTCAACGACCTGGCGCAGAACTTCCTGCGCCCCCAACTCGTTACCATTCCCGGGGCGGTCATACCCTATCCTTACGGCGGAAAGCAACGCCAGGTGATGATCGACTTGAACGCCGGGTTGCTGCAATCCCGAGGGCTATCACCTCAGGACGTTTTAAATGCGGTTGGAAATGAGAATTTCATCTTACCGTCCGGGACGGCCAAGGTGGATCAATTCGAATACGACGTGCACGTGAATTCGAGCCCACGAACCGTGGCGGAGTTGAATGACCTTCCCATCAAGCAAGCCGGTTTTTCCACGATTTACCTTCGTGATGTTGCGAACATCCGCGACGGCTTCGCCCCCCAAACCAACATCGTGCGCGCCGACGGACATCGAGGAGTGCTGCTTACTATATTGAAAGCCGGCAACGCCTCCACGATCGATGTGGTGAAGGGCATTCGGGGCATCCTCCCGCGGGTCGCCGAGACGCTCCCGCCGCAATTGAAGATTCAACCGCTGGCAGATCAGTCGGTCTTCGTAAGCTCGGCGGTGAGCGGAGTGATTCGGGAAGCCCTGATCGCGGCGTGCCTCACGGCCCTCATGATCCTGCTCTTCTTGGGGAGCTGGCGGAGCACGCTGATCATTGCAGTTTCCATTCCTCTCTCCATTCTGACTTCCGTGATCATCCTCAGCTTTCTGGGAGAAACCGTCAATATTATGACCTTGGGCGGGTTGGCGCTCGCCGTGGGAATCCTGGTGGACGACGCCACCGTGGAGGTGGAGAACATCAACCGAAACCGGGAACTCGAGCCCGAGAAGCCCTTGCATGATATCGTGCTGCTCAGTGCTTCGCAAATCGCCGTGCCCGCGATTGTTTCGACGCTGTGCATCTGCATCGTCTTCCTGCCGATGTTCTTCTTGCACGGCGTGACCAGGTTTTTGTTTGTGCCGCTGGCAGAGGCCGTGGTTTTCGCCATGCTGGCCTCCTACTTCTTCTCTCGGACGATCGTCCCCACCCTGGCGAAGTACCTGTTGGGAGGAGCAGACGAACACTCTTCCGGCTCCCGCAACCCCCTGGTCCGTTTTCAGCACGCCTTCGAGCGAGGATTCGAGCGGCTGCGCAGCCTTTACCGCGCTCTGCTGGCCGGCTTGGTGCGCCGCCGCTTTATCTTCATTCCGGCCTTTTTGGGCGCCTGCCTTTCTGTGTTCTTGCTGGTTCCGTGGCTGGGCCGAAACTTCTTCCCGTCCAGTGACAATGGCCAGTTCATCCTTCACCTGCGGACGAAAAGCGGAACGCGCATCGAAGAGACGGCCAGGCTCTGCGACCTGGTCGAAGCGTCCATTCGCCGCCAGGTGCCGAAACAGGAGCTGGACAATATCCTCGACAACGTCGGACTGCCTTACAGCACCATCAACTTAATGCACAGCACTTGCGGCCTGATTGGCGCCGGCGACGCGGACATCCTGGTGTCGCTGGAAGAGAAACACCACCCCGCCGCTGACTACGTCCGCGCGCTGCGCAGCACCTTGCCGCGGGAGTTTCCCGACACCACTTTTTATTTTCTTCCCGCGGACATGGTCACGCAGGTTTTGAACTTTGGCCTTCCCGCACCCATCGACGTGGAAATCGACGGTAACGACTCGCAGGGCGATGGAGAAGTCGCGGACCGAATGCTCGCCCAGATCCGGCACGTTCCGGGGATTGTGGACGCCCGCATCCAACAACCTTTTGACTATCCCGATTTTGATGTGACGGTCGATCGCACCAAGGCGGCCCAAGGCGGCTACACCGAGCGGGACGTCGCCGGCAGTGTGTTGAATTCGCTGAGCGGCAGCTTTCAGATCACCCCCATGTTCTTCCTGAACTGGAAGAACGGAGTCAGCTACAACCTGGTTACCCAGACCCCGCAATATCACGTACAGTCGCTCCAGGACCTCCAAGACACGCCCATAAATTCGCCCGTAGCGGGCCGCCCGGGGATTCTGGCCGACGTTGCGACCATCCGGCGAGGGAGCGAAATGGAAACCGTGACCCACTACAACATCCGGCGCACGGTGGACATCTACGCCGCGGTTCAAGATCGCGATCTCGGGGCGGTGGGGCGCGATGTGACGAGCGTTGTCAGCGCCCATCGAAAATCCCTGCCGCGCGGCAGCTTCGTGACGGTGCGGGGCCAGCTTTCTACCATGCGGGCTGCTTACGTTAATCTGCTGGGCGGCCTGGTTTTCTCCGTGATTCTGGTCTATCTGCTGATTGTGGTGAATTTCCAGTCGTGGCTCGATCCGTTCATCATCATCACCGCCCTGCCCGGCGCCCTGGCGGGGATCATTCTCTTTCTGTTTACGACCGGCACGACCCTGAGCGTCCCGGCCCTGATGGGCGCCATCATGTGCATGGGGGTGGCCACCTCAAACAGCATTCTAGTCGTGGCATTCGCCAAAGAGCGCCTCGCCGAGCACGGGGACGCCATTCAGGCCGCCATTGAAGCGGGATTCACGCGCTTCCGGCCGGTGCTCATGACGGCGCTGGCCATGGTCATCGGAATGATCCCGATGGCTTTGGGACTGGGCGATGGCGGCGAACAGAATGCGCCCCTGGGACGTGCGGTGATCGGCGGATTGCTGGTCGCGACGGTGGCCACGCTGGTTTTTGTCCCCTCGGTTTTCGCTCTGGTGCACGCCAAGCGCGGCGAGTCGTGATCCCTCAGTTTCGGTGGCACAGGCACTCTTGCCTGTGTATTGATGTAACACAGGCAAGAGTGCCTGTGCCACCGAGTCCGAAACTGATTTCTTGCGGATTGAAAGGAGTACACGATGACTTTACAGGATCAAGGCACGACATTGATTGAAACGGTGGACGAGGTGATGGTGAGCAACGAGGGCGGGTCTCCGCGGCCCGAGCATTCCAGGAGCATCGCCAAAGTTCTGCTCGCGGTTCTCGCCTCGGCCGCACTGATTCTTGGCATGGTTATTCTCTGGGGTATCCACGCCCGGGTTGAAGCGGAGACGCGTCTTCAAACGACGACGAACCAAGCGGCCATTCCGAGTGTTGAAGTAACCCATCCTCGGGCGGGAGCACCGACGGATGAAATCATTCTGCCCGGCACGACGCAGGCGTTCACAGACACGCCGATTTACGCCCGAACCAACGGCTACTTGAAAGCCTGGTACTTTGACATTGGAGCGCGGGTCAAAAAGGGGCAACTGCTGGCGGAGATTGACACGCCGGAACTCGACCAACAGCTTCAGCAGGCGCGGGGCGACTACGCCACGGCGCAAGCCAACCTGCAGCTCGCCAAAACTACCGCCGACCGCTGGCAGAACCTGGTCCAATCCGGTTCGGTTTCGAAGCAGGAAACCGACCAGGCGGTGAGTAACCTGGCTGCGACCAAGGCGGCCGCCGACGCCAGCGCCGCTAACGTGCGACGGCTGGAAGAACTCCAGTCCTTCGAAAAAATCTACGCGCCCTTCGACGGTGTGATCACGCAGCGCAATACGGACTTCGGCGATCTCATCGATGCGGGAGCAAGCACCCAACCCAAGCAACTCTTTCACATGGCATCGATCAGCAAGCTGCGCGTCTACGTTCCTGTGCCCGAGGTGTACGCGCCGGCAGCGCGCGCGGGCACAACCGCCGCCTTGGCGCTGGATGAATATCCCGGTGAGACATTTCGCGGAACGTTGGTCAGGACCTCGGACTCGATTGACACGGCCTCTCGTACTCTGCTCGCTGAAGTCGATGTGAACAATCCCTCCGGCAGACTTCTTCCCGGCGCCTACGTTTTCGTGCATCTCAAATTACCCGTGAAGACTCGCTCGGTCACCGTACCCTCGAGCACCCTGCTGTTCCGCCGGGAAGGCCTGGAAGTAGGTGTGGTTCGCGACGGCAAAGCCGACCTCGTGCCGGTAAAGATCGGGCGCGACTACGGCAGCACGGTCGAGATCGTCGCTGGATTGCAGCCTGCCGACGACGTGATTCTCACCCCCTCCGACTCCTTGATCAGCGGCACGCCGGTGAAAGTTATCACTCCTTCCGACGGAGGTAATCGACGATGAAAACCATTGGCCTCGCCGCAACTCTGCTTAGCGTCATGATGATGGTTGGTTGCACGGTCGGTCCTAAGTATGTTCGCCCCACGGTTCCAGCGCCGCCTGCCTACGGCGAACAGGCGCCGCAATCCTTCAAGCAAGCCGGCGCCTGGCAGCCTGCGCAGCCGGCGGATCAAATCCTGCGCGGGAAATGGTGGGAGATTTTCGGGGACTCCGAGCTCAATAAGTTGGAAGAACAGGTGACGGTTTCCAACCAGGACCTGAAAGCGGCGGAAGCTCGCTTTCGCGAAGCTCGAACCCTGGTGCGTTTCAATCGGGCCGCGGAATTCCCCACTCTCTCCGTGAGCCCCAGCGCCAGCTATGTAAAGGTTTCCAACAACACCCCGGCCGTTCCCACCACGGTCTCGGAGAAAGGGGCGGGAGACTACGTTCTCCCCTTCGATCTCTCCTATGAGGTTGACTTGTGGGGCAGGATCCGCCGGACGGTGGCCGCCGCCCGGGAAGAAACGCAGGCCACCGCCGCGGACCTCGCGACCGCGAGCCTGAGCCTGCATGCCGAACTGGCCATCGATTATTTCGAGCTGCGCAGCGCCGACACTCAGAAACATATTCTGGATGACACCGTCCAAGCCTACACGGATGCGTACCGGCTTACTGAAACGCGGTTCGATGGCGGAGCTTCGCCACGCTCCGATGTGGCGCAGGCCAAGACGCAACTGGACGACACGCGCGTGCAGGATACCGACGTCACCGTGCAGCGGGCCGCTTACGAGCATGCGATCGCCGTCCTGATTGGAAAACCGCCGGCAGAATTCCACCTTGCTCCCACGCCGCTGGACGTTGCCCCACCCAACATTCCGGTGGGCGTGCCCTCTGAATTGTTGGAGCGGCGGCCGGATATCGCTGCGGCTGAGCGCCGCGTGGCCGAAGCAAACCAACAGATCGGCATCGCCCGCTCTGCCTACTTTCCCACACTGAGCCTCGGCGCTGCCGCGGGCTATGAGAGCACGCAAATCGTTAACCTGGTAAACGGTCCGAATGCCCTGTGGGCGCTGGGGCCGGCCCTGGCCGAAACCGTATTTGACGCGGGCCGCCGCCGCGCGACCTCCCAAGCCGCCTGGGCGAACTTCGATGCCCTCACCGCCAACTACCGCCAGACCACCCTGAGCGCATTCCAGGAAGTGGAGGACAACCTGGCGGCGCTCCGCATACTGGAAGACGAGACGCAACAACAGCACCAGGCCACCGCTTCGGCGGAGGATTGGCTGCAGGTTTCTACGAACCGATATAAAGGCGGGGTTGATAACTACCTGCAAGTTATCATTGCTCAAACCTCCGCGCTCTCGAATGAAAGGAATGAGGCGGATATCCTGCGGCGCCGCATGGATGCCAGTGTGTTGCTGATCAAAGCCCTGGGAGGAGGATGGGACACTTCGGAATTGCCCAAGGTGGCAAACCTCAAACGCTAAAACGCCGCCCACTTGTGGGACCGCCGGGAAACGGCTACTATTCTGAAATCGACCTGTCCAGGAGGGGTCTATGGATAAGCCTCGAACAGGCCAGCGGTTCTTGTTGAAACTTCCGGTGGAGCTGCAGTGGAAGAGTGCGGCCGGGCGGCGGAGAAAAGCCGCCGGCAAAATCCGCGATATCAGCAGCAGCGGAATATTCATCGCTATCCCCGTCCGCGTGCCGCGGGCTACTTCCATTTCGATCAAGACGGTGCTCCCGATCGAGGTGACCCGCGTTCCGGTAGAACTTCTGTGTAAGGGACGGGTTGTAAGATGGATTGAGAGCGGGCCCGTTCAGGGAGTCTGCGTGACCATAGATGAGTACGACTTTCGCCTTATGGCGCAGAGCGGGCCTGGGGTTGAGCTCTCGCCGAAAGCGGCTGACTAGGAACGGTTTCAACCCTCTGGCGAATAAAAAGCGAATCTGCTACACTTTCCCTCGCCATGAGTCTGCGCTTATGCCGGGTGACCGTCTGCGACATGGAAGGCGTCCAGCACTGCGCCCAGGTCGTCGCCTCGTCTCTTTACGAAGCCGTGGCGCTCGGACTCGTCGCCATCCGTGAGCAGGCGTGGGCGGGGGAAATTGCCGCAGGGTTGAATACCGTGGACGTGAGCGTAAGCAGCGTGCCGGTTATGCACTCCGTAAAGGTGCAGGATTTTAACCGCTGGTTGAGTCGAAAGGGTGGAACGCCGAGTGAGATTACACAGAGAAATAATATTCGCCGGATTCTGGGATTAAGCGGAAGCGATGCCACTGGCTAGGGTCTCCCTGCTAAGCGCCTGGACCCGGCGGGCCGGCGGCCCGCAAAAAGGGGACGGCACGCCGTCCCCCAACCTCGTCTGCCGTCATCGAGGATTCGGGAATTTTCTTTTTCCCTTGACAAACAGCTTCATCAACCGTATAGAAGGCTCATGCGTTATGGCAGGATCCAAATCGTAACGCATAGTGACTATAAAAACTTTTTACGGCTGCGGGTTCTCCTCAGGGATATACTTTTCCACGATCTAGCAGGCCGCGGAAAGAGGCCGTAGCGGCGGGTTTACCCCGCCATCGCGTCTTGAAATCATAGGGGAAATGGCGGGATAAACCCGCCGCTACCCAGTGCTACGAGACTTTCTCCGCAGCCTGCTAGACGTTGAGTACTTGAGACAGTTGGGTCTAAGCTAGCCCTAGGTTCTTTTCGGAACTTCCGCAATTCCACGACGCAACGGTGCGGCGGCCTACGTTGCAGGGTAGGGTGTGTATGCGTGCAACGGTGGGCCGCCGCGCACAACGCTCGTTCCAATCTCGACTCCACCAACAAATTCGCCTAGCCAGTGGCTCGATAGCTTCAAGCAGAAACACGCCTTGGAGGATTCGGCGCGGGACTCGAACCGTGGAGTGCGCGGGGCTGGCGCGGCTCGAGGTCCATCCGTAACTTAACCTTATTTCTCTTCAGGAGGGAGCAAAATGCGAAGAGTCGTCATTGGTTTGGCCCTGGCAGTAGTGTGGTGTGCCGGCGGGCGTTTTGTGGCCGGACAAACCGTGGAGGGCTTGGTCACCGGCACGGTCTCCGACCAGACGGGGGCGGTCGTCCCGAACGCCGCGGTGACGCTCACCAACACCGGAACCGGCGTTTCCCAGAACACTACCTCCACTAGCAACGGGATTTACCGATTTTCCCTCGTCCCCCCGGGAACCTACGAACTGAATGTCACCGCCAGCGGCTTCGCGAAGTATGTTTTCCAGGGAATCGTGGTTGAGGCCAGCAAGGCGGTCCCCGTGAATGTGACGCTGGAGGTTGGCAAGTCATCGACCGTGGTGGAGGTGAGCGGGCAGCAGGTCCTGGTACAAACCGCGACCTCCGACCTCACGGAAACCGTGCAGAATTCAATGGTGATAAGCATTCCCCTGTTGTCCCGGAACGTGTATGACTTGACGTTTCTGGCGCCCCAGGTTTCACAGGGCATGAATTTCGGGGCGGCCGCGGCCGGCACGCGCGAGTCGGCCACGCAGTACATGCTGAATGGCGCAGACAACAACGACAACTTTAGTGAGGGGGCTCACAACATCACGCCCCCGCTCGAGTCGGTGAGCGAGTTCACCATGCTGACCAACAACATGAGCGCGCAATACGGGCGCGCCGCCGGCGCTGTGGTCAGCACCTCCCAGAAGGCCGGCACCAACAGTTTCCACGGCGCGCTTTATGAGTTCAACCGTAACAAGTCCCTGAACGCCTCGGACTTCTTCTCGAACCGCGTTGCCGCACCCAAGCCCGCCTACGTCCGGAACGACTACGGAGGCGAAATCGATGGCCCCATCAAGAAGGACAAGACTTTCTTCTCCTTCGCGCTCGACCGGGAGACCCTGGATACGGCCACCAACATCGTCCCCACGGTCCCCACGCCGTCAGAATGGGCGACGATGCAAGCCGCTGCGGGCAGCGGCACGCTGGCGGCCCATTACATGAGCAAATACCCTCAGTTCCTGGCCACCGAGACTTGCCCCAACGAGCCGGCTTCGGGCATCGGCTCGGTGGGTTGCATCAACCTGATCGACCCCATCACCGACCCGCAGCACACTTACTTTGGCAGGATTGACCAAAACTTCAGCGACCGAGACCGGCTGAGCGTCACGGCCAATGTCTACCGCGAGACTTACGATGACTTTTACGGAAACTTTAACTATTACGGCTACACACCCAGCACCACGCCGCTGCCTGTATTGGACGATGAGCACTACCACAACATCGCGCTGATTGAGACGCACACTTTCGGCGCCGATGTCTTCAACGAGCTGACTATCGCCCAAAACCGGAAATTGTCGAACGTCTCGGTGGCGGGCGGGAAATACACCGACCCGGCGATCATTATTGACGGTGCCGCGTACGGGGACTTTGGCTTTGACTTTGGCCCCGCCGAAGGCAACGTCGAAGACTTCACCCAGGACCGCTGGCAGTTTCAGGATAACCTGGGCTGGATCCATGGCCGCCACTCCTTTAAGTTCGGAGGAGGGTGGCAGTACGGAATCCTGTACAGGAACTGGGACCTGGGCAATCCGGGTTACTTCGAGTTCGCCAACATTTCCGGGCCCACTCCCCAGTCGGACGGCGTCGTCAATCCGGACGGCAGCATTGGCAGCGTCAACCACGAAGTGCCGTATACGGACAGCAACTTCCTCAGCGCTTACCCCTATTACCAGGAATTGTCGATCAACCCGCAGACGGGCGCGCGAGCCGACGCCTACCGCCATTACATCATGGATGACAACAACTTGTTCGCGCAGGACGATTGGAAGGTGCGCCGTAACTTCACCCTCAACCTGGGACTGCGCTGGGAGCGCTATGGGGCGCCTACCGAGGAACACAATATCCTCGCCCAGTGGACCAACATGGACTGCCTGAGTGCGGCCAATACCCTCCCCTATGCCGAATGCATCGCCAACGCGCGCACCGGGCCCGCGCACAGCATGTGGCACACGCGCAACGGCGATCTTGGCCCGCGTGTGGGCTTTGCCTGGGACGTGTTTGGCAACGGCCACACGTCATTTCGAGGCGGCTACGGTATCTCCTACGACCGCCTCTTTGACAACATCTGGTCCAACGGGGCCTGGAACCCGCCCTTCTACGCCCTGCTGGACTCGGATGCCACCGGCGGCGATAGCATTTTCTACAGCGACCCGCCCGAGACCTCGCCCAGTTACAACCCGTCGAACCCCATCCCACGCCCCGGCTACCGGGTTTCCGTCCGTACCATGGAACAACACCTGAAGGACTCCTCCGAGCAGAACATCTACTTCGGAACGGAACACCAGTTCGGACAGGACTTCCTCCTCAGGGTGAACTACCAGGCTACGCTGGGGCGGCATCTCTCTCAGCTCATGAACCTGAACCGTTATGACGGCCTGGCGGAGAACCCGACGCTGAGTTGGGTGCGTCCCAATGCCCTGTATTCGGGTTTCAACTATCGCGCCAATAACATCAACTCGAACTATAACGCGCTGGTTGTGGAAATCCAGAAACGGACGAGCCACGGCTTGCAGTTCCAGGGCAGTTACACCTGGAGCCACCTCCTCGACGAAGGCTCCGACCTGTTCTCGGGCTCGACGTCGCAGGGCGCGTACAGCCAGCCGTACTACTTCGTTTCCAATGACGAACCGCAACTCGAATACGCCAACGGTGCCTTCGACCATCGCCACAGCCTGAAGCTGGCCCTCAGCTACGAAATACCGGTCTTGAAGGACCAGCGCGGGTTCGCCGGCAAGGTAGTCGGCGGATGGCAGGCTACCGGCTTCTGGCAGGCCTACTCGGGCCATCCCCTTGAAATCTACAACGGACGCGAGCGTTACCCAGCCTACGATGCCAGCGGGGACTACATTCTGGATGCCAACGGCAACGCCATTAACATTGGCGGCGACTACAACCTGGACGGCGTCAATAACGATCACCCAGTGTACGTCGGGGGCAGCTTCGCGTCGGCGTACTCGCATCAAAGCCCCGGCGATGGGATCTTCAAGGACAACAACCTCATTGGCTGCGGCCAGGCGGGCTTGCCCTCCGGCGTAGACGACATCGCTCCCGGCAGCCCCAATAGTTGCGATGACAATTTCGGGGTTACCACTCCGAACTCACTGTTCGTCAACCCGCCGGGCACAGGTGTCCGCTACGGCACCCTGGCTCGCAATCCCTTCTTTGGCCCCTGGTTCTCGAACGTGGACTTCGGTATCTTCAAGAACTTCAAAGTGACCGAAAAGACGAAGCTTCAGGTTCGCTTTGAATCCTTCAATTTCACCAACCATCCCAACTTTGATTTCGTTGTCACTGACCTTAACAGCGGAAACTTCGGCAAGTCGCAAGGTTTGGCGGGGGCGGCCATATCACGCCGCTTCCAGATTGGGATGCGGTTCCTGTTCTAAGTGCCTGGTTGCAGGATGAAGGTTGCAGAATTGAAAGCGGGGCGGGTTGGGTCAAGGATCCAACCCGCCCCTTCTTGTTTACAGGCGCCGGTAGACCACTACATCGTCTCCGTAAGCTCCACTCGAGCTATAGGAAACGCTGCGCCGTCCTAAGTACTCGAGCTCCGGCGGATGCTGTGTAGGGAGCACGGCATTGGCCAGGAAGACGCCTCCGGGGTTCATCAGGTGAGCGATGGCCGCCATGGCCAGGGCCTGCGCGAAGCGGTCGTAGTAAACCAGGACATTGGTGGCTATAACCAGGTCGAAGCCCGCCTGCGGAGCGGGGTCCAAGGTCTCGGCGACGATGTCCAGGTTTACAGCCTCGAGGCGTGCGGCGTAGCGGGGGTCGATGGCGACAGCGCGCAGGGTGACGCTGCCTAAACTCGCCGGCACCGGCAAGGGTGGAGTGGCGGAGCCGATGATCTCACCGAAATGCTGCCAGTAATCGAGAGCTTGCGAGTTCCAGCCGGCATCGCGGACGCGCGGCAGTTGCACCACGTAGGGGCCCCCGGCGCGGGCACGCTCCGCCAGACGTTGCACGTGCTCATTCACTAAGGGGTTTAAATCCAGGGTGACAACTTCAATTGACTCGGGCGCCGCGAGCTTCAAGCGCAGTACCGCTTCGAGGACGGCAAACGGCTGAAGCGTCTGCAACGGATAGAAATCGTAGCCGTCGCGTTTATCGGTAAAGTCAAGGCCTGGGCCCACCACCACGATGCGGCGGATGCTTCCCGGCGCCAGCACCGCCTTGCGCGCGAGAGCTCGTAGCGTATCCTCCAAGGCGAAATTCGGAAGCAAAGAGGTGTCGATGGAGAGGCCCCGCTTTGCGAACAATGTGCCGCGCGTAGCAAGCAGGTCGCCGACGTCACGGGCCTGTGCAGCGCGACTCAGTTTCTCCTGGTAATCGCGTTGCTCGAAGACGAAACGCCGCAGGTTGGCACTGAGATAAGACTCGAGGCTCTCGCCCGAAACTCCACGCTGGGCCAGATAACCCTTGATGAAACGCAGCCGTTCATTCTCTCCCGGGTTGCCAAGGGCGAGTCTCAAGGCATGAACGCGGGCGCGGGCGTCCTCAGATACCTCGCCATTTGCAGGTGCCGCCCCCTGGAAGTTCCCGAGCCGGGGAAGCGTGGTGAAGGAGGCGCCGTAGAGGATAAAGTTGCTGATGGAATCCTCGGTCCCGCGGTCGATGCGGCGGCGCACGCCCTGATCCAGCGCCCTCACCCAACGATCCCAGTCTGCTGCATCCCTGAGCTGGGCACCCACCAAGTCGCCTTGGCCGGAATCCACAAAACGTGTAAGGACCTCCTGCGCCTCCGAGAAGCGCAGAAGTCGGACCGCGCCGGCCGGGGCTTCCGGCCGAGAGGGGCCTTGAGCAAGCAGCACGGCGCAGATCGCCAGGCCGCCCGCGGTGGCGCGCCTCACTGCGAAGTTCCTCGTGAACAAGGTCGCCTTCCTCCGAGTTCGGCGTTCTTACTCGTTCACAGTAGCCACGGATCGGCCTGAAGTCAATGCGCGGATGCAGCTTGGGACCGAAGGTTGTATTATAAGTGCCGATGCGCTGGAGTCGAGCCGTTGCCGCGGCACTTTGCACCTTCCTCCTGCTGGCGGGTGTCCGGGCGGGTGACCGCGGCCTTTCCGGCCGTGATGACCAGGGGGATTCGCGCGCCCCGCTGGGTGCGCACTCCCCAAGCGTTCTTCTGATTACCATCGACACTCTGCGCGCCGACCATCTCGGGTGCTACGGATATCGACGCGGTGTGACCCCCGCCATCGATGCTCTGGCAAAGCAAGGCAGGAAGTTCGAGCGCGCCTTTGCCGCTGTCCCGCTGACGCTTCCGTCGCACTCCGCGCTGCTCACCGGCACTCATCCCTTCTACAACGGCGTCCGCGACCAGCCGGGCTTTCGTCTGCCGAAGGATATTCCCACTCTCGCCGAGTCGTTCGCGCGGGCCGGTTACGCCACCGGCGCGGTGCTGGGCTCGCCGGTGCTGTCCAGGCGCTTCGGCCTCGAGCGGGGATTCGAAGAGTACGACGATCGCTTTGGTGCCTCGACCGAAGAACAGGAAGCCGGCTTGCCGACCGTCAAACGGCCGGCGGAAACGGTGGTGCGGCTGGCGCTGGCCTGGCTGGATTCGAAGCCCGCGGGCAAGCCCTTTTTCTTGTGGCTCCACTTTTACGATCCACACCTGCCTTACCGCCCGCCGGAGCCGTTCCGCAGCCGCTTTGCCGACCGCCCCTACGACGGCGAGATCGCCTACACGGATGCGGCCTTGGGAAAGCTGTTCGCCGCGCTGCGCAGTCGCGGATCGTTTGACTCGACGACGATTGCGTTGACCGCCGACCATGGCGAAGGATTGGGAGACCACGGCGAATCGACCCACGGCTACTTCCTCTACGACTCGACCCTGCGGGTGCCGCTGCTGGTGAAGGCGGCTGCTTCAAAGACCGCTGGGACGCCGTCCGGATCGGCCCGGCCGGCGGACATTCAAGCGCCCGTCGGTTTAGTTGACTTGGCGCCGACGCTGCTGCGTCTGGCGGGAATTGCTATCCCCCCGACCATGCAGGGGACGGAGTTTAGTGAAAGCGTCGTTTCGGGTGTGGAACCGAAGGCGCATCCGGTCTACGCGGAGACGATGTACCCGCTTTTGCACTTGGGGTGGAATCCGCTGTGGACGCTCGTCTCACAAACGCCTGAGCGGGAGGTGGTCAAATACATCCAGGCCCCGCATCCTGAACTCTACAACCTGGGTAGCGATCCCGGCGAGACGCGGAATGAGTATCCATCGCGCCAGGCGGAAGCTGCGGCATGGCGTAAGGAACTGGATGCCTTCGTCAGGGCGTACAGTCCTTCGAAGCCTTCGTCAGGGCGCGGGCCGGTGAGCGCGGAGACCAACAAATTGTTTGCCAGCCTTGGCTACGTCGCCGCGGCCGGAGCGCCCGCGCCGGCCTTCACCACTTCGCGCCGCGATCCGAAGGATGGAGTTGCCGAGCACGAGCAACTGCTACGCGCCGCACATGCCTTTCAGGCGCATGAGAACGACGCCGCGGAGCGGATGCTCACCGAAGTGTTGGGGAAGGACCCACAGCAGCCTCTGGCGCTCGATTACCTGGGCAGCATTGAGTTCTTGCGCCACGATCTCGAGCGGGCGCGCGCCACCTTCGCCCAGTTGCTGCAGGCGGCGCCCTACTACCCCACTGCCTACATCGAACTGGCCCACACGGAGGCTTTGCTCGGCAACCGTCCCGAAGCCGAGCGGCTCTACCGTCGCGCCATGGAAATGGATCCTTCCAACCCACGTCCCGCGCGCGAACTCGGCATCCTCCTGCTTGGCGAAGCTAAGCTCGACGCGGCCGAGGAATTGCTCCAGCAGGCGCTCAAGCTCGACTCGACCGACCTGTTTGCGCTCAGCGCGCTGGGCGAAACGTCCGCGCGCCAAGAGCATTATGAAGAGGCCGCCGATGTGCTGGAGCGGGCCTTACATGCCGCGCCTGCCGCCAAAAAGTTACCGGTGATGCTCAACCTTGGGTTCGTGTGCCTGCAGTTGAAGCGCTTCGAAGATGTCGAGCGGCTGATGAGCGCTGCCATTCAAATCAACCCGCGGGAGCCGCAGGCGTATGCGCTGCTGGGCGCCGCACGCCTGCAGAGTGGCGACAGCGCCGGCGCTCGCGAAGCATTTCAGCGCGCGCTGGCGCTCGATCCCCACAACCCTATGGCTCTCGAAGGAGTTCGTGCGATGGGCCCGGCGCTTCCGCACTGATCTCCGCCGCGTTTATTCCGCAAATGAAGGATTCACTGGTCACGCGACATTATGCGGAAGTGCGGGGCGCCGGCGCGTCTGGCGCCTTCATCGGCGTTGGTCTTAGAATAGCTTGCTTGGGCAGGGACTGGTCCACGGCCGCTCTGCCTCGTTTGGTCTCAAGCCAGCGAGAGAACTCCTGGCAGTATCTGGCCAGTTCCTGGGCAGCGCGTTTGCGTGCGAAAGCTTGTTCAGAGGATGTATCGGGGGAAAATTCGGACGGCATGAAGACCTCCATAGAAGACGGAGATTATACCACCGAATTCCCGATTTCTTCACGTCCCTTGCGCATGCAGAGTACAATTGTCACCGGACAGATTATCCGGAGGAATAAGCGAGTTGGCCAAGTTCAGTGAGCATTATGCAAGCCAACAAGCGCGCCTGGAAGCATTGGCGGGAATGTCGGAACCGCTGCGTGCCCCGCGGGCAATCTTACGGACCGCCGAGTTGGGGAAGGGCCTCGAGGTCGAAGACGCAGCTTCGCTGTTGGCTGCGTTCCGCGAGCCGGAAGCGCGCCGTGAAGTGCAAAGAGTCGCAAACCAGGTTCGGGCGCGCTGGGCAGAAAGGACGGTTGAATTCATCATCCCCGTCTATTTGACGAGCTTCTGCCAGAACGAGTGCCTTTACTGCGGTTACCGTCAGAGCAATCCCATCGCGGAGCGCGTGCGGCTGGGCTGGGCAGACTTCGATCAGCAATTGGACCTGATTCTTGCCTGGGGCCACCGCCAAATCGAACTGGTGCTCTCGGATGACCCTGAATTCGGCCCCGAGACGGTGGCGCGCTATGTTGCCGCCACGCGCCGGAAACTCGATACCGTAGGAGGCGGAGTCGTCGCCCTCTGCTCCCCGGTCTACCAGCAAGCGGATTACGTCCGCCTGCGCGAGGCGGGCTTGGATTGGGTGGTCGAGTGGCAGGAGACTTACCATCAACCCCATTTCGACCGCTGGCACTTTACAGGCTCTCCCAAGCGCCACTTTGAGTCTCGCCTCGACCTCTGGGACCGCGTCCTCGCGGCCGGCCTCGCGAAGATCGGCATGGGGGTGCTGCTCGGACTCTACGATTTCCACTACGACGTGCTCGCCGTCGTCGAACACGGGAATTATCTGCGCCGGCACTACGGCATCGAGCCGCACGCCTTGGGCATCCCGCGTCTGAAGCCGGCGCGCGGCGTCTTGGCCTCGCAGAAGCCCAATCGCTTTAGCGTCTCCGACGATGATTTCCGCCTGGTCGTCAGTGTTTATCACCTGGCTTTCCCCACCTCTCGCCTCTTCTTCAATACCCGCGAGAATCACGACCTGAATATCTCTCTGGTGGCCGCCGGCGATCTTTTTACTGTCGATTGCGAGACGCTCCCGGGCGCCTACCTGCGCCGCCATCTTCCCGGCCAGTTCTCGACCCACGATTACCCTCCGCGGCGAGAGGTGAAGGCGGCCCTCGAGCAGCAGGGGTTGACCGTCCGCCATCTTGCGGACGAGAGGCCCTGCGAGGCCGCTGTGGCCACGCCGGCCCCGCCGGCAGTGATTGATGAAAAGCGCTGGATCGAGCAGCGCCAGCAACTGCGCGCCCGCCTGCGAGAATGGGAAACGGCGCTCGAGAGGCTCTCTCCCAACGGCTGCCCGGCCCCCGAACGCGAGGCCACACAGGCCGGATTGCGGGCGTCGCTCGAGTGCCTGAAGGTTTCGCTGATCGCCCACTGCCGCCAGGAGGAATCGGAGTTGTTCCCGGCCTTGCCTCAGAGCGCGGAGCTGCAGTTAAAGCTGGCGACGTTTCGCGCCGAGCACGAGCGATTTGGCGTGGATTTGGACAAGTTCGAGCGGCAAATGGTTTCTTACGGACTCTCGCAGGACCCCACCGTTCTCCTGGCACTTGGCGCTCGCATGATCCGCGAAGTGCAAGGTCATCTCGAGGCGGAAGAACGATTGTGCTTCGAAGCTCCGAAACCGCGATCTTAGAGCCGCGGCGGACTCTGCCGTGCAAACATCTCTGTCAGCACGTTCGAGACGGCCTCTGCGGTCGTGACGGAAACGCGGCCCAATTTACGCCGCAGGCGTTGCCGGTCGACGGCTCGCAATTGGTCAAGTGCCACTTGCCCCCGCTTGCCCTGGAAAGTGACCGCGACGCGGCTAGGGTATGGCCGCTCGGCGGTTGTCAGCGGCGCGATGATGACAGTCCGCAAGTGCCGGTTGATTTCGTCGGGCGAGACAATCAAGCAGGGGCGAGTCTTGTGAATTTCCGATCCCTGGGTAGGATCGAGCGACACCAACCAGATTTCGTCCAATAGGGGTGGGGCATTTACCAGCGCCATTCCTCCCGATCGAACCGGTTCGGCGGTAAAGTCCCGAGAAGCAGTTCATCCTCGTCAGAGGGCCCGGCAGCGCGGAACGCCTCCTCCCAACCTTTACGCACCCGATGAGCCGGTGCGATCACAAGAGACCCATTCTCGACCCGCAACTCCACGGCACCCTGGAGGCCGCACTGCTGGATTAATGGCTTGGGGATTCGTATGCCTCGCGAGTTGCCAATTCTTACCAGCATAGTGGTCATAACACGAATACCTCGTGGTTACATTGTACCCACAGGTTGGGCGAGGACGCAAACCAAAAGCACAGAACCTTGAAAAAAGGTAGCCGGCCGTCGCCCGCCCTCCCAACCTCGTTGCTTTTTCAAGCGCCCCATGTTAAATCTGAACGCGTGAAAAGCACGCGGCACGGCATCCTCGGGTGGCTGTGGCTGGGGGCAACGCTCCCTGCCGTGGCGCAAAGCCCGGCGCCGGCCCAGCAACCGGTCAACCCGCCGGCCGACCCCACCTCCGCCTTGGAATTTCTAGGCGCTTATACGGCCCCCAGCGCGGTGGTGACCAGCGAAACCAGTCACGCCAGCGCGCGTCCACCCTCTCCTCCCCTCGACACGAGGCTGCGGCGCATCGAAGGCGCTTTTGCCATGCTACCACCCTGGCCTACAGATTTCGGGTGGAGCATTCGAGCCGCCCGGCCGGCATGCGGGAAGTCTGCGCAGGCTGGAGACGCGGATTTCGAAGCCCCGTGGCTGGCTGCGGACCGGGCTCTCGAGGCAGGGCGATTCGAACCGGCCGCCGCGTCCTACGAGCGCGTCTTGCAACTCCAGCCTCAGTGTGGGCCGGCCGCGTGGAATCGCGAGCTCACCCGGGCGTACGCACACCCCTCTCGCGCCCTCGCCGGACTGACCCGCGCCCTACCCGATGCGCCTGCGAACGCCGCCGAACGGGTGTTGCTGGCGGTCGCACGCGTTCTGGGTGGAGATGTGGCAGGCGCGCGCACCGATCTGACCGCCCTGGCGCCAAGTGCTGACTTGAAAGCCGGCGCTGCGGGCACCGAAAATGTAGAGGGCGTGAAGGCGCGTGATCTACTCTGGGCGAGAGCGATGGTGGCTTGGGGTTCAGGAGAGCCCCGCGAAGCGCGGCGGTTGCTGGCCCGGCTGGCGGAATTGCAGCCGGAGTCGCAGGCGGTCTGGTTTGAACTGGGCGGCGCTTCCCTGGATGAGGCCCGCGCTTGCTCCCGGCGCCTGTCGGTTCTTGCTCCCGACAGTGCCTGGAACCGCCGTCTCGAAGCCGAGGCCGTCCAGATGCGCTATCCGGTCCTGGCCCGGACGCTGCGGGGCAGCGAACCGGAGGCCGCGAAGGAGAGCGCGGAAACGGCAATTCCAGAGGATCGAATCTCGGAAGCGAACCAGTCCCCACAGGAACTTTACCTCCAGACGCGCGCTGCCCTGCGCATCAGCGAAACGGCGTATGCCCGCGCCTCGGCTTCCCCGCGTTTCCAGGCATATCTCCACGCCATGAAGGCGCTTGCCGCGGAGCAGGAGGATGACGAGGCCGTGGCGCTGCACGAATACACTCTCGGATTAGCCGGCGACCCCAAGAACGCCCTCTTGCATGCCGGCCTCGGCCATGTCTATCGCCGGCGGATGGATTTACCATCAGCGGAGCGCGAGTTGGCGCAAGCCTGGGAATTGGATCCATCGGACCCTCTGGTCGCGTTCGAGTTGGGCGATACCGAAGAGCGCTTGGGCAAGACGCAGCCGGCGCTGGAACTATTGAATCAGGCGCTCGAACTCGATACCGGCCTGCTGGTGGCTCGCTGGAGCCGGGCCAAGGCTTATCTCGCCTCGGGTGACAACGAGCGCGCTCTCGCGGACCTCGAGGCGGCCGCTCCGGCCGACTCTTCCGGCGAGTTGCAGTGGCAGCTTGCTCGGCTCTACCGGAGACTTGGCCGCGCAGACTTGGCCGCCCAGGCCGAGAAGCGTTCCGAAGAACAGCGGCGCTCGGCGGCGCGCAAGCTAGAAACAAAAAGCAGCAATTGAAGAAGACGAGTTCTATTAACCACAGAGACACCGAGGCACAGAGAAGACCAGGCTTCTTATTTCTCAGTGCCTCTGTGTCTCTGTGGTGAAAAGCTGTTTTCGCACGAGGGCAAAATCCGAGATTATCGAAGCATAGCTCAAAGCCTTTCCCGCCGCCGCTTTCTGCGTTCCAGCGCCGGACTGATCGCGGGCTCCTGGGCCGCCCGCGGAGACGCTCTGTGGCGGGCCGGCGGCGCAGCTCCGACTACAGTTCTTGCCTCCGAGGCCGCGGACCAGGTCATTCCCGGGCGAAAGACGTGGACTCCCGTCAGTCAGGCGCTGGCCCGGTTCTCCAGCCACCGATTCGCCTGCGAAAGGCGCTTTGAAAGCATTTCGAAGCCTCTCGAGGCTTTACGCGCGAGCTTGCTTGCGGGAGGCGCGGGAATCGATTTATCGCCGCGCTTCCGCGGCGTCTCCCTGGCTCCCGGGCGCGAGACGGTTCTCCGGGACGACCACTGCTTCTCGGTGCGCCGCGCCGAGTGGGACGATAGCGAGCGAAATACGGCAGTCCTGGGCCGCGATGAATTCACCGCTGATCTCCGCCGCTGGCTAAAGCAGCATGCCCCGCTCACCCTCGTCCAACTCGATTGCACCGAGATTCACGAAGGCGGCGCGTCCGTGGACTCCGGAAAGAACCTGTCGGCGCGGTTTCGTTTTCAGTTGTGCGGGGCGAATGCCGCGGCAGGGGCGGCTTCGGCGCCGGCCCGCTGGCAGATGTCCGGAGAATGGGAAATTGAGTGGGAGCAGGAGACTGGGAGTTCCGAACGGGCCGGGACCGAATGGAAAATTGCTGGCTGGCGGCCTCGCGAAGCGGACACAGTTCTGGCCCCCGAACCGGTCTTCACCGACGTCACGCACGCCGCCTTCAACGCCGATCCCAGCTATGCCGCCCACCTCCTCCGCGACACCAATTACTGGCGCGCCGTCCTGGATGAGGCGAGCGGCATCGACATCTTCGGCAATTACGGCGTCAGTGTCGGAGACGCGGACGGAGACGGGCGCGACGAGATTTACCTTTGCCAGCCGCAGGGGTTGCCGAATCGCTTGTACCGGCAGGTGAAGCCGGGAGTCTTCGAAGATGTCGCTCCCCAGGCGGGGGTCGACTTGCTGGATGCGACTCCCATGGCGCTCTTCGCCGACCTGCTGAACCGGGGGCATCAGGACCTCATCCTCATCACCCAGTCCGCGCCGCTGCTTTTCCTGAACGACGGGCACGGGAAATTTACGCTGGCGCACAACGGATTCCCGCCTGCTTCCGCAAAGGCCGCGCTCACCGCGGCAGCGCTGGGCGATTATGACCGCGATGGCTTTCTCGACCTCTACGTCTGCTCTTACGGCTACTTTCAAGGCCAGGGTGCAGTGCCCTTGCCTACTCCTTATTACGACGCCCAGAACGGCCCGGGCAACCACCTCTACAGAAACCGCGGCGATGGCACCTTTGTGGACGTGACGACAGCCAGCGGGCTCGATCGCGGCAACAACCGTTACAGTTTCGCCTGCGTCTGGGCCGACATTGACGATGACGGCTGGCCCGACCTTTGCGTCGTTAACGACTTTGGCCGCAACAACCTTTATCGCAATCGCCGCGATGGCACCTTTGAGGAAGTCATCGACGGGCTGCCGGGATACGGCGCCGGCATGAGCGCCGCCTTCGCGGATGTGGATGGCGACGGGCTCGGCGAACTTTACGCCGCCGGTATGTGGCAACCCGTGGGCGAACGAGTGACCGCGGACCCTGAGTTCGAGCAGCGCTTTGCCGACGTTGGCGTCGCCCCCGTGCGGCAGTTTGCCATGGGCAGTAGCCTGTATCACACCCTCCCGGCACAGGCCAAGAATGACGTCATTCCCGCGAAAGCAGAAGGTAACGTCATTCCCGCGAAAGCGGGAATCCAGCCCAAGATGCAAGCTCTTCCTGACGCCGCCGGCGCGCGCTGGGCATATTGGAACTGGTGCTCCGACATCTTCGACCTCGAAAACGACGGTTGGCCGGACATCTACTGCCTGAACGGGTACCTCTCGTCCCCTACGCCTGACGCCGCTCCACTCGATGCCTACTTCTGGGAGGAGATCATTGCCCTTTCGCCTCACGCCCTGGCGCCCAGCATCGAATATCGGGCCGCCTGGGCTGCCGGCTTCGAACTGGCGCACCGAGGACACCCATGGGATGGCTTCGAGCGCAACGTTTTTTTTCTGAACTGCGGGGACGGACGGTTCGTTGACGCCTCAGCGGCTGCCGGCCTGGACTTCATCGACGATGGCCGTTCTTTCGCCATCTTCGATTACGATGGTGATGGCGATGCCGACCTCATTGTTCATAACCGCACCGGTCCGCAACTGCGCCTGCTACGCAACGAGATCGGCCACAGAAATCCATCCCTGGCCATTCGCCTGACAGCCACGCAGGGCAACCGCGACGCGATCGGCGCGCGCGTCGAAGTCGAAACTCCAACGGGCCGCCGCGTGCGATTCCTGAGCTGCGGGTCCGGCTTCCTGGCGCAGCATAGCAAGGAGCTTGTCTTCGGGCTGGGTGACTCAACGAACCGCGGACCTACAGAGCAGGTCCGCGCTACTTCTTCCTCCACGAACCGCGGACCTACAGAACAGGTCCGCGCTACTTCCTCCACGAACCGGGTCAAAGTCAGGGTACGGTGGCCGAGCGGCAGCGTGAGTGAGTTCGCGGAGCTTACAGCCGGCAACCGGTATCATCTGGTCGAAGGCCAAACGAATCCCCGCAGTGAACCGCTCGCCCCTGCGGTTTCCCCGGGCGCTCCAAACCCGTCCGCTGCCCTGCCGCTGCCTGAATCAGCCCCGGCGCGTTTCTCGACGGCCCTCGTGGATCCTCTGCCTATGCCATCGTTTGTAGACATCCGGTTAATTGACGAAGGCACGTCGGAAGTGGCTGCCCCACCGGCCAAGCAAGCTAAGTTACACGGCACGCACCGCTACGCGCTACTCTGGCTTTGGAAAGAGCCGGAAGCGCCCGCACCGGATTCCAGCACTCCCCCCCTTGCAACTGATTCCAGCCCTCTCCCCCCACGTGATTCCAGCCCTCTCCCCCTTGGGGGAGAGGGTGGCTCGCCGGCGGCGCTTTCATCAGCCGGGGCGAGCCGGGTGAGGGGGTCGCCGCCGTCACATTCCGGCCTCGACGCCTTGTTCGCCCTCCAAACCAAGATACCCAGCCGTCTGGTGCTGTGGAGCGGCGGCCCGGCGCCCGCGGGCGCCGCTGAGAAACTGGATTATCCGGTTTGGCGCGCTAACCGGCCATTCCGTCTTTTTTGCTCCACATTACTAGCCTATCTATTCGATGAGCGCCGCGATCCGGCGTTTCCCACCGGCTTGCTATTCGAAACGGGGTCCGCGGACGACCCCGGGGGGCTCGAATCGTTCCGCAAGCTGGTGAAAGTCTATTGGGGAGGCGCGGAAGCGGCGGAAATCCTGGAGGACGCGCGCCGGGGAGTCAAATCGGGCGCGGGCGCTCTGCCCTTTTCGGGCCGCCAGTTGTTGTGTTCGTTTCGCCGCGATTTCAGGTGGCTGGGCGCGGCGCTGGTGGAGGCGGGATGCCCGGAGGCGGCAGAGACGTATCTCGATTCGCTGGTCAAGACCAATCCGCACGACCCCGAGGCCCAGTACAATCTAGCCCTCTTGCGCAGCGCGGCGGGCCAGCAGGCGCTCGCCGTTTCCGGAGCACGCGCCGCCTTAGCGGCGCGGCCCGTCTTTCCCGAGGCCGGCAACCTGCTTGCCGTGCTATTGATGAAGTCCGGCCAGCTCGCAGAAGCCCGCGCTCAACTCGAGAAGACCACGCAGCAGGCGCCGGACTTTGCGGAGGCCTGGAACAACCTCGGCTACGTCCTCCTGCAGCAAGGGGAGTTGCCCTCCGCTCGCCAGGCATTCGAGAAAGCTCTGGCTCTGGCCCCCAACTTCCCGGATGCCCTTGATAACCTCGGCATTGTCTCAGCGCGACAACATGACGCCGCGAGAGCCCTCGAGTTGTTCCGCCGCGCCCTCGAACTGCAGCCGGAGAATGAGCAGGCAGCCAACAACCTTGGCGTTCTATACGCGCAGGAGGGCAAAACACAGGAGGCCCTGATGACCTTTCGAAACCTGCTCCGGCACAACCCGGAAGCGTCTTCGGCGTTATATAACCTGGCCAAGCTGGAAATATCCCTGGGCCAAGGCGCAGATGCCAAGAGCTTGCTCGAAACTTGGCTCGCCAAGCACCCCGGCGACGCGACTGCGCGTAAGCTCCTCGAGCGGGCAGTAGGCAGTGGGCAGTAGGCAGGTGGGCAGGTGGGCAGGTCGGCAGATGGGCAGATCGCCATTAGGCAAGCATCTCCCACGGCTGGCACCGTGGGCTAAATGACGTCGCCGCTGACGCGGCTTGAGGCGGGAGACCTCCTTAGGTTAACGCTTAAGCGGCTGAGCCGTGGGAGGACGGCCGCCCGCGAGAATCTGTTTAGCCCCTTTAGGGGCGACATCACACTACCCGCAGGGGTCCCGAAAATCCCAAGGCGGCGTCAAGCCGCCGCACTCCAAGGTGCCTTCGGCACGAGCCTTCCAGGTAATCGGCCGCCCGAGGCAAGCACGCTATGTCAAAAAAAACGCGGGCCCCGCGAGCCGGGGTCCGCGCCACAAACTGGAGACATTGATCGCGGCGGAGGCGGTTACTCAACCGCCCCCGCAGCTAGATTAGAATTCGATCCGTGCCTTGAAGGCGACCATGCGCACGGAGTTGTCGCCGCCCAAGCCGGAGCCGAGTAAGCCGGTCGGTTCCAACTGGGTGTGGTTGATGGTGAAAGCGTTGTTGACTGTACCGGGGATGCTCGGTACGCCGGCGCCGGTTCCCGGCTGCGCCATATTGGCGTGATTGAACGCGTTGTACGCCTCGATATCGACCCGGAACTTAAGCTTCTCAGTGAGCTTGAAGGACTTACCCAAGAAGATGTCGGCATTGGCGAACCCCGGTCCAATCACGTTGTTGCGGCCGTTATTCGAGAACTGGCAGGTCTGGGCATTGTCGTTGAAGGCCGTCGCCGCTCCCGCCACGATGGTCTCGCCCGCCGTGCAGTGGCCGGTTGTCCCATCGATGGTGGCGATGAAAGCGTTAGGATTCAGCCACTGGACTTCGGGCACGCCCGGCGTCTGCGTGGAGAGGCCAGTCTTCCACTTGGCATAAGGATTGGTGCCCGTCGGAGATGCTAAGAAGAGGCCCGGCGTGCTGCCCTGAAACACCCCATTGCCGTTCGCGCCATACCCTCCGCCGGTGACCGAGAACGGATATCCGGAGTGCAGGAACAGGTCTCCAGCGAGCTCCCAGCCGTTCAGGATTCCGCCCAGGATTTTGTTGTGCATCATTGACGGCAACGTATAGATGTAGCTGCCGTTGAGGCCGTGGCGAACGTCGTAGTCGCAGTCCCCGCGCAGCAGGCTGAGGGGTTCGTTCGGCGTCATGGAGGCGTTGGAAGTGTTAGGGTTGAACCCGCCGGTAATCGAACCTTCATTCGATAGAGTGTCGATGCAGTGGCTGTAGGTATAGTTCAAGTTGAACGTGAGGCCGTGGCTCATCCGCTTCTGCACACTCGCTTGCAACGCGTGGTAAATGCTGTTCGCCCCGAAAAGGTTCTGGGTGATGTTCCCGAATCTGGGATCGGGAGCAGTAGCCGTGGCGCTGTAAGGGTAAGGAGCAAAGCAACCCGGGCAAACGTTCTGGAAGCCGTTCGGATCTTCGTTGTAGGGCAGCTCGGTTGCCTTGGTGCCCACGTAGCCCGCCTGCACCAACCAATTGGGCCCGAACTCGTGCTCGACGCGCGCGTTCCATTCAATGAAGTAGGGGTACTTCCAAGTGCCATCGGGAAGGGCGGCGGTAGACCCAGGGGGCGGGATGCAATTGGATGGAGCGTTCGGCGCCGCGCAGGAAACCACTCCGCTGGCGAAACCGGCGAGCAGCAATTGCTGGGCATTCTTCATATTCCCGAGGGCGTCGTTGTTCGGCGAGCCCGGAGTGCCATTCCCGGAGCCGGGAACGGCGTAATTGGAAACGATGACCGGACTGTTGAAAGCCGAGGTAAAGAAATTGTCGTTGGGGAGGTTATCGAGGAATCCATCAGCGATCCCAGCCGGGAAGATGTCACTGAACATTCCGGCGCCAACTCGAAAAACGGTCTTCGGCCTTACTTCCCAGGCAACGGAAGCGCGCGGTTGCCACTCGATCAACGGCGTACTGTATGCCAGCAGGCTGGCGTGCGGATTGATGGCTGCGTTGTACGGCACGCTGGGGTCGTGATTGAGAGTCAAGAAGCTGCTCTTCAACTCGGCAAAATTCGAATGCTGCTCCTTCGGATCCGAGTTCCAGGTGGCCCGCAGACCATAGGTCATGGTGACGTTTTTCTTTATTTTCCAGGTGTCCTGCGCGTACACATCGAACGAGGCGATTCCGATCGGTTCGGAGAGACTCGTTGGGTAGGCGACTTGCGCGTAGCTGGCAACGTCCATGGCGTATTGGTAGACGTCACCGGCGCTGATATACGGGGTGCTGTTGATCCCCATGTCAAAGTCGCTCACCAGCGTGCGGCGGAGGTTTTCCCCGAATTTGAACGTGTGCGCTGAGTGTGTCCACGTCAGGTTGTCAACGAGTTGCCAGTTGGTTACGTTGCGCCCTTGCGGCCACGCCGTTCCCGCGTTGTAGACGGGGGTGAAGCCGAGTCCCGTGAACTCGATAGGCGAGGCGGCCTCGGCGGCTTTCATGTTATCCGGCTTGAATATGGCCGAATACCAGTAGAAGCCGGGGTTGAAGTCGTTGACGATAGTTGGGCTAAAAACGTGAGTATAACCAACCGCGGCCCCAACCTGTGGCTGCGTCGAGTAGGCGTTGAACACCGTATTGACCGGGTCGGTATAAGTGGCCTGAACTCCCCGCTCCCACTCGAACGAGTACCAGACCCTGTTGCTGGCGCTGAGGTCGCTGTCCACTCGCCCCTTCATATAGAGGTCGTGGGTTTTATTCGAGAATCCGAAGACCCTGGTCAGCTCGCATCCGTTACCGTTGGCGGGCGCACCAGAACCCAGCGGGCAGCCGCCGACGGGTACGGGGACTCCGTTCGCGGGAGTGCCATAGAGTTTGAACGCTTGCTGATAATAGGAAATAGCGGCCTGGGGATTCGGCGGTGGAGCGTAAGTGACGCCATTGAGGGGGTCCGTACCGCCTGTCGGAATCGTGTTGATCACGTATTGCTCGTAGCCCTGGCTTGGGTAAGTCTCACCCAAGGTGGTTGGGACAACGATTTGAATTCCCTCTAGGTCGTAGAAAAAGAATAGCTTGTCACGCAGGATCGGCCCGCCGAAAGAACCTCCGAACTGGTTCACGTTGGAGAAGGGTCGCACCGCGGGGGCGCCAGGCTCGGCGTTGATGAACCAGTCCACGGCGTTCATGGAAGCACCGTTCCAGATCTCGAAGGCGTTCCCGTGGAACTGGTTGGAACCCGACTTCGAAATGAAGTTGACCTGCGCCGCGCCCTGCCGGCCTTGATCGACAGAGAAGGAGAGCGTATTGATACTCGCCTCCTCCATGCCGTTGAGGCCCAGTTGCAGGTTGGTGGCACCGGAATTGTTCAGGTTCAGGAAGGGGTCGTTGGCATCCATGCCGTCGATGGTGAAATTAGTCGACGTGGCCGGGAGGCCGTTGAACTCCATGTTGCCGTAGCCGCCGGTAGTATTCATCACGGCGCCAGGCGCGATTTGGGCCACGTAGCTGAGGTCGTTGCCGGGGTTCGGCAAGGTCGAAAGTGCCGTGGCGTTGACGGTCGTCGTGGTATTGGGATTCTCGGTGGTGATGAGGGCCGCCTGCGCACTGACCTCAACGATCTGCTTGGAACTGCCCACCTCGAGCGTGATATTAAGGTTCGAGGTCTGCGATAGCGAAACCGCAACGGGCCCTTGTTCCTCAACTCTGAAGCCGGTGGCCTCCACTCTCACGTGGTAGCGCCCGGGTTCGAGGAGCGGCAGATGGTAGGTGCCGGCGGTATTGGTTGTGGTGGTTTGAACGGTGCCGCTGTCGACGTTAGTGCATGTGATTTTGGCCCCGGGA